>OBLQ010000573.1_pt1 | contig 14100 bp, 16 predicted proteins | sample 1519881 | NCBI WGS metagenome assembly OBLQ01 (sample SAMN01911456, study PRJEB22533) | soil metagenome | biome: Soil | place: Malaysia | collected 2012-04-30 | depth DG_metagenome m | reverse complement strand
GGGCTCCCGACGGGCCCCGCCGCAGCTCCTCGCGGAGCCCCACGACGGCCGGCCCGGGCCCCTCCGCCAGGACCTCGACGCGCCCGTCCGGCAGGTTGCGGACCCAGCCGCTCACGCCGAGCCGGCGGGCGCAACGCACGGCGAAGTACCGGTAGCCCACACCCTGGACCCTGCCGCTGACGATGAAGCGCCGCGCCGACGGTTCGGGAGTCACTCCAGGATCTTGTCCAGCTTGTCGAAGAAGTACTTCTCGATCGTGCCGTTCGAGTACCGCTCGACCCAGAGGCGCTGGTCCGCCCCGACGTGGAAGGCCCGCTCCTCGATGTAGGACCGGATCGACACGCGCGTCTTGTCGTCGGGCGTCACGAGGATCTCGAGCTTGTAGCGCCCACGGTCGAGGTGGACCCACTGGCGGATGGGCCAGGTGCGGCTTGCGGTCCTCGGCGGCGTGGCGACATCGCGGAAGGGCCCCTTCATTTCGTCGAAGATCTTGAAATCCGTCTGCACCAGCCCGGTGTTGGGATCCTCGCTGAGGATGGGAACCTGCTCCGCCTCGAGCATCTCGTGGAGCTTCTTCCAGACCTTCTTGGTCCGGACCTTGTAGACCTTCTCGACGGGGGCGGGCTTCTCCCCGAAAGCGTACGCGCTGGGGGGCAGATCCGGCGCGATCCACTGCTCCTTCTCGTTGGGATCCCCCCGCCCGGCAACCTGCCCGGCCAGCGGCGTGAGCAGCGCCAGGACCACGGCGCCCGCGAGAAGCGGACGGGAAGCTCTCATCGTCCCACCTCCGTCATGACGTATCCCCGGATGCGGTCGAGCTGCGCGGAGGGAAGGCCGGTGAACTTGAGCGCCACGGTGTAGCGGTCCCTCCCCCGGGATCGGGAAACGCGCACGACCTCGGCCTCGCCATCGAAGCGATCCTCCTGTCCCGGGAGGGTGAAGGAGATTCGCAGCTTCGTGCCCGCGTCGAGCGGCTCGAGCATCTCGATGAGGATCCCTCCCTCGCTGACGTCTTCCGAGTAGCCGATCAGCGTCGATCCCTCGTCGGCGACGCCCAGCCTGACGTCCATGCTCACGCGGGTGCGCATGTGCACACGGTAGGGGATCTCGAGGATCCGGACCACCTTGTCCATGAGCTCCCGGCCGCTGACGGGCTTCGTGACGAAGTCGGTGCATCCCGCCTTCAGGCAGCGCTCCTGGATCTGCGGCGTCCTGTGGGAGGTCACGATGAGGACCGGCACGTGCCGCGTCAGCTCGTCCTCCTTGATCCTCCGGCAGACCTCGTCCCCCATCATTCCTGGCATCTCGTAATCGAGAAGGACGATGTGGGGCTTCTCCTCGGTCACGAGGCGGAGGGCCTCCTCGCCCGAGTTGGCCGTAAGGATCATGCACCCCGCGCGCTCGAAGAAGCTCCGCTCGAACTCGAGGAAGAGGCGCACATCATCCACGAGCAGAACCTTGATTGAGGACATCGATGGCGCCCCCGCGGCCCGGATGAGCCGCCGGAAGGCGTCGTCCTCCGCGGCCGGCCGGCTTCCGGTAAACATGGCACACGGGCCACGGGGTGGCAACAGCGGGGGGAGTGGAGGCGTTTGGTCGGGACGAGTGGATTTGAACCACCGACCCCCTGCTCCCGAAGCAGGTGCGCTACCAGGCTGCGCTACGTCCCGACCGTCTTGCGATGTGAGAGGAGTGAGAACCTAACGGATCGCAGATTCGGGGTCAAGAACGCCCTCAGCCCTCCTCGCTCCAGCCCTCCGCCCCGATGAGCCGCACGAAGACGCACCCTTCGCGGGCCTGCCGCGTCCACCCCCCCTCCTCCCGGACGACGAGCGTCAGGACCTGCGTCCTGGCGTCGCCCACGGGAAGCACCATCCGGCCGCCGGGGGCGAGCTGCGCCGCGAGTGAGGGCGGAACGTCCGGGGCGGCGGCCGCAACGAGGATCCGGTCGAACGGGGCCATCCCCGGCCATCCCACCGAGCCGTCCCCGATCAGGAGATGGACGTTCCGGAAGCCGAGCTGCAGGAGGTTACTGGAGGCCCGCTCGGCGAGGGCCGGGATCCGCTCGACGGTGAAGACCTCGCCCGCGAGCCGGGCGAGGAGCGCCGTCTGGTAGCCCGTTCCCGTCCCGATCTCCAGGACGCGGTGCTCCCTGCCCGGGGCGAGCATCTCCGTCATCTTGGCCGCGATGTAGGGCTGCGAGATTGTCTGTCCCTGCCCGATGGGCAGGGCGCTGTCGCTGTAGGCGCGCTCGGCGAGGGCCTCCTCGACGAAGATCTCGCGCGGGATCTCCGACATCGCCTCGAGCACGCGGGGGTCCGTCACGCCCCGCGGCGCGATCTGGCGCTCGACCATCTTGCGCCGGCGGATCTCGAAGAGCCCCGGTCCCCCGTGCCGTGCCACGCTCAGCGCCTGCCCCCGCGCCGCGCTCGCGCCGCCTTGGGCACCGGCAGACGCCAGCCGGAGAGCCGGTTCATGGCGCGGCGGTCGGTCATGTCCACCTTGAGCGGCGTGATGGTGATGTATCCGGACCGGAAGGCCTCGATGTCGCTTCCGGGCTGCTCGTCCCACTCCGGGTATCCCCCGATGCGGTAGAGGGTCTCACCCGACGCGCCGCGCTCGGTGCTCACGCCGTCGTGGTAGATGCGCTTGCCCTGCCGGACGATCCGCACGCCGCGCAGGGGGCGCGCCGGCACGTTCACGTTGAGGTAGATGTCGCGCGGCAGCCCGTGCTTCACGACCTGCAGGGCGAGCGTCCGCGCGAACTCCGCGGCGGGGCCGTACCGCATCGGGCGGGCCCGCTCGGCCGACACGGCGAAGGAGGGGCGCCTGAGGAGGGTCCCTTCCAGGGCGGCGGAGACGGTGCCCGAGTAGGTGATGTCGTCGCCCAGGTTCCAGCCCCTGTTGATGCCGCTGACGACGAGGTCCACGTCGTCGCCGACGATCTCGAAGAGCGCGAGGTAGACGCAGTCGGTGGGCGTGCCGTCCACGCTGTAGACGTTGCGGCCCCGGCGCCGCGCGCGCAGCGGCCGGGTCAGCGTGAGGGAGTGAGCCGAGGCGCTCATCTCCGTCTCGGGCGCCACGACGATCACCTCTCCCACGCGCGAGAGCGAGCGCGCGAGCCGGCGAAGCCCCGGCGCGGAGACGCCGTCGTCGTTGGTGAGCAGGATCCTCATGCAGGGACGGGGCCGTTCGATTCCTGTCGGGCGCGGGGACGCCGGTTCCCGGGGGCTCCGGCGGGCGGTGACGAGGTCATGAGTGGTCGGGACGACTGGATTTGAACCAGCGACCCCTTGACCCCCAGTCAAGTGCGCTACCAGGCTGCGCTACGTCCCGACCGAGGCGCCGGAGGGCAGGGAGCTGGGCTTCCATTCCGCGGGATCCGCAGGCTGCTCGGATTCCCCGGACGTCCCGGCTCCGCCGGCGGGGGGCAGGCGCCGACTCTACCACCGGCGCGGAAAGAGGGTCAAGATTCGAGGAGCTGGCGAAGCTCTTCGAGCTCCTTGCGGAGCTTGCGCAGCCCCGGCGCCTTCGACCGGGGCGCCGTCCGCACGGTCTCGGGGGCGGGGTCCGCCACCGAACTCGCGGCGAATCCCAGCTCCTCCAGCTTCCGGCGCGCCCCGGCGATGGTGTACTCCTCGTCGTACAGGAGCTGCTTGATCCTCAGGACGAGATCCACGTCCTTCTTCTCGTAGAGCCTCTGACCGGAGCGGCTCTTCCGCGGCGCGAGCTGGGCGAACTCCGACTCCCAGAACCGCAGCACGTAGGGCTGCGTGTCGGTCATCGCGCAGACCTCGCCGATCTTGTAGAAACGATCGCCGCCCTTCCGGGGAGGCTGCTCCACCGCCCGCTTCCTCTTCTGCTGCTGGGCTTTCTCGCCGGCCACGTGCCCCTCCCGGTCTGCTCGTGCGTCCCGTTCCGATCAGGTGCCGGCCCGGCCGTAGGCGTCCTCGAGCCGGACCACGTCGTCGAGCTGGGTGGTCGAGACCTCGAAGATCGTGCAGTCCTCCACGGCCTCCATCCTGTGCCTGACCGTCGGCGCGATGTGGTAGTGGTCGCCCGCCACCATGTTCTTCTGAACCAGCGTTCCGTTCTCGTCCACGGTGAAGAGCATCTCCCCGCTCTGGAGGTAGATCGTCTCCTCCTTCTCCTTGTGGTACTGCAGGGAGAGCTTGTGTCCCTTTCTGACGAAGAGGACCTTCCCGACGTAGATGCCGGTCTTCGCGAAGATCAGCTCGTAACCCCAGGGCTTGTCGACTCTCTGCACGGATTCTCCCGAAGCGTTCACCAGCGGGCCCAGGCCGCCCTTCGGCCGGAACCTAGGGTCCCTCCACCCGTGTGGCGGGCACCGCGGATCCGGGGAGCCGCGGCTCGATCCTCGACTGGACATACTCCTCCACTTCGACGGCCGTGGCAAGCGCCATGATCTCGCCGACCATGGTTCTGGAGTCCTCCAGGGTCAGGCTCCGCACCGCGTCCTTCACGGTGGGAATGGAGATAGCGTCCATCGAGAGCTGGCGCATTCCGAGGCCGAGAAGTATCGGCACCGCGGCCGGATCCGCCGCCATCTCGCCGCACATCCCGGCGGGGATACCCGCGCTCTTCGCCGCCTCGACCACGAACCTTATCGAGCGGAGGATCGCGGGGTGGAGGGGCCTGTAGAGGTAGGAGACCGACTCGTTGCTCCGGTCGATCGCGAGCGTGTACTGGATCAGGTCGTTCGTGCCGATGCTGAAGAAGTCCGCCTCGCGCGCCAGGAGGTCCGCGACGGCCGCGGCGGAGGGCACCTCGATCATGATCCCCACCTTGAGATCCTCCGCGAAGGGCTCCCCTCTCTTCCGCAGCTCGTCGCGCGCCTCGTCGAGGACCTGCCGCGCCTCCCGCAGCTCCTCGAGGCCCGAGATGAGCGGGAACATGACGTGGATGGCCCCGTGGCGGCTCGCGCGGAGAATGCCCCTGAGCTGGGTGCGGAAGATGTCCTTCCGCGCCAGGCAGAAGCGGATGGCCCTCATTCCCATGACAGGGTTGTTCTCGTCGCGGTCGAGCACCTCGTGGAAGTACTTCTCGCCACCGAGGTCGAGGGTGCGGATGACGGTCGGGTACCGGCCGGATTTCTCGGCCAGCTCCCTGTAGACGTGGTAGTGCTCCTCCTCCGTGGGAAGCGCGGGCGAGCGGTTCAGGAAGAGGAACTCCGAGCGGTAGAGGCCGACGCCCTGGGCGCCGTGGCGCAGAGCCACCTCCATCTGCTCGGGCAGCTCGATGTTCGCCTGGAGGAGGATCTCGCAGCCGTCGCGCGTCACCGCGGGAAGCTCCCGGGAAATCCGCAGGCGCTTCTCCTCGCCCTCGAGGTAGGCCCTGCGGAGCTTCACGTAGGCGGCCTGCTCGGCGGCCGCGGGCGAGACGATGACCTCGCCCTTCGACCCGTCCACGATCACGATGTCGCCCGAGCGGATCTTCCGGCTCAGGGCGTGCAGGCCGACCACGGCCGGGATGCCGAGGGCCTTGGCGATGATGGCGGTGTGCGAGGTGCGCCCCCCCTTGTCGGTGGCGAACCCGATGACGCGCCGGGTCTTGAGCAGGGCCGTCTCCGACGGAGAGAGGCGCGGCGACACGATGACGACGTCCTCGTCGAACTCCGACAGGTCGTGGTGATCGGATCTCCCGAGGAGCACCTGCTGGAGCCGGTCGTGGACGTCCTCGATGTTGTCCACCCACTTCTCGCGGTCATCGACGTCGCCGAAGGAGGAGGTCAGCCGGTGCGTATTCATCCTGAGGGCCCACTCGGCGTTGATGCCCTCGCCGCGGATCGTCTCCTCGGTTCCCTTGATGAGGGCGCTGTCCTCTAGCATCAGGAGCTGGGCTTCGAAGATGCTGCCGGCCGTCTCGCGATGCTCCTCCTCGAAGCGCGCCCGGAGCGTCTCGAGCTGGCGGCGCGTCTCCGTACGGGCCGCGCGGAAGCGCTCGACTTCCTTCTCGATGTCCTTCCTGGCGACGGGCACGCGGAAGAGCGTGGGGCGCGCCGCCTCCAGGACGACCGCCTTCCCCACGGCGATCCCCGCGCTCGCGCCGATCCCGGTGAAATAGAGCCGCTCGCTCACTGCCCCTCTCCGAACTTGTCCTCGATGAGCGTGCTGAGCGCCAGGATCGCCTCCGACTCGTCTCCCCCGTCGGCCCGCAGGAAGAGAATGGTCCCCCTGGCGGCGGCCAGCGTCAGAATCCCCAGGATCGATTTCCCGTCCACGGTGTGGCCGTCCTTGGAGAGTGTGATCTGCGCCCTGAAGCGCCCCGCGAGCTGGACGAACTTCGCCGCCGCGCGGGCGTGCAGTCCAAGACGGTTGTTGATGGTGATTTCCAGTTCCTGCATTGTCTCGATTCGTGCCTGGCCCCGATCAGGGCTTCTTCCCGCCGGGACCCGACCCTGCGGCGCTTGTCTCGGGCGGCCGGAGCGCCTCGGTCGCGACCCTGATGTGGTCCCGTCCGCCCGCCCAGACCCCGTGTGCGATCTCGGGCAGCGAGCTCGTCTCCATTCTCATCTTGCAGAGCCGGATCAGCATGGGCAGGTTCACGCCCGTGACGATCTCGACCTTGCCTCTCTCGAGGAACGAGAGGCTGAGGTTCGCGGGCGTTCCTCCGAACATGTCCGTCAGGATCAGGATCCCCTCGGGCCCCGCCACCCTGTCGACCGCCTCCAGAATCATCCGCCGCGCCGAGTCGACGTCCTCGTCCCATCCGATGGGCACGGCCTCGAGCTGCTCGATCCTCCCGAGGATCCTTCCCGCGGCCTCGACGAGCTCACGGGCGAGGTCACCATGGGTCACCACCAGTGCGCCAATCAAAGGATGCGTCTACCCCCTGGACAGGTCCCTGTGGACCGTCCGGACATGATAGCCCGAGCCGGAAAGCTCTTCCCCGAGCTTCCGCGCGATGAGTACCGAGCGGTGCCGGCCTCCCGTGCAGCCGAAGGCGACCGTCACGTAGGCCTTCCCCTCCCGGACGAATCGCGGCATCAGAAAGGACAGCAGGGAGGATACCCTCGAATAGTAGGCCTGATAGTCCTCTTTCTCCACCAGCCAGGCCTCCACCTCCCCGTCGAGCCCCGATTTCTCGCGCAGCCCCGGCTCGAAGTTCGGATTCGGCAGGAACCGCACGTCGAAGATCATGTCGGATTCCATCGGCAGGCCGTACTTGTAGCCGAACGAGATCACCGAGACGAACAGGGCGTCCTGCCGGCTGGACTCCGAGAAGGTCTCGAAAAGGTAGTCGCGCAGCTCGTGGACGTTGAACCGGCTCGTGTCGATGACCCGGTCGGCCTGCTCGAGGATGGGCCGGAGTATCTCCTTTTCCCGGCGGATTCCCTCCTCGACAGAGCCGTCGCGCGAGAGGGGGTGCGGCCGGCGCGTCTCGCTGAAGCGGCGCAGGAGCACCTCTTCGGAGGAGTCGAGAAAGACGATCCGGACCTCCCTGCCCTCCCTCCGCAGCTGACCGATGGTCTCGGGGAAGTCCCGCAGGAAGCTGCCCTCCCGGATGTCCACCACCAGCGCGACCCGCGTCGGCTTGGAGGTGGAGCGCGAGATCAGGTCGGAGAGAACCGGGATGAGGCGCAGGGGCAGGTTGTCGATGCAGTAGTACCCCATGTCCTCGAAGCAGTTGGCGGCGAAGCTCTTCCCGGCGCCCGAGAGCCCGGTGATGATGACGTACTGCGCGGGCACGGCCCTGACGTTCATGTGCTGTCGGATCCCCGGCCGGAGGTTCCGCGCAGCGGGGCGACGCCCTGCTCCATCTCGCGGTCGATTCGCTCCGCCAGCTCACGCGAGGCGGCGTATCCCTGGGCCTTCAGAAGGTGCATGCGCGCGGCGACCTCGATGAGCACCGACAGGTACCGGCCGGGCGCGACCGGCATCTCGATGAAGGGCACCTTCACGTTGATGATCTCCAGGAAGTTCTCGTCGAGACCCAGCCGCTCGTACTCCTTGCCTTCCTGCCACGGCACGAGCTTGATGATCAGGTCGAGGTCCTTGCGCTCGCGCACCGAGGTGACGCCAAAGAGGTGCTTGATGTTGATGATCCCGAGCCCGCGGACCTCCATGTGGTACTTCGTGAGCTCGGGCCCGTCCCCGTTCAGGATACCCGCCCTCCGGTGGAAATCCACGACGTCGTCCGCGACCAGCCGGTGCCCGCGCACGATCAGGTCGAGCGCGCACTCGCTCTTTCCCACGCCGCTGTCGCCGAGCAGGAGGACGCCCACGCCGTAGATGTCCAGCATGACGCCGTGCATCGTGATGTGCGGCGCGAGGCGCACCTCCAGAAAGTCGGTGAGGGCGTCGATGGTGGTCGAGGACATCTCGGCCGTCTTCAGGAGCGGGATCGAGTGGCGCTCGGAGGCCTGGAGCAGCTCGGGCGGGGCCTCCAGGCTCTTCGTGATCACCATGCAGGTGACCCCGCAGGCCGCCACGTCCGTCAGGACCGCCTCGCGGCGGGCCGGCTCCAGATCGTTGAGGAAGGTGATCTCGCTCTGGCCGAGAATCTGCACGCGGCCCGGGTGGATGTACTCGATGAAGCCGGCGAGAGCGAGCCCCGGCTTCTGGATTCGGGGCACCGTGATCTCGCGGTCGAGGCCGCCGCTTCCCGCGATGACCGAGAAGCCGAGGTGGGCGGCCCCGCTGGAGAGCAGATCCCGGACCCGGATCGTGGGGTGAATCGCCCGGCTCTCCATGTCCGCCTCCTGAACGCCGTCGGGCTGGGGGGCGACCTTCGCCGTCCGCGCGGAGCGCGCGGAAACAAACTCGCGAAAGTTTAGGGGCGCGCCGAGAAGGGTGTCAAGGAATCACGCGGCCCGGCGTTGACAGCAACCCGCTCAGAACTATAGATTTAGGGCCGATTCTTCCCTTCGATCCCTGAACCGGAAAGCCCGCGAAAACCCCTCGAGGTCGTCATGTCCGGCAAGCGAATCGTTCACGTCATCGGCACGGGGACCATCGGCGAGCCCCTGATCGGGATGCTCACCGACATGAAGGAGCCTTTCGGGCTCGACGAGGTCACCTTCCACAAGCGCACGCCTCTGAAGACCGACCGCTCGAAGGTCCGGGAGCTGCAGCACTGGGGGGCCAAGCTGGCGGTCGACGCCGACGCCCGTTCCGGGTTCGACGAGATCGGGATCACCCCCACCTATGAGGCCGAGGAGGCCCTGGAGCAGGCGACCGTCGTGATCGACTGCACCCCCGTCGGCAACGACAACAAGAAGAAGATCTACGAGAGGCACGCCGCCGGGACCCTCGGGTTCATCGCCCAGGGATCCGAGTTCGGGTTCGGGAAGCCCTACGCGCGAGGCATCAACGACAAGTCGCTGCGTCGCGGCGAGGACAAGTTCGTCCAGGTCGTCTCCTGCAACACGCACAACCTGGCCGTCCTCATCGACAACGTCGCCCTTGCGGGGGGCGGCCCGGAGAATCTCCTGGGCGGGCGGTTCCTCTGCATCCGCCGGTCCAACGACATCTCGCAGGACGGCTCCTTCGTTCCCTCGCCGCAGGTCGGCCCGCACAAGGACACCCGCTTCGGGACGCACCACGCGCGGGACGCGTGGCACCTCTTCAACACGATGGGATACGACCTGAACGACCTCTACTCGTCGGCGCTGAAGATCAACTCTCAGTACATGCACTGCATCTGGTTCAGCATCCGGCTGGCGAAGCCCGTCACCCGGGACACCATCATCCAGCGGTTCCACGAGAACGACCGCGTCGCGCTCACGCACAAGCGGTCCGCGAACTCGATCTTCTCGTTCGGGCGCGACTACGGTCACTACGGCAGGATCCTGAGCCAGACGGTGGTGGCCGTCGACACGCTGGCGGTCAAGGACGATCGGGAGGTCGTGGGATTCTGCTTCACGCCGCAGGACGGGAATCCGCTGGTCTCGTCCGTGGCGGCCGCGCTGTGGTTCATCCACCCCGATTCCTGGGAGAAGCGGCTGCAGGTGCTGAAGCGCTACCTCTTCCAGGAGGTCTGACGCCGGACGGGCTCAGCCCGCGGCGCGCAGCTTGCCGATCTCCTCGACCAGCTTCGGGATGATCGCGTAGAGATCCCCCACCACGCCGTAGTCCGCGATCTTGAAGATCGGCGCGTCGGGATCCTTGTTGATGGCGACGATGACCTTCGACGAGGACATGCCGGCGAGGTGCTGGATCGCCCCCGAGATGCCGCAGGCGATGTAGAGCTTGGGGGAGACGACCTTGCCCGTCTGGCCCACCTGGTAGCGGTGGTCGATCCATCCCGCGTCGACCGCCGCGCGCGAGGCGCCGACGGCTCCTCCGAGAGATTCCGCCAGCGAGCGGATGAACTGGAAGTTCTCGGCTCCCTGCATCGCGCGGCCACACGAGACGACGATGTCGGCCTCGGCGACGTCGAGCTCCGCCGTCTCCGGCAGGCGCACCTCCGTCGTCCGCACGGCCATGTCGGCCTCCTCGAGGGAGACGGCTAGGCGGCGGCTCTCGCCCCGGCCCTGCGCCTCGCGCGGGGGAAAGACGTTCGGCCTCAGCGTGAGGACGGCGGGGATGCCGGTGGCGAAGACGACCGTGGCGAGGGCCTTGCCCGAATAGACCGGACGGACGGCTCGCAGGGCGCCCCCCTCCCCCGCCGAGACGGCGGTGCAGTCCGAGGCGAGACCGGCCCCTAGCCTGGCGGCGAGCCGGGCGGCCAGATCCCTTCCCATCGCGGAGGCGGGCAGGAGGACGACCTCCGCGGAGGCTTCCTTCACCGCCTGCTCGAGCGCCCGGGCATACGCCATGGGTGCGTAGCGGGCCAGCTTCGGATCGGAGATCGTCAGGACGAGATCGGCGCCGCAGGCCGTGAGGCCGCCGGCCAGATCCTCGACCGCCTCCCCCACGAGGGCCACCGCGAGGTCGCGCTTCGTGGCGTCGGCGAGGCGTCGCCCCTCGGAGACGACCTCCGAGGCCACCTTCCTGAGCTTACCGTCCCTCTGTTCGGCGAATGCGAGAATCGAACCCATGACGACTCCTTGCTCCAAGGTGTCAGATGACGTTGGCCTCTTCGTGCAGCAGCCGCACCAGCTCACGGGCCGTGCCACCGGCGTCCGCGTCCGCCTTGAGGATCTTGCCGGGCGCCTTCGCGGGAGGCAGCTCGAGCTTCTCCCAGGTGACGGCGGCCGCGGAGGCGTCGATGCCGAGATCCGCGGGCGTCCGGGATTCGATCGGCTTCTTCTTCGCCGCCATGATGCCCTTGAGGTTCGCGTAGCGCGGGTCGTTGAGGCCCTTCTGGGCGCAGATGACGCACGGGAGGGAGGCCTCCTGGATCTCGAGCGCGCCCTCGATCTCCCGCTGGGCGACGAGCCTTCCCTCCTGAAGCTCCAGCTTCGTCACGACGGCGACGTGCGGGATGCCCATCAGCTCGGCGAGCATCACGCCCACGGCCTGGTTGTCGCTGCCGACCGCGTACTTGCCGGTGAGGATCAGGTCCGGACCGATCTCCTTCATGACGGCCGCGAGGACCCTCGCCACGAAGAGCGGATCGTTTCCCGCGGGGCTCTCGTCGGTGACGTGAACGGCCTTGTCCGCACCCACGGCGAGGCAGGTCCTGAGGGCCTGGGTGGCCCGGGCCGGGCCGAGGGTGACGACCGTCACCTCGCCGCCGCCCTGCGCCTCGCGGATGCGAAGGGCCTCTTCCAGCGCGTATTCGTCGTAGGGGTTCACGACGTAGGTGACGCTGGAATCGTTGATGGAGCGTCCGTCCGGACCGATGACGACCTTGGTCTCGGTGTCGGGCACCTGCTTGATCGCGACGGCGATCTTCACGGCCTTGCCTCCCGATGTGTGCGGCGGGTCAGTTCTCGATTTTCTTCATGATGAGCGCCGCGTTCGTCCCTCCGAATCCGAAGGAGTTGTTCATCGCGTAGTCCACGCGCATCTTGCGCGCGGCGCCGGGGACGTAGTCCAGATCGCACTCCGGATCCGGATCCGTCAGGTTGATGGTAGGCGGGACAACGTCGTGTCGCACGGCCAGGGCCGTGATGCCGCTCTCGATGCCGCCAGCGGCGCCCAGGAGGTGGCCGGTCATGGACTTCGTCGACGAGACCGCGACCCGTGACGCCGCCTCGCCGAGGAGACGCCGGATCGCCATCGTCTCGATCCGGTCGCCGTCCGGCGTCGAGGTGCCGTGCGCGTTGATGTAGCTCAGCTCGCCGGGCCGGATGCCCGCGTCCTTCACGGCGTTTACCATCACGCGATAGGGCCCGTCACCGTCCTCGGAAGGGGCCGCGACGTGGAAGGCGTCCGCGGAGACGCCGTACCCCGCCATCTCGGCGTAGATGGTGGCACCCCGCCTGCGCGCTCTCTCGAGCTCTTCGAGGATCAGGATTCCCGCCCCCTCCCCCATGACGAAGCCGTCGCGGCCCGCGTCGAAGGGGCGCGAGGCCTTCTCGGGCTCGTCGTTCCGGGTCGACAGCGCCTTCATGGCACAGAACCCGCCGACGGCGAGAGGGGTGATCACACCTTCGGTCCCGCCGCAGATCATCGCGTCCGCCTCCCCCCGCGCAATGAGCCTGAAGGAGTCGCCCACGGCGTGCGTGCCGGTCGCGCAGGCCGTCGAGTTCGCCAGGTTCGGACCCTTCGCGCCGTGCCGGATGGAGACCTGGCCCGAGGCGAGGTTCACGATGAGGCCGACGATGAAGAAGGGGGAGATCCGCCGCGGTCCCGCGTCGAGCAGCTCCTTGTGCTGGCGCTCGATGGAGGGCAGGCCCCCAATCCCGGAGCCGATGTAGACCCCTATGCGTTCGGCGTCATCGGGGCCGATGGCCAGCGACGCGTCATCCAGCGCGAACTGGGAGGCGGCCAGCGCGTACTGGATGAAGAGGTCCATCTTCTTGAGGTCTTTCTTCGGGACGAACCGCGTGGCGTCGAAGTCGCGGACCTCGCCGGCGATCCGGCTGGCGTATTCGGTCGCGTCGAACTTCGTGATCGGACCGATTCCGCTGCGGCCGGCGAGGAGCCCCTTCCACGTCTCTTCCGTGCCGATGCCCAGCGGACTGACGAGCCCGATGCCAGTGACGACGACCCTTCGCTGCAAGAGAGGCTCCTGGTGGGATGGGAACGATTCGGGGCGGATCGTGGCCCGCTACTTGTGCGACTGGATGTAGGTGACGGCGTCCTGGACGGTCTTGATCTTCTCGGCCTCTTCGTCGCTGATCTCGATGTTGAACTCCTCCTCCAGAGCCATCACCAGCTCCACCTGGTCGAGTGAATCAGCGCCGAGGTCATCCGCGAACGAAGCGGCTGCCGTGACTTCCTCTTCCTCGACTCCCAGCTGCTCCATGATGATGCTCTTCACCTTCTCTTCGACGTTCATTCACTTCCTCCAGTGAATCCCGGGTGCCGTTCGGATCGGGGCATGACCGATCGGGACCAACCCTTCCGAATACGAGGTCATCTGCAGTGGGGGGTGCTCAGTCTAGCACAGGGTCTCCGCGGGTCTATCCCGGAGCGAAGCCACCGGGAGCGGCGAGCGTCCCTCCGGCCGGCCTCGGTCGCGGACGATCCCGTGCCTACATGTAAAGACCGCCGGAGACGTTGAGGATCGAGCCCGTCACGTAGGATCCCGACGGCCCGACGAGGTAGAGAACGGCCGCGGCGATCTCCTCGGGCGTCCCCAGCCGCCCGAGGGGTATGTGAGAGATCATTTCGTCGCGGGCGCGCTCGTTCATCGCGCGGACCATGTCGGTCTCCACGAGGCCCGGGGCGATCACGTTCACCGTGATCCCGCGTGAGGCTACCTCGCGGGCGAGGGATTTCGCCAGCCCGACCAGGCCGGCCTTGCTCGCGGCGTACGCGGTCTGACCGGGATTTCCCATGAGCCCGGAGACGGACGAGAGGTAGACGATTCGGCCGTAGCGTCCGCGGACCATTCCGCCGACGGCGGCGCGGCTCAGCGCGTAGGCGGCGCGCAGGTTGGTCGCCATGACGCGGTCCCAGTCCTCGGGCTTCAGGCGCATCAGCAGGGCGTCGTGCGTCACCGCCGCGTTCGCGATCAGGTGGTGTACCGCGCCGAGGGCCTCGACGCAGCCCTCGACGGCCTTCTCGGCGGCGCCGGGCTCGG
>OBLQ010000572.1_pt1 | contig 14105 bp, 7 predicted proteins | sample 1519881 | NCBI WGS metagenome assembly OBLQ01 (sample SAMN01911456, study PRJEB22533) | soil metagenome | biome: Soil | place: Malaysia | collected 2012-04-30 | depth DG_metagenome m | reverse complement strand
CCGGCGTTCCTGGTGGTGATGTTCCTCACGGTGATCCTGGTACGTGGAATCCGGGAGAGCGCTGAAACCAACAATGTGATGGTGCTGATCAAGATATCCGCCATCCTGATCTTTGTTTTTGCCGGCATACAGTTTATTCATCCCACCAACTACCATCCCTTCATGCCGAACGGCTGGCCGGGCGTGCTCACCGGCGGCTCGATCATTTTCTTTACCTACATTGGATTCGATTCGGTGTCCACGGCCGCCGAGGAAGCGAAGAATCCGCAACGCGACCTGCCCATTGGAATCATTGCCACATTAGTGATCTGCACCGTGGTCTACATTGCGGTGGTGGTAGTGCTCACAGGCATGGCGCACTGGACCGAGCTGGGCAACGCGGCACCTGAGGTCAACGAGCTCAGGAAACTGAACGTTCCCTGGGTGCGGCTTGCGGTCCTGTGCGGCGCCGTATGGTTTGCCATGTCGCGCGACGGGCTGCTGCCGAAGATTTTCGGGCGCATCCATCTCCGTTTCCGCACGCCGGACGTGGCAACCTGGATTGCCGGGTTCGTCGTGGGGATTCCTGCCGGGCTGCTGGACATCGGGACGCTTGCCGACCTCTCGAACATCGGCACCCTTTTTGCGTTTGCCCTGGTTGCCGGAGGAGTGCTGATTCTCCGCTACCGGGAGCCGAACCGGCCCCGCGGGTTCCGCGCGCCGGGCGGCCCTGTTGCGCCGGCGCTGACGATTGTTACCTGTGTGCTGCTCATGGCCGGCCTGCCCATCATGAACTGGCTGCGTTTCTTTACCTGGTTGATCATCGGCCTGGTGATCTACGTGTTATACAGCCGCCATCACAGCGAATTTGCGCGCCGTGATCGGGCGGCAACGCCGCAGGGATGAGCTCGCGAAACTTCATTCAATCGCTGCCCAAGGCGGAGCTGCATCTCCACCTGGAAGGGAGCGTTGATCCGGCCACGCTGGCCGAGCTGAGCCGCCGCCACAATACGCCCCTGCCCACGGAGAACAACCGCTATGACGTGGCCGGCAGCGGCGACGAGCTGAGCGAAGAGGACGTCCGCGAGCTTTATTCCTACCGCAACTTCACCGGATTCATGCTGGCTTTCAAGGCCGTAACGGAACGCCTGCGCGCCCCGGAAGATTACGAACTGGTTACCTACCGGCTGATGCAGAAGCTGCGCCAGCAGAACGTGGTGCACGCGGAGGTCTACGTGAGCGCGGGCGTGATTCGCTGGCGCGGGCAGGAGTTTGAGCCGATCTTCGAAGGCATGGAGCGCGGGCGCGAGCGCGGGCAGCGCGACTTCGGCGTCTCATTGCTGTGGATCCTCGATGCCGTGCGCCACTTTGGCCCGGAGGCTGCCGCGGAGGTGTTTGATCTGGCGGCGCGGCTGCGCGAGCGCAACGTGGCCGGGATCGGCATTGGCGGCGACGAGCGGCGCGGTCCGGCGGAGTGGTTTCGCGAGCTCTACAAGAAAGCCGCCGGAGAGGGCCTGCGGCTCACCGCGCATGCCGGCGAGACCATGGGGCCGGAATCCGTGTGGGGCGCGCTGAACATGGGAACGGAGCGCATCGGACACGGATTCTCCATCGCCCGCGACCCGGAGCTGATTGAAGTGCTGGCCCACAAGCAGGTACCGATTGAAATCTGCCTTTCCAGCAACGTGCGCACGGGGGTCTGCCCTGAGCTGCGGGAACATCCCCTCAGGCACCTGTTTGATGAAGGCTTGATGATCACGCTGAACACGGACGATCCCTCGATGTTCCAGACTTCGCTGTGCAAGGAGTACGAACTGGCCGCGCGAGAGTTCGGTTTCAGTGAAGACCAATTACGGGAACTGGCCCGGAATTCGATTGAAGCGTCATTCCTGCCGGTGGAGAAGAAACTGATGTACCTGCAGCAGGTTGACCATCTGGTGTAACCACATCCCATATCGGCTGGTATTCATTCTTTGGACAAAGAGGCCCCTTTTTATGGTTGCGCCGCAGCAACGCTGGTATAAAGCACCAAAGAACAGCCTTGAGGAGATCGGGAGCAAAGGACCAGCCCCTTACGGACCACTTTGTAGTCGCCTGAATCCGGCAACAGCACCTGGTTGACGATCTTCGACGAGGCTTTTTGCAACGCGTCAACCAGTGATTGGTCTCCATTCGCCACACGGACGCCTTCCAGGGCAGGACCGCGACCGAAAACAAAATAGAACTCGCCATGGCCGTCCGGTCCAGCTACTTTGCCGAGCTGGATGGTCCGCTGGCGGTAAGAATCACCATTGTGTTGCTGTATCAGGGATTCGGCCCGCTGCTTTCCAAGCAGCTTTACCAGACGGTCCCTGCTTGGATCGGAACTGCTGGGCTCGCGGACGGGCACACCCGAGGCCGTGAATTCATGGGTGCTCCTGGCGTAACAGAGAATGGCCTCCTGACGATTGCCAAGGCTCTCCTCTACCTCACCAAGATGTTGCCCCACGACGGGAGAGTCGTCCAGAATCCATGCGGCGCGAAGATACTTTTCCGCGGTCTTTGAATCACCTGACTTGAAGTATGCCCAGCCAAGCGTATCCCAGGTGGAAGCCAACAGGTCGACTTTTGCGAGATCGGCTCGACGAAGGTTGTTTTCCTGAATGTCCCTGAGTTCGGCGTAGAGGGCCTTCACCGCCGCGCGAGCGTACTGTCTTGCGAGGTCGAGATTCTGCTCATTCTCTGCCAGTGTATAAGCCGCGTTGTTCAAGGTGGTTGCGCTGGGAGATGCTTCCACCTTTTTCTTCAGCAGCTCCACGCCTTTTTCCGGCTGATTGGCTTTGAAATACGCGGTGGTCAAGGTATCCCGAATCCCATCCGCATCATTGAAGCTCGGCTCATCGGTCGCCAAGGCTTTCTCAAGCTCGGTAACCGCGGAAAGAAAATCCTTTTTGCGCTCCGCGTAGTACCAGCCCAGGAGATAGTGTGCACGATGGTTCAGAGGATCGATTTCGGCTGCTTTCTTCAGCTCACTCGTACCTTGATTATCCTTGTTTGCTCTGAGATACATCCCACCAAGCTCAGTGTGAGCCTGGGCATCAAAGGGATCGACTGCAATGGCCTTTTCCAGGTCCTTGATGGCGTTGTCATACAAATTCTGGAAGATCTCAATCATGCCGATCTGCTTCCAGACTTTTTTATGTTTAGGATCACGCTCCGCCACTTGCCGGTAGTCGGCAAGGGCCTCCTGATAGTTGGCATCCCTGTATTCGATTTCAGCCCGGTTCATGAGCTCGTCCGTGGTAACAGCGGTTTTAGCTGCGAATCCAGGCAGTAAATGGAGGACGACCTGCTGACTCTCATCTGCCCTCAGAGAACGGAGAAAAGCATCGTAGTCCAGCCGATGGCTGTCATCTACTTCAGGTTGCAGGATCGTAAGCCTCTTTTCACCGGTGATCACATTGCCGGCTAATTTATAGAACGACTCATAGCGCAGGTAGTCGCGTTCCAGCCGCACCGGCAAAGGGGCCTCAACGGCGACGCCCGCGGGAAGCTCGAGCCGGCATTTGTAGACGAGTTCTCCCGGCGAAGAGTAGAGCCTTATCGAACTTTCCTTGGGATCCATGGCCGGGAGGACGTAATATGCCAGAGGTAGATTTTTTTTCGGCGGATCCTTGGTCAAGTCAAAATACTGTAGCCGATGATAATGGTAGCTGACACGCACACCTGCATCGGTCTCATTCAGGCCGTCGACCTTCACATTGCTCACTTCTCCGGCAAAACCGAAGCGATACGAGAACCGCTGAAGCATCGCCTGGTAGTGACTCGGCGCAGCGTCCCGTAGCCAAGATTTAAAAGTCAGCTCCGAATCTCCGTGAAAGAACCACGTGACTTCGGCTTCCATGGTCCCGGAATCATCGACTTTACCGTCAATTGTGAAAAGCTCCTGTGGGTGGAACGGCGGGTCCTGTGGAGTCCGAACCAACCTGTTCTCGGAAAGACCCGTTATCATCAAGCCTTGCTTGTTACGAAGCCGCAAGGACAGCATTTCGTACGGAGCCACCTCTGCAGTGGCATCGAGGAAAATAATCCGCTTGCCGAATGGGACGGCGGTGATGACGTGATCAAACTGGGGCGATGGTACTGAAACGTTCACCTGGCGGTCCATATTGATCATTACAGGAAAAGCGTGGATTCCGACCGCTTCCAGCATGGCCGCCAGAAGCGTGTGCTTGTCTTTGCAATCGCCATATCCATTCGCAAGGACCTGCTCGGCAAAATGAGGCTGGTAACTGCCAATCCCGAAGTCCAGGCTTATATAGCGGAACCTGGTTGCAACATAGGAATACAGAGCCTTGATTTTGGCCGCTGGAGTGGTTGCGTTTTTGGTCAATTCAAGGGCCTTGGCTCTGATGGCCGGCGTAGGCATCGCACGCTCGCGTTGGAGCGCGTAGAACCATGCACCAACCTGGTCCCAACTCTCAAAAGAGGAAAGCGCAATGGAGGGAAGAGGCGCGGTGCCGGTAACCTCTTCCCGGCGATCAACGAATCTTTGTGTTGCAGGATCAGGAAGGCTTTCATTCGCGGAACGCCAACGATAAATCGTGCGATCGTTTCTTGTCTCAATCTCCGGTTTGTATTTCTCCTGGCTGGCCACGTGCAAAACGCGTCCTCGCGGCACGTCGACCTCCACGGATTCTTTGTGGACGATAGTTCGCCGGTAAAAGAAATACCGAAACCAGAATTGGTGTGGCACCACCGGTTTGCTTTTGACGGTGTACTGGTAGACGAGTTCGTCGCCCACGCTCAAACCGGGCACAGTAACGTCTTTTTCTCGGAGGTCGCTGTATATGGGCGCAGAGCGGCTTACCGCCGGTGTGACTTCCTGGATATCTTCCGCGCCCGCCTTCACGATAGCGCCGTCTTTTTTGTGGACTTCCACGGCATCGATGCTAAGGTCCTGTCCGCCCTGGAACGTGAAGGTAAGGACACCGTACTCTCTCAGCCCCGCCTCGTTCTGTATCCTGGTGCGCTGGCGGATGGTTTTTTCGCTGGCCCCATTGTCCTCGAATCGGACTGAAGTATCTCGTTCCTCAACAACGACTGCTTCCTGGGTTGAGTCGGATTTAGTTTGCTGACGCCGGTCTAACTGGCTGTTCTGGGCAACCGCCGCACCCAGGAGAACGACAAAGGCAACAGCCCGGAACCAGGCTCGCAGATCTAGCATTTCAGGATTCTACCCTGCGGAAGTTTAGTTTTCACTACCGAGCTAACTGTTTTTTACAGGAAGGGAAGATCGAGGCAGTTGGAGGTTTCTGATGGCTCATCCGCCATCGCGGATTCCTTGCTGTGGGTCTCAACCTGCAACAACCGAGGTTGCTTGACCGGGGGGCGGAAGACCTGATGGGAAGACGTGGTCTGGGGATCGCGCCAGAACTCGACCAGCGAGGTCTGACGCACGCAGGAAATGGTGCAGGTAGACCATCTGGTGTAAGCCGGTGCGCGTTTACTGTGCCGTGCCGGACGTCATGTTCAAAGACGAAGAATCGTTGATAAGGAACACGACATTGCAGCCTCCGGTGTAGCGGGAGCAGTCGACAATTCCCTGGCGGACCAGCTTCTGTGGCGCGTTTTCCGGGAACACAACGGTGGCGGCGAGTTTGGCTCCCTGTTTCATCAATGCCTCACGCAAGCGCTCACTTCCGCCCATAAGTTGTACAGAAACCAACTTGGGCCCGGGGGAGAAAATGAAACTGAACATACCTTTCGTCCCAGAAGGAGCGATCTTGCCCAGGTGAACGGTGCGAAGTTGAGAACTCTCGCCTGCCAGATCGCTGATCATCTGTTCCGCCCGCCGCCGGCCGGCAAGTTTGACCAGCCGTTCCCGGGCCAGATCTTTACCTCGCACGCCGTAGGTGTTATTCACAGACATGGCGTAGAAGCGCATTGCTAGCCGTGGCCGGCCCATCTTCTCGTAGATTTCACCCATGTGCTCGCCGACCTCCCGCTGCTGTCCGAGAATCCATGCCGCATGCACATACTTCTCCGCGACGGGCAGGTCGCCGGCTTTAAAGTGCACCCAACCCATGGTGTCCCAGGTCAAGACCAGCTGCGCCATGTAGGCCAGGTCGCGACGGCGAATGGAGTCAGGCTCAACCTGGTTCAGGTGCTCGTAGATGCCCTGCAAAGCCGAATCTGCATACTGGCGCGCAAGGTCAAGCCGGTAATTGTTGTCCGCCAGCGAGTAGGCCACGTTATTCAACAGCAACGGGTTGGAAGCGGTTTCAATCAGGTCCTTCAGGATTCCCAGCGCTTTTTCCGGTTGCCTGGTTTTGAAATAACCGTCACTGAGAAGGTCGCGGATCTGTTCTTCATCATTGAAGCCGTCGCCTTCCGTCGATAGAGCCTTCTCCAGGGCCGGGACTGCCGCCGCATAGTCCTTCGCCACCATTGCCTGATACCAGCCAAGCAGGTAGTAGGCGCGGTGGTCCAGCGGGTCAATCTCCAGCGCCTTCTTCAACTCCAGGACGGCCAGTTTGTTCCGATGCAGCGTGAGGTAAGCTCCACCAAGCTCAGCGTGCGCGCGCGCGTCAAACGGATCCGCCTGAATGGCCTTCTGAAAATCGTCGACCGACTGGTCATAGCGACGGAGATGCTGCTCGACCAGCGCTATCTGCCGCCAGACACCCTTGCGTTTGGGGTCCTGTTTCGCGATCTTGCGATAATCGGCGAGGGCATCTGTGTAATTGCGTTCCCGATATTCGATCTCAGCCTGCTGCATCAGCTCATCCAGGCCGGCTGCGGGGGTTGCCGCGGATTTCGCCACAAATCCAAGCGGCAAATGGAGGACCATCTGTTGTGCTTGATCGGCGTTCGCTGCCCGGAGAAAGGCCTCATAATCCTGACGATGCGGGGCCGCGACCACCGGACTCAGGACGCTCACCTTTCTCTCGCCCGTGAGGACGTTCTTTTCCGCCGAATAGTTTGACTGGTAACGCGCATAAGCGCGGTCCAATTTCACCGGCAACGGCGCCTGGACGGTTACTCCCGGTGGAAGTTCAACCTTGCATTTGTAGATCAGGTCGAGAGTGGAGGTCTGGAGGCGAACGGTTTCGTCATCCTCGTCCCATGGCGGCAGGTTAATAGCCGCAATAGGCAGGCTGTTTTCAGGCGGCTTGTCCGTCAAATCCACGTAGTTGGTGCGGTGATAGTGATAGGAAATGCGCAGGCCGCCTTCCAGGTCATCCATGCCATCAAGCTTGATATTGCTGACCTCGCCCCCGAAGCCACTGGTCAGAGAAAGAACCTGCACGATGTCCTTGTATTTGCCGGGAGGGACCTCACGGAAGGCGCTCTTGAGAAGCACTTCAGAGTCTCCGCGAAGAAAGAAAGACACCTCTGCTTCCATCGTGCCGGAATCGTCGATCTTCCCGTTGAAGTCGAAAACCTCCTGTGCGTGGAAGGGCAGGTCAGCGGGGGTCTCAACGAACTGCGCCGTCCCCGAACCGCTCACCACCAGCGCCTTCTTGTGCCGCAAGGGAGCAATCAGGAAACCATAAGGGGCCACTTCCGCCGTGGTATCGAGGAATATGAAACCTGTTCCGGAAGGGACCGCAGTGACCACATGGTCAAACTGCGCCGGCGAAGGAACCGCCGGATCGACTTCACGCCGGGAGTTCATCAGCGCGGGGAAGGCCTGGATTCCCGATGCTTCCAGCAATGCCGCCAGCAGAGTGTGCTTGTCCTTGCAGTCGCCGTATTTATTGGAGAACACCTCATCCGCCGCATGCGGTTGATAGCGGCCGATTCCGAAATCGAGGCTGATGTAACGAAAGTCTTCCGAAACAAAACGATAGAGCGCCTTGATCTTGTCTTCCGGCTTCTCAAGCCCTTTGGTGAGTTCGAGAGCCCTGGCCTTAATGGCCGGAGAGGGAGTCACCCGGTCACGCTGCAGTTTCCAATACCAGTCGCCTATCTGCTGCCAACTGGCGAACGTAGAAAGCTCGATGGAGGGCGACGGACCTGTTCCCATAGCTGTTGCCTGACGCAACGCAGTCTTCTTTTTCGCCTCCACAGACTTCTCATTCGATGCGTGCCACCGGTAAACAGTGCGGTCATCCGAATCGGTGATGACCGGCTTGTACTCGGGCTGGTAACTCAGGCTCAGCTTCAGGCCTTTGGGCACGTTGACCTCAACGGATTCGGACCGAACAACGGCGTCCTTTGTAAACGAATACTGGAACCAAAACTGGTTGGGGACCAGCGGCGTTCGGCGCGCCGAATACTGAAATACAACTTCATCGCCAATGGCAAGCCCGGGAACGGTTACCTGCTTTTGACGCAAATCGCTGTACATTGGCGCCGCGCGGCTGACCGCAGGTGTGATCTCGTGAGTGTCTGCAGCCCCGGCCTTTACGATACTCCCGTCCTTCTTGTGCACCTCGACCGTATCGATATTGAACTTCTGCCCGGCGATGAAGCCAAATGTGATGATGCCGTATTGCTTCAGGCCGGCTTCCGTCTGGACCTTCACTCGCTGGTGAACGGTTTCCGTGCTGCTGCCGTCGCGCTCAAAACGGGTGGTTGTACTCAGTTCTTCAATGATGACGGATTCCTGGGCGGCGTCATCATGGCTGGTCTTCTTCTCTTGTCCCGATTTCGTTTGGGCGGCGCCCGGCAAAGCCTGGCACAAGGTCAAAAGTACAAAACAAACCAATCTGAGCTGCTTCATCACGGAGGTATTGTACCTTCAAAACTTGTAGTTTGAACCAGATGACCAGAAGTTTGTGGTAAGGAACAGGCAGGGCTTCGTCCCATAGAAATCCCGGGCTTTAGTCCGCCATCGCTGATTCCTTGCTGTGGGTCTCAACCTGCACCAGCTCAGGAGCCCCGGCTGGGGTGCGGAAGACCTGGTGCGAAGGCGTGGTCTGAGGATCGCGCCAGAAGTCGACCAGCGAAGTCTGATGGACGCAGGAGATAGTGCAATTGGGCGCGCAGGTTTTTTCCGTGAGGTACTCGCGTTTGACGTCGGCCACGGTGTATTCGGAAAGCGGGATTCCGGGATAGCCGCGCTGCTGGGAGCAGTAGTGGACCAGGCCGTCTTCGCAGATATAGAGATAGCGCGCGCCGGCGCGGCAGCGCCAGCGGTTGGGCAGGCCCAGGGCAATGTTGTTCTGGAACTGGTTGAAGCGGGCGTAACTGCCCTTGCCCAGCTTTTTCATTTCGCTGAAAACCACCTGAGCTTCTTCACCCAGAGGCTTGAGCTGTCCGGTGCCGTCATGGATGATGCCGACGGTTGAAGTAAAGCCAAGCTCCACGGCGCGCTTGCCGATGGTCACGGCATCCCACTGGTTCTTTACGCCCGCGCCGATCACCGAGTTGATGTTCACATGGAACTCAGCGTGTTCTCTAAGCCATTGCAGCTTCTTGTCCAGGACTTTAAGGGATTTCATGGAAACGTCGTCCGGCTGGACGTTGTCGATGGAGATCTGCAGATGGTCGAGGCCGGCTTGATTGAGCTGCTGGATACGCTGCGGCGTAAGGAGATAGCCGTTGGTGATCAGCCCGGCGATGATCCCGTGGGAGCGGATGCGGCGGATGATGTCGTCAAGCTGGGGATGAAGCAGGGTCTCGCCGCCGGAGATGGTGATGAGGGTCGCGCCCAGCGCGGCCAGCTTGTCGATGCGGCGGTACATCTCTTCCAGCGGAACCGGCTTGGAGAAATCGTCATATTCGTTGCAGTAGGCGCAGGAGAGATTGCAGCGCCGCATGGGAATGATGTGCACCTGGATGGGATGGTCTTTGGAGGCCAATCCTCTGGCGATCATCTTGAGTTCGCGGAGCGTACGGGTGATGGCTTTGAGCCCGCGCCTTGTCCTGGTGCCTGACTGTGACATGTCCAAACCGATATTAGAACATACCTTGAAAACCGAGGTCCCGCCTATGCAGTAAACGGCTGATTTTTGGCCTCAATCGGTTGGTTTTTCCGTCCATTCACTTATGATGCTAAAACGCCACATGCTAAAACGCCGTCGCGAATCCCGCCCGTCCAATCACCAGAACAGCATAAATGGCAAAGATGGTTACGATCGCTGTGGATGGCGCGAGCTTGCGCCGCGGTGAAGACGCCACAGTCGCAAACCCCAGACCCAGAAGGATGATTTGCCAGATCCGGATGATGTCCGCGCCGGAGGCAAGAGCATATAGGAATTTGTTGGCGCTCCAGTCCATGAAAAACGCGGGGCTGGTTGCGATCGGGTTGCCTGAAGCCAGATCGATCGAATTTGGATCAGAGCGCAATAGTATGGCAATGACCAACAAGACATAGCCGATAATTCCCGGCAAGAATGCATAGAAGGTGATCGACAAAGCCTGCTGGAAGGAAACCTCAGTGCCAAAGCCGAAGTTGAAAACGCCCATCAGAACCGCACCGATGATCAGTCCTACGATCAGGACAATAACCGGAAACGCAAAAAACGACACTTTTGTGAAGGCGACTTGGAAAGCCATCCCTCTTTCCCGCTGTTCCGGCGTGAGTTGCTCCAGGCGGCGCTGCGCCATGGGCGAACGTTCGATGCTCTCTCGCACCACTTGAGTCATGTCCAGTTTCTGGACCGCCACAAAGGCAAATATGACCGCAAATATCGCCAAGACCAGCCAGGGCGCGAACCAGCTTGCCTTGCGTTTTACATCCTGGAAGGTTTCTTGAGGAGCGACGAAGGTGTTGATGATGCGGGCTGGTTCGGAAAGCGCAGCGCGCTCTGGCTGCTGATTCTGCTCAGGCGGTACAGGCGATGAAGGTGTGCTCATAAGTCATCCTTCTACATCGGTTGATTGAGAAAAATTATTGCCGGTTGTATCCGGCCTGCGGGCAGCCGTCAGCCTGATTTGCTGAAGTGCTGCCAGCCGCGCGGTGCAAGCGGCTGTAACCGTCCATTCTCACCCAGAATTTGTATTGCTGGCGCGTAATGTGAAGCTTTCCTGACAATACCGATTTCCCTGACTTTTACACCGGCGATTCGCAGGGGAACGCTCTTTTTAGCCGGAACGGTAAACAACAGTTCGTAATCTTCGCCGCCGTGGAGGGCCATTTCCAGGGTAGCGCCTCGCACGACCGGAATACGGCTGGAATCGATTGTGGCGGCCACGCCGCTTTCCTTGCAGATGTGACCAAGGTCGATGGAGATGCCGTCGCTCAAGTCGATCATCGCCGTGGCCAGGCCCTGCTGGCGAAGGTGGCGGCCGAGAGCGATTCGAGGTTCGGGATAAAAGTGCGGGTTGGAGCGAGAAGGACGGATTCGCTTGCCGGAATAAAGCCGCTGCAACGTGGTGGCGGAGCCGCCGAGTTCACCGCTTACAAAGATGCGGTCGCCGGGACGGGCGCCGGAACGCAGCAGGGCCCCGCCGACGGGGACCTGCCCGATGACGACGATGTCGGCGGTGATGTCTCGGGCCGCAGAGATGTCTCCCCCGGCAAGCTGCACTTTAGAGCGTCGCGCCAGAGCTTCCAGGCCGCGCAGGAACCGGTCCGCCCACCTTTGCGGGAGCGACGATGGCAGCCCCAGGGAGAGGAAGCAGGCCAGGGGTTCGCCGCCCATGGCCGCAATGTCGCTCAAGCCGCGGGCCAGGCAGCGGTGGCCGACGCTTTCCGGCGGATGCCATTCCCTCCGGAAGTGGACGCGCTCGATGCAGAGGTCGGTAGTTGCCAGGAGGTCACAACCGGAGGGAAGCTGGAGGATGGCGCAATCATCGCCGATGCCGCGCACCACGGCGCTGTTCCGGCTGGACCGGGCAAGCTTGCGAATACCTTCGATCAGCGCTCTCTCTGGAAGCACCAAGCCTTAAATATATCTAAAACAAAGGCTTACGTCGCGCTTCCGGAGTCGGCATCCTAACCCGTGCAACGTAACCTGAAAAGCCGGGAACCGATGGACGAAGGGACGCTCCGAACGAAAGGACAAGGGGCTACGATGCCCCGTTTCCAGTGCTGTCCAGCCAACCTTCGTTATGCTGCAGGCAACATTCCTATATTGACAATCTGAGAAGCTGCTTGCTAAGGTTAGCGAACTAAAGAAGTTCCCTTAAACTCTGGCCGCCTAATCTCCTCCCCGCTCACTGTGGGGCCAGGGAACGCAAAGAGCTTTTATGCCGTCCCCGGGCGATGGCCCTTGGGATTCGCTGCTTGATACAGCGCTTGGAAAAACAAGGTTAGTGGAGCATTGACGTGCGGAAGCGTTTTTACATCATGCTGGTGGCCCGGAATGCAGAGGGCGAGCTTCTAAAGATCCCAGTTCCCCTGCATTACATATACGTGTTCGTTGCCGGAGCCCTGATCGGAATGTTGACAATCACAGGGATGGCCGGGTCCTACACCCGCATGCTGGTCAAAGCCGAACGCTACAACCAGCTCCGCACGGAAAAAGAAGCGCTCAAATCGCAGTATTCCCAGTTGGAACAGATTGCACAGGAAAATGAGTTGCAGGCGCAATCATTGAGCTCGTTAGCCGGGGAGGTTTCGTCCCTCTATGGCCTCAAGCCCGATCCAGCCTTTCAAGACGATGATCCCGCGTCGGCATCTCTTCAACAATTCTATGCATTGCGGATGACCGCCATGACAGGGGCCGCCTCCGTAGGTATCGGGATGGGCGAAACCCGCGATGCCAGCACGCGTGACTGGATGCGCCTGGCTGCCGCACCGACTTTATGGCCGGTTCAAGGACGGATCACCGGCTCGTTCGGTGAGCGAATTGATCCTTTCAGCGGCGAGGGCGCCTTCCACCGCGGCGTCGACATTTCCAGCAACATTGGCACCCGTATCATTGCACCGGCGGACGGGATTGTCCGCTTCGCCGATTTCATGAACGGCTATGGACGAGCAGTGATGATCGATCACGGAAACGGGATCACCACACTGTATGGCCACATGTCGGGATTCGCCGTGAGTCCCGGACAGATGGTTCACCGGGGCGACACGATAGGCTATGTGGGCCAAAGCGGACGCGCAACCGGCCCGCATCTGCACTACGAAGTAAGGATTTTCAATACCCCGGTGAATCCACAGAAGTACCTGCGTTTCACTTTCACCCAGGAAGTGGCGTCAGGCGCTCCGTAAAAAGCTATCGCCTGTGCCGCTTTCGCTGGTTGGCAGAAGGCGAGGGAGACGGCGCTGGAGCCGTACTCTCGGGCCGAGCTTCAGAGACAAGCTTCTTTAACATTCGCTGAGATACCGTGGCGGTGAAAACCGCCACGTTTTTATTTTGCTGAGCCCGGATGCTGTCAAACGCTGCCTTCACGTCCGGGTCCGCTCCGCGCGCACCCACACTCTGCGCGATGCTGCGCGAAATCAAGAGAAAGCTGTTGGCCTGGTCCACGATCCTCGCGGCATCCTCGTCGCTGGCCGTGATCACATCAGCCTGCAGTCGCACGTCGCCCTGGTAACGCAGCGACGCCACGGTGACGGTGTTTTCCAGGAAATCAAAACTCCAGCCGTTGAGGAGTTGCGGCGCCCTTGCGCCGGCGGGAATACGGGCGATCATCCAGCCCAGAGCCGTCACCGGAACTCTGCGGTAATACTCGCGCAGCAAGGAGGGACCAGCGGGCCGCCGGTACGATGCATCGATGATGCCCTGGATCGGCGCGGAACTTTCCATGTTGGTGACGGCAATGCGCTTGGGGTCGAGGATGGAGACGCGGACGGTGTGGCTTTGATGCGGAATCGGGCCTTTACTCGGAATCGAGTAGATGACGTGATCGTGGTAGGTCACATGTCCGGCGGAAATTTTTTCCAGATAGTTTCGCAGTCGCTGCTGGTCAAACTGTCCGACAAAAACCTCCGAGGATTCCGTATCTTGCCCGTCGGGCGTGTCTCTGCGAGACACGGCAACCTCGTCCAGGTCGTGCTCATACCGAATCCCCGTTTGCTCGACAAAATCGCGATAATCGCCTTCCAACTTCACCGGGCTGGTCTTGTTCAGATCCCAAAGGTGAACGGGTTTCAAGTTGGCGTAAATGATTACGTCGCCTTCCGGGAGCAGGCGCACCACGGCCGGGGCACGGCTGGCGAGGAGCCAGAGGAACGCGGCGATCGCAGACAGGACCGCCACTAAGACGACTGAAATCAGCAGCTTGCGATGTTTTACCATTGGGGG
>OBLQ010000571.1_pt1 | contig 14107 bp, 8 predicted proteins | sample 1519881 | NCBI WGS metagenome assembly OBLQ01 (sample SAMN01911456, study PRJEB22533) | soil metagenome | biome: Soil | place: Malaysia | collected 2012-04-30 | depth DG_metagenome m | reverse complement strand
CGCGGCGGAGGTGGCACGCGGCGCGGCGCGCCCGGGCGCTGCGCGCACCCTGCTGCTCGATCTGGATGGAACGCTCGCTCCGATCTGCGAGGATCCCGCCAAGGCGAGAATCCCCGCGAAGGCTCTCGACGCCATGCGGCGTCTCATCCGCCGCGGCTGGAACGTGGCCGTCGTTTCGGGCCGCCCTGCGGCTCAGGCCCGTCGCCTCGTCCCGCTGCGGGGGGCGCGAGTCTTCGGCAGCCACGGGCTGGAAGGATCCTGGAACGGGCAAACGGCGGGACGGCCGCCGGGTGAGGTCACGGAGAGGCTCCGGGCTCTTCTCGATGCGGGTCGTGAGGCGGCCCGGGGCATCCCGGGGGCGATGGTCGAGGAGAAGCCGGCCGGCGTGGGCTTCCATGATCGGCGGGTCCCGAGGGCGAAGCTGGCGGTCTGGCGGCGCCGCGTCCGCGGCATGCTCGAGTCGGCGGACATGACCGGGCTGGAGATCCTCGAAGGGCGGCGCATCGTGGAGGTCCGCCCGCTGGGATATACGAAGGGGAGAGCGATCACCTCGATCCCGGGAATCGACAGCCGGACAAGCCTCGACCCGAGCCTCCTGGCCCTGGGGGACGACACGACCGACGAGGACATGTTCCGGGCCCTCATCGGTCGTGGTCTGGGGGTCCTCGTCGGGCGGCCCCGCGAGGGCACCGCGGCGACCCGGCGCCTTCCGTCGCCCGCCCAGGTGCACCGCTTCCTGGAGCTGCTCGCGGCTTCGGCCGCGTGAGCGCGCGGCCTCCCGGCTCAGCAGGGATCTCAGTCCAGCCAGATCAGGACTCGCTCGTCCTCGCTCCAGGCCTGAAGGACGAGTCCCTCGGGACGGTCGAGAAGCTCGTCGATCGTGATGCCGAATCGATCGAGGTCGCGTTGCCCCTCCTCGTCCGCATCGTCCGCGTGGCGCGCCGCGATCCTGAGCGCCCAGAGAGGTACCGAGGCCTTCACGACGCGGTCCTCGTCCTTCTCGTAGAGCCAGAGCTTCACGGAGTGGGGGCTGTGCTTCTCCCCGTCGCTCCTCGCCTCGATCACGTGTATCCTGGCGAGCGCCCGATTGTAGGAACGCTCCGGATCCCGTGGCTCCCGATCAACCCACACGTAGCAGCCCGGCAGCAGAGCCGTCAGGACGAGAGCAGCGATCGCGGCGGTTCCCGATCTCACGTCGTCTCCGTGTCCCCGGGGCGCGCGTGCCCGGGGCGGGCTGTAGAACGTCTGCGGCCACGCCGGGGTTCCCGGGCCGCTCGCGGGTCCCTTCCTATCTCCTCTCTCCCTCCCGCAGGCGCGCCGCGCCCCATGGTGCCCTGGGGCCGCGCGGTGGGAGACGGCCGGTCCGCGACGCGGCGTGGTGCGCGAGGAATCATGAATCCGTCGGGAAAGCCGGATCCGGAGGAGCCACGAGGAGCTTCATGGCGATGAAAGTGCTGATTTCGAGCGTCCTGCTGGGGATAGCGCCGGCGCTGTGCGCGCCGGCGGCCGCGGCGGGCACGGACGTGGACATGTCGAAGGGGGGAGTCACCTTCACGTCGGGCGAGAACAGCCTCCACCTCGGGGCGCTCGCGCAGTTCCGGTGGACGGCGCTGGACGCCGAGCAGATGGACCGGGACACTGCGGGGCCCGGTGCCGGGAAGGAGGACGGCCTGTCGCAGAAGTTCGAGGTTCGTCGCATGCGGGTGAAGCTCGCGGGCACCGCGTTCAGGTCGTGGCTGGGATACGCCTTTCAGTTCGAGCTCGGGGGCACGGAGGGAGACCGCGCCAGCAAGATCAACGACGCGATCATCGACATCGCCAGAAACCCGCTGGCCAGCCTTCGCCTCGGCCAGTTCAAGGCCCCTTTCAGCCTGCAGCAGCTCACCTCGTCGGCGAGCCAGGAGTTCGTGGACCGTGCCATCACCGACAAGCGCTTCGCTCCGGGACGGGATCAGGGGCTGATGCTGCACGGCAGGCCCTCCGGCCGGCGCTTCGGGTACGAGATGGGCGCCTTCAACGGTTCGGGAGAGAGCAAGGCTCAGGAGGACCAGGGGCTCCTCTACGCCGGCCGGCTGGTCTGGGATCCTCTCGGGGAGTACAAGCCCTCCGAATCGGCGGTCGATCATTCCGGAAAGACTCTGCTGCACTTCGGCCTCTCGGCCCGGACGGGAGAGCTGATTCGGGGGACCGATCACCCCGAGCTCTTCACGCATCCGGACAACGAGACGGCCCTGGGCGTCGAGGGCGCGTGGACATGGGGCCGCCTCTTCGCCATGGCGGAGTACTTCCGCTCGGCGGCCGAGACGACCGACATCGGGCCCTCCGATCCGAACGACCCGAACTCGCCCGTTGCCGCGACGAAGGGCCCGAACCTCCGCGCCGCGGGGCTCAACGTCCAGTTCGGGGTGATGGTGGTGCCCGGGAAGATCGAGATCGCGCTGCGCCACGCGCAGATCGACCCCGACGACCGAACCGCCGGCGACAAGGTGATCGAGGAGAGGGTGGTCTTCGGCTACTTCTGGAAGGGCCACCGGCTGAAGGCGCAGGCGGACGCCGGCACCGTCACCTGGCAGAGGAACTTCGGCAGGCTCTCCTCCGCAGCCCGCAGGGGACTGCCGGCGCTCACCGACCGTCTGGTCTCCGGAAGGGAGCTCACGGACGCCGAGGTCCGCGCACAGATGCAGGTCGCCTTCTGATGCGTCCCCCGCGCCGGCCGGGGCCGCTGGTCCCGCCGGGCTCACTTCTGCTACCGTGAAGCCCTACCCGACAGGATCCCATCCGGCTTCCCGGCCGGCCGCCGCACGGGGGAGAGGTGCCCGGGGAGCCTTCGTTGAGGGAGACAGATTGAGCGCGCACAGTCCCGGCCGCGCCCTCGCTCCACGGCCTGTTTCCGATCGCGAGGGGATTCGGGTGATCCCGCGTGCGGAGCGGGCTCCGGCCGGGGAGGCGCGAGCTCTGGGGACCGGAGATCGTTCGAGCATCGATCCGCGGATCGAGGATCCGATCCTCGCCATCGAGAACCTCTCGGTCTGGTACGGGGCTTCGCAGGCGCTTCACGGGATCAGCATGCTGATCCCGAAGTGCCGGATCACCGCCTTCATCGGTCCCTCGGGGTGCGGGAAGTCCACGCTCCTGCGCTGCTTCAACCGGCTCAACGACCTCCTCGACGGCGTGAGCACCGGGGGTGAGGTGCGGTTCGAGGGACGCAGCATTCACGAACCCTCGGTCAACGTGAACGAGCTGCGCCGCCGCATCGGGATGGTCTTCCAGAAGTCGAATCCCTTCCCCAAGTCGATCTTCGACAACGTGGCCTACGGGCCGAGGACGCACGGCATCCGGCGCCGAGGGGAGCTGGAGGCGATCGTCGAGAAGAGCCTCACGCAGGCCGCCCTCTTCGAGGAGGTGAAGGACCGCCTTCACGCGAGCGCCCTGAGCCTCTCCGGGGGGCAGCAGCAGAGGCTCTGCATCGCGCGGGCGCTCGCCGTGCAGCCGGAAGTGGTGCTTCTCGACGAGCCCTGCTCCGCATTGGATCCCATCGCCACCGCGAAGATCGAGGAGCTCATGCAGGAGCTCAAGAACGAGTACACGCTGGTGATCGTGACCCACAACATGCAGCAGGCCTCCCGGGTCTCCGACTACACGGCCTTCCTCTACCTCGGCCGCCTCATCGAGTACGACGACACCCAGCGTCTCTTCATCAATCCCCGCTGCCGGCAGACAGAGGATTACATCACGGGGCGTTTCGGGTAGGGCTCCCGGAATGCGTCAGACGGCTTCGTCGCGCACGTTCAGGGCGGGGCCCGTCACGGGGAACTCGAGGCGCATGGATGTGCCGCCACCCTCCCGCGGCTCGGCACGGATCGTCCCCCCGTGCAGACGGACCAGGTGCTTGACGATGGCGAGGCCGAGGCCCCGCCCCCCGGCCTGGCGGCTGCGGCTCCGGTCCACCCTGTGGAACCGGCGGAAGATCAGCTCCCGTTCGGCGGGCGGGATCCCCTCGCCGGTGTCCTCCACGCGGATCCGGATCCTCTCCTCCTCGAGCCCCGCGAAGACCTCCACCGTGCCGCCCGGCTTGTTGAACTTGATCGCGTTCTCCACGACGTTCAACAGGATCTGATCGAGCCGCCGCCGGTCGGCGCGGATCCGGAGATCGCGAGGCACCTCCGAGAGGAGCCGGACCCCCGCCGCCTCCGCCAGCGCGCCCAGCGAGACGAAGACGTCTCCGACCATCTCCGCGAGGACCACCGGCTCCGGATCGAGCGTGATGGCGCCGGTCTCGATCTTGGAGAGGTCGGTGAGATCCTCCAAAAGCGCCTTGAGCCGTGCGACGTTTCTCGTGAGGATGGCCAGGAGGTTCGCGTTCTCCTCGGCGGACAGCGGTCCCGCCTCCTCGAGCGTCTCGACGGCCGCCGCGATCGAGGCAAGGGGAGTGCGCATCTCGTGGGAGAGGTCGGAGACGAAGGTCCGGCGCACGCGCTCGAGGACCTGGGTGCGTGTCGTGTCGAGGAAGATCCCGATCGCCCCGAGGGGCTTGCCGTCGGGTGTGTCGAGGGGCTCGACGAGAAGATCGAAGATCCGCTCCGCCGGAAAGGAGAGCTCGACGCGCGTCCGGCATTCCTCGCGCTCCTCGAGGGTGCGCTTGTAGGCGTCGAAGACGAGCGGATCGCGGATCACCTCGGCCAGATGGCGGCCGGCCGGGGGCGTTCCGCGCAGGTCGAGGTATTCGCCGAGCGCCGCGTTCGCGAGAATGACCTGGCGCTGGGTGTCGACGACCAGCAGCCCTTCCCGCATCCCCGCGAGAACGGCGTCGCGCATCTCGTGCTGGCCCGTCAGCTCGGCGATGCGATCGAGAAGCGCCCTGCGCATCCTGTCCATGGCGGCCCCGAGCGCCTCGATGTCGGGCCCGCCGCCGAGCGTGGTGGCGGGCAGGTCGTGCGCGCCCGAGGCGATCCTGCCGGCGGTGCGGGTGAGCCAGTGGACGCGGCGGAGGACTCGCAGGGAGAGGAGATAGACGAGGAGGCTGCCGGCCATCAGGACGCCGAGCACCATCAGGTCCGCGGTGAGGCGCATCGCGGGTAGGCCCGCCTCGAGGTCGGCCGTCGGAACGGCAAGGCGCAGGAATCCAATCCGGCCCCCGGGTCCCTGCAGCGAGCGCGCGAAGTAGGACATGGAGACGCCGAGCGTCGCGCTTTGCCGGCTCGAATGGCCGGATCCCGTCTCCCGCGCTTCGCGTATCTCGGGCCGGTCGAGATGGTTGTCCATCTCGCCGAGCTGCGAGGCGGGAACCGAGCTGTCCGCGAGGACGGTGCCCTGGGGGCCCATGACCGTGAGGCGGAGGCGGAGGTCGGCGGCGATGTCCGTGACGAGCGCCTGGAGGTTCGCCGACGGATCCTCCAGCGCCGGGCCGAGACGGCGCACCAGGAGCGCCGACTCGACCTGAAGCCTGTCCGTCGCCAGGGCCCGGATCCTGCTCCTGAAAAGGGCGGTGCCGGCCATGTCCGCCGCCACGGTGGCGAGTAGGCAGTAGGCGAGGAGGCCGAGGAGGATCCTGTGCCGGGTCGTCACGGCGCCGTCCGGCCCTTGTACCGGTAGCCGATCCCGACGAGGGTCTCGATGCGGGCCTGGGCCTCTTCGCCGAGCTTCTGGCGAAGCCTGAAGACGTGGACGTCCACCGTCCGGGTTCCTCCGAAGTACTGGTAGCCCCAGACCTGCTCGAGAAGCTGGTCTCTCGTCAGCACACGGCCGCTCTGCCGGACGAGCGCCGAGAAGAGATCGAACTCCTTGCGCGTCAGCGGGACCTCCTTCCCGCGAACCCTGACGACGTGTCCCTCGAAGTCGACCTCCACGAGGTCGTCCTTGAAGAGCGGGGGCTCCGGTGCCGCTCGCGCCTCCCGCCGCAGGTGCGCCCGGATCCTGGCGAGCAGCTCCCTGGGGCTGAAGGGCTTCGTGATGTAGTCGTCGGCGCCCACCTCCAGGCCGGCGACCTTGTCGGACTCCTCCACGCGCGCGGTGATCACGACGATGGGGATCCGTGAGGTGGCCGGCTCGGAGCGGAGCGCCCGGCAAACCTCGAGGCCGTCCATCCCGGGAAGCATCAGGTCGAGGAGGATCAGGTCGAAGAGCTCCCCGCGAGCTCTCGCCAGGCCGCTCTCGCCGGTGACCTCCGAGACGACCTCGAATCCGCCCTGCTTCTCCAGGTGCACGCCGATCGAGCGAGCGAGATCCTCCTCGTCCTCGATGAGCAGGATCCTGCGCCGGGCGCCGGCGGCCTGGGAATCGGGAGTTCTCATGGCCTCCGCAGAGTATATGGTGTCAGATGCCACGCGCGATCCGCGGCGGAGTGCGAGACGGCGGGGCGAGGATACCATCCGGAGCGCCCTGCCGCGGCGCGCCGGCCTGAGTCTCGAGGCGTGCACTGAGCAAGAGGATCCGCATCATCGGATGGTCGCTCATCGCGGCGGCACCCCTCCTGTTCGCGGGCGGGGCGGAGACCTGCGTCCGCCTGCTGGGGATCACCCCCGCCATCCAGCGCGAGGCGGCGCTGCCCGCCTGGCTCGATCGCAACATCCTCGTCAAGGACGCCGCCTGGATGAAGCTCCTTGCGGGCGCGCCATCCGACCTCTCGAACTACTACGGGACCTACGAGTGGGACAGGTACCTCTTCTACCGGTTCCGGCCCGGCGTCGAGGTTCCGCTGACGGACGCCCTCGCACCTCCCGGGATCCGGCCGCGCACGCGATGGGTGCTGCGGACGAACCGAGCCGGGTTCCCGGGCCCCTACGTGGCGCCGGGGGCGCACCCGGGAATCTACCGGATCCTCTGCATGGGAGACTCGTCCACCTTCGGGTGGGGGGTGGAGCCGGAGGACGCCTATCCGGAGAGGCTCAGGGCGGAGCTGGAGCGCCGCCACCCGGGCGCGAGGATCGAGGTGGTGAACATGGGAGTCTGCGGCTACTCCTCGTTCCAGGGCCGGATTCTCCTGAAGCGTGAAGGGCTTGCCTACCAGCCCGATCTGATCACAATCTCATACGGCTCCAACGACTGGTCACGGGTGCCCGAGCCATTCGACGAGGCCTACGAGCGCAACGCGGGCTGGACGGGGGCGGTCCGGGCGCTCCTGCACCACAGCAGGGCCTACCAGGTCTACGCGGCGCTTCTCACCCGGGCGGTCTCGGGGGAGTGGCACGAGCGGGTGAAGGAGGCCGGCGTGGATCGCGCGGAGACGATGCCGCTGAACGTGGGTCCGGAGAAATCCGAGGCGAACATCCGCGCGATGATCCGGATGTCGAGGGAGGCCGGCGCCGAACCGGTGGTGGTGACCAACTGCGTCCGCGACCAGATGGCCGAGCCCGTCGATCAGGCGGCCGAGGCCGAGCGGGCCCCGCTCGTCAGGACGGAGGATCTCCTCGCGTCCTGGATACCGCGGGTCCCCCGGAGCACCGCGCTGTCGGCGCCGCTCGCGCGCGTGATCAGTGTCTACGGGAAGGCCCTGGTCGACGAGCATCCCGACCTTGAGGTCTATCTCGCCGACGGCTGCCACCCCAACGTCGTGGGGCACCGAATCCTCGCGGAGGCCCTGGCGGACCAGGTGGAGGCTTCGCCGTCGTTCAGGAAATTCCTCCATCGATGAGCCGTCCGCTGGCGCCCGTCCCGGCAGCCCCTTATAGTCTCACCCTCCCCGGCCGCCCCCCGGGGCCGGAGGCCCTCATGAAGGCAATCCGCCGAACCCTCGCCGCCGCCGGCCGGGGTCTCCTCCTGGCCGCGCTCGTTCCGTTCCTGTCCGGATCCGGAGCGGATATCCGTGCCGCCGCCTCCTCCAGCGTCACGCCTCCGCAATCGCAGGAGGCTCAGCCGGAGACGCCTGAGCCCGCTGAGGCGCCCCCCGTGGTGTGGGAGCCGTGGTCGGACGAGGTCTTCGCCCGCGCGGCTCGCGAGCAGAAGGGCGTTCTTCTGACGGTGGTGACTCCGTGGTGCCGCCCCTGCGCAACGGCCGACAAGCAGGTCTACACCGATCCGGTGGTCCGTCAGCTGATCTCCCGCTCGTGGATCCCGGTGCGCGTCGACAGCATGGAGCGTCCCGATCTCGACACCCGCTACCAGATCGCGCTCGCGGTGCTCGGCCGGGGAAACAGCGGCTACCCGGTGACGGCCTTCCTCTTTCCGACCGGCGAGGCCATGTGGGCCGACACCTTCATACCCGTCGACGATCGCGAGGCGCGTCCGGGAATGCGCCATCTCCTCGATCGGATGGACTACTTCTGGAAGAAGCGATTCCCGGAGGCCCAGCAGAACGCCCTGGCCGTCCAGCAGTTCTTCGACATGAAGGAGAAGGCCATGCGGCCGGCGACGGTCGACGAGTTCCTCTTCTCCTCGATGGTGGACACGCTGATCGCGTCCCATGACCCGAGCCACGGAGGCTACGGCCCGCCGCCTCGCCGGCAGAACGCCATGGCGGCGGAGCTCGTCCTGCTGGCCTCGCGCAGGCGACACGACAAGGGTCTGGAACGCCAGGCCCTCGACGCCCTTCGCGGGCCGGTGAGAGGAGGGCTCTTCGACCCCGTCGAGGGCGGCTTCCACCGGGCCACGAAGGAGCCCGACTGGAGCGTGCCCTTCCTCGGCAAGGACCTGACCGTGAACGCCGTCTACCTCCACGCGCTCACGCAGGCCGTCGAGGCGACCGGCGACGAGGAGCTGGCGGCGGCCGCGAGGAAGACCATCGACTACATCCTGAGCACGCTGCGGGCCCCGTCAGGGGGCTTCCTTGCCGCCCAGGCCCCCAGCCAGCCCGATCAGGAGGAGCTCTCCTACTACGCCTACAAGGTGGACGCGTTCCGCGACGCGGTCGACGACGAGACTCTCGGATGGGCGAAGGTCCTCTTCGGGTTCAGCGATCAGGGCGACCAGCTGCTGGGCCGTCCGCCACGGTTTCTTCCGAGGACCAGTGCCGATTCCGCGCGCGCCGTCAAGGAAGCCGGACTCGATGCAGGCCGTGCGGAGGCCGAGAAGTCGCGGATCCTGGACGTCCTCACGCGGCTCCGGAAGGCGAAGACGCCGCCGCCCGTCGTGCAGGCCCAGTACCTCGACACGACGTGCCTGGCCGCATCGAGCCTCCTCAGCGCCTCGTCGGTGCTCGGCGACGCGCGTGCCTCCGACGCGGCGCTCGCGGCCATCGACGCCATTCTCGACGGTTACTCGGTCAAGAAGGGCGTCCCCCACCGGCTCGACACGAAGGGCCCCTCGCCGGTGCTCATGGAGGATCAGGGCTATCTCGGCAACGCGCTGCTCGACGCCTACGAGCACACGGGCAAGTCCTCCTACCTCGAAGCCGCGGGCACCCTCGCGGACACCCTGATATCGCTCTTCGACGCACCCGGCGGAGCCTTCTACGACGTGATCGATCAGCCCGAAGCCGCGGGCTACGCCAGGATGAGAAGGGAGCCCTTCATGGATTCCGTGACCGCGTCCCCCCAGGTGGTCGCGGCGACGTTTCTCGAGAGGACGGGGCGCGCCTTGAACCGCAAGGATCTGGCCGACCGGGCCGGGAAGGCTCTCGCCTGGACCGCGGCGCACCTGACGGAGCTCGACGAGCGCGGAACCTCTCTCGCCCTCGCCGTGGACGACGATCTCCATGGCCGGGTTCGCATTCTCGTCGACGGCGAGGGAGAGGCGGCCCCGGCGCTGCGCCGTGCGGCCCTCGAGCTCTACGAGCCGGCCAAGTTGATTATCACGGAGACCGGCGCCTCCGGGAAGGACGGAGCCGCGAAGATCTGTCTCGAATCGGACTGCATTGACGGGCTGACGACGCTGGACGGCATGCAGAAGGTCCTCGTCTCGCTGCGGGCGAGAGCCCGCAACGGCTCGGCGTCGCCGCAGGCATCCCCGTAGGGGCGAGATCATGTCGAATTGTCTGAGCTGTGACGCCACCATTCCCGTGGATGAGGTCGAGGTCGGCGACATCATCGTGTGCGACGAGTGCGGGACGGAGCACGAGGTCCTGAGCCTCGATCCCGTGGAGCTCATGCTCCTCGAAGACGACGAGGAGGACGACGTGGCGGGGGTGGCGGGCAAGGATGACGACGACGACGAGGACGACGACGACGACGAGGACGACGGCTACGACGACGATTTCAGCGCGGCCTCAGCCTAGGCCGCGCCGCTCCCTGCTCAGTCCAGCGGGATCGTGATGCGCGCCGTCGTGCCCTGCTGCGGCTCGCTCGCCAGGTCGATCGTCCCCTGGTGCTCCTCGACCGCCCGGCGGGCGATGGCCATGCCCAGTCCCGTGCCCGATCCCTTCGTGGAGAAGTAGGGCTCGAAGGCGCGCGCGAGAGCGTTGCGATCCATTCCCACGCCCGTGTCTGCGATCTCGATGGTCAGCATGCGCTTCCCGCCGGCGGCAGGCGAGGCGGAGGCTCTCAGCGCCAGGCGTCCCCCTGCGGGCATGGCCTGCAGCGAGTTCTCGATCATGTTCACGAGGGCCTGCGAGAGGATGGTCCTGTCGATCTGTGCCGTGCCGTCCTCCTCTCCGAAGTCGCACTCGACGGTGACGCCGGGGGGAGGCGCGACCCGGTAGGGACGGATGACGTCCTCGAGGAACTCCCGCACGGGGATCGCCTCCTTGCGGATCTCCGGGTGCCGCGCGTACGCGGAGAACTGCTTGGCGATCACGCGGAGATTCTCGATCTGCTCGTCGATCGTGCGGAGGCACTCCCCGAGCACCCTCGGGAAGTCCGCGGAGTGATCCGCGAAGACCCGCCGGATGTGATCCGCGGAGAGCTTGATGGGCGTGAGGGGGTTCTTGATCTCGTGGGCGATCCTCCGGGCCATCTCGGCCCACATCGCCAGCCGGTTTGAACGCACGGTCTCTGTGACGTCCTCGAGAAAGATCAGGAGCCCGGCTCCCTCGGTGAACGGAACGATCTTGACGCGGACGTTGCGCTTCTCCTCACCACCCCCCAGCTCGGCCTCGACCTCGCGCGTCCGCGACGGGATCTGCAGGCAGCTCCGCAGGGCCTGCGCCACCGGCGCGCAGTCCTCGCGCGTCTCGAGCCTGGCGGGCAGATCGGCGCCCACGCTCAGGCCCTCGATGCCGAGCAGCGAGGCGGCAATCGGGTTGAAGGTGACGAGCTTCCCCAGAAGGTCCACGGAGAGCACGCCGGTCGTCGCGTTGAGGAGGATCTTTTCGATGTAGTTGCCGCGCTCCTCGAGCGCGTCGCGCTGCCGCCTCAGGGCCCGCGCCATGGCGTTGAATGACTCGACCAGGTCTCCGGTCTCGTCCCGGGCCGTGGAGGTAACCTCGGCGCGCAGGTCACCGGTGGCGATCCGTGCGGCGGCCTGAGAGAGGTGGCGTATGGGCCTGGCGATCCGTCGGGCCAGGACGTAGGCGACCAGCCCCATGACGAAGATCACCGATGCGTAGGCGATGAGCATCACGTCGTAGATCTGCCGGGCCCGGCGCGCGATCTCCGGGCTCTCCGACGCGAGCAGGATCGAGAGGATCCCGTCGTGGGGCGGCCCGAGAGAGACCACGCCGTGGATTCGGTGGTAGCGCTCGTGTCCGATGCGGACCTGGTCGAGCACGACGCGGCGGCCTTCCAGCTCGACGCGGCGCTGCACGTCGCCCGAGAGCCTGCGGGGCTGGATGCCGAGGTCGTACATCTCCCTGTCACTGGTCGCACGGAGGACGCCGTCGGTGAAGAGGCTCAGCTCCTCCGCGGACTCCTCCGTGAGGCTGTAGAGGTAGGCGTCGTCGGGGATCCCTCCGAACTCCTGCACGAGGCCGAAGTCCTCCACCTGGTGGCGCAGCGATCCCAGGACCGTCCAGCCGTGCTCGATGACGTCCTGGGAGACCTCGGAGCGGACGAAGTTGGTCAGTGCGAGGGTGAGGAGCGTCAGCGGGGCGAGCGCGGCGAGGAGGAAGGTCGTCACGAGGCGGCGGTAGTGCGTTCGGGTGAGCGCGTCCACGAGGCGCGCGGGTGACGGGCGCCACCCGAGCCGGAGCCCGGAGGCGAGCCCCCACGGCGCGACCAGGATGAGCAGCGCGAGAAGGGTCTGGGCCGAGAGGCGGATCGCGCGCGCGATGCGGCCGGCGATCCCCGGCTCGGGGAAGGAGAGCGCGACGAGGTGATCCCGCGAGGAGAAGAAGAGATCGTACCAGGTGACCCCCCCCTCCACCCGCACCTGCCAGTGCTTCTCGCGGAAGTCCGACATGATGCCCGCGCGCACGGGCGCCGAAGGCGGGGGAGGCGGGTTCCGGGGATTCGACAGGACCGTCACTCCCTGCGGCGAGTAGACCGCGACGCCAACGCGCGGATACCACGACGGGAGCAGCCGCGTCAGGGGTCGTACCTCGCCGAGCGCCTCCTGCAGGGGCGTCGGCGGGGAGAGTCCCGGCAGGTCGCCGAAGTCGTCGCGGAGATGGATGGTCACCGTCCCGACGGGATCGCCGTCACGGCGGACGACGATGTGGCCGTGGAGGGCGTTGATGCGGCGGCCGCGCAGGGCGCTCGTGAACTCCGTGATCCTCCCTTCGGGGATGTTGGGGGGCTCCAGGCCCCGGGCATCGAGGATGTCGGGGAAATTGCGGGAGAAGCGGCTGACGAGCCGTCCTCCCAGGTCCGTGACCGTGAGAGAGGCGGCGTAGCCGCGACCCGCGAGGGGAGTCGACTGCCACAGCTCGTAGGCGAGCGTCGGATCGCCGCCCGGAGGCACGGCCTCGATCCTCTCGGCGAGCCCGGAGAAGTCCGCGACGTCGGCGAGGGCATCGCGGAGATTGACCCGCCGCTGCAGGGGAATCCACCGGACGTACAGCGTGAGATCGTTCTCCAGGAACCTCTGCAGGTGGCTCGTCGCCGCGGGCTGGATGGCCAGCTCGAGGACGAAGGCGGCGAGAACGGCGCACGGGAGCACGAGCAGGACGAGCCAGCGCAGCGCCCGATCGGTCGGATCCGGAGGGGGGGGCGGGCCGCCGCCCTCCGCCGGGGATGCCGCCCAGACGGCGGCCCACAGGAGGGTCACGAGAGGGATGACGAATCCCGTGAGGGTGAACCCCATGGCCGCCTGCAGGGCCATCCGCGCGGCGTGCGGCGAGGTGGGCTCCACCGTCAGGATGTCCACCCGCGTGTTCTGCACGATCTTCAGCGCTTCGTCGGGCAGCCGGGTGCCGAGGAAGAAGGCCACGGCCAGTGCGAGGACGAGGAGGGCGGCGGCCCTCCCGCGCTTCCCGGAGGGTGACTGCGGGAGGCTCCGCGTGATCATCAGCGAGACGAGCACGCCCGATGCCAGGACGGCCACCGACGTGAGGAGGAAGTCCAGCGGCGAACGCAGGAGGCCCGCGTAGTCGGTCCGCGCGAAGAGGCCCGGATCGTCGAGGGGCGGCCGGAAGATCGACGCCGGGAGCGGGAACTCGAGGAGGATGAAACGGAGCCCCCAGACCGCGGCGAGCCGGACAACCTGGCGCAGGAGGTCGGGTCCGCCTCCGCGCCTGTGCGGCAGGAGGAGCGTGCCGACGAGCAGCGCGGCGGCCAGCGAGAGGATCACGTTGCCCATCTCCCGGTGGACCCAGGTCATGCGGTCCTCGCGGTAGCCGAGGCTCTCTCCGGACAGCGCGGCGTGTCCCAGGAGCGCTCCGTCCGGCGACCTCAGCGCCACGTTCACGGCGGGGAGATCCTTCGACGGGACGCGGCGCATGTCCCCGAAGCGCTCGAAGAGATCCTCGAGCTCCAGGGCGGGCCGCCTGTAGTTGAGGAAGGTGATCCGGTCCCGGTCAGGATCGAAGAGGGAGCGGTCGAAGAGGCCGTCGAGGATGCCGGGCTGATATGCGGAGCGCAGTAGGGTCTCGACCGCGAGCAGCAGTCCGTGATTCGGCCAGGGGCGTGCGAGCGCCACCAGCCGCCACAGCCCGCCGTCCTCCACGATGAGCCACTTGGTGGTTCCCTGGGGGACGGAGAGGATCAGCAGCTCGCGGGGCAGGGTCCTCGCCGCGCCCTGCCAGGCGAGGGCCCGCCCGTCCGCCGCGTAGAGCGTGATTCCCATCCGGCTCTCTCCGAGGGGAGCGTCGGCGGCGAGGGAGTCGATCGCTTCAAAGGCCCCGGATACGCGCCGCGGCCCG
>OBLQ010000570.1_pt1 | contig 14112 bp, 24 predicted proteins | sample 1519881 | NCBI WGS metagenome assembly OBLQ01 (sample SAMN01911456, study PRJEB22533) | soil metagenome | biome: Soil | place: Malaysia | collected 2012-04-30 | depth DG_metagenome m | reverse complement strand
TCTCACCCCCGCGCGTGGGTTCTCTCCAAACGAATGTCGATCTCTGCTATTACGCTCTGAGGTGGGTTTCCTGGCCTCACTAGTGAGGCATATGTCCGAGTATGCCCGAGTCCACAATGGAATAGCACTCACTGTTGTCACTCAGTGACAAAGCGTGACCCTATACCACATGACAGCCAGGAAGTCAAACCGGTGACATTAATCCCATTTATCCTATATCGCCATCAATTACTAGAATCGCGCATCTCTCCCCCAGGGAGGGGGGTGGGGGATAATCGGACTATGCCCAATCTCTATTTACAATGCACATGTGGAGCCCCAATCGACAAAAACAGGTGGCGAAAGGGGAAACGCAAATGTCTCGACTGTGCGCTAGTCGGTGCGGCGCAATGGAATGCCGCAATGCAGGATCGCAAGAGTGGTGCGCGCGCCCTTTGGAAAGAAAGGATGAATGCTATGCTTGACAGAGAATCGTAGCTAGAAGGAGGGATTGATCATGGCAATCCGAGGCAATCCACAGTCGATTACGGACAAGTGGGCTTCACGCACGTCTGGCGCAACCGCCGAGGTTATCGCGGGTGTGGACAGGGTTACCGAGGCTCCGGGCGCCAAGGCTGCCCGACAGGATCACGTCTGGGCCCAGAACACCGTGGCCGCGCGGGAGAAGTGGAAGAATCGGGTTGGGTCGGTGCCCCTGGAGGAGTGGAAGCAGTCCGCCAAGGAGGGCGCGTCCCGCATCGCGGCCGGAGTGCAGGCCAAGAAGCCCAAGGCTCAGAAGTTCTGGGAGGAGTTCATTCCGCATCTGGAGGCCACTCAGCGCGCCGTCCAGGCCATGCCGCGCGGCACCCTCGACCAGAACCTCACCCGCATGGTGGAGAACGCGCGCCGCATCGCAGCGTTCCGCCGTTCCGGCCGTTGAGTCCCCCCACCCGGCAACGCGACGTCTCAGGGAAGGGACTAGGCAGTCATGAACGTATTCGAGGTCGTCACCGGCCGCGCCACCAACCCCGCCGCACTCACGGCACTCACGGCCAACACGGGTGACACATTCACCGTGCGCGCATTCGGCGCCGGTGCGGTCCCCGTTCTGGAGAACATGTGGACGGAACAGGCCACGGCGGGTCTGGTCCGTGCGCGTTCCCCGCGTATGCACGATTTCACGCAAGGCATTCGCCTGGAGGGGTACGCGGCCACCGTCAAGGCGCTGTTGCCGCTGGGGTCGGAACAGCGTCTCTACCAGACGGACACCGTCACCTACGAAATCCAGGGCGGCGGCGCCGAGGTGGACGCGGCCGGTTTCCTCCTCTACTACCGCGACGTTGACGCGGGCGGCGCGAAACTGGCCATGTGGGAGTCCGTCAAGCCGCTCATCCTGAACTACCTCACCGTCCAGGTGACGATCACCGACCCCACCGTGTCCGGCAACTGGGGTGCCGGAAACCTTCTCAACTCGTTCTCCGACCTCATGAAGGCCGAGACGAATTACGCGGTCCTCGGCTACACCGCGTCGGCGCGGTGCACCGCCGTGGCACTCCAGGGACCGGACACGGGTAACTATCGACTCGGCGGCCCCGGCGGCACCGATCCCCTGGAAACCCGTGAGTGGTTCAAGAACCTGTCCATGGCTCACGGCCAGCCGCACATCCCGATCATCAACAGCCAGAACGTTGGCGCCACGAACGCGTTCACGTCGCGGGTCACCACGGGTGGCACGGTGGACGTCCAGTTCATCATGGCGCAACTGTCCGGCGCACTGTCCTAACAGGCAGGGGCGCACGCATCCCCCGGCGCGTGCGCCCCACTAAACCGTGTTCAGGGGTGCGTTATGTCCCACAAATTCAACGCGCCATTTTGGCGCACATTCACCGTTGCCAACCCTGCCGCTGGCAGCAATCTGACCCGTGTCAACACGGGTAAACAATCGGTGCGGCTGATGACGGCCGCGTTCACGCTGGTGACCAGCGCCGCCGCTGGTACGCGCATTGTTACGGTAAGCGCGTCAAACGGAACTGACGTGTATTTCCGCTCCGGCGCGTCATTCACGCAGGCCGCCGGTCTCACCTACACCTACGGCCTCATGTCCTCGGGATCGGACTACGGGGTGGCCGGTGGCGTTCTACACGTACCGTTGCCTGTTGACGGCCTGGTGTTGTTGCCAGGGTGGCAATTCACGGTCACGGTGGTCGGCATTCTGGCCGCCGATCAAATAGGGTCATTCGCTGGTTCCGAGTTCGTTTACCCGACTGGCCCGGACGTTGAGTGGCAGGCTTCTTTCCTGTCCACCCCATACGCGCAGAGTTAGGAACACGGTAATGCGTAAAACGGTTACTTACACGGGTGTTGACGCCACCCTGGTGACTACCGCCGAAACCGTGGTGGCGACGCTTACCGGGGTGGCAACTCAGCGCCCCGGACAGGTTCTCTCATTCCACGGGGAGATCGGCATAACGTCCGGTGTCGGGACCACGGGCGTGACGCTCAGAGTGCGCCAAGACAGCCTTACCGGCGCTGTCGTCGGTGAAGCATCCCCGGACACTCTCAGCGGCGCCGCAGGGACCACCGAGACTCACACCATTGACGTGGCCGACAATCTGCCTGGTGAATTCTCCGGCCGCACATATGTGCTCACCGCGCAACAGGTCGGCGCCACGGGCAACGGTACCGCCACCCGCGCCACGTTTACCGCCGAGTCAACTCCGTAACGTGGCCACACGGATTGAACCATTCGCGGTCACCGTCACGGCGGGGACCGCTATAGCCGCATATCAGGTGGACTCGCTGCCGTTCAATGACGGCGCGGTTCACCGTGTGGAAATAGTGGTCCCCCCCGGTCCGTCCGGACTGGTCGGATTTAAGGTGGCGCACAGCAATCAATCCGTCATCCCATACAACCGCGATGTGTGGATTATCACCGACGATGAGAAACTAGACTGGACTCTGGACGGTTTTCCCACGGGGAACAGTTGGGAATTATGGTCATACAACACGGACGTGTTTGACCACACCATCTATCTACGTTTCCATGTAACGGATTTCGCTGCCACCGTCGCGCCGACAATACCGCTGTTGCCTATTCCGATTATAGGGACGGGTGAGGACGTACAACAGGTCCCCGCGTCCCAACTGTGACATAGGGGAGACTGGCCGTGACGTTCACCCAGACAGGGTATCCCGATTATTCGCGCCGATCGGCGCGAGTTGACCAGGAACTCTACTCAGGAAACATCGGTCCAGGCGCGGCCTCGAATACCACTGGCGTTCTGGCTACGGCCGGTGCGCGCGCCATCGGCATTGACGACGTGGCCGTTAACGGTATCGTGACGATCACAATAACCTGGTATCTAGACCAGGCTAAAACGGTCATGCTAACGACGCAGTACATAGCGGTAAATCAGAACGGGGACTTTGACCACAGCATACCGGCGCATGGACCATTCCTGGAGATAACCGCCGTTAGTGGCGCCGCAAACGGTTATGCCACGCTGCGTGTCTGGACATCGGATATACCGGGTCCCCATAATTTGTCGTTCGTCAAGACCGCTCTCGTGTATGTGAATGCACAGCCTATCGCGGCTGGCGGTAGCTACTTCCTTTATAACACGGTGACGTGGCCTGGCAGTGCGTCGGTTTACATCCACGCGTCCACCGCCAATTTCAACGCCAGACTAGAGTATCTGGACCATAACGCGGTGGCCCGCCTGATACAGGGGTGGTATGGCGCGGACGGCACCACGCAAAGGGGCGTTATTGGCCTTCCCGCGGCTGGCCTTAGACTGGTCATCAATAATACCGATGTCGCGGCGCAGACTTTCGATTTCACCGTAAACATCATGTCCACTCTATTGATGTCCTGAGGCCGTGTGAGGTTGCCGTGACCGTCCGCTATAAGTGCCCTCACAGCCTAAATAAACTGTTTGATGAGATTGACGCGCGGTGGCCTCACAGGACACACAGCCTGGACGGTTGGTATAACCCTAGTCGCCACAGCGTCGGACATAACGCGGGGCATCGCGGCCTCATTCATGCCATTGACGTGGATAGGCGCGGCATCGACCCCATGTATATCGTCGATCATATTAAAAAGAACGGTCACATACTGTGGTATATGATTTGGTCCCGCCATTTGTACTCGAATACCTACGGCTGGCACGTACGTCCCTACACGGGAAGTAACCCGCACACCGACCACATTCACATAGAGATATATCAGACAACCACGGCCGAGGAATTCGACGGTTACTGGGGTATCGCGCCGGGAGGAACCGCGATAAAGCCAGCGCCACGGCCATCGTCGGACTTTGCCAACAGGGACTATCGGCCATATCTTCTCAGTGCCGCGTCTGGATTCCTGACGCGAGGTAGCAAGGTGTACAATCATGGACAGTCAATAAGGCATACAAGGGGGTAGCGTGACATGGCTATTGGTTGGGATATAACGGGCCAGGAACAGACGCGGGAGATTAACTCACAAGGCGCGTTCGATGACTTCATGCGCGTATCATTCAAGGTCATCCCCGAGAATGTGGCCGGGAATGTGCTAATCCCCATGAACTATTACAATGAAGAATACGTGAGGTCACTCATAGAGGAACGCGTCAAGGCGATTAAGGCCGTTCACGCGCTGTAAGGTGGTGCGTCATGCGCGACTGGATTTATAAGCTAATCGCGTTACTTCCCGCATACCTTGCCATACCCGCGTCACTCATTGCCGACAGGCTGTGGGGAGTGTATGACGATGGCGTGCGTTTTGCGCAGCACATACGCGACGGTGTAATCACCCTACGGGACCGCATACTCTACTACGTGGATAAGGTGGAGTCATTCGCGGCCGAGGTCGATACCACCCTGTATTGGGCCATTCGCAAGTACATTCCGCTATACGTGTCTGGCCTGGTGAACGACGGAATACATTACGTCCTTGGCATAGTCCACAGTGCAGAGAACGCGGTCCTGCTCAGGGTGAACGCGCTAGAACTATGGGCACGACACCTGATAAATACGGCGCTCGGGGACCTGTTCACATTCCGGGATTACATCGTCGGCAAGGTGGACGGTCTACTGTCCGACCTGGCGGCGGTAAAGAAACTGGCGGCAACCCTGCTTACCAGCCCTGGCGATATGGCCGACTGGCTAGTGGCCGCCATGGCACAGAGACTTTTGAGATACGCATACTCACGGCGTGAGGACATAGCCGCGTTCATACTGTCCGACACCCCCGCCATGACACGCATAGTGGCACTGGTAATCGAACGCATCTTAAAGGACCTGCTGTGAATACGAATAGCGTGAACAGTCCAGGCGCCAGCATGGCGGGACGTGTCACTAAGCTGGCGTCAGACGCGGTAATCTACGCGCAGCAACGCATGGCGGGACACAAGAACGAGGTAGCGCAACGTGTCCTAGCCGATTTCACAAACCATGTGAGCGACGAAATCCGTAGCGTCATGGGGCCGATATGGCGCACCCTGGCCGCCGACGAAAACGTCCGCCCCGAGGTGAAACCACTATTGGAGGCATTAGGCCAGGAACGCGGCCAGGCATGGGCCTGGATAGGCGGCACCGCTACGGGTGCCGCGTTAGGGTCAGGCGTCGGCGCGCTGTTGACAAACCTTCTAGCGCCAGTCATTCAGCCGCTAATAGCAGCCGACCCAAACGGCCTACTCACGCCTGAAACAGCGGCGGCGGCGCAAGTGCGCGGCTTCGGATGGACAGGAGAGCGCGCCACTCTCGAAACCGACGCGCAAGGCGGCGGCATAGACCGTAAGCGCTGGCAAGTGATGCAAAAGCTGGCGTCCACATACCCCGACATCGGCATGATGCAAGAACTGTACCGACGCACCATGACAGACGCGGCCGAGTTTGACGGCATACTCGGCGCGCTAGGAATACCCGTAAACTGGCGCGCACGGATCATCGAATCATCGGCCGCGATTCACACCATGGCCGATGTCGCGGCCATGTGGAATAGAAGCATTATTGACGACGCCACGGCCGAGGACCTCGGCGCGGTGGCGGGTTACAATCAATTCCAGGTTAGGCAACTTCTGGAACTCGGCGGTGAGCCGCTATCGCCACAGGATTTAGGTACCGCATTCCGTCGGGGGTTCATAGACCAGAAGCGGTTTAACCGGGGAATCGTTCAAGGACCGTTGCGCAACGAGTGGTTTGACGTACTGTTCAAACTCCAGTATTCGCGCATGTCCACCGTCGATGCGGCCGACGCGGTTAATCAGAACCATCTCACCGAGGCCGAAGGACGCAAGATAGCCGAGGCAAACGGACTAGAGGCCGAGGACTTTACCACCCTTCTCAAAACGGCAGGCCAACCACCGGGTATATCGTTTATGCAGGAAGCCTGGCGGCGCGGGTTCATCACCGAGGCACAGTTTAATCAAGGGTTCCTGGAGTCCAGGATAAAGAACGAGTATCTGCCGCTGTTGAAGGATATGAGTACCAACCTCATACCCCAGGAAACGGCGCGCATGATGTATCGGCGCGGGGTACGCACGCGCGATGAGACACTGAACAATCTCATGGAACTCGGCTACTCGGCCGATGACGCTACGGCGCTGTTGCTACTGGAGGAGACGCGCGCCGACAGCACAACGAAAGAACTAACACGTGAGCAAATCGTGAACATGTATGAAGAACGCATGATTTCCGAGACAGACGCACTGTCAATGCTCACCAGTCTCGGCTACACCGCGCCAGACGCGCAGTCAATGATTGCGCTAGCCGATGTGCAACGATTGCGAACCTATATAAACTCGGCCGTGAATCGCGTTAAATCGGCATACCTTGCGGGGCGCATGAGTGAGATACAAGTGAACACGCAACTAGATGAACTCGGGGTGCCGCCAGATAGGAAAGATGACCTGTTGGCACTGTGGGATATCGACAGGACGACAATCACCAAACAGCTAACCGCGTCCCAACTGAGGCAGGCGGTACACAAGAACCTGATGACCGTTGATGAGGCCGCCGCGCGACTGGTCGCGCAAGGCTACGCGCCGGACGACGCGGCACTGTACCTACAGTTGACCGCGTAGCCGCGTCGCGTCGGGGTACTATCCATGGGACCGGAGAAGGGAGGACGCCGCATGGCCACCAAAGGTGAGGACGCGGCCAAGACGCTGGGCCAGGCCGTGAACAACATCGCGGTACAGCGGGAGGCCGCCGCCGAGGCCGCACGCAAGATAGCCGAGGACAGGCAGGCCGCACGGCAAGAACAGGCGCAAGGTAAGTAATGGCAGGATATGAGGACGGATATCACATCCTGTCGAAAACCCGCGTCAAAGACACGGGACACACTGAGGTGATCGTCACGACGGACGGTTTCACCGAACTGCGCGTCACCGTGAACGACGAATACGTCGACACCCCGACAGAGCGCACGGTTATCGAACTGGCGATAGCCGCGCGCAATCGGGCAAAGAATGCCATAGGACCGGAGGAAACGTGACCACATCGGCAGAGGAAATCAGGCGCGAGGCCGAATGGGGAATGCAACGCGCCCCATCATCACTGACGCTTCTCTGTGAGCGACTGGGCCACCTGTTCCGTATCAACACGGCCCAGTTCGTCATCCTGGCCAACCCCGAGGACAGGCAGGGACGGCACCACTCGCTTCACTGGCTACGCCAGTCGGCATACTGCCTGGACAGGCAGACATCGGCGCACATGGACAGGGACCGGGTTTCCGGGGATCTCCTCTACAATGGGGCGGCCATCGACATACCCCTACCCCCCGACCAGGCCGACGCCATTTATACCGCTGTGCGGTGGTCCCACCAGGAAGGGAGACTGCCTGACGTGGCCGAGGTCAGCCACAGCTGTGGTCACGCCTACCTTCACATCGGCCTCTACCGCGACGCCACCGAACGCGCACAAGACGCGCTTTTCAACGTCATCAAAGGCGCCTACGAACTGGCGGGCAGTACCGAGGACCAGGCACCCCCGGTTACCACGCCGGGCCTGTCCGACCGGGACATCCTGGTCGGTCTCGCCGCGTCGGTGGGACTCATCGCGCAGGGCGTCCAGAGCATGCATGAGGAACTTACGTGCGTGGCCGCAGACGTGGCCGAACTCCACACGGAGAAGCGTGCCGCCGAGGACCAGGCCGACACAGTCACCATGGTCGATGTGGCGCGCGTCGTGAACTCAACACTGTTTGAGAAGGCATTCAGAGAAGCGACATTCCACGGGGACACTACCAGCGGGCAGGATGACAACCTGTTGGCGGAACTGCGGCGGAATGCCACCGAGGACGCTGGCGCTACGGGGGAGTGATGGCGGCGCCGCTCCCGCACGGGGTACGGCGTAGCCGGTTAGCACTCTGGCTGGCGGCAATGGCCGCGTTGAAGTCCATCGCGGCGGCGGCCATCATGACCGAAGTACTGGGCCATAAATGGTCAGGTTTCCTGCTAGCCCTGTCCGGCGCGCTAGACGCTGGCACCGGAACATGGGTGGCGGCGCTACGGCTGGTCCCATACAACAGCGTTCACGACAGGGTGCCGTAAGGCGCCCCACAGACAGGTGGCACACACCCCCCGCCATGGCCTCCCTGGCGGACTCTCCGGTCAGGGTGTGTGCCACCGTCACGTCCAGGTAGTCGCGTGCTATCTTGACGGGGCAAGGACCGGAGAACAGTGAAGGGAGGCCACATGGCCAAGGACAGGCACGACACGCAGACGGAAGCACAACACCTGTTGGCCAGCGCCGAACACGCCATGCACGCGGCCATGGACTACACTACGCGGCACGGAGTCATTCAGTTGGGTGACTTCCAGGCGCAGCACTACGGGGATCACGCTTGTGTCATGGACATCATCGCGGCCGTTCACATCATCGCGGCGCTGTTGAAGGTGGCATCGGACAGCAACATTGAGGCCGCTCTGATCGGCGCCACCATTCTGGCCGATCTCCGGCAGCGGCTGAGCGTCAACCCGAGCTAGCCTCCGTGGCGCGTGTCATCTATGAGGTAGCCGCAACGGCGAAAATCTGCCGTTGCGCGCTACCCCCTAAGGTCCTGGCGCACACCGTGCGTCGGGACCGCGCCATTCAGATAGCCCTAGCGCACTGGTCCCTATACGTGTCGTTTTGGGGCGAGTACACACACTGGCTGGAAATCACCGTCACGGACACCCGCGACGGAGTCGTAGAGTGGCGCAATGGTGCGTCACTCACCGACAGGGAGGGAAACCCATATGACGCAGAAAGACCAGACACCCGAGGACCAGGCCGAGGACCGGGCCGTGGTCGACTCTGGTGACGGTGCGCCGGAGAACGACGCGGCGCCGGGTACCGACATCACCGAGGTCACCTCGGCGGTGGCCGCCCGCAATCAAGCCAACATGCAAACCTTCATGAACTGGTGCGTGGCCAAGGCCGAAACCACCGACGAGGACCAGTTCGCCATCATGGCGTCAATCATGTCCGAAATCATGGAGTCGGACTCCCCCGAGGAACTCATGCGGGAACGTTCCGCCCTCCACGCCAAGGACATCCTCGGCCGCCCCCTTCTCATGCATGGTTTCGAGATCCGTGAGGGGGATTACGAAGACTCGGCAATCGGCTTTTACGCGGCCATCACCGCGTCGGCGCCGGGGAGCGATTCGACGCGCGTCATCACGTGCGGTGGCATGAAAGTCCTCATGAAGCTGTTCATGTTGGACGGCTTCAACGAGTGGCCTCAGCCGTTCATGTTCACCGGCAAAGAAACGCGCAAGGGATACACCGCGTTGGACATCGTTCGACCGGAGATGATGCGCTAGGCTTTCAACGCGCCGAACAATTCCAGGGGCGCGCACTTGCCCACAAACACAGTGCGCGCCCCTATCCCCCCGAGAGACATCACACGAGCACAAAAACTCAACACAGGGAGGAAACCCGACATGGCAGAGAAGAACCCCACGGCCGTGGCCGCCGACGCCAAGGCTAAGCCGACCGCCGAGGACCGCGTAAGACTGCGTTACCAGCGCAAGGTTGGCGGCCTCATGAAGGACATCGGCGACACGTGGCGTGACGCGGGGGTGGCGCTGGCCGCCGACGACATTCCCGGATTCGAGGCCGCGCAGAACCTCATCGCGGGGTACACCCAGATCATGAACACGCTAGGGTGGCCTCAGGGCGGCGGCAACCCGCCTGCGGCCAGTGAGCCGACCACAGCGGCCTAGGCGCCGACGCGCCGTAACGGCCCGATTCGAGGTAACCCTATGGCGCACCGACAGGTGCGGCCATGGCGTCAGAATCACTCTGGCGGGAAGGGACTCGAATCGGGCCGTTGCCTATGCACAGAAACTCATAGACAGGGAAAACCTGTCTCTCAGCCTGATTCGGGAACACTTCAATCGGTGGACGCTCACAGAAAACCTGGCGGGCGGAATGGCCGTGATAGTGGCTACCGGGATAGGCGAATATGTTGACCCGTTCAAACGGCACAGGGAAAGAATGGAGAACAGTAAGGCCAAGAATGGCGCAAACAAAGGCATTATAAATGCCACCGCGGGGAGACCAATAAAAGCGACGCGCAGCATTTATCCGCAACACGGCACAATGGGGGGAGGCAAGACCAGGACACGCGGCAAAACAGGCATCCAACCTCGGAATTCATTCCAAGCTAAGATGCTAGAATTACGAAATAATGCCGATAGGGCAATCGGCAAACGGCGCGAATAGAGAGGCAAACCGTGGACAACTTTGCCAAGTGGGCGGCAATACGCACGGTGAAGGCTAAAATCGGAACATGGAAGGGGTACGAAAAATATAACGCGCAGGTAGGTGGAATAACGCGCGAGGAATGGGCACAGCAAATCGGGGAAGTCAAAGCGGCGCTAGCCAACAGGGTGGAGGAATCTGCACGCGCACTCAATAGGCGGCCAGTAGTGGACGAGATCACTACATACCTGTCAAAGAAGGCACGCGGCTACCTCCAGCAGGTAGAAATATACGTGCGGGACAGGGAAACCGGAGTGGTGGAGGCCAGGCCGTTTGTAGTCAAGACGCAGACACTGCGGTCCAGGCAATCAATCATCGCTGAGGCCAGACAGAAATATCAGGCGTCCATAGACCAGAACCCCGACGAATACCCCGAGGAAATACTAGGCGCGTCATACACGGGCACTCACCATATGATTCCTCGGAAGTAAGCCATGCGACCACAGACGGAACGCGCATGGCACAACGTGAAGCCAAACGAAACCACGCGGCTACCTCGGGAGTATCTATTCCTGGACGCGCAGGCCACATATCGGCGCAAGGGAACGGGAAGCGTCCAGACATGGCGCATGGCCTCAGCCTGTTATGTGAGCGCGCGCAAGGGCAGGAAGGCCGTAGAGCGGCTGGCCGAGTACCGCACCCCACAGGCACTCTGGCGCGACGTAACCGCGTCGGCGCGCCAGGATGGCCGCACCGTCATGTGGGCACACAACCTTGGGCAACAGGCCAGGATCACAGGCGTGTTCAAATGGCTACCCCAACTGGACTGGAAACTGGTCGGGCACAACATCACACCGCGCGGGACGTGGCTTGAATGGCGCCGGGAGAAGGCGACACTATGCATGACGGACACATTCTCCATATTCCCCGCGACACTGGCCACCATAGGCGCGTGGTTCGGCCTCGGAAAATCACGAATGCTCACCGACACTGACGACATGACGGCATGGCGCAAACGCAGTCAACACAATCTGGAGATAATCAAAACGGCGGTAACGGCCTATCTAGACTGGATAGAATCGGAGGACCTCGGAAACTGGCAGATAACGGGACCTGGTCAGTCATGGGCCGCATTCAGGCATAAGTTCCTGACGCACAAACTAACGGTTCATGACGATGAACAGGCACTAGCCGCAGAGCGACGCGCCATGTGGGCGGGACGATGTGAAGCCTACTGGCACGGTGAACTGAAAACGGAATCGGTACATGAATTTGACTTTACAAGGGCGTATGCGCGCATTGCGCGAGACTATAGCGTCCCGACTCGGCTTATGGGGCCAATGCCCCGAGGTTATAACTGGCGGCAAATTGCCAATTCGCGCACGGTTGCACTATTGGCTGAGTGCGAAATACGAACTACGGTGCCTGTGGTGCCTACGTACCATGAAGGTCGGATTATCTGGCCGACCGGAACATTCCACACCGTGTTGTGGGATGTCGAAATATGGGCCGCGTTGCAGGAGGGTGCCGAAGTCACAGTTACGCAAGGCTGGCTATACCGGAAATCGCCAGCGCTCAAATCGTGGGCAGAGTGGCTATTCAACAGACTGGACGCCACCGAGGCCGAGGTCCCCGCGTGGCAGAAATCGGTCCTGAAACACTGGTCCCGCGCACTCATAGGACGCCTGGCGATGACATACCAGAATTGGGAGGAATACGCAGAATCACCGACTCTCGGCGTGTCTAGAGCGCAAGTGTATGACAGGGATACGGGAGAGCTATTCGACATGATGCAAGTTGGCCATGACATATTCAGGGAAACCGGCAGGGTGGAATGGCAGAATTCCATGCCGATGATAACCGGATATGTTCAGGCCATCGCACGCGTCCATCTGTGGGAAGTGCTCAGCGCACTTCCCCCGAGGACCGCAATCTATGCCGACACAGACTCGATACTCTGCACCGACGCGGGACTACCGCACCTGGAGAAGGTGGCGCGCGAGTACGGGAAGGCCGACCTCAGACCTAAGCGCACATGGCGCGGGTTTGCTGTGTACGGGCCGAGGCAGATAGTGACCGGAGAGCGCGTGCGCGTCTCAGGTGTGCCAATAACGGCGGTACAACTAGACAAACGGGTGTTCCTCGGGGAAGTCTCAGACTCACTGGCAAGCGCGCTACGCAAGGGCGCGCTTAATGAAGTCATCACCAAAGGGAGAAAATGGCATGTCCATGGCAGTGATCACAGGCGCAAAGGTTCCGGTTTTGGGTGGACTGAACCCCACCATATCGACATCACCGAGTGACCTTCCCCCGAGGGGTATCAACTGGGCAGGGTGGAGTCAGTTCCCCGTGGCTGAACCCATCACCACGGTGACCCCCGTAGCGACCTCAGCGGCCGACTCGGCGGCGCCGACACCGGCCCGAGGCCGAGGCAGGCACCGTGCCGTCACGGCCGCCAGCGTCAAGACCAGGACGCGACGTGAGCCCCGGCGCCTGGTCCTCACCGTCACCGATCTGGTGATCATCGCGTTCTTCTGGGCAGCCAGTGGCGTCCTGGCGGGGGTGGTCGGCCTGGCCGTCTCCAGGTAGTGATCATGGGGGGACAGTGACGCCCCGAGGCCGTGACAATGGCCTCGGGGCGTCGGTGTGTGGTGGCTGAATGCGGCGCTAGGCCACGGCCTCCAAGGAAACGAACTGAATGATGGAGAGTTTCGAGCGGGAGCAACGCGCCCCGAGGCCGTCCAAGGTGATGATGTAAGACAGTTCCTCGGGGATGTATCGAATGAGGCCGAGTGCGCGCAGCGACTCAACTACCCGCATCGGGGAAGTGTGGTGGCAACCCTTCCTGATGGCCTTCACCAGTCGCGGCGCGGGAAGACACCCGTTTGGCGCCTGTGCGAGGAAACCGAGTGCGGTGTACTGAATGTGGCCTACGCGGCCGATTTCGCGGGACATTAGTAGAGCCTTCCGTTGATGATGCCGCGCCACGCGGCCTCTAGCTTCTCGCGTTCACGGGACGTGAGTGATGTTGCGAAACCGTGTTCTACCAGCCACATGAGGTGGCCTGGGGTGAGGTCAGGGAACAGTTCGGTGACGTACTCACGCACGTGTTTGATAACCCCCCCATCGTGCGTGCAGTTGAGAATGGTGTGCGCGCGCAATTCTCGGCGCCACGCGGGGGTGAACCGGTCAAGTAGGCGCGCACCCCTCAACGCGCGACGGAGATACGTGTCTTTGAACATGGCCTTGGCCTCCCTCGGTTGTGCGGTGGAATTCGAGGGTATCTCGCGCACTCGGAAAGTTGGCCCAAATCGGGGTGGAAAAGTGTGCCAATTATATATGTGAGATATCTCTAGACGCTTGACATTCGACACATTGCGTGGTTTCGATGCCTCGGTGTGTTGACTACGTAGAGTAGCGATCATGCACTATTCCATTGTGGACTCGGGCATACTC
>OBLQ010000569.1_pt1 | contig 14114 bp, 14 predicted proteins | sample 1519881 | NCBI WGS metagenome assembly OBLQ01 (sample SAMN01911456, study PRJEB22533) | soil metagenome | biome: Soil | place: Malaysia | collected 2012-04-30 | depth DG_metagenome m | reverse complement strand
CCGGCCCGAAAACGGCCACTGAGCTTGCATAAACAATGCGCTTGATCTGGTCGCGCCGCTTGCGCACGACTTCAAAGGCGTTGACGGTTCCCAGAACGTTGACCTGTGCTCCAAGGCGCGGATTGGCCGCGCACATTGGAACTTGAAGCGCAGCCAGATGGATGAGGTGGGTGATTCCGTTTTCCGCAACGGCACGGTCCAACTGATCGAAATCAGTAATGTCTCCCTGTACAAAGCGGATCTGCTTCTGTTGTTCTTCAGTCAGCAGTTGCTGAAGCCTGTGTGCTTTTGCGTCGAGGTCAAAAATCCATGGTGTATCACCACGTTCAATCAGTTTGCGGACGATCCATGAGCCGATAAACCCTTTGGCTCCAGTAAGAAGAAAACGAGTGCTGCTGTTTGATCCCTTCGAGGCTCGTGTCATGCGCAGGATTATATTGGGTTCCGGCAGGAGTTTCCAACCAGAAAAACGTGGCCGTCACTGGGCTCCTTGCGATTATGGTGAAGCAGGGGCGCGATTCAGACCTTTTGTTCTAAAAGAATATCTTGCGGAAGTGCCGTTACCTGCTTGGAGACTCTCACCCGTGGCGTGAATCCTCTGCGGCCGGTTGCGTTTGGTGTTTAAAGGTCAGGATTCCCCCTCGTCGTGTTGAAACGTTACTTTCCTCCAACTCTCCGACCGGCCAAAATGGAGTGAATGCGGTCTCTCACATTTTTCGGCATCATGATCAGCGCGCCTTATGCTTACTGTGTTTGCAAGCAACTAGTGCTGTCGTGTCCTCCAGCTACAGCCGCATTCACGCGAACCGGCCTTCCGGCGTCAGCCGCTAACGCTGATGCTCTGGGCGAAGTTCCCGTTCGGGCGGGCAACAAATGTCACCGTTACCTGCTTCTGGGCCTGGTTGGCCAGTTCCTCGACGGACCCCTTTGCGCCGCCGATCTCAATCCTGGTCTTATTGGTCACCACAAACTTGTAAGAGACCTCGCTGGAACCCATCACAAACATGCATTTTGTGCCGGGTTCAACCATGGTGATGGTTCCATTCAAGGTTTCCGGCCTGTAGTTGTTCCAGTTGGCCTCTGCCGAAGTGGTAGTTTTCTCTTGCGCAGTTGCCGTTGGGACCCCCAACAACAGAGCGAAGGGAACGATCAGAAACAGAACGAGTTTCTTCATTTCTCGTTACCTCCTTTCTGCTGATCTTTTCCGTTGTTCGAAATCGTAATACCCTCCGTTAACTTAGATGCGTATCGGTACCCTGAAGGGAGCTCAACTGGACCGGCAGCTTCAGATTCGTGCTAGACTTTTTAGGTCTGGTCGTGAAGCACGGACCGTGAGTCGGATAGACCTTCCTCAGGCATGCTTCTCGAAACTATCCATGGGAAACAAGAGAATCCTGCTGACGAATGATGACGGCATAGGCGCTCCCGGCCTCCAGGCGCTCGAGAACGCCCTGACCTCGCTTGGCGAAGTGACGGTGGTGGCGCCCGACAGTGAGCGTAGCGGTTCCAGCCAGGCGCTCACACTGCACCAGCCACTGCGTGTGAAGAGGCTGGACGACCACCATTTTGCCGTGGGCGGCACGCCGGCTGACACCGTGATTCTTGCCCTTTATCAACTTCTGCCGCAGAAGCCTCATCTTGTAGTTTCCGGCATCAATCCGGGAGGAAACCTGGGGGAGAACCTGATTTATTCCGGAACCGTTGCAGCCGCGCAGGAAGCGGCACTGCATGGCGTGCCGTCATTTGCCATCTCGCTTGTTGGCCGCAATCCGGAGGACTTCAGCGGGGCAGCCGGGGTTGCCTTCCAACTGGCCCGCAGGATCCTGCTGGAAGGGCTTCCGCCGGGTATCGCGCTCAACGTAAACGTTCCACGCCACGAGATCCGCGGTGTGCGCCTGACGCGCCAGAGCCAGAAGATTTCTCAGAATCTGGTGCAGGAAAAGAAAGACCCGCGGGGGCTGTCATACTACTGGCTGGATGAAACATTGCCACATCGCCGGGTTGAGCCCGATTCTGATTACGCGGCCATTTTTGAGCACGAGGTTTCCATTACGCCGCTTGAAGTGGACCGCACCCACCACCCCAGCCTGAATCACCTTTCTGCCTGGCTGCCCGATTTGCAGAAGACGATCAAGGCCTGAAAAGACTGCGACAGATTCCACCTGAGAATGGAGAAGGATTTGGGCTGATCTGTGGGCGCCGATTCTTTCCTTCAGACCGGCTGACGAGGGCCCTCACTCGGTAAAATCTCAGCTACCAGCCTCCCACGGCCGCGCCTTTGCCTTAACTCTCCGGTGTATGCCTCGAGTGCTTGATTCAGGGGCAGCACCATGTCCACGTAGGGCCGGAGATTGCCTGCCTCAAGCAGGCTACTGATCTCGGCCAGTTGCTGATGATTGGGCTCAACGATAAAAAACGCCTTTTTCTTCCGCTCGTCGGTTGTTGTGTCATCTTCTCCTACGATGGTTATCATGCGTCCACCAGGTTTGAGCACATTCCAGGAGCGCTCGAAGGTCTCGCCCCCAACCGTATCAAACACCACATCCACTTTGGGGACGCTCTCCTCAAAATGAACGGCCCGGTAATCGATCACCATTTCAGCTCCCAGCTGCGAGACGAAATCGAGGTTGCGGGCTGAAGCGGTGGCTATGACATGAGCACCTCGGACCTTCGCCAGTTGCACGGCGAAGATGCCCACAGCGCCCGCCCCTCCATGAACGAGCACTCGCTCACCAGCCTGTAAATCGGCGCGGTCAAACAATCCCTGCCAGGCTGTCAGGGCTCCAATGGGAACCGAGGCCGCCTCTGTGTGGGTCAGGCCGGACGGTTTCCGCGCGACCCAGGCAGGCTCCGTAAGGCAATACTCGGCCAGGGCTCCGTCAGAAAACCAGTCATTCATGCCATAAACTTCCTGGCCGGTGTTGAAGCCCGTAATCTCCTCGCCCACGGCGGCCACCGAACCCGAGAACTCGTGCGCCAGGACCGCGCCCGTCCGTTTCTCACCGTTTTTGTTGTGTGAAGTTGGATACCACAGCAATTCAGTCGGCGTGATACCGGCCGCGCGAACACGAATGAGAAGTTCGCCCGTGCCGGGAGTTGGCTGTGGAATGTTTTCCTCTACCAGCTTCGGCGCTCCGCCGTCGACTGTCAAACGAATGGCCCGCACACCAACCTCCTGTGACTTTGCGACCTTTCCTGTTTCAAGTTGTCAGTAAGCGGATAGCAATGCCCCACTGGCGATTATAGACTGCCCGGTGCGTGGGGAAAGCCCGGAATTCTACCCGGGCAGAGCACGTAATCCGGTTTCTTCGGGCAATCAATTTCAGCGCCGGGACGGCCACTTCAGCACACATGTGAATGATGAGCAGGTTGGCGCCGCTGAACTTGTGCTTGGGGCACACGCATTGCGGGGGCAAGCTTCACCCTTTACCCTCATTGGGGAATTTTTAGGAGTGATTGTAGGTGGCGGTTAACCGCCTGTCCCGCAGACTGTCGAGAGTACTTCAGAAATGCTGTCCAGGAACAACCGCTCCTCAGAGTCCTACGCTGCCACTACTTTTTCCCTGAGGATTGCCCATAGAGATTCCGGAATCTCTTCTTCAAACACCACACCAAAGCTGATGTTGGCATCGTCCTGCATCTGGCGCGTCCAGGACACACGGCCGCGAATGGCGTACCGCAGGTCCGGATGCAGGATGATGCCTACAACCTCGCCCGGAACCACTTTCTTCCGGGAACTGAACCTGCCTCCCGTTTCTGAAAGAGCTAAAATGATTGCCGGATGTCGGGTCTTTTCTGCCGAGGACTCCGTCAGCAGTGTCGAACAAAATGGCAGACGATAGGTTGCCTTGTCAAAGGTATTGCGAGCGTTCGCCTCTCGCACGGTTGGTCCCCTCCCCTCGTACGAACGATTGGAACCCCTTTACACTGCCCTAAATAGAAGAAAATGTCAATCCGACTGGTTGATTAAAATCTGACAATGACCAATGCCGGCCCGATGCCAGCAGCTATTACCGTTGTTTTGGACTGCAACAAGATTCTCATTTCCGACACTTGACGGCCCGCAGGCTGTACAGGTCTCGAAGCCTGTGTTAGTTTTCGGAGGAAGGCCTTATTCAATGGAAATGGATAATATACGAGTTCGATTTGCTCCAAGTCCCACAGGCTATGTCCATGTGGGCAACGCGCGCACGGCGTTATTCAACTGGCTGTTTGCACGCCATCACAAGGGAAAGTTTGTTCTTCGCATTGAAGACACGGACGTGGAAAGGTCGGAACAGCGCTTCGAAACCCAGTTGCTTGAGGACCTGCGATGGTTCGGCCTGGACTGGGACGAAGGGCCGGATTGCGGAGGCCCGCTCGGGCCCTATCGCCAATCAGAACGCCAGGATGTCTACAGGAAACATTCGGTGGAGCTTGTCGAACAGGGGCACGCTTATTATTGTTTTTGCACGCCTGAACAGCTTGAGGATGAGCGCCAGCAAGCCCTCAGGGCAGGCAGGCAGCCGCAGTACTCCGGCCGATGCCGCACGCTCCTGAAGGAAGACGCAGTGCGCAGAGTGGCTGCGGGCGAGCCGGCTGCGATCCGCCTGAAAATTACCGACTGGGCTTTTGCATGGAACGATCTTGTGCACGGCGAGACCAGCTTTTCCGGCGACGTGATTGGCGATCCCATCCTGGTGCGATCAGGCGGGGTCCCTGCGTACAACTTTGCCGTGGTGGTGGATGACCACTTGATGAACATCACGCATGTGATTCGCGGCGACGATCACATTTCAAACACGCCGCGCCAGTTGGCCGTCTATCGCGCTTTTGGATGGGAACCGCCGCAGTTCGCACATCTTTCCACCATTCTGGGCGGTGACCGCGCGCGGTTATCCAAGCGCCACGGGGCGACGTCGCTCGAGAGTTTTCGTGGTCTGGGGATCCTTCCGGAGGCCCTGCGCAATTATCTCACGCTGCTGGGATGGTCGCCCGCTGACGGGAAGACTGAAATCCTGAGCACGGAAGAGCTTGTCCGGCAGTTTTCGCTGGACCACATCATCAAGAGCGCCGCCGTTTTTGACCAGGAAAAACTGAACTGGCTGAACCGTCACTACATGAAACAATTGCCGTTGACGAAACTGGCGGAAATGGCCGTCCCGTTCCTCACAGAAGCCGGGCTGGTTTCGGAACCGCTGACACCGCCGGTGATGGAGTGGCTCGAACTGGTGGTGGAAGCCGTGATCAACAAGATTGATTGCCTCAGCCAGCTTCCTGACGCGGCCCGCCTGATTTTTGAGTATGATGTCCGGAAGGCTGGGGAACTTCTTGGCACAGTGGAGTCACCCGAAAACGCAGGGACGCGCGAGGTCCTGAGGCGAGTGACTTCCAAACTTCTTGACGCGTGTCAGCTCGATTATCCGAGGTTCCGGGAGATTCTCAAGGATGTCCAGAAGGAGACCGGCAAAAAGGGGAAGGAGTTGTTCCATCCCGTGCGCGTGGCATTGACGGCGGCCGATTCCGGTCCGGAACTGGAAAAGCTGATTCCGATTTTTGAGAAGGGAGCGGGGTTAAAGCTGGAGCCGCCGGTCCGGAGCGCCGCTGATCGAATGCGTGAATTTTCGAACACGGCGCACCTGTTTTTTTGTGGGTGACCCGTTAAATGCAGGCTGAGGATTAATCCGGTTAGCACAGGGATCCGGGCGCCAATCACAGTCAATGAATAAGCAGCAAGCTTCGCACTCCCTTGACGTATTGTATGGCGTCAACGCCGTCAGGGAGGCAATCGGTTCGCGGCCCATCGATCACGTCCTGGTTCGTGAGGGCGCCAGCGGCAGGCGCCTGCAGGAAGTTCTGAATGAGTGCCGGGAGCGGCGAATTCCAATCCGCTTTGCCCCGCGTCAGGCCCTGGAGCGCCTGGCGCAGACCGGCCATCACCAGGACCTGGTTGCTGTCTGTTCCTCCCGGGGCTACCAGGACCTGAATGGCGTAATCGGAAGCCAGAGCCCGGCGCTGCTGCTGGTGCTGGATGGTGTGGAAGACCCTGCCAACCTGGGTGCAATTGTGCGGACCTCGGTGGGGGGCGGGGCCAATGGTGTTGTGATTGCCGAACGCCGCGCCGCAGGGTTGTCGCCGGCAGTGGCGCGAACAGCCGCGGGAGCACTGGAACATGCTCGGATCGCCCGGGTCAAAAACCTTGTCCGCGCCCTCGTGGAAATGAAAGAACTGGGGCTGTGGATTTATGGGTTTGAAGCAGGAGCGGAAAAGTCGTACCTTGATCTTGACTACAAAATGCCCTGTGCCCTGGTGATGGGAGGTGAGGGCCGAGGTCTTCACCGGCTTGTCCGTGAAGCTTGCGACCACCTTGCGAAGATACCGCTGCGGGGTGAAGTGGAATCGCTGAACGTTTCCGTGGCCACGGGAATTGTCCTTTACGAGGCCGTGCGGCAGCGACTGTGCGGGTGAGTCCTTTTATCCGGATGGCCGCTCATAAGGAACAAAAGACTGGTAACCCTCTTTTGTGCCGATACATCAAAATCAATGAGGGATGAGAAAGCGAATGCGTGATAGAAACAGAGATCTCCGGAGGGCGTGGGTGCGTGTTTTCAACGCCTTTGCGCTCTTCTTTATCAGCGCCGCGTTAGCCTTGGCGCAAGGCGGGTCAGACCAGCCGGCGCCCCCCAGGCCATCCACGGACGCTCCGGCCAGCACGGCAGGTACAGAAGAGGTCCCCACGGCCTCCCAGATTCGAGTCGAATCCAACCTGGTTACCGCTCCCGTCACTGTTATCGACAGGCTGACCGGCGAGTTCGTTTACAACCTGGACGAGAAGGATTTTCAGATTTATGACAATGGCAAGCTCCAGGAAATCACCGGCTTTTCCCGCGAATCGCATGAAATCTCTGTGGTCATTCTGATTCAGACCAGTGATTCAGTTACGCCGCTGCTGGGAGATCTCAAGAACCTTGCCCCGCTGTTTTCGGAGTTAATGCTGGGGCCCAAAGGCCAGGCTGCGGTGATCACATTTGGGTCGGATGTCAAAGTGGCGCAGGGTTTTTCAAGCTCGGGGGCCACACTCGACGACACGCTTCGCCGTCTGTTGCCGAATGGTAATAAGGCCCGAATGAATGACGCCCTGATGCAGGGCATTAACCTGCTTCACCACCGGCCCAAGGGAGAGCGGCGGGTGATTGTGGTCTTTTCGAGTGGTTATGATTCCGGGAGTCAGACCTCGAAGAGTGAGATCATTCGCCGTGCCACGGCTGCGGAAGTGGAAATTTACGGTATGGGGCTCAGCCTGACAAAATCCTACCTGACACGCGACAAACAGCCCCTCAACCCGCCGACGTCGGCGGAAAACTCGAGCGGCGCTGCGCCGCCCCAGCCGGGGAGACCCAACACTCCAAGCTCTTCCATGGGAACATTTGGCGTGACCGTTCCCGCGACCGGAGCTATTCGCCCGGCAATCCGGGGGGCCGAGTCCAAAGTGTTTTCCAACGATGCGGAAGATTACGCTCAATACACAGGCGGCGTTTTTTATTCACAATGGTCTTCAAAGGCCCTTCAGTCCCATCTCAGCCAGATTGCCGCGGATGTCCACAGTCAGTACCTGCTGGCTTATGTTCCCGATAACCTTAGTCAAACCGGCTTTCACCGGTTGGAGGTTAAAGTCACCCGGCAGGGTGTGAAGCTCGAGATCCGCACGCGCAGGGGCTACTATTACGATGGCTCGAATTAGATGAGCAGGCAGCCCCAGTACAATCGGGAAAAATAAGTTAAGTCTCCTCCAGGGTGAGTTCGGCCATGTGGCGTTCCGAGGCGCCACAAATCTTCAATCCTGTCTGCTCTCGATCGGCTGCCCCGTTTTGAGGTCGATCTCCGCCATGTAGGGGCGCATGGTGTCCTTGCGTGCCCTGAGGATGATGGCATGTGTCCGGCCGTTGCCGGAATAGAGTACGGTGAAAAATCCGTCGTGCTTGCCATGGGCAGATGTGGGCTTGACGGTCCACGCCAGCTTCATCTTGCGAATTTTCTTGCTGACGCGGGGCTGGAACTCCATTCGAGTGATGGTGCTATAGGGTACGGCCAGAGATTGTCCCGCGCATTGAAACACCAGTTCTGATTCCTTAACTTCCAGTTTTCCAGTACAGTCTTTGGGGATCGGTTCTGTGCCGGCTGCGTACTTGAATACTGCCTCGTCGTGCGACCTCGCCCGCGCATGCGGCGCAAGCATAACGGCGGCGGCCAGCAGCGCAACCTTTCGTATCATCCTGAATTTATTCATGGGCCTTACCTTTTTCTCGACATCTCCCGCGGGAGCCGCGACACCTGCCGGGCGCTTCACTAATGCTTGGCGGCATTAGCTGCCTGGTCCATGGGCGGGTTGCGAATCGGAACTTCAACCGTGATGTACCACGGGACAGCCATCGACCCCCATCGCGCCGGACGAAACTTCCATGAATCCAGGCTCCTTCGGGCCAGGTCTGTTTCTGGCCCACTGGCTGCTCCCACGGCAGTAGCATCCACCACTTCCCCACTTGATCCGACCAGCACTTTCATCCGAAGGCTGGTATGGGACGTGGTTTCCTGAGGGTGGGTGACGACTTCCGGGGGGCGGACCTGCTTTTCCAGGTAGACGTCTGCATCCTTGGGCATCTGTCCCCTGTAAGAGTGCGGGTGCAGGTTGAATCTTACCAGGACGTCGGTGATGAAAGCTACCGGAGCCCCCCGCAAAACGTACGGCCGATACAGCCATTTCCGTACGGCTTCGAGAGCGGCCACCGCAAGGATCGGCTGGCCGTCGAGCACATGGGCTTCTGAGACGTGTCCCTGCGGCGTGACCCTGATTTCAAGTTTGACGGTTCCCTGGACAAAATTTACTTTGGCGATCGCCGGATAGGAGGGCTTTGCCACGTGGATCAGAAGCCTGGCCGCTTCCTCGGTGTCAAGCCCCGCGATATGCTTTGGCGGCACGGCCTTTGCGGCTGTCTGCAAGTGTGGGCACGCCAGCAGGAAAGCCAGCAGGAACGGCCGGCCGGACACCCTGCACCGGAATGCCGGAACCGGGCTAAGCATTTGATTCAAGGATCACCTGCGCTACAACGTAACGGTTCGCGTGGGAGATGGACATGACGGCACGCGTAACTCCAAGCTGGTCCGCCACTTCGCGCGCGCGCCCGGTCAGTACCAGTTCAGGTTTTCCGCTGGACTGGTGTGCGACTTCAACGTCAAGCCAGCGGACGCCTTTGGCCCAGCCGGTCCCCAGCGCCTTAAACGCCGCTTCCTTGGCGGCAAAACGGGCCGCATAACGTTCTGATCTGTTCTTGAAGCGTTCGCAGTAAGCGATTTCTGCGGGAGTAAAGATTTTTCGCGAGAACCGGTCTCCATGCCGCTGCAGCGCGCGTTCAATCCGCTCTGTTTCAGCGATGTCAATGCCTGTGCCGACCGTCATTCTTTCCTGTCCTGAGCAGCGATGGATACTTAAGAGCGCGTTGCGCCGCCATGCCGCTTCGCCGTTCCTGCCGGTTCGGCCTTGCCAGCCGCCGCATGTTTCTGCACGCCCCCGATGATTGCAAGGTCTTCGTTAACCTTAACAGAGCGATGATTGGAATTCAATTGCGCAGAAACCATCCATGGGGCCGGTTGCCTCCAACACCGGCACATCTATCGGTCGCGCCTTCACGGCATGCTGTAGTCCGGCCCTTCTCCCGGGTACAGGGTCGCACTTCGGAGCGTGCTATAGTCGAAACGTGGCTGCCGGACCTTTCAAAATCGAATCCTCAAAGGGTTGCGTCTGGCTGGAGTGCGAGGCCCTGGCGGAAATCCCCTGGCTGGTCCACGCATTTGGCATGCGGAAGGGTGGTGCGTTGGGGCCAAAACCTGCGGGGCAGGAATCCCACTTGAACTCGGCTCCCGACCATGCCGGTGAAAAAGAAAAAGTGCGGCGGTTTCTCCAGGCGCTCGGCGCCGGCGGTTCTCCAATGGCGACGTTGCGCCAGACGCACTCCGCGATTGTCTACTGCGTTTCGCCCGGAGCAGGGAGTGCTCCGCTCCAATATCAGCTGGCCGGGAATACGGCGCCGGACGCCCAACATTCCCCGCGAACCCGCTCAGGCGACGCTCTCATGGCCGACCGTTCCGGAATGCTGCTGGGGATTCGCGTGGCGGATTGCGTGCCCATCCTGATGGTTGACCGTAAGCGGCGCGCTGTGGCGGCGGTTCATGCCGGATGGCGCGGAGCGTTGAAGCGCATTGTTGAAAAAGCCGCTGGCGAGATGTGCCGCATGTTCAATTCACGGCCTGAAAACCTGCTGGCGGCGGTGGGCCCTTCCATTCGCAAGTGTTGTTACGACGTGGGGCCGGAAGTTGCCGATGCTTTCTGCGGGGTCTTCCCGGCCGGCGAGGAATTTTTCCATAAAGTTACAGCCACGCCCGAGGAACTCAGGATGGCTTTGCGCTACCAGACGCTCTTTATGCTCCAGGCGCCTCCGGGGCATCGGATGGAAGACACATTCTCAAAAGTCCACCTCGACCTTGCGGCCGTGGTCCGCTACCAACTGGAACACGCCGGCGTTCCGGAAAGCCAGATTTATGTGGCGGACTACTGCACGGCCTGCCGGACAGATCTGTTCTATTCTTTTCGCAAAGAAGGGGCGTTAGCCGGGCGCATGATGGCCGTTATCGGAATGCGGGAATCCATTTAGCAGGCTGTTAAAATGCCCGCGGAGAGGCTGTAGCGGCGGGTTCCCCCCGCCATAAGGTCAGGGCTTTCAACATGGGCTGGCGGTCCCACCCAGGCGGCACCGCCCCCACAATCTCTCTCGACATCCTGTTAGCGGGGACGAGGCTTCAGGTCTAGTCTCAACGAGCCCAGCGCTACAAAGAAGCTTCCACCGGCGCCGCTGCCTGGTTAATCGCGGCCAGGCGCAACTGTCCGCAAGCCGCCATCACGTCCTGGCCGCGTGAAATGCGGATGTAAGCCGGCACCTCGTGGCTCCGAAGAACTTCCTGGAAGCCCATCACCCGCTCGATCGGCGAAGGTTTGTAGGGCAGCTCCGTTCCGCTGTTGAACGGGATCAGGTTCAGCTTGCACTTGATGCCGCGCACCAGCGCCGCCACGCGCCGGGCGTCGTCGTCGGAATCGTTGATTCCGTCGAGCAGCACGTACTCAAACGTCACGTACTCCCGTGGTCCGAGAGGAAATTCGCGACAGGCCTGGAGCAGTTCATTCAGCGGATACTTGCGGTTCAACGGCATCAGCGCCGTCCTTTGCTCTTCGTTCGAGGCGTTCAAGGAGACGGCCAGCTTGGGGCGCGCTGGAAGCTGCGCGAATTTACGGATCTGCGGGATCACGCCGGCGGTTGAAACTGTCATGCGCCGCAGCGCCAGCGCCAGGCCGTTCGAATCGGAAAAAATCCCGACGGATTTCATCACCGCATCCAGGTTCAGCATCGGCTCTCCCATGCCCATGAAAACCAGGTTTATGGGAGTCTCCGCAGGCGGCTGCTGGGCTTCGAGCACGGCCGCTACCTGGCCCACGATTTCTCCGGCCGTCAGGTTGCGCTTCACTCCCAGCAGCGCCGTAAAGCAGAAGCAGCAGCCCACCGCGCAACCCACCTGGCTTGAAAGGCACAGCGTCACGCGGTTCTCAATCGGCATGTAGACGGTCTCAATGTTCTCGCCGTCATGTAGCGCAAACAGGTAGCGCACCGCGCCATCGCGCGAGGCAATCTGCGACTTGATTTCAGGCCATTCCACACGGCAGCGCGTGGCAAGCCCTTGTCTGAAATCTGCCGGGATATCCGTAAAAGCATTAAGATCACGCGCGCGTCGCGCGTAGAGATTACGAAACAATTGCTTGCCGCGATACTTCGGCTGGCCGCACTCCACCGCCAGTTGTTCAAGCTCCGCTTTGCTGAGTCCGAAAAGGTTACCTTCCATAAAGCTTTACTATAGCGTCGGGCATGGCCGCAGGTTATTTTAGACAAGAGTTACAAACGCATCCCTGCATGTTTTGTATCGTGTAAACATTGACGCCCAATTCAGTATATCTTACATTCTATAAGCTTCCCCTTGAGTTGAGAAAGGACATGCATGAGCCCCCGCCGAGTTGATCCTGAGCTTACCGCACGACGCCGCGACGCTCTGATCAAGGCAGGTTACGCCGAAATTCTGGATAAAGGCCTGCACGCCACCACCATCGATTCCGTGGTGGCGCGCGCCAATTCCAGCAAGGGTGGAGCTCTCCACTATTTCCACAGCAAGGAAGACCTGTTTTACGCCGTTCTGGAGTGGCTGCTCAATGAACTCACCCGCAGCCTTGACCAGGTGGCGGCCAGCCAGGAATCACCCCGCGAGCGCCTGGCGGCGGAACTGGAACTGCTGTTTCATAGCGCTGAAGTCAATCGCAAGCTCTACCTGGTGCTTTTTGACTTTGTCACGCTCGGCGCACGCGCGGACCGCTTCCGCAAATTGTTTCACGATTTCTTTGTCCGGTGCCGCAAGCGCGACGCGCTGATCATTTCCGAGGGCATCAAGCTGCAGGAATTCCGCCGCGTCCGCCCGGAGGACGCCGCCGCCACCATTCGCGCGCTGGTTGACGGCTACTGCCTGCAGTGGCTGATGGATTCCAGCACTGTCCCCGTTGAAGTCTTCCGCGACCGCTGCGGAGCCGTCCTGGGTTCCTACCTGCTGCACCCATAAACGGGTGTGGTAGGGGAGCCCTCCGGCCTCCCACAGCTTTTCCCGTCCAAAGCGCGTGGCGCGGTCCCCCGGTTTTGGGGTCCGCGGTCTATCTTCGCACGAATTCAAGAACCGCCGGCCGCCGGCGTTTTCTACTTTTCTCAGTGAGGAACTTCCCACTTTGCAACGACATCCTGCGCAGAAAAAACTTGACAGGGGCTACGCTACTGTGCTAGCCTTTCTGGTAACGCCGGGCGGGGCGTTTATAGGAGAATTTAACCAGTCTGCGAGGTCTGTTTATGGGCCGTAAGTTATTGAAATCATTGAAATCTATATATTGTGGTGCTGATGGGACGGGACAAAAGAATACCTTTTTTTGAAAACGAACCCGAGAAGTTATTGATAATAAAGGATCGGCAACCAAAAACAAACCCAAACGAACCCAAAAACGAACCCGGGAAGTTGTTGAAAACACGTGACTGTGGAAAAAACGAAGCCAAAACAAACCCAAAACAAACCCGGCCATGTTGTTGAAAATAAAGAATGGTGAAAAAACGAACCCGAGACCGCAATGGAAAGGGTTTAAGTGATCTGCAACTCTTCTGAAGGCGAAGCGTCCTGCCAGAAGGTCTCCCATGTCTCCCACCTATTGCCGAAATATTTCCGTGCCTCGCGTGACGGTTGACGCGCCGCCCGGCGAATGAGACACTAGCCCCCTCGCACCTGGGTAAACCAGCTGATGGAAATATCGATGTTCTCAAGCGCTGTCCGGATTGGATTTTCAGTGCTCCTCATCGTGGGCGTTCCGCTGCTTTCCTGGCGCAGCGCGCGGCCGGAGCAGTTGCAGGGAATCCCTAAAACGGCGCTTTATTTTTCCGCGGTGGTTTCGCAGTGGATTCTGGCAGTGATCGGGGCGCTGGTGGTGTTTGCGGCAGGGCCCGACTGGTCAGCAGTGGGCGTGGCTCCTGTTGAAGTGTCCGGCTTCTTCACCTGGACCGCTCTGCTGGTTGTGGTATCGGTGGCCGGGCTGGGGTTTGTGCTGCTGCTCGAGCAGCGCGGCTGGTGGCCAAAAGAATCCGAGATGGTGAAATTGCTGATGCCGCAAAATGGCGGGGAAAGGTGGTGGGCAATTCTGGGCCTGGCGCCCACGGCGGGGCTGTGCGAAGAGTTTCTATACCGTGGCTTTCTGCTGGCAGAGGCGACGGCCTGGTTTCACTCGGCGGCGTGGGGCGTGGCGGTTTCCTCGGTGGCTTTCGGTTTCGCCCATTCCTACCAGGGCCTGAACGGAATGGTCCGGGCGGGGTTGCTGGGGGCGTTACTGGCGTGGCCCGTAGTACAGCTGGGTTCGCTCTATCCGTCGATGACCGCACATTTCCTGATTGATGCGGCCGCATTACTCTGGCTGGGGCCGAAGTTCGTGCGGCAGGAAGGCTAATTTATCCTCTTGCCTT
>OBLQ010000568.1_pt1 | contig 14119 bp, 13 predicted proteins | sample 1519881 | NCBI WGS metagenome assembly OBLQ01 (sample SAMN01911456, study PRJEB22533) | soil metagenome | biome: Soil | place: Malaysia | collected 2012-04-30 | depth DG_metagenome m | reverse complement strand
GATCGCGGGTGCCGACCGCATCGCGCACAACGGCGACACAGCGAACAAGATTGGTACCTACATGCTCGCTGTGTGCGCGAAGCACCACGGCGTCCCTTTTTATATCGCTGCCCCGAGTTCGACGCTCGACCCGATGCTGCGCGACGGGTCCATGATTCCGATCGAAGAGCGGGACGCAAGCGAGCTGACACGGATAGATGGACACCAGGTTGCGCCGGAGGGGTGCCCCGTCTTCAATCCGGCGTTCGACGTGACGCCTGGCGAACTGATCACCGCGATCGTGACCGAGAAGGGCGTGCACAGGGCGCCGTACAAGTTCTGATGCAGATCGGCGACTTGATTGCTCAGAAGCGCGACGGCGGAACGCACACCGCAGAGGAACTGGCGTTTATTGCGAACGGTGCTGCAGACGGTTCTTTGAGCGACGCGGATCTGACATCGTGGCTGCACGCCGCATTTGACAATCCGTTGTCGCCGCAGGAGACTGCTGACCTGACGCTTGCGATGGCGCACAGCGGCGAGCGGGTCGATCTGACGGGGCTGCCGAAGCCCTGGGTGGACAAGCACTCGACGGGCGGCGTGGGCGACAAGACTTCGATCGTTCTTCTTCCCTTGTTGGCGTCTTGTGGGCTGACTGTGGTGAAGATGTCGGGGCGCGGACTCGGGATCACCGGAGGGACCGTCGACAAACTGGGGTCGGTCCCGGGTTTTCGGCTCGATCTTTCGCCGGAGGAGATGAAGGCGCAGGCGGCCGCCATCGGGGTGGCTCTGACGGGGCAGACGCCTAGGCTTGCACCAGCGGACAAGCGGCTTTACGCGATCCGGGACGTCACGGGGACTGTGGCAAGCGTGCCCTTGATTGTTTCTTCGATCCTTTCGAAGAAGATCGCGGGCGGGGCCGAGGTCGTGATTCTGGACGTGAAGTGCGGGTCGGGGTCGTTTATGAAGACCCTGCCGGAGGCTGAGGGTCTTGCTAAGGCGCTCCTTGATACATCCAAGTTGTGCGGCTTGGACTTGCACACTTCGATTACCGACATGGATCAGCCGCTGGGGCGCGCGGTGGGGAACGCGCTTGAGGTGAAAGAGGCGATCCGAGTGCTGAAGGGCGAGGAGAGGGGGCGGTTTCGGGATCTGTGCCTGCACTTTGCGGGGTTGGCTCTTTCGGCTACAGGAAAGGGGTCGCGCTCGGATGCGGAGCGTGCCTTGGATTCGGGGCTTACGCTGGCGAAGGCGAAGGAGTGGTTTGGTGCGCAGGGTGGAGATCTTTCGGTGTTTGACAGCGAGGACTGGTGTGTGGCTTCGTCTATGACGGAGGTGCGTGCTGCGAGCAGTGGGTGGGTCGAGAGGATCGATGCGCGCGCGATCGGTCAGGCGGTGGTCGACATGGGCGGGGGACGGAAGCACAAGGAGGACGAGATCGATCCGACTGTGGGGATCGTGCTGCACGTGGAGGTCGGTGATAGCGTCGAAAAGGGCCAGACGCTTGCGACCGTACACGGCACCGGAGCGAGCATAGCGAGCGCAATCATTATCGTCGGGCACGATTGCTCTTATCGCCCGGTGATCGTCGAATCGGTGCCGTAACTACTCTGCGCGGTTGGCGCGTTCGCGGGTCATGCGGCGGTTGAAGCCGCTGATGGCGAGCGACTCGTCGGGGTGGAGGTTGCCTTCTTCGACCCGGTCGTCGCCGGAGTGCATCTGAATGAGGACGGTCTTGCGGACCTTGTCGCTCGTGTTGGGCATGGAGCCGTGGATGGTGAAGTAGTGGAAGAAGACGACGTCGCCGGGTTGCGCCTCGATCGGGACTGCGTCCTCCAAGCGGTGCTCCTCGACGAACTCCTTAGCGTTGCCGTGGGATGCTTCGATGCGGCCGAGTTTGTGCGAGCCGGGCACGACGCGTAGGCAGCCCATCTCGTCTGTCGCCTCGGTGAGGTGGACGATGCCTGCGAGCATGGTGTCCTTTTCGGTCGGGAAGTAGTCCCAGTCCTGGTGCATCGGGAAGGGCGCTCCTTTCTCGGGCGGTTTGACGAAGAGTTTTGTATGGTGCAGGACGATGTCTTCGCCAAGCAGTGCGCGCGCGGCATCGAGAAACGGCTCGTGCAGGACGGCGCGCAGCCAGACCGCCGAGTATTGCTGGACGTTGTGCGTGTGCAGTACAACGCTGTCGGCGGGGCCGATGCCTTCGGCTCCGAGCCAGCGGGCGTTGAGGTCTTCCCCACTGGCGACGAGTTGATCGACGATGCGGTCGAAGTCGCGCTGCATGTCGGCGAGGATGGGGCCCGAGAAGAGGCCACGGACGACGACGTAGCCGTCGCGCTGGAAGTCGGTCTTGAGTTCGGTCGATGCGAGAGCCATTTCTTTATATCTCGATGTTCTTTGGTTGGTGGTCCTTCCACGCTCCGCGCGTGAAGTCCGGGAAGTCGATGGACTGGCCGCGGTTGGCGACGGACCACTCGCTGAGCGGGCCGACCGCCGACCAGGTGGGGCCGTCGTAGCAGTCCTGGTCGAGCGGAAGGCCGTTGCGCAGGCAGTAGACGATGCGCCAGAGCATGACGAAGTCCATGCCGCCGTGGCCGCCTTGGTTGTTGGGCAGGTTGGCGACGTGGGTCCACAGCGGGTGGTCGTACTTTTCGTAGAACTTCTGGAGGTCGGCGTCCTGGTCCCAAGTGTCGGTGGACTTGCTCACGCCTTCGATGACGCACCTGTTGGGGAAACCGCCCCAGGTGCCCTTGGTGCCCTGGAGGAAGTTGAGGCGCGTGTAGGGGCGCGGTAACTGCTCGTCCCACTGCACCATGACGGTCTTTCCTTTGACGGTCTTGAGGATCGAGGTGTTGAGGTCGCCGCAAACGAACTCGTCCTTCGACCACTTGTTGCCCGGCGGGAACTTGTCGGGGTGCTCTTCCAGGAAGATCGCGCGCGAGCGGGACGGGCTACTCACTGATGTCATGTAGTCGAAGCGGTCGCCGCGGTTGATGCCGAGATAGTGCGAGACCGGTCCGAGGCCGTGGGTCGGATAGAGGTTGCCGTTGCGCGTCTGGTAGTGGATGGTGCGCCACGAGCCGGTGCCGCGATCCATCTCGTACATCTGTGTGCGCAGGTCGTGGATGTAGGAGGCCTCGCCGTGGAGGAGTTCACCGAAGACGCCGAGGCGGCACATGTTGAGGACCATGAGTTCTTCGCGCCCGTAGTTGACGTTCTCAAGCATCATGTAGTGGCGCTTTGTCCTTTCGGCGGTGTCGACGAGGCGCCAGCAGTCCTCGATGTGATAGGCGGCAGGGACTTCGCAGAAGGCGTGGTAGCCGCAGAGCATGGCCTCGCAGGACATAGGGACGTGCCACTCCCACGGCGTAGCGATGACGACCATGTCCATATCGCCGCGGTGGAGCATCTTCTTGTACTGCATCGCGTCGCCATGGTAGATGTCGGGCGCCTTGCGGCCAGCGTCGACGCAGTGTTTTGCGCTTCTTTCTGCGAGGTCTTTGTAGAGGTCGCATATCGCGACGACTTCCACACCGTCGATCGCCAGCATCTGCTGGACGTGGCCGCTACCTCGCGCGCCGACGCCAATGAAGCCGACCCTGACTTTGTCGATCGGCTTGTCGGCGTAGCCGACCATAGACTTGCCCTGTCGTTTGGGCGCTTTCATCTTTGCGGTGTCGTTTTCGGGGCCGACCTTGACCTGCATCATGGTACCGATCCCGACCGCCCCCGCAACCTGCAAGAACTCACGTCGTTTCATGTTCCGACCCCGCCCTATCGTACCGCTTGGAGGGCCTCTTGCAGGCGTGCGACGGGGAGGCCGATGACGGTATCGACGTCACCCTCGACGCGCTCGATGAAGTCCTGCGACTCGTCCTGGAGGCCGTAGGCTCCTGCCTTGTCTAGTGGGGAGCCGGTCGCGACGTAGCGCGCGATCTCGCCTTTGTCCAACTTGCGGAAGGTCACGCGCGCCGTTTCGGTGAAGGCGGACATTCCGGACGGCCATCGCAAGCAGACGCCAGTAACGACGGTGTGTGTGCGGCCGGAGAGGTCTGCGAGCATTTCCTCGGCGTGCGCCGCGTCTCGCGGTTTGGCCAGTTGTCGCCAGACGCCGACTTCTTCGACTGCAACGACCGTGTCACCTGCGATCACAAGCGCATCGGGCCTTAGTGCGGAGACGGCGAGGGCTTTTTCCCGCGCGATGCGCTGGGCCGTCACCCAGGGATCGGGATCGACCAGGGCGTCCTCATCGAGGTGTGCGGGGAGGACTTCGAACCCGTCGACGAGGCGGCGCAGGAGTTCCTGCCTCCTGGGTGAGGCGCTCGCTAGGACGACGGGAAACGGAATCCGCACGAACGCCATTCTGACCCAGACGGCGCTAGGCATAAGGGATACAATCGATGTTCAGAGGCACGATGAAAGTCCCCTTCCTTGACCTGAACGCCACGACAGCCGAGGTGCGCCCACAAATCGACGCCGCGATCGCCGAAATCTTCGATTCCAGCGCGTTCGTGCTGGGCAAGTGGGGGAAACAACTCGAAGAGGAGGTCGCGAAGGCGCACGGCGTGAAGCACGGCATCGCGGTCAACAGCGGGACCGACGCGCTGAAGATCGCGCTGCAGGCCGCAGGGATCGGCCCTGGCGACGAGGTCATCACCACCGCTTTCACTTTTGTGGCGAGCGTCGAGGTGATCGCGCAACTAGGCGCCACGCCCGTGTTCGTGGACATCGATCCGGCGACCTTCAACATCGACCCCTCGCTGATTGAGGCTGCGATCACACCGCGGACGAAGGCGATTCTGCCGATCCACCTCTATGGTCAACTGTGCGACATCCGGGAGATCATGAGGATCGCGGACGCGCATGGGCTGGCGGTGATCGAGGACGCGGCGCAGTCGATCCTGGCTCACAACGGCGGGGAGTACGCGGGCGCGTTCGGCAAGGCGGCTGGGATCAGTTTCTACGTGACGAAGAACATCGGTGCGGCGGGAGACGGCGGGCTGATCATCACGAACGACGACGAAATCAAGGAGCGGTCGCTCTCGCTGCGCATCCACGGCATGGGCAAGGAGAGGTACTACTACGACGATCTGGGCTACACGAGCCGCATGGCGGAGATCCAGGCGGCGGTGCTGTGCGCAAAGTGGAAGCGGCTACCCGAGTGGAACGAGAAGCGCTCGCGCGTTGCGGAGATCTACGTTGAGGAACTTGCTGACACTCCGGTGGTGACGCCGGTGACCGCCGTTGGCAACAACCACATCTGGCACCAATTCACCGTCCGCAGCACGGACCGCGACGGGCTGATGGCCCACCTGCGCGAGAAGGAGGTCGGTAGCGCGATCTTCTATCCGGTGCCGCTACACCTGCACGACCCGTACCGCGCGTTCGGCAAGGGAGAGGGGAGCCTGCCCGAGACGGAGCGCGCGTCGCGCGAGGTGCTGTGCCTGCCGATCCACGCGCACCTCAGCGATGAGCAGGTGCGGTTCGCTGCCGGCCAGATCAAAGAGTTCTGCGCGCAGGCCGCCGGGACGCACTAGACGCCTTGCTGAAGGTCGAAGTCCTCACCGACATCTTCGATGAGCGCCTCGGCGCGGAGTGGTCTTCGCTCTTGGAAGACGCCGCGTGGGCGACGCCGTTTCAGACCCCTGCATGGCAGCGCGCGTGGTGGCGGCACTTCGGTCGTTTTCACGAGCCGCACATCGTTGCCGCGCGCGGGGGGCACGACCTGGTCGGGCTGTTTCCGCTGGACCGCTCGAACGGTCTATGGCGCTGTCTGCGGGCGATCGGCACGGGGCAGAGCGACTATCTACATCCGTTGGTGCGGAGAGGCTTCGAGGCGCGGTTCCAGGAGTCGTTGGTCAGGCACGTGCGTTCACTGGGCGATGTGGACTTGCTGGACCTGCACCAGGTGCGAGAGGACGCTGGGCTCGACTTGGAGTGTGCGACGCAGATCGAACAGGCGGTGTGCCTGACTTTGGACTTGCCGGGCGACTACGAGGAGTACCTCTCGGGCCTGAGCAAGAGCCTTCGGTTCGACTGCCGCCGACTGGACAAGAAACCGTTTGCAACGGGCGAGGCGAAGATCGAGGAAACCACCCCTGAGCGGACACGAGACGCGTTGGAGGCGTTCTTTGCACTGCACGGGCAGAGGTGGCGCAAGCGAGGGCTGCCGGGGGCGTTCGCGACGAGGAGGCTGAGAGATTTCCACAGGGAGGCTGCGCAGTCGCTTGCGGAGGCCGGGCACCTGCGGATGAAAGTCATGTCTGTGGGGGGCGATCCTGCCGGTGTGATCTACTGTATGCAGGTGGGAGGGACCCGGTTCTTCTACCAATGTGGGTTCGACCCACGGCAAAAAGCCCTGTCTCCTGGAACGCTGCTTGTGGCTAGTTCGCTATTAAGTGCGATCGACGAAGGCTGCACGGTGTTCGACTTCCTGAGGGGAGACGAACCGTACAAGCGACGCTGGAACCCCCAGCATTCGCGCCGGAATATGCGGTATATCCTGCCGTTGAGCCCCGGCCTTGGCTCGGTCGGGCATTCGTTCAACTATGCGACGTCGAAGATCGAGGCGAAGGTCAGGGCACGGCTGGAAGGTCGTGGGCTCCTCGGCTAAGGGCCAGGCGCACTTTGTACCACCCAACCGACCGCTGCGCGCAGCGGTCGTGATCCCGGCGTATAACGAAGGCCATAGGATCGACGTCGCGATCCGCGCCGTGCTCGAGGCGGCACTGGTCAACGAAGTGATCGTCGTGAGCGACGGCTCGGCCGACAACACGGTCGCGGTGGCGAGACAGTTCGAGGGCGTGCGAGTCGTTGAACTTCCCTTTAACGTCGGCAAAGGCGGGGCGATGTGCGCGGGCGTCGCGCACACGGACGCGGACATCATCGCGTTCATCGACGCGGACCTCGTAGGTCTGCGGCCGAACCACGTCGACCAGATCATCCGGCCGCTTCTCAACGGGCACTGCGACATGTGCATCGGCGTCTTCCGGGGCGGAAAGTTCTGGAGCGACACGGGGCAGGTGATCACGCCCTTCCTGAGCGGCCAGCGCGCGATGTACCGCAGGCTGTTCGAGGCGGTGCCTTTCCTGCCGGAGATCAGGATGGGCGCCGAGGTCACGATAACGACCTACGCAAAGCGGTTGAAGGCGACGGTCCTCAAGGTCGTCCTGAGGGGGGTGAGCAACACGCACAAGGAGCGAAAACTCGGCTTCGTCAAGGGCGCGACTGCTCGCGCGAAAATGTACCGGGAGATCGCCCAAGCGGTGGTCAAGGTCAACAAAAGGACCCGTCGCGGACGTCGGACACTTAAGTAATGCTCGCAACCTGCCTTCTCTTCGCAATCGGCGCCCTCCAACAGGACAGCCCGGCCGACCACGTGATGGTCGTCATCAACCAGCCCAGCATGGAGAGCGTGGAGATCGGCTCGTACTACCGCGCGATGCGCAAGATCCCTCGGGAGAACGTGGTGTTCGTGGACGTCAGTCGGACCGAGGAGGTCACCGAGAGCGAGTACAAGAGCGCGATCGAGGACAAGGTCCGTGACGCGATCAAGAAGAGCCCGCACCAGATCGACTACATCGTGCTGACCAAGGGGATTCCGATCCGGATCGCTGTCAAGACGTACTCCGTCGACGCACTGCTCGCCGCCATGGACGTGCCGTTTACGCCGATGAACAACCGTCCGGACGAGGCGGACATCAGGAGCAGGATCAACCCGTACTACAAGAAGGACGAGCCGTTCTCGAGCAAGAAGTACGGCTTCTACCTGGTGACGCGGCTGGACGGATACGACGTCAACGACGCGAAGGCGCTGGTCGACCACTCCTTGGCCGCCAAGGCGAGCAAGGGGCCGTTCTTCTTCGACGAGGCGGGCAACCGCAACGGCTCGGGGTACGGCGACATGCAGAAGACACTCGCCGAGGCCGACCAGGTGCTTGCCAAGAAGGGGTTCGACGCGACCTTGGAGACGACGGCGGCGTTCGTCGCCCCACCGCAGCCGGTCATGGGATACGCGAGTTGGGGCAGCAACGACTCGGCGTTCAGCCTGGACACGTACAAGAAGATCCACTTTTTGCCTGGGGCTTTGTGCGAGACGTTCGTCAGCACGAGCGGCCGCACGTTCAACCACACGACCGGCGGGCAGAGCCTGATCGCGGATTTGATCGCGAACGGGGTGACGGGGATCAAGGGGTACGTCAGCGAGCCGTACACGTTCGCTTTGGCGGACCCGTCGATCCTTTTCGACCGGTACACGTCGGGGCGGAACCTGGCTGAGAGTTTCTATTCGGCTTCATTGGTTCTGAAGTGGAAGGACCTGGTGATCGGCGATCCGCTCTGCAGCCCTTACGCGAAATAGGGGCTAGCCCTCTTTCTTGAGTAGCCACAAGAGCGCCGGTGCGCCGAGCAGCGCGGTAACTGCACCGACCGGAACCTCGATCCCTTCGTGAAGGTTCTGTGCCACGAGGTCAGAGAAGAGCAAGAGGAGACTGCCGACGAACGCTGACGCGACGAGCGAATAGCGCAGATCGAGACCGACGAGGCGGCGCGCGATGTGCGGCGCCATGAGGCCGAGAAAGCCGATCACGCCTACGGAGCCGACCACGACGCTGACCATCGCCGTCCCGGCGAGTAGCACGACCGTCCGCAGTCGGGCGGTATCGACGCCGAGCCGCTCTGACGTGAACTCGCTCACGGAGAACGCGTTGAGGGAGCGGGTCTGCGTCTGGAGGACCAGAAGTCCGACGACCAGGACGACCGCCATCGCCCACAGGCGCTCCGGGAAGACGGGCGTGAGGCTGCCGAGCAGCCATTTGAGCACCTTGCCGGTATCGAAGCCGCCCATCATGAGCACAGTGGTCATCATCGCCGAGAGCATCGCCCCGACGACGACGCCCGCAAGTAGGAGAGTGTGTACCTGGAGGCCTCCTCTGCGCCGCGCGAGGGCCATGACCATCCACAGCGAGCCGAGTCCGCCGAGGAAGGCGAGCCCGACGACGCCGAGCGTGTGCGCCGCCTGTGTGAGACCAAGAACTACTGCGACTGTGCCGCCGAAGCCTGCGCCGCTGGAGACGCCGATGACGTACGGCTCGGCGAGAGGGTTGCGGAAGAACGCCTGGAAGACTGCGCCGACTGCACCGAGGACTCCGCCAGCCAACAGAGCCGCCAGAGTGCGCGGAATCCTGATCTGCCAAAGGATGATGTTCGCGTTGTCGCCGCCGACGTTGCCGCGCAAGAGGTTCGGAACGATGTTGACGAGATTGAGTTGCGAACTGCCCCCTCCGATCGCCAAGTGCACGAGGCACCCCACCAGCACGAGCACCGGCAGGACGAAGAGCCACACGGGGAGGCGCTTTCTGGGCACGGGATGATTATGCTCCAGAGGTAATATCGGCGCAGGTGACACGCGCCCATCTTTCTGAGAGAGCATCGCTTCTGAAACCATCACCGACCCTTGCCATGTCGAGCAAGGCGAAGCAGATGAAGGCCGACGGCATCAACGTCGTCAACTTTGCGGCGGGCGAACCCGACTTCGACACACCGAAGAGCATCGTCGAAGCGGGCAAGACCGCGCTCGACCAAGGAAAGACGCGCTACACACCGACGCCGGGCGACATGGCGCTGCGCGAAGCGATCGCAGAGAAACTCTTGCGCGTGAACGGGCTGACCTACGCTCCGCAACAGATCATCGTTGGCACGGGCGGAAAGCAGTGCCTTTATAACGCGCTGCAGATCTTGGTCGGCCCAGGCGACGAGGTCGTGCTCCCCGCGCCGTTCTGGATGACCTACGAGTCGCAGGTGCGGCTTGCCGGAGCGAAGCCGGTGATCGTGTCCTCGTCCGCAGCGACTGGGTTCGTGCCCGACGTGGGGCAGATCGCCGCGGCCTGTAATTCCAGGACTCGCGCGATCGTGTTTTGCAGCCCGACGAACCCGACCGGCGCCGTCTTCCCTCGCGAGACCCTCGAAGGCATCGCGAAACTCGCCGAGGAGCGCGACCTGTGGATCGTCACGGACGAGATCTACGAGAACCTCGTCTACGGTGCGCAGCACGTCAGCATCGCGACGCTTTCCAAGGAGACTCAGGACAGGACCGTCACGGTCTCCGGCTGTAGCAAGAGTTTTGCGATGACCGGTTGGCGGATCGGTTACGCGGCCGCGCCGCTCGACGTGATCAAGGCGATGACGAACCTGCAGGACCAGGTGACGAGCGGAGCGACGACGTTCAGCCAATACGGTGCAATCGCGGCCATGCGGCTCCCGAAGGAGGAGACTGAGGCTATGCGCAAGACGTTTGAGAAGCGGCGCGACCTGATCGTTTCGCTGTTGCGCGAAGTGCCCCAGGTGACGACGAACGTGCCGATGGGCGCGTTCTACGTCTTCCCTGACGTCAGCGCGTACCTAGGTGGACGATTCGCGGACGACCTCGCTCTGGCAGAGTTCTTGCTGGATGAAGCGAAGGTGGCTTCGGTGCCCGGTTCGGTCTTCTACGGCCCGGGCCACCTAAGGCTGAGTTACGCGACGAGCGAGGCGGACATCCGCGAGGGTGTTTCCCGCATCGCAAGTACGCTCGCAACGGTTTAGAGATGATCCCTAAGGACATCCCGCTTAAGGACGAAACGCTCTTCAGGCTCGCGATGACGCACAGGTCGGCGGCCAAGGACTCCGTGCGGGACAGTTATGAGCGCATCGAGTACCTGGGGGACGCAGTGGTCGGCCTGGTGGTTGCGCAGTACTTGTACGAGCACCACCCCGACTGGGACCAGGGGGTGATGAGCAAGGCGCGGTCCAGCGTGGTGCAGGAGGGTCCACTCGCCGAGACTGCGGTGAAACTCGGCCTCGACCAGCACCTGATCCTGACGAACGGTGAAGAAGCGACTGGCGGGCGCAGAAGGCCGTCTACTCTGTGCGACATCTTCGAGGCGGTCGTGGGCGCGGTGTACATCGAGTCTGGGATGGAGAAGGCGCGGTGGTTCGTGCTGGAGCAGCTCCACCCGTACCTCAAGAGGGTGAACGAGGGCGACGTCAACCCGCACGACTACAAGTCGAAACTGCAGGAGGTCGCGCAGGCGAACTGGCGCAAGACGCCGGACTACCGTGTCTCAAAGGAGAGCGGGAACGAGCACGACCGGAGGTTCACTGTATCAGTCCTTCTAGACAACGAAGTGCTCGGTGAGGGCTACGGCAGATCGAAGAAAGATGCCGAACAGAACGCGGCCAAAGACGCCCTCGAGGTGATCGAGCGAGCGCAGCGCGCCCGTGAACTTGCTGGCGACGATCGGCGGACGACCTAGCAAATGGACTGGGATTTAGGCTGAAAATATGCCCTTGTTGTCATTAGTGGCCCGAGTCGTGTAAGATCAAAGTGTCATTGGGCGCGAATTGTGCCCTGATTCAGATGGATCGGTCGCCAGGCCGGTCCGAGGTTACGAGAATACGTTTGAGTTCGCTGGGGGTTCGTCCCCAGGAGTGGTTTTTGATGCTTAACAAGTGCAAGACGCTTGCTGTTTGCGTTGCTTTTGCGGTCACGACGGCCATGGCACTCTCGCAGGGCCTGCCGACGCACTCCTTTGTCAGGAAGCCCGTACCGACTGTCGACGCACTGATCCAGCACGTTAAAAATGACCCAGTCGTCATGTCGCGGTACATGCGCCACTTTGGGATGTCTGAAGACGAGGTCATCGCCTTCTTCAAGACCCTCCACCGTGGCACGATCCGCGAGGACGGCGCCTATCTGATCTACAACACCCCCGAGAGCGGCGAGATCCGCGCCCGCGTCCTGTTCTATCGCAAGGGCACCCCCGTCTTCATGGACAAGGACGACAACTACATCCTGCGAGTCTCCTGCGGCAACCCGATGGTCCGCGGCACCGACTATCGCACGGCCAAGCCGGGCGAACAGATCGTCATGAACACGGCGACGGACATGCGCGACCTCGTGGCCGCACAGCCCCCGGGGATCGCGACGACCGACCTGACAGCGACGACCATCCGGCCCGTCCTGCCCGAGGCGAGCGCGATCACGATCGCAGACGTCCCCCCGGCCACGCCTTCGTTCAGCGCACCGCAGATCATTCTGCCGGCTGCAGTTCTCATCCCGTTCACCGCAGGAGTCCTGGTCAACCCCGGCAGCGGACATCAGCCTGTGCCGGAGCCCGCCTCCATGGCCGTGCTGGCGCTCGGGTTCGGTTCGGTGATCGGACTGCGCAGACGAAAGAAATCCAAGGCCTAAGGCCAGACCATCGCATCAAAGACTGACGAGCGACCACGGTGAACCGTGGTCGCTCTAGATTTAACTAGTCGACTTCTAGGAGTGTTGGCGAGGGCTCTGCGTTGAAACTCGTCGCCTTTCCGTCCGCGATGTGCAGGATGTTCTCTATGCGGACGCCGAAGCGGCCGGGGAGGTAGATCCCCGGCTCGTCGCTGAAGACGTTGCCTTCCTCGAGAGGATCGGTGTTGCCCTCGACCATGTTTGGCGCTTCGTGGATGCGCATGCCGAGGCCGTGGCCCGTGCGGTGGACGAAGAACTCGCCGTAGCCTGCGTCCTCGATCACCTTGCGCGCGGCGCGGTCGACGTCCTGGCCCGCGATGCCAGCCTTCGCCGCGGCCCTGGCCGCCATGTGCGCCGCGTGGACGATCTCGTAGATCTTCTTGGCCTCGTCGGTCGCCTTTCCGACGCAGACCGTGCGTGTGATGTCGCTGTGGTAGCCGTTGACCGTGCAGCCGAAGTCCATGATGAGGACGTCGCCCTCTTTGATCACCGTCTGGTCGGTGTAGTGGTGCGGCTCCGCGCCGTTTGGGCCGGTCGCGACGATGCAAAACGAGACGAGACCGCCGCGGTCCTGCATCGCGCGAACGAGGAGCATGGCGACCTGCCACTCGGTCATGCCGACCTTGATCTGCGACTTGACGTCCTCGAACGCCTCGTCGGCGTAGCGGGCGGCCGTGTAGAGGTTCTCGATCTCGTCGGCGTCCTTGCAGCGCATGAGGGAGGCGATCAGCGGGAAGCCCTGCTTGTAGTCGGCGTCTGGCGCGACTCGCTGCATCGGAAGGAGGTACTGGGCGGGCATCTCGTCGTCGATGGCGACCGTCGCCGAGGCGAGGCCCCAGTCGTCGACCAGCCTTTGGAACAAGACCATGGGGTCTTCCCCGTCCTTCCAGGAGCGGACGTCCTCGATGCCGCAGCGTGCCGCCTGGTTCGCGCTGAGGGCCGGGCAGATCATGCGCACCTGACCGTCGTCGCGGACGCTCATGGTCAGGAAGCGCTCGCCGCCGCCCTCTGTGAAACCGTAGAGGTAGCCCATGTTGACGGGGCTGCTGATCACGAAGGCTCGGACACCCTCCCTCTTCATTTTCTCCGCCAACCTCTCCAGTCTGTCTGTGCGCGCGCCGGTCGTCGTCTCCATAGTGCGGAGAGTGTATCACGCGGCCTTCTGCCCGGTCTGGCCGTAAGTATAATGAGGCGCGTTGGCGGATCGTCTAACGGTAGGACAGCGGTTTTTGGTGCCGTCAGTCTAGGTTCGAATCCTAGTCCGCCAGCCATTCTTCCCTGCCGCTTCCAGAGCGCTCGGTACACTGGCCGGACGATGGATCGAGGCACTTTTTCTTATCCGGCGCCGACCAACGAGCCGATTCTGAACTATAGGGAGGGCAGCCCCGAGAAGAATCGGCTGAAAGAGGTCTTGAAGGAACTCAAGTCGCAGGAGGCGGACGTGCCGATGGTCATCGGAGGCAAGGAGGTCCGTACGGGAAACAAGGTCGCGATGCACCCGCCGCACGAACTAGCGCACACGCTCGGCCACTACCACTATGGCGGAAAGGAGCACGTCGAGCAGGCGATCGCCGCTGCGCTGAAGGCGCGCAAGACGTGGGCGAACACGCCTTGGGTCGAGAGGGCGGGCATCTTCCTCAAGGCGGCGGAACTGATCGCCACGAAGTACCGGCCCTACATGAACGCGACGACGATGCTGTGCCAGAGCAAGAACGCGTTCCAGGCAGAGATCGACAGTGCGTGCGAGATCGCGGACTTTCTTCGGTTCAACGTCCACTATCTGAGCGAGATCTACAAGCAGCAGCCGGGCTACTGGTTCCAGGCCAAGAACCTGAGCTGCACCACCGTCGATGCCAAGTACGCATCCACCTA
>OBLQ010000567.1_pt1 | contig 14133 bp, 11 predicted proteins | sample 1519881 | NCBI WGS metagenome assembly OBLQ01 (sample SAMN01911456, study PRJEB22533) | soil metagenome | biome: Soil | place: Malaysia | collected 2012-04-30 | depth DG_metagenome m | reverse complement strand
AAGCCGCAAGGGGATGGGTACGACGCTGAGCGCGCTGATGATCGTACAGGACACGGCGTACATCGCTCAGGTCGGCGATTCGCGCATATATCGGCTGCGGAACGGCGAACTTGCCCAGATGACCACCGACCACACTTGGGTGGAGGAGACGGTGAAGGCGGGAATGATGTCGCGCGAGGAGGCGGAGGCGCACCCATACAAGCACGTGCTCACGCGCGCGATCGGCACAGAGAGCGACATGAACACCGACATCTTCGCCGAACCGGCGATGGTCGGCGACGTGTACATGATCTGCTCCGACGGCTTGACGAACCACGTGACCAACGAGGAGATCGAGCAGGTGCTCTCTGAGAACGGCCCTTCGGAGGCGGCATGGTCGCTCGTCACCAAGGCACTCGTGGGCGGCGGTAGTGACAACACGACAGTGATTGTCGTTCGATTGGACGGCCTGGCAAACGTCAGTTAGCGGGAAAGTCGACCCGGAAGGTCGTACCTTGGCCAAGGCGGCTCTCGATTTCGACGTTCGCGCCGTGCGTCGCGGCCAGTTCCAGCACGATCTTGGTGCCCAGGCCGCTGCCGCCCGCCCTTCCCCACTCAGACTTTGCCTTTCCTGAGAGCACCCGTCGAATTGTTCCTGGCGACATACCAGGGCCCTTGTCGCTGATCTCCAGGATGTGGTGGCCCTTCTTGTACCGCGTCCGGACGAGGACCTCGCCGTAGACGGCGTCTATGTCGTCGCCGTGCTGGGCGAGCCATTCGTCAGGGATCATTTCGGCCGAAGCCTTGATCGCGTTGCCGGCCAGGTTCTCGCAGATGCGCACAATGTAGAGGTCGTCGAACTCGAACTCCGGGGTATCAGGCTCGATGTCGAACTTGATACCGACGTGAGCCTTTCTTGCCTGCGACTCCAGATATTGCACGGCGGTCTTGACGACCTTCGGGAAAGACTGTAGTTTCTTCTTGGGCTCGAGTTTCTTGCCCGCTGCGAGGTCGTTGACGAGGCGGGCGAAGCGATAGACACGCTCCGTGTATGGGAACCAGACTTCGCGGTAACTCTCTTCTAGCCGGTCGAGGTAGAGGCACGCCTCGCCCTTCACGCCCGATTCGTCGAGCGCGTTGCGCAGTCCCGCGAGGTCGCTCTCGAAGTTCGGGAGGAACGTCATGAGCGCGCCAGCCTTGTTCGCAAGGTCGTGTGCGGCACGCCCCATTCCTTGGAGAGAGGCGACCTGGGAACTCTGCTCCATCAGGCGGCCGTACATGATCGCCAGAGTCGAGACGTCGGAGACGGTGTCGAGAACCATGGCGTCCTGCTCGGTGAAACTGCCCGACTCCTTGTTGACGAGTTGCACGACGCCGACCGGCTGCAGGTCCGCGATCTGCAGTGGCAGGGTCAGCATGGTCTCGACGGGGACACCGGTCTTCTCACGGATCTGGACGTGGTCGCGATGCCCGCCCTTGGGGTAGTTGCTTATCTCCGGCTTGCCCGTCTGGAAGACCCTGCCCGCGACGCCAAAGTCGTCGGCGATCTCCCACATCTCGATCTCTTCGGCGACCTCCTTGGGCAGCACGTAGCGGAACTGGAGGGTGCGCGTGGACGGGTCGTGGATGTAGATCGTGCCGCCGCTCGCTCCGACCGCCTCGACGCAGATCCCGAGAACCTCTTGGAGGACGACGTCGAGGTCGTCCAGGCTGGCGAGTTTACGCGTAGCCAGGTGAACTGCGTCCAGCAGGCGCGACGATTGATCCATTGTCAGTGTGGGCATTCTACAGCCTTGAGCAGATGTCCTCTACCTGTATTAAAGAACCCCCGGCGGGCTAAGAATGTTTCGGCTTCAAGCGAAAAAACGCGTTACCGGGTAAGACATACAGGTTCAACCATGCTCTGCACGCTGTTTTCCCTGCTTCTCACCGGCACTCAAGCAACCAATGCGATCACCGTCGGCCACGTTCTCGCCCTCGACCGCGTCGGCTCCGGCGGACGCGTCCCGATCTCCACGAACGCCGTGACCTCGATGATCGTCAACGGTACGTTCACTCCACCCAAGGAGGGCGACAAGGTGACCGATCCTGACGGCAAGGAGCACACGTGGGAGACCGTCAAGGCAGGCGAGGACGGCTCTTTCTCCGGAAGCCAGTTCCGCGGCGGGTTCGCGTACGCCTCGGTCCCCTCGACCGAGACGAAGGTAATGATGATGGAGGCGAGCGGCGACAGTTACGCCTACGTCAACGGCGAGCCGCGGGGCGGCGACCCGTACTCGTTCGGCTACGTTCGGACGCCGGTACTGCTTAAGCGAGGGGACAACTCGTTCCTCTTCAGCGTCGGGCGCGGGCGCCTTTCGTTCCGCCTGGTTCCGCCTGACTCTCCGCTGATGATCGAAAAGCGCGATGCGACCCTGCCCGACCTGATCGTCGGTGAGGAGGGCATTCAGTTGGGTGCCGCGATCGTGACCAACGCGAGCGACCAAGTGTGGAGCGGAGTCAGCCTGTCTGTAACGCTGGAAGGCAGCAAGTCCGTCATTGTTCCGATCGGCGACATGCCGCCTCTCAGTTCGCAGAAGGTCGCATTCAGTTTTCTGTCGCCGAAGTTCAACGAGCCGGGTACGAAGAAACTCTTCTTGCGCCTGAACCAGCACACCGAGCGGACGCCGATGGACGTGTCGCAGGAGTTCGACATCTCGGTCAAGAACCTGTGGGACCTGCACAAGAGGACGTTCATCAGCAGGGTCGACAACAGCGTGCAGTACTACGCGGTCAGACCTCCCTTCAAGAACGACGTTTCCAGCGCGGACGCATTGATCCTGAGCGTCCATGGCGCGGGCGTCGAGGCGACGGGGCAGGCAGCCGCTTACGGCGCGAAGTCGTGGGCCTGGATCGTCGCGGCGACCAACCGCAGGCCGTTCGGCTTCGACTGGGAGGACTGGGGGACGATCGACGCTTTGGAGGTGCTCGCCGACGCGAAGGCGCGCTACAAGCCGCGAGAAGACAGGATCTATCTGACCGGCCACTCGATGGGCGGACACGGCGCATGGTATCTGGGCGCGACCTTCCCGGACCAGTGGGGCGCGGTCGCACCGTGCGCCGGCTGGATCAACTTCTGGCAATACGGCGGCGGAGTGAAGTACGACAATCCCGACCCGATCGAGTCGCTGCTGCTACGAGTCGCGAACCCGAGCGATCCGCTCAAGATCATTCACAACTATGCGGACTTCGGCGTGTACACCGTCAACGGGCAGTCCGACGACACGGTCCCGATCGAGCAGGCGCGCACGATGCGCAAACTGCTCTCCGAGTTCCACCACGACGTGGACTTCTTCGAACAGCCTGGAGCGGGCCACTGGTACGACGTCGATCCGGCGCCCGGGGCGGACAGCGTCGACTACGCGCCGATGATGGAGTTCCTCGACCGACACCGTCGACGGCTACCCAAGGAGGCGAGGCGCGTCGAGTTCTGGACGACGTGTCCGCAGGTCTCGGCGAAGAGCCACTGGGTAACGGTGCTGCAACAAGAACAACAGTTTGCACCTTCATCGGTCGTCGCGATCAACCCGACGGGGACGCAGACGTTCGAGGTGACGACCACGAACATTGCGGCCTTGAAGATCGACGTCGCTGACTCTCCGGTGCCAGACGCGGCCGCGAACGTCACGATCAAGTTAGACGGCACAGAGATCGACGCTGCCCAGAGTCCTGACGGCAGTCTCACTTTCATGAAGAGCGCGACGGGGTGGGTGCTTTCGAACGCGCTCGATGCCCGCGAGAAGAACCCGGAACGCGGCGGGCCGTTCAAGCACGCGTTCGACAACGGGTTCGTTCTGGTCTACGGCACAACCGGCACGCCGGAGGAGAACGCTTGGTCTTACGCAAAGGCGCGCTATGACGCGGAATCGTGGTGGTACCGCGGCAACGGCCGCGCACAGATTGTCCCCGACACGTCCGTGCAGCAGGGCCCTTCGTTGAACAGCAAGAACTACATCCTCTACGGCAGCGAGGACACAAACTCTGCGATCAAGTTCTTCTGCGAGAAGTCGCCGGTCCACGTGACGCGCGAGTCGATCAAGGTCGGCGACCGCGAGATCAAGGGCGCTGACCTTTCGATCATGATGGTGTATCCGGGGCCAGACTCGCTTTTCGACAAGTCGAAGAAGCGCAACCAGTTCGCGATCGTGGGCGGAACCGGGATCGTTGGAATGCGCGACACGAACACGATGCCGTACTTCGTCTCCGGGGTGCACTATCCGGACTTGATGGTGTATGACTCGCGCTTGCCGATGATCGGTTCCAAAGCCGTGCGCGTTGCAGGCCTCTTTGGCAACGACTGGTCAGTCGAGAACGGCGAGTTCGATTGGCGAGATTGAGTTTCAACCTGTCAGACTGGCCCAATGTTCAGTAGCGTTCGCACTTCGAAGCCCGGTCGCACGTCGATCCCCGTCGTCTTTTCGTCGAAGGGCGTGCCGAAGGGTTCGAGCAAGGCGCTCGTTTCGGCGTCAAAGCGCGCCGGGTTCAAATTCGGAGCCGGAGAGGTCTCCGAGAGTTTCGGGCCCGGTGGCCACGCTATCGTCGTCGGGATCGGCTCTGGCTCAGCCGAGGACTGGCGCACCGCCGCCTCAGCGCTCGCGAGACATACCGCCGCTTCGGGAACGCGCGACTTGGCGCTGCGAGGGGACGCACTGGGTGCCGACGAGGCGTGCCTCGTGGGAGAAGCGTTCGGTCTGCTTGGTTGGGACGCTGTGCTTTATCGCGGAAAGGGCGGGTCGGCGCGAGGTGCGAAACCTGTCCGCCTGCAGTCTGCTGACCGAGACGTACTGGAAGGACTCAAGAAGGGGCTCGCGCTTGCGGAATGCACGAACCTCACGCGTTCCTTGGTGCAGACACCTCCGAACATCGCGACGCCCGAGATGATCGCCGAGACGGCGCAGGCGCTTGCCAAGGAGTCGGGCATGAAGTGCACGGTCTTCAAGGGCAAGCGTCTTGAAGAGGAACACCTGGCGGGGCTGATGAACGTCGGCAAGGCGTCCGTCAACGCGCCGTGCATGGTTCGACTGGAATACGCGCCACCAGGAACCGAGAAGGACGCACCGTTCGTGCTGCTAGGAAAGACGATCACCTATGACACAGGAGGGCTGTCGCTCAAAGACCGCACGAACATGCGAGGCATGAAGGTCGACAAGGCCGGCGGCTGCGCGGTCATCGGCGCAATGGCGGCGATCGCGAAGGTCCTCAAGCCGAACAAGCGGATCGTCGGGCTCATGGTGGCGGCCGAGAACAGCGTCAGCGACGTCTCGTATAGGCCCGACGACGTGCTGACGTTCCGTAACGGAGTGACGGTCGAAGTGACGAACACCGACGCCGAGGGCCGCCTGGTGCTGGCTGACGGGCTCTGTTGGGCGTGCGACGCCGAAAAGGCTCGGTGTATCGTTGATATCGCAACGTTGACAGGCGGTGTCGTCCGTGCGCTGGGAAACGTCTACGCCGGCGTCTTTTCGAACGACGACGATCTTTGCTGGTCGCTCGTAACGACCGCTTTGGCCACGGACGAGATGCTCTGGCGGCTGCCTTTGCACCCCCGGTATGACGCGATGATGAAGTCCCAAGTCGCCGATATCGTCAACTCGAACATGAGCGGCATGGCGCACCCTGTCCAGGGTGCGGTGTTCCTACAGAACTTCGTTAAGAAGTCAGTGCCGTGGGCGCACATCGACATGGCCGGCCACGGCACCGTGGACAAAGACTCAAACGCACTCGTGCCGGGCCCGACTGGGTTCGGTGTCCGGTTGCTCAGCGAGTTCGCCTCGAACTACTGAGCGCTAGGACTTCGGCTTCGCCGTCAATTTGAACTCGCCGTCCGGAGTGTCGATCGTCGCCTCCGTCCGAACGACCTTGCCAGACGCCGGGTCGAAGAACTTCTTCGCCGCAATCTCACCCCCTTGGTCGTTGCTGGGAACCAGTTGACACTTGGTCTTGATCACCGGATATTGCTTGCCCTCTAGTTCCTCCGTCCCGCTGAACGACCCGTTGCCCTGATAGACGGCCATCTTGTACTTCAAGTCGATCTGAAATCCGTCGCCAGCCGACAACTCTTGGTCGGGGAGATATTGGGTGAGAAGGAAGATATAGAAAACGGACTGGAGTCCATTGAGATCCAACTCGGTCGGAACGCCGTGCTGGTCGAGGTCGACGGACATGTTCCCCAAGTCCGACCCAGGGACCTCCTGTCCGCCTTGGCTGATAGAAGCCTTGTCGACGTGCAGTTCGTAGGTGGCAGGGCCACCTTCCTTCATCTCCTTAACCTTCATGGAGAACTCAAGTGCAATCTTGACTTCGCCTTCGTCCGAGTCGCCAGTAATATCGACGATGTAGTTGGTCGTTTCGTCCAACGCAGTCTTGTAGGAGAACTTGACGCCGTCGATCGCTGGTGCGGTCGTGGCGAATCCGAGCAGAGCCAGTGTTGCTAACATATCATCTCTTTGCGCGATGGGCGCTTGCTGGTACTACAGGCCAGCCAAGAGGGGAGTTGCAAGAGTGCGCGGCCCCGGCGTTCGCCGGGGCCTGCCTTGGAGGGGTTTCCGGTCAAAAATCTAGGATGTTCCGAGCGCGGCGCGCTCCGTGCGGAACTTCTCGAGCAACTGGCGCAGCTGCTTGTGGGCCCGATGGAGCCTTGATCGGATCGTCCCTACCGGGGCTTCGAAGATCGCCGCGATCTCGTTGTAGGGCACACCCTCGACGTCGGCAAGCCAGACGAGTTTCTGCTGGTCGCTCGTCAGTTGCGACAGCGAATGCTCCATCTCCTCCGAGACTGTGTTCCCTACGAACACTTCTTCGGGGTTCGGCTCCTCGCCCGAAGTGTCGAAGAGGACCGTGTCGTCCGCGCCGTCCGGCCGGAGCGGAGCGTCGTAACTCACGGTCTTGACACGGCGCTTGCGGCTGCGGTTCAGATCCAAGAAGAGACGCGTCACGATGCGGAAGATCCAGTTCTCGAAGGGCTTGTCCCCCTCGTAGGTGCGGTAACTCCGATAAGCGCGGTAGAACGCCTCCTGGGTCAGGTCCTCCGCGTCGGCCCGGTTGCCCGATAGGCGGTAGGCCAGGTTGAATACCTTCTTGTAACTTCGACGCATCTGTGCGTTGAAGTTCTTTTCGTCCTTCGGGCTCAATATCGGTTCGCGAACCAAGGTCTTCATGTTCAATCTGGACATTTCTGTCCTATTTCATTCAATTTCCTGGATCACCGAAAAGTTCCCAGGTGGATTCGGGCCTAGGGCTGCGTTCAAGAGCCCTTCGCCCTTTTGTTACTCTCTCACTTAATGAGACACATAAATCGGCCTGGAGGTTCGCCGATTTGAGCCTTACGCAGCCGATTGAATGTGCTTGGGAAGGTGGGAGGGAACGAGTTCGACGTCCTCCTTGGAGGCCAGGACGACCGCCCTCTCCATGGTGTTCTCCAGTTCACGGACGTTCCCTGGCCATGAATAGCCCTGGAGCAGATGCAGGGCGGCCTTGCCCACGTTCGTCAGCCTTCTGCCGTTCTCAGCCGAAAAACGGCCCAGGAAGTACTTGGCGAGCGGCAGGACGTCGTCGATCCTGTCCCTCAGGGGTGGGAGGGCTATCTCGACGACCTGGAGCCTGTAGAGAAGGTCAAGTCTGAAGACACCGTCCTCAACGGCTTCGTGAAGGTCTCGATTCGTGGCTGTGACAAGCCGTACGTCGATCGGTGTGGACTTCGTGGAGCCCAGCCGCTCAATTTCGCGCTCCTGGAGCACACGCAAGAGCTTGACCTGCGTCGGGAGGGGCACATCGCCGATCTCGTCCAGGAACAGCGTTCCGCCTTCGGCTGTCTCGAACCTTCCCTGCTTGTCGGCGTCAGCGCCCGTGAAAGCGCCCTTGACATAGCCAAAGAGCTCGCTCTCCAGCAGGGTCTCTGGCAGTGCCGCACAACTGAGCGCGACATATGGCCCGTCGGCGCGCGAAGAGTTCTCGTGGATCATGCGCGCGACGACTTCCTTGCCCGTGCCGCTTTCTCCTGTGATCAGGACGGTTGCGCGCGAGTCAGCGACCTGACGGACTGTGTCGAAGACCTCCCTCATGACCTCGGACTCTGCGATCAAGGTGCGGGGCGGCTTGGAGAGCACGCCTGAGCGCCCCTTCGGTTCCCCCGTCGACTTGAGAGCGGCCCTTATGACCTTCTTGAGCGAATCGAGATCGAAAGGCTTGGTAACGAACTCGAAGGCACCGTCGCGGATCGCTTGAACGGCCTGAGGGATCGTTCCGAACGCGGTCATGATCACCACGGGCAGCCCAGGATGGGCCCCAGCGATCTTGCGCTGGAGTTCGTAGCCGTCCATGCCGGGCATCGTGACGTCCGTGAGCACGCAGTCAACGACCCCCTCTTTGATGATGTCCAAAGCGGCCTCGCCGCTCTCGGCGACGATCGCGTGGTAGCCTGCCTTGTCGAACGCCGCCTCGAGTATCCGCCGAATGTTGGCTTCATCGTCTACGATCAGCACCCGCTTCTTCTCGCTCATTGGCCGCTCCTTTCAAAGTCCACTGTAAAGAGGCTTCCCTTACCCTGTTCGGAAGCCACCTTGATCTGGGCCCTGTGCGCCTCCAGGATCCGACGGACGTTGCAAAGGCCGAGACCCGTCCCATCGGACTTTGTCGTGAAGAAGGGGGTGAAGAGTTTTGCTGTCTGTTCGTGCGTCATGCCTGAGCCATCGTCCTCGACTTCGAGCCTGTAGCCGGTCGCCCTGACATGGACGTGCCCTCCGCTCGTGCAGGCTTCGCGGGCGTTGCGGAGCAAGTTCTGGACGACCTGTCCGATTCGCCGCCGGTCTAGGTTGATTTTCGGTTCCCCGGAGCCCACCACTATAGTCAGTTCCACACCGTCTTTCTCAAAGTCCGTTCTCTGGAGTTCGCACTGCTTCCTGACGAGGTCGCCGAAGTCGGTCGGCTCGGGCTCGATCTCAAGCGGTCTAGCAAAGGCGAGCAGGTCGTCACAGAGTCCATTGAGTTTCACGACTTCGTCTTCGATGATCTCGAGGAAGCCGCCGTATTCGACGGGGTCCTGCCGCACCATCTGTGCCGCCGATCGGATGCCCGTAAGCGGGTTCCTGACCTCGTGGGCGATCGCCGCAGTCATCTGACCGATCTCTGCCAGGCGTTGCAGTCTTTCCGTCTCCCGAAGCGCCGCCTCGTGTTCTGTCAGATCCATCACCGCCACGACCGCGCCACCAAAGTGGAGCGGCGTGCACTGGACCAGCCAGCACTTCCCTGCCTCCCTGTCCTCGGCGCGCATGGCCTGGGGACGGTGCGCATGTTTGGCGCGGGAGTAGGCCTCGTGGATGGCAGTCGCGATCGCGTCGGAACCGACCCAGCCGCCGTCATAAATGCCGTAGCCGACACTGTTGCACTGTACGACCCTTCCCTTTCCGTCCAGAACGATGACTGCACTGCCGACGCTGTCAAACACCGCTTCAAGTGTCTCCGTGGTCCGCTGGAGTTCGGCCATGTGTCTGTGCATCTGTTCGACAAGGCGCGCGTTGGAGGCCGCCAGCGAGACCATCGAGCCGATCGCAACTGCGGTCGAAAGGTCGGACTCGACGAACGGATTCCGACCCTCCCTTCTGCTGAGGTTGAGGACGCCGATGATTCCGCCCTGTGGATCGTTCAGCGGGATCACCATCGACGACGCGACCGTCCCGTCTCCTTCTGCCTCGATGTCACTCAAGCCAGGCTCGGTCGCTAAGTCGCCGAGAATGCGCGGTCTTCCCCCCAAGGCCACGGTGCCTGCAACACCGCTACCGAAGACGATCGTCGCGTCGGATGGGACGGCCGAGTGCTGCCCGGCAGTCGCGCGGAGTTGGAACACCTCTGCGATGTCGCCGGACAGAAAAATGGATGCCCCACTCGCCTTGAAGAGGTCCGCGGCCCGCTCGGCCACACGCTGGAGGTACGCGTCGATCCCCTCTTCGGCCAATCCGGAGAGACTGAAGATGTCCCAGGAGTCGTCTGTGTTCCAGGCCGCCGCCGCACCCATCCTAGGGTGATTGTCGGTATTTTGAACCTACTTAGTCAGGTCTCCGCCACCGCCCAGGTTCGGCACCCACTTGGGGTCGGCGAAGTAGGTCAGTGAGGCGATCTGGGACATGAAATAGCCTAGGGCATCGCCGAACTCACTCGTCGTCAGAGTGTCTCCGGGGCCAACGACGACGGGCCCCACGGGCGCCAGGCAGCCCCACCTGGCGAGCTTGTCGATCCTCTTCTGCACGCCGGGATCCTGGTTGAACTTGGCGACAACCGCTGGATCCGTATGGAACGGCCTGGGTGTGTACTGGAACTTCGGGCGGTACGACTCGAACATCGAGTCCAGCCGCTTGACAAATTCGGCGCGGCTGATCGGCGTAGAGTCGGTGACCTTCTTGGCTTCGGCGGCAGGCAGCCCGATCACCTTGCGGATCGCGGAGTCGACCTTGCCGATCGCAGCCTCCGCCTCAGCTTTCGTGACCGGGGCAGCCTGGCCCGGCAGAAGCGCAACCACCAAGAAGGCGGCGCTAAACAGGAGTGACCGCCCCGCTGTCGTCGAGTTCGTCGATGTGCTCCAAGGCCCTGCCCGTTCCTACGGCGACGCAGTGCATAGCGTTTTCGGCGACGTACACGGGAATGTCGGTCACCTTCGCAAGCAGTTTGTTGAGCCCGCGCAAGAGCGCGCCGCCGCCGGTGAGATAGATGCCCCGCTCGATGATGTCGCTGGAGAGTTCGGGCGGCGTGCCTTCCAAGACTGAACAAATCTTCTCCGCGATCATTCGTACGGGCTCGGCGAGTGCCTCCCTGATCTCCTCGCTGCTGACTTCGACGGTGCGAGGCAGCCCAGCAACCATGTCGCGTCCACGGATCGGCATAGAAAGTTCGGGCTCGAGCGGGAACGCCGAACCGATCCGAAGTTTGACCTCCTCCGCCGTCGGATCGCCGATCATCAGATTGTACGAGTTGCGGATGTGCCGCACGATCGCCTCGTCGAGCTTGTTGCCGCCTACACGGACGCTCTGCGAGAGCACTATGCCACCGAGCGAGATCACTGCGATGTCTGTGGTACCGCCACCGATGTCCACGACCATGTTTCCGCCCGGCGAGTCGATCGGTAACCCGGCGCCGATCGCTGCGGCCATCGGCTCCTCGATCGTCATCGCTTTGCCGAATCCAGCCTGCTGCGCGGCTTTGATGACCGCGCGCCGTTCCACGTTTGTGACGCCGCTCGGCACGCAGATCAACACCGTCGGCGGCATGATCTGGGGCCCTTTGAGGACTTTCTTGCGGATCTCCGACAGCATCATGTGCGTGGTGGTGTAGTCCGCGATGACGCCGTCCTTGAGCGGCTTGACTGCCTGGATGTTGCCAGGAGTGCGGCCGAGCATCTCACGCGCTGCGTTGCCAAATGCCAGCACCCTCTTGTTCTGCACGTTGACTGCGACGACGGTCGGCTCCTCGAGCACGATGCCTTTGCCGCGCCTATACACGACCACGTTAGCCGTGCCCAGGTCGATGGCGATCTCAGAAACAAGTCTCAATGCTCTGATTTTATCCCGCCACCGTGGTCGCGCTCCCAGGCCTCGGCATCGAGGCGCTCGATCTCGCCTCCGAGCGCGGTGATTCGCTCTTCGAGGTTGTCGTACCCCCTGTCGATAAAGTGGACGTTGCGGATGAAACTTTCACCTTGGGCCGCCAGGGCCGCGATGCACAGCGCCGCGCCCGCCCTGAGGTCAGATGCCTGCACAACAGCGCCCTTCAGTTCCTCCACCCCGTCAATGTGCGTCGAGCGGCCCTCGACCCTGATCTTCGCGCCCAGTCGGTTGAGTTCGGGAACGTGGCCGATGCGGCTCTCGTAGATCGTCTCGTCGACGACGCTGGTTCCCTTGGCCAAAGTCAGTACTGCGGCCATCGGCTGTTGCATATCGGTCGGGAATCCGGGATAGGGCATCGTTTTGATTCGAATGCCTTTGAGACGTTTGTCGGCCTTCACGCGCACCCAGTCGTTGCCCTCGATGGACTCGGCGCCGGCTTCCCGCAGTTTGTTGACCATCGCGGTCTGGTGCTCGGGCAGGATCCCTCGTACTGTGACGTCGCCGTGCGTGATCGCTGCTGCCATCAGGTAGGTGCCCGCCTGCAGCCTGTCGGAAGGAATGCGGAACTCGCAGCCCGAGAGTTCTTCGACGCCTGTGATCGAAATGGTACTCGTCCCCGCGCCCTCAATGCGTGCACCCATCTGCTTGAGGAACTCGGCCAGGGTGACGACCTCGGGCTCCATTGCGGCGTTGTGGATGGCCAGGGTCGCGGTCGCCATCAGGTGCTGAGTCGCGCCCGCGCTGGGAAAGTCGAAGTAGATCTCGGCACCTGTTAGACCAGGGGTCGAGGCGGTGTACGCGCCGTTGGCGACTTCGACGTTAGCCCCAAGGAGGTCAAGCCCTTTGAGGTGGAAGTCGACCGGCCGCGCCCCAATCAGGCACCCGCCGGGCATCGGCAGCCTGGCCTTGCCCATGCGCGCCAGGAGCGGGCCAAGCAGGTAGAAGGAAGTCCGGATCGGCCTCACACGCGTCTCGTCGGGCTCGTGATAGTGCAGGTCTGAGCAGTCTATGTAGACCGAGCCCTCCCGCCACTCCACCTTTGCTCCGAAGTCGGCCAAGAGGGCCAGTTTGATCTTGACGTCGGAGATTTCGGGGGCGTTGTGGAGGACGATCTGGCCCTTGGAGAGAGGCACCGAGGACAGGATCGCAAGCGAGGCGTTCTTGCTGCCGGGCACTTCGACCTCTCCGATGAGCTTGTTTCCTCCGCGAATTCTCAGAATGTCCATGGTTTCAGCCCGATTTCTACTTTAACTTTCGGCATAAGTCCGACGAACAAGAGGTAGGTTCGATTCTACCGAAAACTCCCCTGTAAGAATTGCCAGTGCAGACGATTGTCAAATTGCGGCAAAATAGGGGACAGAGGTGCGTCGTTTCGACAACGAGCGACGTATTGAAGTTCTGATGCACGAAAGCACCGTGTTTCGCATACGCCTTTTGCGGCCCGATCAATGGGCCGACACTTTGATACGTCCGGCCCTCCGTGCGTCAGAAAAGGTCCGTATGCCAGCGCATACGGACCTTTTCCGTCTGGAGGGCGACCTTGTCTGAATACGACGTCCTGCTGTTGAACGCCAACTACGAGCCGCTCAACGTGTGCAACCTGCGCCGGGCCGTCTCGCTCGTACTGGTGGGCAAGGCTGAAGTGATTCAGGACGCCGAGCGCCTAGTGAGGTCGAGCGAGGCTGAGTGGAGCGCGCCGTCCGTGGTGCGCATGCGCTACCACGTGCGTCGCCCGATGCCGCAACTGAGGCTCTCGCGGCACTCGATCCTGGCGCGGGACAGCCACACGTGCCAGTACTGCGGATCGACGAAGGACCTCACGATCGACCACGTGACCCCGCGCTGGGCCGGAGGGCCGAGCACTTGGGACAACCTCGTCACGTGCTGCCGCAAGTGCAACTTGAAGAAGGGGGACAAGACACCCGACCAGGCGAGGATGCGTCTGGCGCGCAAGCCGCGCAGGCCCAAGTACGTGCCGTACCTTTCCTTGCAGAAGTACGTGCGCGCGGTCAAGCGCGACGAGTGGACGACGTTCCTGCCGGTATTCGACGAGTTCATCGACCAGTACGCGCGAAACTAGAGGATGCCTTTCGGCGGCATCACCGCGATCTCGTCAAGGTTTCTGTCCCTGGGTGCATTGATCGCGTCACGTATGACTTCCGCTATGGCCCCTGGTGTCAGCATGTCCTCCCTTGGCGGATGGCTCTCCATACCATCCCAAATCCCAGTGTCTGTGGCCCCAGGGATAACCGCGATGACCCGTACTCCTCTCGACCTGACCTCCTTGGCGAGCACTCGTGTGAACATGAGCGCTCCTGCCTTGGCGCTACAGTAGCCCGCCGCCCCGGCAAAGACGGTCGTCGAAGAGACGCTGAGGACGTTGACCACGGTCCCAGCCCCTTGATCCAGCATTTGTGGAAGGATCGCCCGGGTCATCCGCATCGTGCCCGAGAGCATGACGTCGACCATCGCGATCTCCCGGTCGATGTCGGCCTCGGCAAAGTCGCCGAACTGGGCGCAACCG
>OBLQ010000566.1_pt1 | contig 14143 bp, 12 predicted proteins | sample 1519881 | NCBI WGS metagenome assembly OBLQ01 (sample SAMN01911456, study PRJEB22533) | soil metagenome | biome: Soil | place: Malaysia | collected 2012-04-30 | depth DG_metagenome m | reverse complement strand
AAGCAGGGTCTTGCCGTCAGGACTGAGGGCAGTGGTAATGGGATGATCGGCTGTGAATTGCGGCAATTCCCGCAGACCAGGATTCAGCTCCTGGAAACTCGATCCTTTGACGGCCAGCGGGGTAATCTCCATGCCGGTGGGCAGATCCTGCGAGGCTGGTTGCTGGCAGAACGCGCTGTTGGAGGCCAGGTCTGCTGCGAGCAGCGCAAATACAAGTAAGAAACGTGTCAGCTTCATGAGATTGGTTGCGCCCTGGACATCAGCCTTTGTGGTTTTTTAGATCCAGCTTCATCTGCTTGGTCGGGATTTTGCCCAGAGTGTCATTGAGCAACGCGGCAAGCCGCAAGCCGGCGAGCGCCAGTCTTTCATTGACCAGCGGGATATAAGCTTGGTAGTAGCTCTGATCGATGGCCGTGGCGTTCCGGTCAATGATCTGGCGCGCCAGCAAGTGCGACTCGTTTGCCCAATCTTCCGGACTGCCTGTCGCCTTCCGCGCAAGCTGCTCTTTGGAGATCAGCTTGCGCAATACGTGTACATAATGCCGCTCCGAGTATCCCGTGTGCTGGATCAGGAGGCTGTCCCAGGTCCAGTGGAGATTGCAGGGGTACTGGCCGCACTGCGCGGAGCCGAACACCGGCAACTTGATGTCATTGCCGCCGCGGGCCGTGTCAATGGCGTGCAGCGGCTGATGGATGTCACCCACAAAGTGGACAATCCACTTCAAGGCCTCCAGCCGTTGCGCACGAGAAGCGTTTTCGTCGCCCAGCACTTTGGCGAACATCTCGATACGATCCACCACGCAGTTGTGATGATCGGTCTGCGCGTTCTTGTGTTTGTCCTGCGGGCGGAAGCAGTCGCGCTCCTGGGAAAAACCGGCTGCGTCTTTGGGGATGTCCACAAAGTGCCAGTCGTAACTCTCGTCGCGCTGCTTCCTGACATGGTCAGCCCAGCTGGCGATGGAAGCAAGGCTGTCCCTGCCCAGGAGCAGCTTCAGGTTCTTGCGCGTGGCAGGCGTCAGGCGCGAAGCAGCCACATCGGCCACAATGGCGTGGCCCACAGGCCCCCAGGCAAAGAGCTGCGAGGGAAGAAACGCCAACAAGAGCAGAATGGCAGGGAGCTTTGTCACGGACCCTCCGAAGGACGTCGCGAAGATTCTATAAGGCGTTCCGCTTCCGCGCCACAATGCACTGCCGGATTCGTGCGCTGCACAGAAATGCGCGGCGGCCGAAGCCGCCGCGCGCCAAAAACCACAGTTGTCCTTTAGAACTTGATCCTTGCGCCAATCTGAATCTGACGCGGCGAATAGATGAAGTTGCTGTTGGTGTTGGTAATGGAGCCGAACAACGGGTTGAAGCTGTTGTCCACGTTGAAGTCGAGACACGGCGCTGCCGCGCTGCAACTCACCACCCCCTGTGGCGTGTTCACGTTGCGAGTGGATACGAAGTACCCGGTGGAGTTTGTGCCAGTCACATTCTGCTTGTTGGCCAGGTTGAAAAAGTCCGCGAGCAATTCCAGGGAGTATTTGTCCCTGACCACAATGTTTTTTGCCACACGGAGATCGGTGATCCAGGTGGCCGGGCGCCGGAAGGTATTGCGGCCGAGAACATCGATGCGGTTGGTCCCGCGTGAGCCGTTGATTCCCCCGATGGCCCCGCCCGGCGCGTTGCCGCTGACAGAAGGCGTGTCGCCCAGGCCGTTCTGGATCTGGTACACAGGAGAGACGGTCCAGTCACTCAACAGATATTTTGCCCATCCCTGGAATTTCCACGGTGAATCGATCACCGCATCCAGCACAAACCGGTTGGGCACATTGTAAATGGAGTTGCCATATTCCTTGTTCAGGTTGAACGGATCGAATAAGGCGTTGGTCGAGGTGAACGTGGTGCCGTTCACTCCGTTATCCAGGGCGTGCGACCACGTGTAATTGGCCGAGAACTGCACGTTGTGGCTCATGCGGTGGTTCAGCTGGACCATCAAAGCGTTGTAGTTGCTGATGACGCCGCTGAAAATGTCCGTCATGGAGCCGAAGGCCGAATTTGGACGTGGATCACTGAACAAAGGCGTCGTGTATGTGGAACCCAGCGAAGCCAATGGACCGCCATTCGTCACCTGGTATGTGATGGTGCCGGTTGCAGGCGCCACATTCCTATCAACAAAGCTGGGAAGCTGCCGGCCATAGGCGCCCATGTAGTTGAGGGAAAGCACCGTGCCCCATCCCAGGTCTTGCTCCAAAACCAGGTCCGCCTCCCGGATTTGAGGAAGCTGGAAGTTGGAGTCGAAGAACACAATGTTCGGACTTCCGCCGGCGGGACCCGGAGCAGCCGACAATACAGCCGGGAAAGCCGGGGCGCCGGGCGAAGACGGGGTAAAGAAGAACGAAGCCTGGCCGCCCGGCATGCCGGTGTTGGCCAGAGCATTAAAGATCGTGGAGTTGATGAGGCGGCCGTAGTAGATGCCGTATCCTCCACGCAGCACCGTTTTGCCCCGACCGAAGACGTCATAGGAAAACCCTACGCGGGGGCCCCAGTTGTTCTTGTCGGACGGCATTTTGCCGGTCTCCGGAACGTCCGTGTTGATCAGGTTGGCGAAAGGATCGGGCAATTGCTCGTATTCCCAGCGCAGGCCAAACGACAAACTAAGGCGGGGCGTGACCTTCCAGTCATCCGCGGCGAAGAACGAGTAGTTGTTGGTGCTGAATTCAAACCCGCGCGGCCCGAAAGCCTGAATAAAATTGCTGTAACAGGCCCTGCCTCCGCAGCCGTTGGCCACGTTGAGGTCCGTGAAATAGTTCAGGAGGCTGCCATAGCTGTACTGTCCGAATTCCTGGAAGAGGTTCTGCGAATTGTCATGCACGTGCCTGAAGTCCAGTCCGAACTTCATGCTGTGTTTGCCGCGGGTCCAGGTGACGGTATCGGCAACCTGCTGCTGTCTCTCATCCGGGAAACGGGGGCGGATGAGAAAGTTTGGCGTGCCGAAGCTGAAGCCGTTGGTAATGGAAACTTGCGGAGGCAGGCCGAGTGGATTGGTGAACGTGGGCGTATTCAGAAGCGTGTTCTGCTCATACGCGGACGGCGTCTGGGCAAGCTCATATTCGAAATCGCGCCCGTACTGAAAACGCAGTTCGTTGCCCAGGTTGGGCGTGGGGAAGCTGTTCAGCTTGGCGATACCCCAGGTTTCCTTGACATAATCGTTGCCGAAACTGGCGTTTCCTCGAAAGACGGTGGCCTGGGTCTGGATCCCGGCCGGCGACGACCACCGCATCCGGTTCAAGACCAGGGACAGCCTGTTCTTCTGGTTAATCTGCCAGTCCACTTTGGGATAGAGGATGTACTGTTCGCCGTCGCGCGGAACCGTGCCGAGCATGGTCGACAGCCCTGCGAGGTCATTGTTGTAGACCGTGGTTGCCTGGGCCTGCGTGGTCGGATCGCTCGTGCCGAAGAGACGCGTTGCCAGCGTACTGATGGTCGACGCGCTTGGAGCGGCAAAGAAATTGTTGGGATTGCTGGCCACGGCCGTTCCGGGGAAATTGCGGTCCGACCAGTCAAAGGTGAGAGAGTAAAACAATTTGTCTTTCACCAAGGGTCCGCCCAACTGGGCGGCCACACGCTTGCGCCAGTCTTTGGGTTTCAAGGGCTGCGGAGTGAAAACCCCGGGAGCGGTCTGGACCTGGATCGTGGTGAAGGCATTGGCCGCGCCCCAGACGTTGTCACGATCAAAGAGGTCAATTTCACCGTGAAGATTGTTGGTGCCGCTCTTGGTTACGGTATTGATCACGCCACCCGCCGCGCCTCCGTACTCGGCGGAATAATTCGACGTATTGACCTGGAATTCCTCCACTGCGATCAGCGGGGTGGAATACCCGATGCGGGTGCGGCCGCGCTCTTCCGAGAAAAACGCCTGGTTGTTATCCGCGCCGTCCACTGTGTTGTTATTGAGCAGCGTGCTCATGCCGCGAAAACTCAGAAGCCCAAAACCGTTGGAGTCGCTGACCACGCCCGGTGTGAGGATGGCGAAGCTGGACCAGCGCCCGCCGTTGATGGGCAGGTTGCTGATCGCGGTCTGGTTGAGCGTCTGGGCTATATCCGGTGAGACGTAATTGATCTGCGGCGCCTCCGCCTTTACCTCCACTATTTCGGTTTTTGTACCGATGGCCAGTCGCGGGGAGATATCCGTGACGCTACCTACCTGGACGATGACCTTCTCCGCCTTATACGAGGCAAACCCTTGCTGAACAATGGTTACTGTATATGTGCCGGTCGGCAGGTTGGTCACGCGGTAGTAGCCGGATGGATCAGTTGTGATTGATTTTTGTGCGTTGGTTCCGTTGTTGCGTACTGTAATTTTCGCGCCCGCAACCACGGCCCCATTTTGATCAAATACAGTTCCGCCGATAGCGCCATCGGTGGTGGACTGCGCGACCAGCAGCAGGCTGGATACGGCGACCAGCATTGCTGTGGCAAGCATCCCTCGCAATGAACTCAATATGCTTGACATCATTTGCCATCTCTCCTAGTGAAGGTGCCTTTACAGACTTTTGGGGGTGGGGGTCCGTACCAATTCGGCGCACCATCATACTTGCCACTGTTCCAAATGCAACCGGAAAGCAAATAATTTTGGTGCTCCGAAAATTCTACTCAGAAACTATTTTCTATGGATGAAAGGAGAGTTAAAAGGTGAATCCACTTGAAATGTGTGGAAAAACAGGTACGAAATTGCAGGAGTGCAAGAGCTTTCTCAGGAAGCGAAGTATTCCAAAATCTGTAGGTGTCAGTCGCCACTTCCAGGATCTTCATGGAGCCGCAAATCGCAAAGAATTCGCTTTGCCCGCGGCCTCCGTCACAACTGGTTGGAGAGGCACGACTTGGACCGAAGCGGCGGATCCAGCGGCGACCCAAAATTCATGGCCGGCGGCAAGTCCAGGCGACCGGCGCATGGCAGGAAAGGGCTTGCTGCCATGCGCCGGCCCGATTGGAACAGGCTTATGAACCACCTTCCGGCTCATCGTCGTCACTGGTCATACCCGCGAAGGGGTCATCGTCCTGGGCAGAGGCAGGCTTGTGGATGGATGCCGTGTCTCCCGATCCCTGGTTCTTCTGCATCTGTTTCAGCCGCTCTTCCCGCATCTGTTTGAGTTGGTCTTTCTGTTCCGGCGTCAGCACGGAGAACATCTGCAGGTGGGCCTGCTTGCGGATTTCCTTGAGCTTGGCTTTTTTGTCGGTATCGCTCAGCGAGCCGTCATTGCGCACAGCCATGGCTTGCTGCCGCAAATCGCGGGCGATCTGCCGGAACTGCTGTTTCTGCTGGTCGGTCAGGTTCAGCTTTTGCGCCAGCCTGGCCATGCCGCCGCGCCTTTGAGCGCCTCTGCGTCCCCACGCGCCACGGCCGCGCATGCCATTGCGCTGCGGAAGCGGATTCTGGCTCTGGTTGTCATTTTGTGGCTGCTGGGCCTGTGCGCTGAAAGGCAGCAACAGGGCAAGAACTGCGATTGCCAGCGGAATGCATCGAATTCTCAACATGAATGTCCTCCCGGTTCGGCCCATACTAACCCGGTTGCCCCGGCAAAGTTGGCTATCGAAAGTAACTTTCGCGCCAGGACTGTGTTTACTATTCTCGGCTGCATTCCGGGGAGGAAGAATGTCCATATCGAAGACCGCTTTGTTCACCAGCTTGATTGTTTCCGGCGCCTTGCTCTCTGCTCAGGACCTGCAGCAAGCGCCCGCTGATTTGAGCGCCGCGACACAGGCCATGAGCCATCGCCATGAGGACCATGAACACATGGGCGCTCACATGCACATGAGCAAGCTGCGCGAACCGCAGCCGGGCGACCGAAAGAAAGCAGAGAAAATCGTGGAGCAGGCGCGGGTGGCGCTGGTGAAGTATGGCGATTACAAAGTCGCCCTGGCCGAAGGCTTCCGGATCTTCCTCCCTAACATCCCGCAGAAGATGTACCACTTCACGAATTATCAATACGCATTGGACGCCGCCTTCGGTTTCGATCCCACCAAGCCTACCTCATTGCTCTATGAGAAGCATGGAAACGGTTACAAGCTGATCGGCGCCATGTACACCGCGCCCGTCCGTTTCACGGAAGACCAGCTTAATGCGCGCATTCCGCTCAGCGTTGCCCAGTGGCACCAGCATGTGAACCTGTGCCGGCCGCCGCAGGGCCGCGGTCGGGAAATGCTGGGCAAAAACCCGAGGTTCGGCCTGCGGGGCTCCATCTCCACGCGCGAAGCGTGCGAGGCCGCCGGAGGGACCTTCTATCCCCACGTCTTCGGCTGGATGGTCCACATGTATCCCTGGGAGAAGACGCCGGATGAGATCTGGTCCGTGGAACGGCAATTACAGAACAAACCGGGCAAGCACGATCATCACGACCATGGAGACATGGCGGGTATGGAGCACGAGTGAGTTGCGGGCCCAGTCCTATCAATAGCGTCACGAACTTGCTGGCTTCCAGGCTTCAATGGCGGTTACGACCCCTGCGCGAAGCACAACCGTCACCATGTTCATTGAATTGTATGTCTGGCCCCGAATTGACTCCTTATGCTCATGCAGGAAGATAAGCTTACCGCCCTGCCTTATCGTCGGGGTTCCCAAAGCCTTGAGTACTGCCGCTTCCGTCATGCCAGGATGCAGTCGATGAGGAAGCTTGACTCCGGGAACTGAATTTGGAAGTCTCTTACACCGTTTGTCCGGAGTTGCGTCTCGGCCCAGACGCAACCATTGAAAGCCACCGACTGTTCCGCCGTTGATTTCACCGCTCTCCAACCACAGGACCCAGCTTCCACTCCCTTCTACTCCTTGAAAGCAGAGCCAGGAAAGAGAATCGCCGGCGTCGCCCCGGTGGCCGATCGTCCCTCCCAGATGTGCTTGCACATCGGCTATTTTGGTTTTGTCCAGTGTGATCGTGCGCCTTCCCACCTGAATCGCGGCCACGATTTCCTTCGAAATTGTCGCGGCCGGTGGATTGACCAACTCCGTTTCAGGAGGAGGCTCCCAACTGAGCGGAGCCCTGGCGTGAGCCGAAGGGCTGGCTGTTTGCGCGAAGATCACATCCGCAGCCGTCATTATCAGAATGAAGGCAATATAGGAAAGCCGGCGTGTCATCATTGGTCGCTCCGCACAACTGTAAATTTGACTTGCTGCCCCGACGTGTCTTTCGTCGCCGGATGTCTCAGCGCGGCCACAGAAAATGTTGCTCCACTCTCAACCAGAGCGGGCTCAAGCCGGTAGCCGTCTGCTTCGGTGCCGAGCTTTACCCGCACGCCAAAATATTCGGGAAAGGCGACGTTCTCTTTCGCGCCGCAGCAAAAATAGAGTGAGAGCAGATCGCAGAACTGCAGCACATCCGTCAGCGTTTCCAGTTCGGCCACCGTCCGTTGCTGCTTGCCGGCCAGCTTCTTTTGCCGCCGGGCCTCCGCCTCAAGGAATGCCTGCAGTTTTCCGCGGTCGCCCGCGGTATCATGCGCCGTGTCAAAGCGGTGCTTGCCAATGCGCCAGAAGTGGCGGCTGACCATATAGGCGCCGGCCGGCGAGGTGGATCGCGCGGTTTCAATGGACTGCGTCCATGCCGCTACAAAATCAGCGACCCCGGCTTCCAGAAACGCTTTTGGACATTGGACACCGGCCGACCGGCTCTGCATTACCGCCTGTGCGTCGGGCATGCCCCAGCCGGCATCATGCAAGGCGATCGCGCGGACCAGTTCCGGCTCCAGCCGCGGGACCTGCGTTCCAGTAAGCTTGGCAGCGATCTCTCCGGAGAGGGCGGCATGACAAGGCTGCGTGATCATCCAGCAGCTTTCGTAACGTTGCTTCTGTGAGCGCATGATCACTTCCCATGCGGGAAGGAAATTGTCGCCGGCGCGGGGCGCGGAATCAAGCGGGCGCAGAATCATAACGCTCTCAGCTGGGACGGGGCCTGACCGCGCGTCCGGGCACGGCCGCAGCTTTGGCCGGGCCGCTGCTGGAAGGCGGCTTTCTGCCTCCATCCAGCAGTTCTTTCAGGGCAACGGCGTTGTTGCGCTCCACGTTCCTGGAGGCGTAGATGAGCGTGACCTGTTTGTTTTCCTCGATCAAACTGTAGAGCAGCGCCAGGTCCTCGCTGGCTTCCGCCGTATGGAGTTCTTTGAAGTAGCGCTTCTTGAACAGCACCCAGTTGTCGCTGGCGTGGAACCACTTGCGCAGGCCGTCCGACGGGGCCAGGTTCTTGAGCCAGTGGCTGATCCGTGCCTGCTCTTTCTTAATGCCGCGCGGCCACAGGCGGTCCACCAGCACGCGTTTGCCGTCAGAAGCCGCGGGCTTCTCATACGCGCGTTTGGTTTTGACCGGCATGGTGAGGAGAAGCGGCAAGGGGTTTTCAAAACAGCCGCCCCACAGACATAATAGTCACTTCATGCGAACAACGTCTATCCTCCTCCTCTTCTTCACGATTCTGCTTTTGTGTACCGGCTGCGGCAAGGACAAGGAAAAAATGAGCGACGCCGAGCTTGGCCTGAACGCGCAACAGGCCCGGGGCCGGCGCGTGTTCAACATCTATTGTCTGGTCTGCCACCCCGCTTACTCAACGCATGGCAACAAAGGGCCGGGACTGGAAGGACTTTTCAAGAAGCAGTATCTGCCCAGCGGGCTTACAGCAACGGACGAGCATACGATGCAATCGATCGTCCAGGGCCGGAACATGATGCCCAGCTTCGGCAACCAGCTTGACCAGCAGGAGCTCAAGGACCTGATGGCGTATCTGCACACGCTCTAGGAGATGATCTGGTTTAGCGCACGGGCGGAATGCGCAACTTATGTGACATTTGCGCTTCTTCTTTCAACGCTTGTTTGTAGTCGGCGCCTTGGCGCCACCACAGCCTCACGTTGCGCCACGCCGCCAGGAAAGAAAGCACAAAAACACCCACAGCAATCAACGCAAGCCCGTAGCCGGAGGGCAGAAACAGCAGTTTGAATGCTCCAAGAACCATGAGCGAATAAATGACCGCGAGCGCTGCCGCAAGCACTACTTGAAACGGCGTTACCGGGAGATGTTTTGGCGGCCCATGGTAGCTGGCGTATCCTCTCTCTTTTTCCAGCATCGACCGTGCCACATCAGCAGCTACGTACAAGAAGAGGACAATCGCCAGGGACAAGAGGAGAATTCGCAAAGGGCGGCTTGTGCAAAAGCCCGCGCCCAGAGTGAGAGCGGATGCAATGAAAGGCGTCAATGGCTGGAGTGGAAGGCTCTTCTCCCGCGCCCACCGCAGCAGCATTGTCCAATCCTCGCCCAAAACCGGCTGTCTCCTAAAGGCACAGATTAATCAAGAGTTCGTTGCCTGAAAAGTTACGACAGTATGCGAATCACATGGAGGCGTTAGGACATCGTACAATAAGGAGTTCCCCGACACATGGCCAGTCCCGCAGAACTCGTCCAGATCGACCTGATGCCCCGGCGCCCCCGGCCCAAGCCGGAGTGGCTGAAGGCCCGCGCACCGCTGGGCGAAAATTATCACGATCTCAAGAAGCTGGCACGCACCTTGCAACTGCACACCGTATGCGAGTCGGCGCAATGTCCCAACATCGGCGAGTGCTGGAACCACAAGACGGCCACGTTCATGCTGCTGGGCAACCTGTGTACCCGGCGCTGCGGTTTTTGCGCCGTGCCCAAAGGCAAGCCGGAGCCGCTGGACTGGGACGAGCCGCGCCGCGTGGCTGAAGCCGTGGCCGCGCTGGGACTGAAGCACACCGTTGTGACCAGCGTGAACCGCGACGATGACAATGTGGGCGCAGCCAGGATTTTTGCCGAGACCATTCGTGAAATTCGCCGCCAGGCTCCCGGCTGCCAGGTGGAAGTGCTCATCCCCGATTTCCAGGGCCATGAAGATTGCCTGCAGATCGTAGTTGACGCCAGGCCGGAAATCCTGAACCACAACACGGAAACCGTCCCTCGGCTTTATCGTGCGGTGCGCTCCGGCGCGCGCTATGAACGCACACTCGACCTGCTCGCGAACGTGAAACGCTTTGCCCCGGGGATGGTCTCCAAGACAGGCGTGATGGTGGGCATCGGGGAGACCATGGACGAGTTGCTTGAAGTCTTTCGGGACCTGGCCGAACGCAAAATCGATATCCTCACCGTCGGCCAGTATCTGCGCCCATCCAAAGACCATCTGCCCATCACCCGCTATTACACGCCGGACGAATTCGCCTTCATGAAGCGGGAAGCCTTGCAGATGGGCTTTAGACACGTGGAGTCCGGACCGCTGGTGCGGTCGTCGTATCACGCGCACGAGCAGGCGGAGAGCACCGGGCTCACTGTGTTGAAACAATAAGGCCTGCAGGATCCCAAGCAAAAAGCCCGGCTTTTCACCGGGCTTCTTCACAAGCTGTAAGACTCACCACACTCTACAGGCGTTCTGCCGGACCATGGGCTGGCCTGCCTTGCAGCCCCATGCCTTCTGGAACTCGGGCATGTTGGAGACTACGCCATTGACGCGGTATTTGCTGGGTGAGTGCTCGTTGACCCGGGCCAGAAGACGGGCAATCTGCGGCGTCTGGTTCTGACACCAGATCTGTCCCCAGCCCAGGAAGAGACGCTGTTGCGGCGTGTAGCCGTCCAGCTTGGCGGGAACCTGCGGATCGGAAGCCATCCCGGCAAGAAGCGCCATCAAGGCAATGCGGACCCCGCCGTTGTCGGCGGTATTTTCGCCCAACGTCAGTTCTCCACGGACATGGAGGTTATCCACGGCGACGAAATTGTCATATTCCTTCACCAGACATTGCGTGCGTTCCTTAAAAGCCTTTTCGTCCTGCGCGGTCCACCAGTTATGCAGGTTTCCCGCGGCATCAAACTGCGCGCCCTCGTCGTCAAAACCGTGGGTGAGCTCATGCCCGATGACAGCGCCCATGCCGCCGAAGTTCACGGCATCATCGGCCTTGAAGTTGTAGAACGGAGGCTGCAGGATGCCGGCGGGAAAATTGATGTCGTTCTCGCTGGGGTCGTAGTAGGCATTGATGGTGGGCGGGGTCATCTGCCATTCCTGCTTGTCCAGCGGCTTGCCGATCTTGTTGAGTTCACGGTTGACCTCAAATTCATTGGCGCGCAGGGAATTGCCCAGCGCGTCGCCGCGGACAATCTTCAATGCGCTGTAGTCCCGCCACTTGTTGGGATAGCCGATCTTGTTGGTGATGGCATCCAGCTTGACCAGCGCCTGCTTCTTGGTGGCTTCAGTCATCCAATCCAGGCCCTGGATGTCCTTGCGCAGCGCGTCTTCCAGCGCATGGACCATTTTGAGTGTGCGTTCTTTGGCCTGGGGCGGGAATGCCTTCCTCACGTAGACCTGGCCGAGGGCTTCGCCCAGATCGCCGTCAACTGCCGCCGTGCAACGCTTCCACCGCGGCCGCAGCTTTTTGGTCCCCGTCAATGTCTTGCCGAAGAAATTGAAGTTCTCATCCACAAAAGCGCTGGGCAGATATTGCGCCTGGCTGCTTACCAGGTGATATTTGAAATAGCTTTTGAAGTCATCAAGAGTTGTGTTCTTCAGCTCGGCATCCAGTGCCTTGAAGAAATCGGGTGCCGCGACGTTGAGGTTGGCGAATTCAGGAGCGTTGAGGCCCTTGAGATACCCGGGCCAGGAAAACGATGGGGTGAGCGCCTGCCACTCCTGCCCGGTAAGCTTGTGATAGACCTTCTCCGGGTCGCGCCGCTCGACGCGGTCCATGGCCCCTTTGGCCAGCGCGGTTTCAATGCTCATCACGGCGCGCGCGTGGGCCGCGGCTTTTTCCGGTGAATCGCCCAGCAGCTTAAACACGTTGGTGACATGCTGCACGTAGGCTTTGCGCAGTTGCACCGACTTGGGATCGTCTTTCAAGTAGTAATCGCGGTCCGGCAGCGAGAGACCGCCCTGGTCGGCCTGGCCGATTACTTCTTTGGCATTCTTGAAGTCGGCGCCGGAGCCAAACGCGAACAGCACGTTGACGCCTTCGCCATGCAGGTGCGCGACGAGGCCAGGCAATCCGTTTCTGTCTTTTACGGCGTCAATGCGTTCGAACTCCGGTTTAAGCACCGCAATACCCTTTTTGTTGATGGCCGCCTCGTCCATGCAGCTCGCGTAGTAGTCGCCAATCTTCTGCTCGTTCGGTGTGCGACCGGCGGTCTGGACCGCAGCTTTTTCGAGAATGCCGTGCAGGATCGCGCGGTTCCGTTCCGCCAGTTCGCTGAAGCGGCCCCAGACCGGCTGGTCGGCCGGGACGGGATTCTTCTTCGTCCAGCCGCCACAGGAGAACTGGTAGAAATCAACGCATGGGTCGGCGCTCTTATCGAGCGCCGCGGCATCAAAGCTGGGAATTTTCCCGGCACGGGCGGGGGGATGTTTGCCTGCCGGATTCTGCGCCAGGTTCATCCCGGTCAGCAGGAGTACAGCGATCACGATTCGGAGCATTCGCATGAGAATGGCCTCAAGAAATTATTTTTCATCGGATTGATTGGAAGATTGCGGCCTGTGAAGCCGCCGATCCATCATAAGTTTAGACGCGCCACACGCTTTGCGGAAAGCAGCTCAGAAAACCCGGAAGTGGATTGTGAGGTACTTCTTGGGGTTCTCGCGGATGGCTTTGACCAGCGACCGGGTTTCAATCAGCATCTGGTCAGTGTTGTTGTATACCGAGGGATTCCGCAGAAACTTCCCGGCGCTGCCCTGGCCGGCTTCAAGCTGGTCGGCGATTTTTGAAAGCTTATCCACAGTGTTCTGCAGCCGGGCCGCGAACTCTTCATCCTTGGCGAACTTGCCAAGGGCCCCTTTGCCGGCATTCACGTCATCCATCAACCGGTTCACTTTGGAAATGGTCTGGTTCGCATTCTTCATGAAGGTGTCGTCTTTCACCAGCATGCCCAGATTGCCTTTGCCACTGTCGATTTCAGCGATGATCCTGTCCATCTTGTCGACCGCGTCATTGGCCTTGCGGTAGAGAGCATCGTCCGCGAAAAGCTTTCCGATCGTGCCCCGGCCGCTGCTCACGTCATTCAGAAGCGTTTGCGCCTGGTCAACGATTTTATTCATCTTGTTGATCAACATGGGATCGTTGATCAATTGGCCCACTGTGCCCCGGCCGGTTTCGATTGCGGCAACGATGCGGTCCAGGCGCTTGACGAGGATATCCAGGTTGGTCAATGTGCCCTGGCTGGCGCGCACCACGTCTTCAAGGCCGGGAGCGTTGGTGGAAGGAAGCTCCTGGCCATCTTGAACCACGGTTCCGGTGGCTGCCCTGCTGTCCAGGTCAACGTAGGATTCTCCCAGCACGCCCTGGGTCAGGATGGTGGCCCTGGTGTCAGAACGGACAAAGGGCTGAAACTTCTTGTTGATGCCCATGATCACCTGCACCGGCGATTCGGGCCGGCCCGGCACCACCCGTACCGCGGTGACGTTGCCTATGGGAACACCCTGCAGATTCACGGGCTGGCCGGAACGCAGGCCTTCCGCGTTGTCGAAATAGGTGGTGACAGAGAACTTGCGGGTGAACATCCCGCCCGTGCCGCTCATCAGAAAGACAAGAATAGCGAGTGTCACCGATGCGGCAATGACGGTAATGCCAACCTTAAGCTGAGACCACCTGAGTTGCTTTTGACTCGGCAATTGACTCTAGTCCTAAGCAAAAAATATATCAGATCAGGGCGTGAAGCCCAGCCATGAAGACAGTTTAAGCTTTACGAAATAAGAGCGAAAAGGCCGTCACGCTGGCGTGAAGGTCCGCCGGCTCCAGGTTCGGGAGCAAGCTGCTGCCAGGAGATAGGCCCCCGCGGCGCAGCCGAGAGTCGCGGTGAGGCCAAAATGGATGGCGATCACCATGGCCGCCACCGATCCCAGCACGCTGGCAGCGGCATTGAGCGCCCATGCCCACTCCACGGTCTCAATCAGCCGCAGCCCGCTGGGAAAAGGCATCCCCATCAGGAACCCGAGGGGCGCCAGCACAGCCCCGCTGATCAACAGCTTGGCCAGAAACGGCAAGCCAACGGCAAAGGCGAGCAGGTTGGGCAGCAGAAACAGATTCAACCCGATGAGCAGGGCAATGGCAGCCAATACCAGGAGGAGACCAGATGGGCCGCGGACCCACCGCCGCGTCGCCACGCTGCCGCAGCCGCTGGAAAGCAGCAGCAGGAAGACAACCA
>OBLQ010000565.1_pt1 | contig 14158 bp, 13 predicted proteins | sample 1519881 | NCBI WGS metagenome assembly OBLQ01 (sample SAMN01911456, study PRJEB22533) | soil metagenome | biome: Soil | place: Malaysia | collected 2012-04-30 | depth DG_metagenome m | reverse complement strand
CCGAGAAATTCATTCAGTCGCTTTGCAGTAACAAGTTACGTCTCTACGGATCGTGTCCATGGTGTTCCAACAGGTTGTGCCCAGGTTTTTTTGTTCACCGGGTTTTTCCTGCGTCCCCTGCGCTCTCTGCGCGCCCTGCGGTGAAAACTCATTCTCCCCATCCCCCGCCGCCGGGCGATTCGATCCTGATGCGGTCGCCTTTCTTCAGTGAGACGCTGGCTTTGCCGGGAAGCGATTCATGGCGGCCGTCCGCGTGGACTACCTCGGTGCGGCCGGGTGCGCCGTCCGCGCCGCCGAAGAGACCTCCGGGGCCTCGTTTGCGGCGGTCAGCCAGCAGTGTGACTTCCGCCGCTGACAGCAGTTCGATTTCGCGCACGATGCCATCGCCGCCCTGGTGCTTCCCCGCGCCACCGCTGCCACGGCGAATCGAGTACTCGGTCACACGCAGCGGATACGCATGTTCCAGAGCTTCCGCGGGCGTGTTCAGCGAGTTCGTCATGTGAGTATGTACGCCGCTCACGCCGTCGCGGTCAGGACGCGCGCCCAGTCCGCCGGCGATGGTCTCGTAGTATGCAAAGGGAAGCCCGGTGCGCTCGTCGACGCCGCCAATAGTCAGGTTGTTCATCGTGCCGGAAGATCCAGCGGGCACGCGCGCAGGCAGCGCTTTGGCCAGGGCGCGCAGAAGAGTGTCGACGATACGCTGCGAGGTCTCGACGTTGCCTCCGGCCACCGCCGCGGGCGGCACGGAGTTGACCACGGTTCCCAGCGGCGCGATCAGACGCACCGGACGCATCAGGCCGGCAGTGGCCGGCACGTCTTCACGCAGCAGGCAGCGGAAGACGTAGAAGCAGGCAGAAAACGTGATGGCCTCGACGGCATTGATGCTGCCCGCCACCTGTGGAGAGCTGCCGGTGAAGTCAACGATGACCATGGGTTCGCGTTTTGCCCTTCGCTCGTCGCGCTCGCGTCTCGCGCTTCGTGTCTTTGCCCCTGATCCTGTTGTTTCTGCAGACCGTCCAAAGCGCAGCGTGGCCGCGATGCGAACCGGGCCGGAGCCCGTGCCGTCGTCATCGAGAAAATCTTCGGCCGAATACTCGCCCTCCGGCGTCTGGGCCAGAAAAGCACGCATAAGCTGTTCGGAGTAATCCTGCAGCTCTTCCGTCACAGCTTCGACGCGCGCCATGCCGTAGCGGGCGGCGATCTCGCGCAGGCGCAAAGCGCCTGTGTGGCAGGAAGCAAGCTGGGCGTTGAGGTCGCCTTCACGCTCGGCGGGCGTGCGGACGTTGGCCAGCAGCAACCGCATGACATCGTGGTTCACCTGGCCGCCAATCATCAGCTTGACGGGCGGAATCCGGACGCCTTCCTGGCAGATCTCGCGGCAGGTGCCCATCGATCCGGGATACATGCCGCCCACGTCGGCGTGATGCGCGCGCGAAGCGACATAAAAGGCCGGACGCGGCCTCGGTCCCGCCGGCTTACCGCGCTGGTTCCTGCCGGCTTGTGCCCGCAGCGGACCGCGGCGCGCAGCCGTTTCCGCGCCGGCTTCGGCCTGGTCCAGGAAAACCGGGGCGACGAGCGTGATATCGGGCAGGTGCGTGCCTCCGCAAAAAGGATCGTTCAGGATGGCCACGTCACCCGGCCCGAGCTGCAGCTCGTCGACAGCGGCCCGCACCGACATCGGCATCGAGCCGAGATGGACGGGCATGTGGTCGCCCATGGCCAGCACCTCGCCGCGCGCGTCAAAGACCGCGCAGGAGTAGTCGCGCCGTTCCTTAATGTTGGGAGAAAACGCCGTCCGCCGCAGGGCCGCGCCCATCTCTTCGGCGATGGAGTGAAAGATGCTCTTGAAGATTTCAAGCTCGACGGGGTCGCGCATGATTCAGTCTATCAATAAGGACCACACTGCGCACCGCGGAGGCATGGCGGCACGGAGAAAAGCAAAAAAATCAGCCGCGAATGAACGCGAATTTTTTTAAAACGCGTGGCTGATTTTCTCTTTGCTTTTCTCTGTGCCGCCGTGGTTCACTTTGCTCTCAGGGCTTGAGCACAGGCAGGTCGATCTTGAAGACTGTTCCCTGACCGAGGCGGCTTTTCAGAGAAAGGCGTCCGGCGTGACTCTGGACAATTCCTTTCACGATCCACAGGCCAAGGCCGGTGCCGCGCTCGCCTTTGGTGGTAATGAAGGGGTCGAAGATCGACGGCAGGAGTTCCTTCGGGATACCTGTGCCTGTATCGGCGACCACGACGCGCACCCAGCCGTGGGGACTGTCGCTCGTTGGAGCGATGAAGCGGGTCCGGACGCGAAGGCGCCCGCCTTCCGCCATGGCATCACGGGCATTGAGGACAAGGTTCGATAGCACCTGGCTGATCTGGTCGGCGGCGATGACCGTATCGGGAAGCTCTTCAAATTCTTCTTTCACTTTGATGTCGCTGTGCTGGAGCTGGCGTCCGAAAAGCATCATGGTGTCGGTGACAATGGTGTTGAGATTGATCGGCCGCACCTGCTCGGTATTGCGATACAGACCGAGCATCTGGCGGACGATGCGGGAGACGCGCTCGGTTTCGGACTTCAGGATGTTGAAATAGGGCATCGCCTTTTCCGGCACCCAGGCTGAAAGAAAATAGATCGAATTCTTGATGGCGTCCATCGGATTGTTGACTTCATGGGCGATGGTGGCCGCAAGCCTTCCGGTGGCGGCGAACTTTTCGATTTCCAGCAGATTGCGTTCAAGGCGCGGCTGCTCGGCCAGAGGCAAGCCGCTCAAATCGCGCAGTATGGTCACGGCGAATGACACTCCGCCATCTTCCCTGGAAACTTTCATCGAGCGCGCCTCGTAGTCAACTTCCGTATGGGCCGCCGGATCGTACAGGCGCAAGCGGGCCGACCGGCGCAGCGCCTGCGATTGGAGCAGCGCCGTCAGATGGCCGGCAAGCTGGTCGCGGTTTTGCGCCTGGGCGACGGCGACGCCGAGTTCGGCGGACGCGGTGAACAGGCCGGCGGCCTGGGTTTCTGACCAGATGATTTCCCCTTCACTGTCACACACGACAATTGGGTCGCCGAGGTTTTCAACCATCCACCGGAAGCTGCTTGCGCCGGCTTCGTCTCGCGTGAACGGCGCGGGCGCGGCGGGTCGATTCGCGGCCGCGCCAGGGACACCCGCACGCATGTGCCTGATCCAGTGCAGGCGCGAAAGCTGGCGATTGGCGGCGTGAGCCAGGTCGGCAAGGTCGTTGACCGGCTTGCGGGCGAAGGCAGGCGGCAGTTCGATGATGAGAAGGAAGACGTATCCGCGGATGCCGCATGAGACGCAGGTCTGCGTCTGCTGGGCGAGTCCTCTTTTCGCCGGGACCGTCCGCGGCACAAAGCAGCACTGCTCATTCGCCTGTTCACAGATACTGCCGGCGCTGAAGGCCAAAGGATGAAGATAAAGAGGCCGGTCATGCAGATGGCTGCTCGCCAGCACCACGGGCTTCAATGAACGCAAGGTGGAAGCCAGTTCATGCCTTTTTCCGGAGAGCGAGCCGCGAAGCGCATTCAGGCGCTGGCCAGGCCAGTTCAGTTCGGCCACCGGGCCGAACTGCAGGGTCTCAAGGTTGAGTTCGGCGATCAGGCCTCGCGGAAATCCCATGGCGGCCGCGGCTTCCAACAGGGCGGTCATGACTTCCTCAGTACGCCCGGCGCCTGCCAGGCGCAAAATTGCAGAGGCGGCGGAACTTTCCTTACGCTGACGGTTCACCGGTTTCTTGATCTGGGAGCCCATTCTGATTGGAAGGCGAATTCCCTCGTCATGCCAGGTAACGGACCAAAGTGTTCCACAAGCAGACTTATTAAACAATGCTACGACATTTGGCGGCCAGATTCTCCTGGCAGGGGAAGATGTTGGGATTCTGGAAATTCCGGGGGGCGGTCATCGCAGGGCAGAAATCATCGCGGACCGCAAAGATTCTTGTGATCAGCAGCATGGAGGGCGGACGATTGCGCGACCCATTCATTTTCGCCGGCCTTACCGGCTTCTTCCCTGCCCTTCTTTGCGGGCTTCGCGCCTTGGCGGTCGAGGTTTCTAATGCGATCTTGCGGCGCGCGGTATCCAGCGGAATTCTCCTATCAGGGGCAAATGGTCTGACGCCATGAGAGCGCGGCGGCTGCGGTGCAGAAGGAAAGTTTCCAGCGACAACTGGCGGTCGAAATACATGTGGTCGAGGTGCATGACAGGCCACACCCCGGGATAGGTGCGGCGGCGCTGGAGGTGGAGCTTGATATCGACGCTTTCAAATTCCTGGCCGAGCATGCGCGAAACACGGCCCTGGGTCCATTCGTTGAAGTCGCCGATGACCAGCCGGGGGAGTTTCAGCTCCGGCGCCTGCAGAACGGCTTCGCTCATCAGCATGGCGGCCTGCTTGCGGCGTTCGAGATATCCAGTGCCGAGGTGAATGTTGAAGACGTGCACAACTTTACCATGTGCGATCTCGATGTCGCAGCGGATGCAACCGCGGCGCTCACGGCGCGAGGCGGTGAGATCATAGACATGACTGAAGCGAATGGGAAGGCGGGAGAGCACGACGTTGCCGTAGGCCGCGCCTCGCCACTGACGGGTCACGCCCATGCGGAAGTCGTATCCGAGGGCGTCGGCGAGATATCGTGCCTGGTCGAGTTCGCGGCGCCCGCCGGAAAGGCTGGCGACTTCCTGCAAAGCCACGACATCGGCATCGAGTTCGCGCAGGACTTCGGCCACGCGAACCGGACGGATGCGGCCGTCCATACCGCGGCACTTGTGAGTGTTGTAAGTCGCCACCCGCAGCAGAGGCGCATCTCGTAGCATTGTGACTGTTTCTCCAGGACTGCTAAACAGAAATTTTATCTCTACCAGGCATGAAAGCGCACCACGGAGACGCGGAGGCATGGAGAACAGCAGAAGAGTAATTGCAATGTTGGCAGTAAAATGAAATTCGTGACGATCAGAGCAAAAGCGGTTTCGGCGCGGCCCCCAGTGGCGCTTCGCGCGGCGGGGCTGAAGAATTTCAAATGGCTTGTGCACGGGTTCAGCACGCGGCGCGGGGGAACAAGCCGCCTGTATGGCGGGAACAGCCTGAACCTGGGTTTCACAAAAGACGACAGCCGGACGAACGTCGAACGGAACCGGCGGCGATTTCTGGTGGCGGTGGGGGCGGCGGACGGGACGCAGCCGTGGCCGCTGGTGTCATTGAAGCAGATTCATTCCGACCTGATTCATGTTGTGGCAGGGCGGAAGCCGGCGCGCCTGGCTGGCGACGGCCTGATCACGGCCACGCCGGGGGTGGCCCTGGCGGTGCAGGCCGCGGATTGTTTTCCAGTCGTTCTGGCCGATACCGTCAATCACGCTGTGGGAGTGTTTCATGCCGGCTGGCGAGGCGCCATGAAGCGCATTGCGGAAAAAGGGCTGGGCATCATGCGGCACGAGTTCGGCACCCTTCCTCAGAACGTCTTCGCCGTGATCGGGCCGGGAATCCAGAAATGCTGCTACACCGTGGGCGAGGAGCTGAGGGCCCAGTTTGAATCGCAGTTTGATTATGCGCCGGAGCTGTTTCACGAAGTATTCGTCTCGGACCCGGTCCGTGAAAAATATCCGCTGCTGTTTCTGAGCGCGCGCGCGCCGGGGCACAGTGATTTCGGACCGCAGATTCATCTGGACCTGCAGGAGGCCAACCGCCGCCAGCTGATCGCCGCAGGCGTGCCCAGAGAACATATCAGCGCCCTTAACCGCTGCACGTCGTGCGAGAAAAAAACATTCTTTTCGCACCGCGCGGAAAAGGGCGTGACGGGGAGAATGATGGCCGTTGTGGGGATTCGGCCCGGGAACCCGCTACGGGGACGCGGAGGCGCGGAGAAAAGCAAAAGGCAGGTGTGATCACCTTATAAAAACCGATTCTGTCGAGCGGTCACGGAAGATCGGAAGAACTCAGAAGAAGTCAAAGGGCGGTCTTAGCCGCGCGCGTTGACGCGATTATGTCTGCGGCGTCTCTGGCGCGGCCGGGGTTTCCGCAGCGGCGGTCATTTCGGCGGCCACATGGTTGATCAGGTCCTTGAGCTCCTTGCTGGGCTTGAAATAGGGGATCTTCTTGGCTGGCACTTCGACGCGGGCGCCGGTTTTGGGATTGCGGCCCACGCGCGGCTTGCGCTGGCGTGTGCGGAAGCTGCCAAAACCGCGTATTTCGATCTTGTCACCGGCGCGCAGCGAGCGCACGACGCTGTCAAAAATCGTTTCCACAATAATTTCGCTGTCTTTGCGCGTAAGTTCCGCCAGACGTGAGACTTCTTCAATCAGATCAGCTTTGGTCATGGCAGTCTCCATTCCACTTGAAATGCCCTTCGGCGTCAAGGAGTCCCTGCTTCCAGTAATTATCCAGTCTGTTGCTATCCATACTCAAATCAACAGTTTACCACCGATTCAGGCCGGAACAATGACCTTCAAACCACGCGGAACCAGGGTGATTTCCACCGGAATCCGGCCCTCCGGCTCGCCGTCGGCATAAACCGCCAGCGGCTGGGCGGTCTCTACGCGCACAGTCCGGGCCTGAAAGTATTCGACTTCACGGAGGGCGGTGTGCATGCCAAAAAATATCGTTGGAATACAGAACAATACCTTCAGCTTGCTCATGCGCCCAACCACGCAGACATCAAGAAGACCGTCGTCAAGGACCGCGCGTGGGACTACTTTCATGCCGCCTCCATAGCGATGAGCATTGCCGATAGCGACGAAGAACGCCTCGCGCCTGACCGTAGAGTTTTCGGTGGTGAGACAAAATTCGAGCGGGGTAAAGGACAGGAGTTCAAGTACACCGGCGAACAGGTATCCGGCAGTGCGCCTCAGCCATGCGGGCATGCGGTTGGCGCGGGCGTTGGCCCCGGCATCGAGTCCCACGCTGGCCACACAACAGAAAAATCTCTGCTGCCCGTCATGGCGGAGGACCCCGAGGTCGATCTCACGAACATTTTGACGATCAGAGCAGTACCGGCGCCACGCCCGCAAGGCGGCCCGGCGGCTATTTACCCCCAGCGAGCGGGCAAAATCATTGCCGCTGCCGGTGGGCACGACCAGAACAGGGATGGAGCGCTCATACAATCCGGCAAGATGACGGTGAATCGTTCCGTCGCCGCCGAAAACCAGAGCAGCGTCAGAGCCTTCCAGAGAATCGCGGGCTTCGATGCCGGGACCGAGGAAGGGCTGCACGTCGCGGACCGAGGCGCCGGGGCCTCGGAAGACAGCGACACGAATATGGCTATCAGTTGAAATCTGGCCTCCTCCTTTGCCGGCGATACGACATCCGGCCCTTACGTGTCACTGAGAGCGCGGCGGAGCAGGTCCTTCAGGTCCCGCTTTGCGGACCTTCGAAAGACAAGGCAGTTCATCATGATGCCAATGCTGTGAACGGCATCCACAGCCCATGGCTCATCTTCCGCTTGAGCCGAATCCGCCGTCTTTGCGGCTGGAGTCGGCGAGTTCATCCACCACATGCACCTCGGCGGTCAGCACCGGATAAGGGATCAGGTTCGCGATCTTGTCGCCGGCGCTGATCTCGGCGGCGGTGTCGCCGAGATTTTCCATCAGCACGCGGATCTCGCCGCGATATCCAGCATCGATTACGCCTCCGGTCACCGCAAGCCGGCGGGCAGCCATCGAGGATTTGTCGCGCAGAAGCGCGCCCATGGGTTCCCCGGAGGCAGAGGTGCATTGCACAGCGATGCCGGTGGAGACGATAGCATTCCCGCGGGGCGGAATGACCACGGTGACAGATGAATAAATGTCATATCCCAGATCTTCGCCCGGATGCGCAACGCTCGGCGCTCTGGCCCCGGCCTGCAACAGTTTCACATTCAGCATGAAGTTATGCCCTGAGTTTATTTTTTCCGCCGGACTGTTTTTCTTCCCTGGACTTCGATTTCCCCGCTGAGCACCATCGCGATGGCCTCGGTATAAGCGATATGTTCCTGTTCGAGAATGCGGGCCGCCAGCGTATGCTCATCGTCGCCTTCCAGCACCGGAACCGTCTTCTGGAGAATAATCGGCCCGTGATCGAGTTCCTCATCGACAAAGTGGACCGTGCACCCGGTTACTTTCACGCCGTAATCAAAAGCCTGCCGTTGCGCATTGAGGCCGGGGAAGGCAGGCAGCAGAGACGGATGGATATTCAGGATGCGCCCGGGGAAGCTGCGCACAAAGACCGGCGAGAGCAGACGCATGTATCCGGCAAGGCAGACGAGCTCCACGCCCGCGGTCCTGAGTTCGGCGACAACGGCGGCATCGTGCTCTTCACGCGGGCGGCCACGGGAAAGAACCAGGCGCGCAGGCAAGCCGCGCCGTTTGGCCGATTCGAAGCCGGGCGCATCAGCCCGGTTGGAAATGACGATGGCTATCTCGGCGGCCAGGCGGCCGGCGGCGACAGAATCGGCGATGGCCTCGAAGTTCGAACCACGCCCGGAAAGCAGGATTCCCAGTTTTGTCAGTTGAGCCATGAGTTAGACGTACGAGACTTTGCGGTCTCCTTTGACGATGCGCCCGATCAGGTAACTCTTTTCACCGGCCTTTTCGATCAAGCCGGCCACGCGTTTGTACTTTTCCGCCGGGACCACCAGCACCATGCCGATGCCCATGTTGAAGGTGCGCATCATGTCGGCCTGAGGGACGTTCCCGATTTTCTGCATGTGGGTAAACACCGGCAGCACAGGCCAGGAACCCATTTCCACGACCGCCGCCGCGCCTTTGGGCAATACGCGGGGCAGGTTGTCGGTGATGCCGCCGCCGGTAATGTGCGCCATGGCGTTCACCAGCCCCGCGCTGATCAGCTTGCGCAGCACCGGCCAGTAGCTCTTGTGGGGCTTGAGCAGCTCGGCGCCCGCTTTGCCTTTGATCTCATGGACAAATGTATCGGGAGTATAGCCGGCGATCTCGAAAAACAGTTTGCGGGCGAGCGAGTATCCGTTGGTGTGCAGGCCGTTGGAGGGCAGGCCGACCAGAACATCTCCTGCTTCGACCTCATCGCCGGTAATGATCTTGCTCTTCTCGACGATGCCCACAATAAATCCGGCAAGATCGTACTCGCCTTCCGGGTAAAAACCCGGCATCTCGGCGGTCTCGCCGCCAATCAGAGCGCAGCCGTTGAAGCGGCAGGCATCGGTGATGCCTTCGATGATGCTTTCCGCCACATCGGGATCAAGCACACCGGTCGCCAGGTAGTCCATGAAGAAAAGCGGCGTCGCGCCCTGCACGGCGATGTCATTCACGCAGTGGTTCACAAGATCGGCGCCCACGGTATTGTGCACCTTCATCATGAACGCCACTTTAAGCTTGGTGCCTACGCCGTCGACACTGGAGACCAGCACCGGCTGGCGGAACTGTTTCTTGTCGATGGCGAACAGGCCGCCAAAGCCGCCGATGTCACCGACAACGCCCTTCGTAAAAGTGCGGTTAGCAAGGTATTTGATGCGCTGTTTAGCGCGGTCGGCGCGGCTGATGTCAACCCCGCTGTCGGCGTAGGTGATGGACGTGGGCTTCATGCGGTGAAAGAAGATTTTAGCATCAGAGGATTTGGTAGTTCTGTAATCAGTCCCGGTATTTGGCAGTTGATATCTGGTGTTTTCCGGGCGCATCAGAGCCCTGGTTGAGGCTCCTGACGCCGGCCCCATTACCAAATACCAATTCCCATATACCAGCCACCAACTGACTCAACCGCCAGATTTTCCCATTTCCTTTCCCACCGAATCGAGCACGCCATTGATGAATTGCACCGATTCCGGCGCGGAGAACTTGCGGGCGATTTCCAGGGCTTCGTTGATGATGATCGCGCGGGGCGTGTCGCGCCAGGCAAGGAACTCAGCCACACTGGCGCGAAGAACGTTGCGGTCGACGGCCGCCATGCGTTCCAGACGCCAATGCTCGGCATGTTTTTTGATCAGTTCGTCGATCTCTTCCTGCCGGTTGACGGCCACCTGGAAAAGATCGTCGGCAAAACCGCGCGTGGATTCATCGACCTCTCTGCGCTCGGCCCAGAAGGTCTTGCGGACGTGTTCGGGCGTCTGTTTGCCCATCTCCCATTGAAAGAGCATCTGAAGGCAGAGTTCGCGTGATTTACGGCGGGTCCCCATGGGTCAGCGGGTCTTTCTCTTTGATTTCGCAGTTCGTGGCCGCACGGCTCCGGGCTGAGCTTTTCGAGAAACCGAACCTGCGGGTTGGACGCTTTTGGTCTGCCGCATCCCCGGCCGCTTTGACGGCCCCTGAACCGCCGCGGTCCTGAGGGCGGTCTTGCGCTTAAGGCTCACCATTTCAATGGCGGAGACCGCCGCCTCGTGGCCTTTGTTGCCGGCCTTCAGGCCGGCGCGGTCGAGGGCCTGCTCCAGGGTCTCGCAAGTCAGCACTCCGTAGGTATGGGGCACGCCGGTTTCCTGGGCGGACTGGCCGATGCCGCGCGTGACTTCCGTGGCGATGTGTTCGTAGTGCGTGGTTTCGCCGCGAATCAGACATCCGAGCGTGATGATCGCATCGTATTTTCCGGTGGCGGCCAGCGTGCGGGACTGCGAGGGAATTTCGAAGGCCCCTGGCACACGCACGATCACGATATCCTGCCGGCCGCAGCCGGAACGCCGCAACGCGTTGACCGCGCCCTGCAGCAACCGTTCAGTAATGAAGGAATTCCAGCGGCTGACAACGACGGCGAACCTCATGCCGCGGGCGTCAAGTCCGCCCTCTACGGTGTCTTCGCCGGGGCTGCCCTGCTGCCAGAAGGCGAACCTCATGCCGCGGGCGGGCTCAGCCACGAGGATACGGGAGTTCCAGCCGGTCTCGGCAATGTCGGCGACGATCTTCGTTTTGCGCTTCTTCAGAAGATCGCGCACGGTATCGAGGTCGGTCACTTCAATCCATAGATCGGCGGGGACCGGTTCTCCACCCTGGATAAATTCGAGCTTGCCGACGATCTCGAACGGGAGGCCGCGGCCTCTGGCAGTCTTCCATCCCTGCCCCGGCTGCATTCCGATAGCCGTAAACAGCGACACAAGCGCCTCGTATTCCTTCGCGCTTCCGACCCGCCGGGCTGTGGTGACTTCTTTGATCATGCTCAGCTTCTTTGCATCCCAGCGTTACCTGCCCTGGAAGTTTGCCTGACGTTTCTCAAGGAACGCGGTGGTGCCTTCTTTCCGGTCTTCGGTCGCGCAACACATACCGAAGAGCGTGGCTTCGAGGAACAGGCCTTCCTGAAGCGTCATGTTCATTCCCTGATTGACGGCTTCCATGCAGTACTGGATCGCCAGGGGCGCCATGCCGATGATCTTGCCGGCAATCTCTTCGGCGCGGGCGATGAGCCGGTCCGCGGGCACGATCTCGTTGACGAGACCGATGCGGTGGGCTTCCTGCGCGGAGATCGTCTCGCCAGTCAGCACCAACTGCATGGCAAGCCCTGTGCCCACCAGCCGCGGCAGACGCTGCGTGCCGCCGTAGCCGGGAATGATGCCCAGCTTGACTTCGGGCTGGCCCAGTTTGGCGTTTTCACTGGCCAGCCGCATGGTGCAAGCCATGGCGATCTCGCATCCGCCGCCAAGGGCGAAGCCGTTGATGCAGGCGATGACCGGCTTGCCGAGATTTTCGATCAGGTCGAGCACCGACTGTCCTTTGTGCGTGTAGGCCTTGGCTTCGACCGGATTATTGCGCGCGAGTTCGTTAATGTCGGCGCCGGCCACGAAGGCCTTCTCGCCGCCACCGGTCAGGATGACCACACGGATTTCGCGGTCGTCTTTCAATTCGGTGAAGACCTGGCGCAGCTCTTCCATGGTCGCCATGTTAAGCGCATTCAGCACCTTCGGGCGGTCGATGGTGACGTAAGCGATCTTGTTTTTCTTTTCTAATTTGATATTTTCCATAATTGCGTTTTTTAAGATTCCGAGCGCAGCGAGGAAACCCTTTAGCCTGATAGATTCACAGGTCTGCATCACCGGGAAGCTACAGGGGTCCCTCCGCTGCGCGTCGGGACATTTAAAACTTCAGTGGCACAGGGTTATTCGGGTCCGCGTAGTCGTAGAAGCCCTTGCCGCTCTTGCGTCCGTACCAGCCCGCCATCACCAGGCGTTTGAGCAGAGGCGGCGATGCGAAGCGGCGCTCCCTGAATTCGTCGAACATGACGTGGCTGATGTAGTACGTGGTGTCGAGGCCGACGAAGTCGAGCAGCGTAAAGGGGCCCATGGGATAGCCACAACCGAGTTTCATGGAGTTGTCGATGTCGGGAATCGAACCGACGCCTTCCTCATAGGCGCGGATGGCATCGAGCAGATAAGGCACCAGCAGGCGGTTCACGATGAATCCGGTCTTGTCGCTGGTGCGCACCGGGACCTTGCCCAGGCTCTTGCCGAACTCGAAAGCCGTCTCAAAGGCCGAATCACTGGTGGCGATGGTGCGGACGACCTCGACCAGCTTCATCAGCGGCACGGGATTGAAAAAGTGCAGGCCCACGAACCTGTCAGGACGCTTCGTCGCGGCCGCGACCTCGGTGATGGAAATGGAGGAGGTGTTGCTGGCGAACAGGGCGTCCTTCTTCACAATGCCGTCGAGCGCGGAAAACATCTTCTTCTTCTCTTCCACGTTCTCGATGATTGCCTCGATAACGATATCGCACTCGGCGAGGGCGGCCCGGTCGGTCGTGCCCTTGAGGCGCCCGCGGACGGTTTCAACGGACTCTTTCAGATTGCCTTTCTCGGCGAATTTCGCGAGAGATTTTTCGATGCCGGCAAACCCCTTATCAAGGAATTTCTGTTCCTGCTCCAGCACCACAACGTCATAGCCCGCGGTCGCGCTGACCTGGGCGATTCCCGATCCCATGAGACCACAACCTAATACTCCGACTTTTTTAATAGCCATGATTGCTCCTTGATAGCAATTAGCACCTAGCAATTAGCACTTAGCCGTTAGCGGCCAGCCGTCTGTCTTTTGCCTGCGGCGTTTTCGCTCTTCGGCCTTGCGACGTGACAAGTTACGTCTCTACGGACGGTATTCCTGAGGCGTTGAGAGCTCACAAGCTACGTCTCTACGGTTCGCGCTTCTGAACTGCCATTACCGTTGCAGGTTCTCCACGATCATTGCGATGCCCTGTCCGCCACCGATGCAGGCGGTAGTAAGACCGTACTTCGCTTTGCGGCGGCGCAATTCATACAGAATCGTGATTACCAGGCGGGTGCCGGTCGCACCCAGAGGATGCCCGAGGGCGATGGCCCCTCCATTCACGTTGACTCTGGAGCGATCGAGTCCGAGCTCTTTTTCCACGGCCAGATACTGGCCGGCGAAGGCTTCGTTGACTTCAATCAAATCGATGTCTTCCAGCTTCATACCGGCCTTCTTGAGAGCCATGCGCGATGACGGCACCGGACCGCTGCCCATGATCTTCGGATCCACACCGGCGATGCCCCAGCTCACGATGCGTCCCATGGGTTTCAAGCCGCGCTTTTCCGCCTGGGCCAGCGTCATCAGCACCACAGCCGCCCCACCATCTACGATGCCGCTGGCGTTGCCCGCGGTCACAGTTCCGTTTTTGCCGAATGCCGGTTTGAGTTTGGCAAGCGCTTCCATGGTGGTGTCAGGGCGCAGGTGGTCGTCTTTGTCGAACATCTCGCCGGTGGGTTCGCCTTTTCTGTTTCTGAGCGCCACCGGGGTGATCTCTTCCTGTAAACGGCAAGCCTGCTGGGCGGCGCCGGCTTTCTGCTGCGACTGCAGGGCGAACTGGTCCATCATTTCGCGGGTGATGCCCTGTTGTTCGGCATACACTTCGGCGGTGTTGGCCATGTACAGGCCGCAGTAAGTATCGAGAAGGGCCACCATCAGCGAATCTTCCAGCTTGCCTTCGCCAAGGCTTAAGCCCCATCGGGCGCCACGAATCACGTGCGGGGCCTGGGACATGGATTCCATGCCGCCTGCCAGCACGGTGTTCGCCTCGCCCAACTGGACCATCTGGGCGGCGGTGACGATCGACTGTATTCCCGAACCGCAGATGCGGTTTACGGTAAGGGCGGGGGTTTCGATCGGAAGCCCCGCTTTCAGCGCGACATGCCTCGCGCCGTACAGAGAATCTCCGGAAGTCTGCTGGGCGTTGCCGAAGACCGCGTGATCGAATTCCTTTTCATCGACTCCCGCGCGCCGGATGGCTT
>OBLQ010000564.1_pt1 | contig 14172 bp, 11 predicted proteins | sample 1519881 | NCBI WGS metagenome assembly OBLQ01 (sample SAMN01911456, study PRJEB22533) | soil metagenome | biome: Soil | place: Malaysia | collected 2012-04-30 | depth DG_metagenome m | reverse complement strand
TTCCCAGCCCCGTTTTGCTTGGAGTGCCCAACCTTGCCATTTTCGGAATTGGGGGACCGCGTAGTCAGGGCCACCTCTGGTTCTCGCCTATCATCCCGATGACGGGCGAGGCTGTGCTCGAGGCGCAAAAGGTGTTTGCTACGGCCTATCGCGAGCTCGGCTTGCCTGTTATCGCGGCAGGCCAGACGTTTTTTGGCCCCGCGTCGAATTACCCCCGCTGCTTCCTAATCCTGTTCGGATTCCCGATCGAGCGCGACATTGAGAAGAATCGCAAGAACCGTGCCGCGTTCAAGCGGTTGGTTCAGATCGCCGCCGAACATGGCTGGGGCGAATATCGCACGCACACGGCCTTCATGGAGACGGTATCGGATGTCTACAGCTTCAACAACCACGCACTGCGCCGCTTCAACGAAACGATCAAGGACGCGATCGATCCCAACGGCATTTTCTCTCCCGGAAAATGCGGGATCTGGCCTAAGTACATGAGGCAAGAGAAATCATGAAGAGCGTGCGACTCGTCTTGGCGATTTTGTTCAGCATGCTCTCGGCGTTCCCGGGTTTTGCCATGCCCAACCAATCGACCGTCGAGAAGGGGCGCGATGTCTATCGGAAGTGGTGCTCGCCATGCCATGGCTCTGGTGTTGGGAAACCCGGCACGGACGCACTGGCCGCGCGCTACAAGGGCACCAAACCAGCCGTGCTGGAGGAGCGGGCCGACCTGACTCCACAGATGATCCGCCGGTTCGTCCGCCACGGCGTTCTCTTCATGCCCTCGTTTCGCAAGACGGAAATCAGTGATGCCGACCTGGATGCTGTCACCGCTTATCTAACGCATCGCAAAAAGCCGTAACATCCGGGACAACAGGGGAGCGAGACGGAGATTCCGCCTGGGGTTAGTTCAAGCCACTTGGCCTCCGCGACCCGCGCCGCCAACTACGGCAAGTAACAACGCCGGTTAGTCGCGTGCATACTTCAGGATCCACACCATCGACAGCGAAAACAGGGCCAGAAAGACAAACGTAACAAAGCCGATTGCGTAGCCCGGAGCTCCCAGATTGTGAACGGCAAAGGCCATCACTGGGGGAATAACAAACCCACCGAACGCGCCCAGACCGCCAACCCATCCGGCCGCCCCTCCGATGGCGTGCGGTATTTTGTGCGCGACCATCTTGAAGACGGCAGCGTTGCAAATTCCCATGCCGATCGCCAGCAGAATCTCTCCCGGCACGGCCAGCTCGAATTGTCGGGTCGTGGTCATCACCATTGCTCCGACGAGCATGATGAACAGTGAAAGAATGGCGGTATTTTCGCCGCCTTCTTGCAAGTGATCGGACAAGACTCCTCCTAATACCCGAATCGACGACGCGAGGACCGAGTAGGCTGCAGTCAGGAGTCCCGCTTTGACGATTGTGACACCATAGAAATTGACCCAGTAGGTCGGCAGCCAGGCCGTAAGAGCCATGAAGCCGCCGAAGGTTGTGAAGTAGATCCACACAAGCGCCCACGTTTTCCAGACTCGAGCGGATATTTGCAGGCTGTCCTTAAACGTTCCCGCCGGGAAGAGCTCTTGCCCAAGGGCACTCGCCTTCTGCCGAGCCTCCTGCGGGGACACGCCCGCGCGCAAGAATTGGAAGTACCAGGCGTTTCTCCCAAGGAGGAAGTAGAGAATGGTCCCGATCGCAAGGAAACCGAGCCACGCGAAGTACGATTTCGCCAGGCCCAGTGAGACGAGAGCGATGGGAATCAACATCGAAAAGAGTCCAGGCGCAAGATTTCCGATACCCGCGAAGATCGCTAGCGCGCGTCCCTGACGGGCTTGCGGAAACCAGTACGAGACCTGGCTGATTCCTACCGAGAAGGTTGCAATGCCGCATCCGCACAGGATGCCCAAAAACAACAAGAGCGGATAGCTCGCAGCGCCCAGGTGCTGCGGATAGAGGAACTGCGCGACCAGCGAAAGTCCTAACATGCCAACCACCGACAAGCTCAACAGGACTAGAAAGGGCTTCCGTCCGCCGGTCGTGTCCACCCACGCAGAGAACGGAATGCGCAGCAGTGAGCCGGAGAGCGAGGGAGCCGCCACCAACAAGCCCACTGCCATGGGGCCGAGTTGCATTACCTGTTGAAATCTGGATGCGGATGGTCCGTAGAGCGCAACCGCAGCAAACCCCGCGAAAAACCCGAGCGTTGCGCTCCAAAGAGCCTGCCTAGGCGAGCCTGTTGTAGAATTCACGTGTGCCTCCTCGGTATTACGGTGCGCCGATACCTACCTCAAAAGCGAAGATTGGTTTCGATATAGAAAAATTGACCGTTGCGATCCCTCGGATAAATACTCGCGATCACGGATTTGCCCCAGGCGTGCGCGTAATAAAGGGCAACGCCGAACGAGCGCGTCGCCTGGTAATCGGCGCTCAAGTCCCAGACATTCGCCAGGCCCCGGTTGCCATTGCTCGGCCGTCCTAGGTATCCGAACGTCATCTGCTGAAAGACGCCGCCGCCCGCGTACCAAAGATCGTTCCGACTGGAGAGGCGCAAGGAGTGCAATTCGGTGCGCAGCGAGAGTTTCGAATAGGGGTGAAGGTTCAGCGATCCGTAAAAGTCCTCGTTGTTCTCCATGTTGAAAAACGGGAAGCGGGCGTAGATTCGCGGCGTCGGCAAGACTTGGAAGAATGTTTCGTGAACAGAGTCCTGGGCGTTGCCGTCGCCGCTACCGTACGAGTAGCCCGCGCTGAGCCAAGGTTTCAGCGTCTTCACCGGCGGCTGCCAGCCAAACTCGCCGACAAACGCTCCGGCGCGGTGCGCGAGCAGCCCCCAGGATCCTGTTTGGACTGCACCCCAAACTACGATGTCGAACTTGCCTGCGGAGGGCGTATTAAAAACGTGCAGATAATTTCCGCCGTACGTTCCGATTTGGATGTCGCCGTGATCTGCCGCGCGAATCGCCGAGGGACGATTGTCGGTCTTGAGCACTCCCGTGCGGTGATCGATGTAGCCCAGGCCAAAAAGTCTCAGCTGGCCGGCGCCCTTCTTGGCTTCTACGGGCAGCGTCAGGGCGCCGTAGAAGATATCCGCGTCCACTTCGCCCATCGCGTCAACTTGGAAGACGCCGCGGGTCGCCCGAGCCCCAACTAAAGTGATGTTCGCCTTGCCGAGGTTATAGCCGAACTGTGCGCCGTCGTAGCTTCGCCCCACAGCGGACCAGCCAAAGTCGCCGATGAGCCGCTGAGCGATGCGAGTCTTGACAAGCGTGGCAAGAGTCGGATCTTTTGGTGCCGCCTCCATCCCGTCTAAATACTCAAAGCGCCCTAGGCGTAGCTGGCCGTTCCCTAATCCTTTGATACGCAAGTACGCTTGCCTGATGAAACCGTTGACGTTGTTTTCCCCGCGTCCATTGGCAGCATAGTAGGTGCCGCCCAGACCGAGCTGCCCCTGGGGCGCGGGCACGACGGCATTCGTGGGCAGCGCGAGAATCATGATTTGCGCGGCCTCCACCTGCCAGTCGAAACGCTTGCCTTCCTGCCCGATGGCCACTTTCAGAAGCGAATGCGGGAAGACATAGGTTCCGTTCCCCGTATTGCCTTCGAACCAGTCCCACGTTTCCATCCGCACGCGCCAACTTCCGGAGATGTCGAGTGGACCTATCTTGTGCTTACCCGCTTGGCTGGGGCTGGCTTTGCCTGGCGTCGCTGCTTGCTGGCTGGTCGATTGAGAAGCCGCTTGCAACGGCGGCACCGATTGCGCCCAGGCACTCACCGGGAACAGAAGCACAAGAACCAAGAAAAGAGCGGCCGCTCCCGCGACACTGCGGCGCTGCACATCACTCATGCCGCACTCTCTCTGCACGTAGGACGACACGCTCACAGGGCTCCTCGCGGTGCGCGATACCACCGAACCACCTGGTTCTTACGCCAGAGGTACGGCGCTGGGGCTACGAAGATGTGTACGAGCCGTGTGAATGGCGTGACTCCGATCAGCGTGTAAGCCATTACGATATGGAGTTTCACGATCAGCGGCATCGTCGAGATAAACGCGAGATCGGGATTCAGCTTGACGAGCGACCAGAGATACGGCACGGCCGCTGCGGCGAACCACGATGAGCCCCAGGCGTGGAAGACCGCGACGTACACCCCGCTCGCCACTTGCACCAGCAGGAGCGCCAGCACGAACCAATCCATCGGGCTCGTGACCGCGCGAACTTTGGATACAGTCAAACGCCGGTGAATACATCCCGCCAAGCCCACTAGCGTGAGCAGTCCGAAGATCAGCGCGGATGTTTCCAGTACGTACAGTCGCATCGGGCGACTGTTCCAAGCCAAAATCTCGCGCGGGATCAAAAACGCGACGATATGCCCCACGAGTACCACGATGAGACCGTAATGGAACGGCACGAGCGCCCAGAAATGCTGCCTGTTCTCGAGAAATTGCGACGATAAACTCGAGTAGCTAAACGGTGCCGTGCGATATCGCCAGATGGTTCCCAGAAAAAAGATCAGCATGGCGAGATACGGAAGCACGACGAAAAGCAGGCCGTTGGCAAAGGGCAGAGCAAGACTCATCACCATCCTCCAGAATCCAGAATGCGAAGCGTGGGTCCGGCGGCAACCTCTACTGGATCGGGTCGCGGATAGCGGCGCTCGAGGACACGCATGACGGCGAGCAGAACCTGTTCGAAGGGGTTCGATTTGTCCTGAAGTCCCGCGTACATCTTGTCCAGCGCTGGAAACAGACATGCGGTCGCGAACTCGGCGCCTTCCTCTGGCTCCATGCGACCGATTACTTCGAGGGCGTGCATGATATGGTCCGGCAACTCGGTGGACTCGCTGATGCCGAGCCGCCGCAACGTCCCTCGCATCTTCACCAGAAACTCGCCGCGCTCGTAGTTTTCTCCGAAAAGGTGCCACCCGACCTCGAGCGCGCACTTCGGATCGAGATCGAATGTGGCTATGTAAAGTTCCTGGAGCTTTTCGACGGAAAAATCCCGCGTCTGTGCGAGAAATTGGCCCACGAGCATGGCTGCCTCACGATCGCTCTTGGATAGGGCCTCCAAGCACAGCTCTGCCGCATCGAGGTATCCGTCCACTGGGTAGCGCAGTAACGCCGCGAGCAGATCGAATTCACGCACGCTTTTCATCACAGGCCTCTCTTCGGGCCACCCACGAAACCGAAGCCCACACCCTGCTTGTGCTCCAGCGGGTCCTCCATCATCTGAATAGCTTCTTCCCGGTGCATTGGGGGGATCACGAAGCGGTCATCGAACGTGCAGAGCGAAGTCAGGTTGTAAATCGCCTCGGCTTCGGCGGGCGAACAATCTGCTTCACTCAGCATGCGCAGGGCCGTCTTTTCATCGATGTCGCCGACCGTTTTGAATCGCCGGTACCAGCGGACGGCCTTTTGCTTGCGAAGCGCGTGGCGCAAGGGGCCTTCTTCCCCCGCGCCGAACAGGTTGGCGAGGAATTTCATCGGCACGCGCGCCTCTTCGATATCATGGAAAAGATCTTCGGAAGCATGTCCGATCGCGCCGTTCGTCTGGCTCGACATCACGGGGGACATCGGCGGCACGTAAAACAGCATGGGCAAAGTGCGGTATTCCAGGTGCGGCGGGAGCGCCAGCTTCCACTCTTTGACAAATTGATAGACGGGCGAGCGTTGCGCGGATTCGATCACCGAATCGTGCAAGCCATTCTCTCGCGCTGCAGCGATCACTTCTGGATCGTTCGGGTCCAAAATCAGCGACCGCTGCCCTTCGACCAACCTATCGGCCGGAAGACTAGCGATCTCTTCAATTCTGGATGCGTCGTAGAGCAGCACGCCCAGGTACCGAATGCGTCCCACGCAAGAATGAAAGCACGCGGGCGCCTGGCCGGTCTCGAGTCGCGGGAAGCAGAGGATGCACTTCTCCGATTTGCCCGTGTTCCAGTTGTAGAACATCTTCTTGTACGGACACGCTGCCACGCAGGCGCGCCAGCCCCGGCAGCGTTTCTGGTCCACGAGCACGATGCCGTCTTCCCCGCGCTTGTAGAGCGCTCCGGAAGGACACGACGCCACGCAGGCTGGGTTCAAGCAATGGTTGCAGATGCGCGGAAAGTAAAAGAATACGAGCCGCTCCACCGCGAAAAGCTGTTGCTGCACGTCCTGGGTCAAGCCCTTCAAGTTGGAGTCGTTCGCCGCGTAGATCGGAGAGCCGCCCAGGTCGTCGTCCCAGTTCGGCCCGGACTCGATATTGACCAGCTCGCCCGTGACCATCGAGATCGGCCGCGCCGTTGGCTGATCGTTTCCCGCGGGAGCGGTAAACAGGTGCTGGTATTCGTAGGTCCACGGCTCGTAGTATTCGTCCATCGTGGGCATCGACGGATTATGGAAGATATTGAAAATCGTCTTCGCCTTGCCGGTCGATTTCAGGTGGAGACGCCCGTTACGGACCTCCCAGCCCCCGCGATATTTTTCCTGATCCTCCCAGCCGGTCGGAAAACCCGTCCCCGGTTTCGTTTCGACGTTGTTCCACCACATGTATTCAGTGCCGCGGCGGTCGGTCCAAATGTTCTTGCACGCGATGCTGCACGTGTGGCAGCCGATGCACTTGTCGAGGTGAAAGACCATCGAGATCTGCGAGCGGACGTTCATCGCGTGTCTCCTTTGCCTACCATTTCAATTCGGGCAGCTTGCGGACGAATACGTGCGTATCGCGGTTGTTGCCCACCGGACCCCAATAGTTGAAGTGGTAGGTGAACTGGCCGTAGCCGCCGACCATCAAATTCGGCTTCAGCCGGGTTCGCGTCAGACTGTTGTGCCCCCCCGCGCGGCGGCCTTTGCGCATCGGCGAAGTCGGCACCGAGAGCGTGCGCTCCGGCGAGTGGTACTGCATGCAAATGCCTCGCGGAACGCGCGCGCTCACGGCCGAGCGCGTCACCACCACGCCGTTGTCGTTATGCACTTCCACCCAGTCGTTGTCCGCGATGCCGATGTCGGCCGCATCCTTGTCGTTCATCCACAGCGGATCGCAGCCGCGCGAGAGGGTGGTCATGCGATGGTTATCGCCGTAGGTGGAATGAATGTGCCATTTCCCGTGCGGCGTGACGTAGTTGAGCATCTTGGTCGGCCCCACTTGCTGGCTCAAACGCAATTCCGCAAACTGCGTGGGCGAAGGCTTCGGTTTGTACGTCGGCAGGTGCTCGCCGAACTGCAGGTAGCCTTGATGATCGAGGTAGAAATGCTGCCGGCCGGTGAGCGTCCGCCATGGGACGAGGCATTCCACGTTATAGGTGAACGGCGCATAGGACCGGCCGTTTTCGATCAGGCCGGACCACATCGGGCTGTTCCCGAAGCGGTGCGGGCGCGCTTGTATTCCCTTGTAATCGGCACGCATCGCGCGGTTCTTCTCCGCCAAATGTGCCAGCGGAAGTCCGACCTTCTCCTCGATATCCTTGTAAGAACGGTAGGCGAGCTCTCCGTTGGTCACCGTAGCGAAGCGCAGAATCAGATTGCAGGCATCCTCATCGGCGGCGAGCGATGGATAGCGTTTCCCGCCCCAATTCGTCGTAGGAAGCGTCCGCACCGCCTCGTCGTATACGTCCTCGACGGAGTAGTGCGTCCCGTGCGCACCGAGACCGTTGGCGCGTACCGTCGGCCCAAAGGAATTGAACTGGTTGTAGAGGTTGCGGTAATCGCGCGCAACGAGCTTCAGAGCCGGCATCGTCTTGCCTGGAATCGGCTCCACTTTCCCGTCCTTCCAGTCCGCAATCGACGGTTGCGCGATTTCCGCCGGCGAGTCGTGCGCAAGCGGCGATGCCACAAGGTCCCACACCGGCTCCGGAAAATGCCTCGGCGCCAGTTCGGAGAATTTCTTAGCGACTGCCTGGAAGATTTGCCAATCGCTCTTGGATTCCCAGCACGGAGGCACGGCAGCGGACAGCGGATGAATGAAGCTGTGCATGTCCGTCGAGTTGAGGTCGGCCTTTTCGTACCAGGTCGCCGCCGGCAGCACGATGTCCGAGTAGAGCGCCGAGGTATCCATCCGGAAGTTCAGGTCCACGACCAGGTCCATCTTTCCCACGGGCGCCGTCTCGTGCCATGCGATCTCCCGCACCGAATCCGCCGCCATGTCTTCTGCGATGGCATTTGTGTGCGTTCCGAGGTAATGCTTCAGGAAAAACTCGTGGCCCTTGGCGCTCGCGAGCAGGGCATTGCCGCGCCAGATGAACCACACCCGCGGCCAATTTTCCGGGGCGTCAGGGTCTTCTACCGAGAACTTGAGCTTCCCCTCGCGAAGCTGGCGCACAACGTGCGCGCAGATCTCATTTTCATTCTTGGCGCCCGCGCGTTCCGCCTGCTTCACGACTTCGATCGGATTGGCATTGAACTGCGGATAGAACGGCAGCCAGCCGTTGCGCACCGCGCGCACCTGCGTGTCGGCGGTGTGGCCGGCAGCGAGCGACCCCTCCGTCTGGTCAGACGGTACCGTGTGGTAGTCGGTGAAACTCTTTTCGTAGCGCCACTGGTCTGTGTGGATGTAGTGCCAGCTCGGTGCGTTTTGCAGCCGGGAAGCCGGGACCCAGTCTCTCCCGAACGCGATCGCGGACCACGGCTCCATCGGCGCAAGTTTCTCCTGGCCCACGTAATGCGCCAGCCCGCCACCGTTCACTCCGACGCAGCCGCAGAACATCAGGGCCTGGATCGCGGCGCGATACATCAAGTTGCCGTGATACCAGTGATTGATTCCCGCTCCGATGATGACCATGCACCGGCCCTTCGTCAGTTCAGCGGTCGTGCTCCATTCGCGGGCGAAACGGATCACCACGTCGCGACTCATTCCCGTGTATTTCTCCGACCAAGCCGGCGTGTAGGCCTGCGAATCGTCGTCGTAGTCTCGCGGATAATCGCCGGGCAAGCCGCGCGAGACGCCGTACTGTGCCATCAGCAGGTCGTATACCGTCGTGACGGTCGCGACCTTGCCGTCGGCAGTGCGAATCTTCTTTACGGGCACGCCGCGCCGAACCGTCCGGCCTTCGCCGAAATCATCCAACCGCACCTGAACAACTTCATCCGAAGCTGGCAGGAAAGTAAGCGTGGGATCGATCTCAGTCCCGTCCAGGCCATCCTTTAGCACCAGGTTCCACTTCCCCTTTTCTTTTCCCCAGCGGAAGCCCGAACTGCCCATCGGCATTTTGGGGCGCGCATCCTTCGCGTCCCACATCAAGAACTTCCAGTCGCCGTTCTCAACGCTTGCATAGGTCGCGAGCCGGCTGGCGCGCAGAAGCTGCCCCGGCTGAAAGAAGCCTTCTTTCGAGTGCAATTCGACGAGGTAGGGGGCATCGGTGTATTTCTTCGTGTAGTCGATGAAGTAGGGAGTCTGCTTTTCGTGGTGCGCCTCCTTCAGCAGGACGTGGTTTACGGCCATCCACCACGCGCCGTCCTGTCCGGAGTTGATCGCGACCCACTCGTCGGCATACTTCGATACCTGGCTGAAGTCCGGCGAGAAGACCCACATCTTCGAGCCGTTGTGGCGAGCCTCAGCGGCAAAGTGGCAGTCCGGCGTGCGCGTCATATTCAGGTTGGAGCCCATCACGGCTAGCAGTTTCGCGTTGTACCAGTCTGCGGATTCGTGAACGTCCGTCTGCTCCCCCCAAGTTTCGGGCGAAGCGTTCGGCAGGTCGCAATACCAATCATAGAAAGAGAGCGAAACGCCGCCCATCAACTGCAGCATGCGCGCGCCTCCGGCGTAACTGATCATTGACATCGCCGGGATCGGCGAAAATCCGGTGATGCGGTCGGGGCCATGCTTCTTGATCGTGTAAATACAGGATGCGGCAATCAATTCGAGCACAGTGTCCCAATCAGCGCGCCGAAATCCTCCCTTTCCGCGGGCTTGCTGCCAGCGCTGCCGCGCCTCGGGATTCTCGACCAGCGACGCCCAGGCCTCCACAGGGTCGTCACACTTGGCACGCGCTTGCTGCCAAAGATCGAGCAGGACTCCCCGCGTGTACGGATATTTCACGCGCAGCGGGCTGTAGAGATACCAGGAGAAAGAAATGCCGCGCTGGCATCCGCGCGGTTCGTAAGGAGGGAGGCCGGCCTCAAGCGATGGATAGTCGAGCCCCTGCATCTCCCACGTGACGATTCCGTCCTTAACGTGGATCTGCCATGTGCATCCGCCGGTGCAATTCACGCCATGCGTGCTTCGCACGATCTTGTCGTGCTGCCAGCGATTGCGATAGAACTCCTCCCATCCTCGCAATTGCGGCGTCGATTCATCCCGAATCCAGGAAAGAGCGTCCTTGCGTTTCATTGCCCACCTCGGATCTGTGTACGCACCATTGGTTGTCGCACCGCCCGGAATCGCCCTCGCCACGCCAACTGAAGCAAAGCGAGTCCCACAAGCGCGCCGCCGAAACCAATGAAGAAGAATTTCCAAGTGACAGAGGTGCCTACAGGCTGGCCTCTCCGGCTTGCGTCATCCATCACTGCGAGAAGGGAAAAGATCTCTTCCGGTTGCAGCGGATGGCCGCCAAAGAGAGACTGCATGGTCGGTGTGGGCGGACTCGAAAGCCACGCGCCGACGCCCTTGCGTCCGCCCAGCCGGTCGAAGACCTTCGTTAAATCCGTGCCGAGTCGCCCGCCACCTAGGCTCCCGATTGTTCCGAGCGTATGGCAAGAAACGCAGGGAGGCCCACCATTGGCGAGCGGCTGCTCGCCCAGGAAGATTTGCCGGCCGGTCTCCGTGTCGGCTTCGGTGAACGCCCGCTCGCTGACCGTGGTACCCGGAGCCTCCGTCTTCGCGCCGCTTGGCTTTCCCTCAATGTAATCGAGCAGGGAATTCGCCATCCCGGACGTCATGCCGGGCAGTGTTGGCATCACTAAGCCATGGGCGTCTTGAAGAAGCTGCGCCGCGTATGGATCTTTGCTGTCGATAACAGCTTTCGGGTCTTGCAGAAACTTGACGAGCCACGCTCGATCTTTCTTCTTCGTGACGCCCTCGAGATCGGGGCCGATTAGGTGACCTCCGCCGATGGTGTGGCACATCGAGCAGTTCTGTCGAAAGTAGTCCTCAGCCGTCTGGGCACGCGTCTGCGCTGGAGCGGCCGCACAAACGCACACGCCCAGCGCCACCAGACCGACCTTGATCCCCAGCGCTAACCTCATGGCCTGCCCTGCCTTTCGGAGGCGGTTTCTGGGAGGGAAGTTCTATCGCCCTTCCGAACCGCCGGACGGTTTGTTGGCTGCTTCTCGCCTCGAGTGTCTGAAACGTCCTGCAAGAGTTCGGCGAGCGTGGTCCTCTGCAGCAGCCTCTGAAATTCGTCTCTCAAAGGTGCCCACGACTCATGGAGCGGGCAGGGATCTTTCGATGAACAATCTCCGAGCCCGAGCACGCAGCGGTCCGGCTCCCCTGGGCCTTCAGTTGCATGCACCAACGACCACAACGTAATCGCCTCGGGGGGCTTGCGGAGCTGGATGCCCCCTCCCGGCCCCCGGAACGTCCGCACGAGGCCCTGCTGCGCCAATCGCTGAATGACCTTGGAGAGGTAGGCCTTGGGGACCTTTGTGGAAGCCGCGATGTCTTGGACAGGGGTAATTTCTCCGGGAGGGTAGCTCGCCAAGCAGAGAGCCGCTCGAATTGCAGCTTCGGCAGCGTGTCCGTAGTACATCGCACCTCCTAAACAAGAATTGTTACTCTTTTAATCCTCTTTTTCGCGGCTGTCAAGCTCCATTTCAACTCCCGGTCGCTACGTTCCGTACGGTGCTTGTTAGAGGAGGCTTACGATCCAGTTTGGCGCTGACGGGCGAAATGATTCACTGGAATACGTAGTCTTTTATGGCCTACATGAAACCGTGCAAATTGCCTCTTACCTCGCTGTCGTGGCTTGCTCCGGCAAGCAGGCTCGACTCGAAAAGTCCAGAAAATTCAGCTGGTGCCCCCTGAAGTCAAATTTGTCGACGAGCCGACTGGAGTATCCGGAAACTGGAAAGCAGGGAACGAGGGGGAAACGGCGACATTGCAACAGCGACCGCAACGATCGAGGTCGCTGCAGGAAGAAGCGCGACGGTCTGCCAGTACATCGTCGACTACGTTCGCGGGCGGCCCGTACGCCGAACCGCGATCCGTAAGTAGGACGAAAGTCCTATTGTCGGGCGCGGTTCCTGGCACTATCGTTTGTCCTCATGTTGAGCCTTCCGGCCACACTACAGAAGAATCAAGCCTCGATTTTGGGCATCGCGAAGCGCCGCAGCATGCGCGTGCTGCTCAGCGTGCCGGTGCGCGTCAGCGGCAGGGATGGCAAGAACCGCGATTTTGACGAGGAAACGCGGACGCTGGTGGCCAATGCGCACGGGGCGCTGATCTCGCTCGCTGTAGTGCTCGTGGCCGGTCAGGAAATCACCATCTCGAACATCGCCACGCAACAGTCTCGCGATTGCCGGGTTGTTTACCTAGGGAGCGAGGAAACGGGAAAGGTTCAGATGGGAATCGAGTTCCTCAAACCCTCCCCGACGTTTTGGCAGATTGATTTTCCGCCCGACGACTGGAACGTACCGGAGGAATAATCCCATTGAGCGGAACGCGCCACTATTCTCGCCCTCTCATGAATTCGTTGTCGCCGCCGGCCAGGCAGGGGAGGCATTTGCGACGAAGCGCGCGGCTGAAGTTGACGGTACCGGTGCTGGTGCATGGAAAGACCATGTCCGGAGAACCCTTCCGCGAATTGACGCGTACTCTTTCGGTGAATGCTCACGGCGCATTGCTGGCGCTCGCCGCGACGGTAGAGAAAGGCCAATCGCTCCTGGTTGAGAATAAGAACACCCGGAAGGAGCAGGAATGCCGTGTGGTACACGTAGGACCCGCACACAACGGCAAATGGTCCGTGGGAATCGAATTCACGCACGTAGCGGCAGACTTCTGGCGAATTTACTTCCCGCCCCGACCTAGCTGATGCGCTGATCTCGGGTTGGTAACTCACTTACCTTCCAAATACCTGTTTCAATAGGCTGGTTGTCCGTGCCGCGGGATCCTTGCGAATCTTTCTCTCTTCCTGCCCCAGCATGTAGAACAACCCATTCAGTGCCTGGGAGACTACGTAATCGGTGATGTCCAGATTCTGGCTCCTCATGAAGGGAATTCTCTGAGCCTGGCCAACAAGCTGCTTGTACTGTTGCGTGACGCTGTTTTGGTCCATCGTCTCTTCAACAATGGGACGAAATGCCACGGTGAGCTGTTCGGTTGTCTTGCTCTTGAAATAGTCTGTTGCTGCCGTGTCTCCGCCGGACAGGATCTTGCGCGCGTCATCGAAGGTCATGGACAGAATCGCATCAACAAAGATTTTCTTGGCCGACGGAGCTGCCGCTTCCGCAGCTCGGTTCATGCTGAGAATAAACGCGTCCACCTTGGGTCCGTAACCCACGGCGCGGAGTCCCGTCTCGAGCGTGCGCAAGTTCTTGGGCATGAGGATTTTGATGGCTTCGTTGCCAAAATATCCGTCGGGCCGGCCGGTAAGCCTCACTGCATTGTTGGCGCCGACCTGCAGTGCTTCTTTCAAGCCCGAGGCGATTTTCGAGTCGCTCAGGACTCGTTGATTTCCTAAACCAAGACGTTTCCAGACGTCGCTCGTCTGGCCCAGTACGGGCATCGTCAAGAGCAAAAGGACGGAGCCGAGGAACAAGCCACGAGTGACCATCATCTTCCTCCCCAGTCGTTGCTGTCGGCCCAACGGACTTTTCCACCTAGACCGCTGCGTTCTTGCTGCCAAAACAGCTGTGGTACGACTTTGCAATATCAAGCCGACGATGACTCCCCGACGACACGTTTCAGCCAAAAGAGCCAAAATCGCTGGACCGCCGGACCTTCAATAAGATATAGCAGCACGGGCGCGACATTCCGGTGTTAAGGAAGGGTTGGTGACGGAATACGAACTAAGTGAATTCGTATCGGTTCTGAGCCAATGACGGCTCGCTCGCGTGACCCCGCTTAGGCCCCCCCCAAATGCATGGATGGAATCCATAGATTTAATGCGTTGGACCAGCACGCCGTTTGTACGGTACTAGCTAGGTTGATTCTTGCGGAGGAAACCTGAGGGGGGTGGTGTTTTGCAATCGCAGAAATCCAAACTGCGCGGCGTGCATCGTTTGCCGGCAGGTGTTGTGTCTGGATGCGTCGGGGCCTCTTTGGTTCCATCGGAGACGTACTCG
>OBLQ010000563.1_pt1 | contig 14176 bp, 10 predicted proteins | sample 1519881 | NCBI WGS metagenome assembly OBLQ01 (sample SAMN01911456, study PRJEB22533) | soil metagenome | biome: Soil | place: Malaysia | collected 2012-04-30 | depth DG_metagenome m | reverse complement strand
GGTGCGAAACGATTCGGTGCGCGTGAGGCTGCCTCCGCTCGCCGCGAACGCCGATTTGAGGAGGCTTCCCGGCACGATGTGCAGGCCGGATTTCCCGAGTTCGCGAATGATTTCGTCGCGGCGCGCGCCATCGTGCACCGCGCAGGCGAGGCGCGGAGCGCGATTGTTCGCTTCGAGCAGAGCGAGCGTAGCGGGTGCGCCGAAGCGCGCGAGCCAGCGCTCGACCAACCACGTCGGATGGGAGTGCAAGATGGCGAGGCGTCCGGCGGGCGGGAGATTCGGCGGCAGGAATTTTTCAACGCTTAATCGTGCTTCCTCGGCGGCGCGGCGAAGGACGGCGTTGACGAGAGACGCGGCGGAGGATTTACGTGCGCGCTTGACCAGTTCGACGGATTCGTGGACGGCGGCGCGAGCGGGAATTTTTTCGAGGAAGCGAAGCTGGTAGAGGCCGAGACGAAGCGCAAGCGCTACGGGAAGATCGAGGCGCTCGGCGGGCTTCTTGAGCTGGCGCTCGAGGATAAAATCGAGCAGGCGGCGCCAACGCAGGACGCCCATGGTGAGTTCGGTCGCGAGCGCGGCGTCGGCAATCTTGACGTTCGCGCCAAGCTCGGCGTGCAGCAGGTCGCTGGCGTAGGCGCCCTCCGCTTCCACGCGGCGCAGGATGTCAAAGGCGATCTGTCTCGCGGCGCTGACTGCCATGGGAGTCCATCAGACCATATTCGCTGCGCTGCGGGAAGCGCTTGCGCTACACGAAGCGGTCGGAGGGGGAGAGGCGGGCGCCGTTGGCGAATTCCTGAGCAGTGACGCGCTTGCGGCCTTCGAGCTGGACAAATTCGAGGTGGAGCAGGGTGACATCCCCACAAACAACAGAGGTGTCGCCGTGCTGGCTGACAATGCCCCCCGGCGACGACGAAGGCAGAGCGGCTGCGGCGACTGGCTGCGAGGCTGGTTTGCCCCAGAGGTGACAATTCTTTCCGCGAAACGATGTGAACGCGCCCGGCCACGGCTGAAGGCCGCGAATGCGATTGTAGATTTGCTGCGCGGGGAGCGACCAATCGATGCGGCCGTCCGTCTTCTTGAGCGAAGGCGCATGGGTGGCCAGGGAATCGTCCTGCGGCGCAGGAGTGATTTCGCCGCGATCGAGCTTGCGGAGAGTTTCGGCGATCAGGGGTGCGCCGGCTTCGGCGAGGCGCGCGGCTAATTCGGGCGCGGTTTCGTCGGGGCCGATCTCCGTTTCGTATTGCAGCAGAGTGGGGCCGGTGTCGAGGCCGGTGTCGATCTTCATTGTAGTGAGGCCCGTGCGCGTCTCGCCGTTGACGATGGCCCAGTTGATGGGCGCGGCGCCGCGATATTTCGGAAGCAGCGAGGCGTGCAGGTTGATCCAGCCGAGCCGCGGGATTGCCAAAAGGCGCGCGGGGATGATCTGGCCGTAGGCGATGATGACGACGGCATCGGGCGCGACGCGCCGGAAATAATCGTACGCCTCCTCGGATTTGATCCTTTCGGGCTGATAGACAGCGAGGCCTGCTTCGAGCGCAGCGCCCTTCACGGCGGAAATCGCTGTCTGCTGGCCGCGGCCGCGGGGGCGGTCCGGCTGCGTGACGACGCGTTCGACGCGGATATCGGGCTGGGCGATCAGATGCTGAAGCGAGGGCACAGCAAAAGCAGGAGTGCCGCAGAAGACGATTCGCAGCGGCACGATGCGCCTACCACTCGCCGGTTTTCTTCAGCTTACGGATTTTGCGCTTGATGAGATCGCGCTTGAGGATGCTGAGGTGGGTGATGAAGAGCATTCCGTTGAGATGGTCGATCTCGTGGCAGAAGGCCCGGGCCAGCAATCCCTCGCCGCGGATTTCGAATTCCTTGCCGGTGGCATCCTGCGCGCGCACGGTGACGTACAGCGGGCGCAGGACGTGGCCGCGAAACCCCGGAACCGAAAGGCAGCCTTCCTCTTCGCGCTGCTCGCCCTCGGTGTGGATGACTTCCGGATTGGCGCAGACGATTTTGGCTTCCGGGTTCTTGCCATTGGTAACGTCGATCACGGCGAGGCGCCGGTTGATGCCAATCTGCGGCGCGGCAAGGCCCACTCCCTGCGCGGCGTACATCGATTCGAACATGTCGTTCACGAGGGCCTGCAACTCCTCGTCGAATTTCTCGACCGGCAGCGAGGGAGTATCGAGCACCGGGTCGCCGAATTTTACGATCGGATGAATCATTGGCCTTCTCTAGAGCGCATTTTTTGACGACTTGCTTCCGGGGCGAGGAGGAATCCCTCACTTTTCTCGGAACGGCATTACAAACCGGAATCGAGATTGTAACAACATCTAGAAATTGTCGAGCTGGCGCTGGTAACCATCGAAATTCCGCCGCGTCTCTCTGAGCGAATCGCCGCCGAATTTTTCGAGAAACGCTTCGGCCAGCGTGAGCGCCACCATGGCTTCGCCGGCCACCCCTCCGGCGGGCACGACGCAGACATCGGAACGCTCGTACGCCGCCTTGACAGCTTCCTTGGTGTTCAAGTCAGCTGTCAGGAGCGCGCGGCGGAGCGTGGAAATCGGCTTCAGGTACCCGCGCACGATCACGTCCTGGCCATTGGTGATGCCGCCCTCGAGGCCGCCGGCGCGGTTGGAGGAGCGGTCGAAGCGCTTGCGCGCGGCGTCGTAGCGGATCTCGTCCTGGACCTCGGAGCCGTAGCTTGCCGCATTGGAGACGCCGGAGCCGATCTCGACCGCCTTGACGGCCTGAATGGACATCACCGCGCGGGCCAATTTCGCGTCGAGCTTTTCGTCCCACTGCGCGTGGCTGCCGAGCCCCGGCGGGATTCCTCGCGCGACGACTTCGAAAATTCCGCCGAGCGAATCGCCCGCGCGCAGCACGTGGTCCACCTCGGCGATCATTTTCCCTTCGACGTCGCGATCGACGCAGCGCAAGGGCGACTCGAGATTGTCGCAGACGGCGGCGATTTCGTCCCAGGTGGCCTGGCGCTCGAGGCGCGCGTGGCCGACTGCGACCGTGTGGCTCAGAACGGCGGCGCCGAACTCGCGCAAGAACAGTTTGGCGAGAGCGCCCACAGCGACGCGGGCGGCGGTCTCACGGGCCGAGGCGCGCTCGAGGACGTAACGCGCGTCGTGGAAATTGAACTTCTGCGCGCCAGGCAAATCGGCGTGGCCGGGGCGGGGCGCGGTCAAGCGGCGCTGGGCGTCCTCGGCTCCCGCGGTCTCTTCCACCGGAAGGGCCTGCTCCCAATTCTTCCAGTCGCGATTTTCGATGCGCAGGGCGATCGGCGCGCCGATGGTCTTGCCGTGGCGTACGCCGGCGAGGATGTCGGCCTGGTCCTTTTCGATCCGTTGGCGTCCGCCGCGGCCGTAACCGAGCTGGCGCCGATGCAGTTCGCGCCCGACGAACGCGAGGTCCACCGGAACGCCGGCGGGCAGCCCGGAAATCCAGGCGACGAGCGCCTGCCCGTGAGATTCCCCGGCTGTGACGAATCGCAGCATGTTCAGTGGCGCCTGGCCTGCAGGCACAATCGAAAGATTCTACCGGAGGCACCGCCGCGCGTAAAGGCCGCAGGGTGCGCGCGAGGCGCCGTTTACATGGCAGCGCGTTGGGTTGGCGCGGATGTTTGCTTGACGGGCCACGCAGCGGACGTTAGGCTTTCGAGGACTCGACTGACGATTGTCAGCCGGAGTCGCCGACCATGCCTGAATCCAACGAAGCTCCATCCGTGCTGTCATTTTTTGGGGGGGCGCTCAAGCGCTGGATCTTCGCCGTGCAGGATTATTCGTTGCTGTCCCTGCAGTCGGTCGTCAACATCTTCCTGCCGCCGTACTACTGGATGGATACGCTAGAACAGATGGATTTGATCGGAGTGGGATCGCTCCCCATCGTGGTCGCCGCCTTTCTGTCCATCGGGGCGGTTCTCGTGCTCAACACGGCGTCGCAATTCCAGCGGTTCGGAATGACCGCGCTCACGGGAGACGCCGTATCGCTGGCGCTCGTCCGCGAACTGGGTCCCACGATTGCGGCGCTGCTGGTGGCGGGCCGCAATGCATCGGGGATGGCCTCCGAGCTCGGCTCCATGGTAGTGACCGAACAAGTGGACGCCATGAGGGCGCTGGGGACGGACCCGGTGCGCAAACTCGTCACGCCTCGTCTGATCGCCACGGTGTTGATGCTGCCGTTGCTGGTGGCGGTGGCGGATTTCGTCGGGCTGATCGGGGGCTACATCGTCGCGAATTTTACGCTGCGGCTGGGCGCGGTGCAGTTCTGGACACGCGCGGTGGATGCGCTCGAGTTCGGAGACCTGGTGCAGGGATTCGTGAAGCCCATCGTCTTCGCGTTCATCATTGCGACGATCGGATGCTACGAAGGGCTGCGAGTGAGAGGCGGCACACAGGGTGTCGGGCGCGCGACGACTTCGGCGGTGGTGATCTCTTCGGTGCTCGTCCTTGTGGCGGATACGTTTCTGGCCAAGCTACTGCTCTACATCTTTCAGAAATAAGCAGCGTCCGAGATCGCATGGCAACGGAAAAAGGGCAGTGCGAATCATCCGCTGCGAATCACCGCGGTTTCCATCTATAATCCCGTCATGACGCGCCCGACTCGTCCGGCGCCGCTGCGCGAAACACCGTCGCTCGTTCCGGGCGAACCGCTGATTGCGTTCCACGATGTCCGCATCGGCTTCGACGAAGGCGACGTGCTTCGCGGGATATCCTTCGAAGTGCGACCGGGCGAAACGAAAGTCCTGCTCGGAGAGAGCGGGTCCGGAAAAACGCTTACGATGAAGCTGGCGGCAGGCCTGCTGCGCCCCGACGCAGGACGCATCTGGGTGATGGGCCAGAATGTCGCCGAGATGCCGGAGCACCAACTTCTTGATTTTCGGCGGCAAGTGGGGTTCGTGTTTCAGGAAGGCGCGCTTTTCGATTCGCTCACGGTCGCAGAAAATGTTTCTTTCCGGCTGCGCGAGGAAGATCTGCCGGACGACGAAATCGAAGAGAGGGTGCGCGAGGTGCTGCGTTTCGTGGAGTTGGAATCGGCGATCGACAAGTACCCGGCCGAACTTTCCGGCGGCATGCGCCGGCGCGTAGCCATTGCGCGCGCGCTGGCCGACCGTCCGCCGTTGGTGTTTTACGACTCGCCGACCGCCGGGCTGGATCCCGTGACGTCGCAGACGATCATTACCCTGATCCTGCGCTTGCGCGACTTGCAGGGCGTGACGTCGATGCTGGCCACGCATCGCCTGCAGGATGCGACCGGCCTGGCGAGCTTCCGTTTCGACGTAGAGACGAACCGCGTCGTGGCTCTCGACGGCAACGGTGGAATGCCGGTTGCACATCGGGGTGAACAGGAGGTTGCTCCGGCGACCAACGTTCTTGTCCTGCGGGAAGGGCGAGTCTATTTTGAGGGCGCCGTCGACGACGTGCTGCGCTCATCCGACGATTACTTGAGGAAATTTCTGGCTTCTGCGAAATAGAGATCACATTCGGGTTCGCCGAGGAGGAACTGCAATGGCGCAACGAAAGCAACTGACGTGGTCGGAGCTGCGGGTGGGGCTTTTCGTGCTGGCGGCACTGTTCATTTTGATGGTGGGGATCTTTTACGTCACCGGCGCGGGATTCCTCGGGCCGAAGTATCGCTTGACGACGTATTTGCCCGAGGTCGCCGGATTGAAGACGGGAGCGCCCGTGGACCTCGACGGCGTCGAGATCGGCAACGTCCAGTCGATCAGCCTTACGCCGAATCCGCCCGACCGCGAACACAGCATCACACTCGTGCTGCGTGTCGACAGGAAGTACCAGAATCAGATCCGCAGCGACTCCACAGCGCGGCTCGTGACTCAGGGCCTGCTCGGCGACCGCTACGTGACGATCTCGCGGGGCCTCACCGGTGCCGTTCTTCCGCCCAACGGCACCATCCCCGGCGAGGAAGAGGCAGCCATGAAGCAGGTTGTGGAACGTGGCGCCGACCTGCTGCAAAATCTCGTGGCGCTGACTGACGACGTAAAGGACCTCATCGACGGGCTCCAGAAGGGGAAGGGCACGCTCGGGAAACTGATGAATGATCCCTCGCTTTACAACCACCTGGACCACACAGCTGCAAAACTGGATTCTGTGGTCTCAACGGTCCAGCAAGGGGAGGGGACGGTGGGCAAGCTCGTCATGTCGGACGACCTCTACAGGAAAGCCGATGCGACCATCGGGCACATGGAAAACGTGATGGCTGCCGTGCAGGACCAGAAAGGAACCATGGGCAAGCTCATCTACGATCCGAGCGCCTACAACGAAATCAAGGGAGTCGCGGCGAAAGGAAACGCGCTCCTCGGAGACGTGCGGCAAGGGAAAGGTACGCTCGGCAAACTCGCCACCGACGACGCGCTCTATGCAAATCTGCGGGACGCCTCCGCCAACGTTCGGGACGCCACCGCAAAGATGAATTCCAACCAGGGCACGATGGGGAAGTTTTTCACCGACCCGGCCTTCTACGACAATATGACTGGGCTTTCGGGCGATTTGCGGCTTCTGATCAGCGATTTCCGGCAGAACCCGAAAAAATTCCTACATATAAAGCTGGGCTTGTTCTAAGACGCGGCCACGAAGACACAGAGTCATGAGGAAGGCCGATCTGTAAATGCCTTCTCTGGTGTTCGCTGCGCGTTGGTGTCTACGCCGCTATTCTTGTTGCGTGCACGAGAGTTCGAGGGCAAGTTCGCGGATGCGGCGCAGATCGAGTTTTCCAGTGCCGAGGTGGGGGAACTCCTCGACCGAGAAAAACTGATTTGGGCGCGGGATCCACAGATTCGGCAGGCCTGACTGCGGCAACTTTTCGAGCACGGCTTTCAGGTCGTCCGGTGCAAGGGTGTGCAGCACGACGAGCCGCTCGCCCTTCTTCCCGTCGGGCACTGCGGTGACGACAAACCGCTGCTCGGTTGCGCCCGCCAGTTCGTGCAACCGCTCTTCGATCTTCACGTGCGGCACCATCTCGCCGCCGATCTTGCTGAAGCGGCTGAGCCGGTCGGTGATCGTGAGGAAGCCGTCTTCATCCTGGGTGGCGATATCGCCGGTGACGTACCAGCCGCCCTCCAAGACCTCAGCCGTTTTCTCAGGCTTGCCGAGATATCCCTGCATGACGTTGGGCCCGCGCACGAGCAGCAGCCCGGGCGTGCCGGCCGGAACCGGCTCGCGCGTTTCCGGATTCACGATGCGCACGCTGACGCCCGGCAACGGATGCCCGATGCGCCCGCGCTTGGCCCCCACCTGGCGGAAACCGGGCGCGCGGAAATCACGCGTGTTCACGGCGACTACCGGCGAACATTCCGTGGCGCCATAGCCTTCGAGCGGCCGGATGCCGAAGCGTTCTTCGAAGGCCAGCGCAAGCCGCTCCGGTAATTTTTCAGCGCCGGCAACCACGAATTGCAGGCTGCCGAAATCCTCAGGCGAGCAACGCCGCATGTACGCCTGCAAAAATGTGGGCGTGGCCAGCAGAAAGGTGACGCGGTAATCGCGTACGAGTTCTGCGACGGCGGCCAGATCGAGCGGGCTCGGGTGGTAAACGGCGGAGACGCCCAGCACGGCCGGTAACCAGAGTGTGACCGTGAAGCCGAAGGAGTGGAAAAACGGCAGGACGCCGAGCAGGCAATCGCCGCGATCGAGCATGAACGTTTGCCCCACTTGCTCGATATTCGATGCGATGTTGTAGTGCGTCAGCATGACGCCCTTGGGCTCGCCCGTGCTGCCGCTTGAGAAGATCACGGTGGCGAGATCGTCGAGGGTCTTCTTCTGGCCGCCCGCGAGGATTGGTTCAATCCACCGGCTTGGCACAAACCAAAGCGCTAGCGCCGCCATGCGCTCCCCGAAGCGCGGCGAAGCGGCGGCGTCCTCGAGCAGAATCGTCTTTCCCGGCACCTGAAGCGGAATTCTTTCGAGTAGCAGCCGCGTGGTGATGACGGTTTCGAGCTGGCACTGCGCGGCGCACGAGGCGAGCGTTTCGTTCGAGGACGTGTAGTTCAAGTTAACCGGAATCTTCCCCGCGATCATGGCCGCGAAATTCACGAGCGCACCCGGGACCGATGGAGGCAGCAGGATGCCGACCATTTCCTGACCCGCCCAGAAGGTGCGGAGCCGCCGCGCGAGAAAAATCGCGCTGAGCAGCGCACCGGACCACTTCATTCGTTGGCGTCGCTTGTCCGCCATCGCGAAACGGAGAGGATAGCGATGCGCGGTGCGAATCAGCGAGCGATGAAGCGTGTGCAGGCGATTCTTGTGGTGGCGGTAGGCTTCGCTCTGCAAGTCCTGCACGGCCTGGCGCACCTCAAAGGGCCGCGCCGAGGGCGGCATCGGTTTCCCGAAACTCACCGTCACCGGATATGGGATCGAGCGCGGGACTTTCCAAAGAAATCGCCCGCGCTCGAAACTGAAGATGCTGCCCCACACGCCGTCGAGGTTCACCGGAACGATCGGCGCCTCCACGCCCTTCATGATCCGCTCGAAACCGCGCCGGAAGGGAAGCAGCCGGCCGATGCGCGTGATCTGGCCTTCGGCGAAGATGCAGACCACTTCTCCCGCACGGATTGCCTCGGTTGCCTCGCGCAACGAGTGGAGCATTTCGCGCGGACGCTGTTCGGAGGAGATCGGGATCGCGCGAATCATTTTCGCAAATGGCTTGACGAACGGGAGGTCGTAGATGCCCTTGTAGATTAGAAAGCGGATGGGCCGATCGGTCGAAGCGATCAGCAGGAGCCCGTCGACGAAAGACATGTGGTTTGCAACGAAAAGCGCGCCGCCGGTTTCGGGCACGTTGTCGCGGCCCTCGACGCGGATGCGGTAGACGGTGTGCGTGACCAGCCACAGGACGAATCGCACCAGAGAGTCGGGCAGCAGGTAGATCGAGTACGCCGTCGTGACCAGGGTCAGCACCGCGCCGTCCAGGAAGATGCCGCGCGCCGTCTGGTGCAAGACGCTCGAGAACAAGTAGTAGGCGCCCGCCGCGAGAAAGATCCCGACAAACGACAGCAGGTTGGCTGCGGCGATCACCCCGCCCTTGCGTTCCGGAGGCGGACGGTGCTGGATCAACGCTCCGAGCGGCACCGCAAACAATCCGCCGAAGAAGCCCAGCAGCGCGAGGTGCGTCCCCGCAGTCCAAAGCGTAGGGCGCGGGCTATAGAGCAGCGCGCCGAAAAGAGTCATTCCCACGGCGCCGAGCGGGATGAGGCCGTATTCGATTTTTCCGCCGGAGAGATATCCTGCGGCGGCACTGCCCAGTCCGATGCCAATTCCAACCGCCGCCTGCAAATAGCTCGTGTGCGTATCGTCGATGCGGAGCACGTCGTGCCCGTAGATCACGATGGCGAGCTGCAACAACCCGGCCAGAAAGAAGAGATAGGTGTTCCCAAGCACCGCCCATCCCAGCACGCGGTCGGCGCGGATGGCCTTCAGTTGCGCGCCCAGGTCACCTAGCGGATTCCAGCGGAAAGTCTTCCTGGGATCGGCGGGTGGGACGCGCGAAATCCCGAAACTCGTGGCCAGCCCGAAGAGCGTGAACGCGAGCAGGAGGACGCCGGCCACGGCCTCGCGCCCGTGGTAGCGGTCCGCTAGAGAGCCCGCCGCCATCATGGCGCTGACGCTGGCGAGAAACGTGCCCAGCTCGATGATGCCGTTGCCCCAGGAAAGGCGGCGCTCGGGAAGCAGTTCCGGAAGCAGGCCGTATTTTGAAGGGCCGAAGAGCGCCGCCTCCGCGCTGATGAGGAAGACCCCGGCGCATTGCATGGGCAGGTTGTGCAGCGCGAGGCCGAAGATGAAAAACGCCATCACCGCAATTTCGAGGAATTTCGTTCCTATCGTGACGCTGCGCTTGCTGTGCCGGTCCGCGAAATAGCCTCCGGTCATCGAGAAAAAGATGAAAGGGAGCGCGAAGAGCGCGCCGATGATCAGGACAAGAAAATCGCGCCGTTGCTGCGGGAACTCCATCCCGATGACGATGTAAATGACGAGGAACTTGAGCGCGTTGTCGTTGAAGGCGGTCTGGAACTGCGTGACGATGAGGCTCCAGAAGCCGCGCTCCCAGTTGGGAACGGGTTGCGGGTGCGGGGCCGGCGTGTTGGGTGCGGTTTCCATCGAGCATCAGTCGGTTTCGCCACTCCGAGCCGCTTCGCGGAGTCGAATTCGCCGATGAGTGTATCGCAAGCTGTCTATTTCTCGAGCGCCGCCAGCGTGCCGGGTTTCTGGAGTCCACCGGGCGGAAGGCACGCTGGGCTGGACGAACGCGTGGGATTGAAACAGGAGCCCGGGCTAGGCGATGACGCGAAGAGAAGACTTGTCAGAAGGGGCGCTTGGACTGGACGAACGTTCGTCCGCCGGCAGCGGGACTTCACGCTTGGAATATTTCGTCGCCACGTAATCGTTCACGAGGGCTTGAAACGCTGCGGACAATTCGTCGTAGGTGCCTTCAAGCGTGGTGAACTTTTGGCCGTCGATGTACACGGGACAGCGCGGCGCTTCGCCCGTGCCCGGCAGGCTGATGCCGATATTCGCGGCCTTCGATTCGCCCGGGCCGTTGACGATGCAGCCCATCACCGCCAGCTTCAAATCCTCGACGCCCTGATAGTGCCGCTTCCATTCCGGCATTTTGTCGCGGATGTAACCCTGGATGCTTTCAGCGAGCTCCTGAAACGTGGAGCTGGTGGTGCGTCCGCAGCCGGGGCAGGCGGTCACACTCGGCGCGAAGGTGCGCAGGCCGAGCGATTGCAGCAGTTCGCACGCGGCATAAACTTCCTCGCGGCGGTCGCCGCCGGGCCGCGGCGTGAGCGAAACGCGAATCGTGTCGCCGATGCCTTCGGCGAGCAGGATCCCCATAGACGCCGCCGACCATACAAGCCCCTTGGCGCCCATGCCGGCTTCCGTCAACCCAAGGTGCAGTGGCTGGTCGGTCTTGCTTGCGAGTTCGCGATAGATATCTACGAGGTCGCGAGGACGCGACACTTTGCACGAAATGATGATCTGGTCTTTGCGCAATCCCGACTCCACGGCCAACTCGGTTGATTCGAGCGCCGAAAGCACCATGCATTCGTTGAGGATTGCTTCGGATGTCTTGCCTAGATCGCCATCCGTATTCTCCTGCATCTTGCGCATGACGAGCTCCTGATTGAGAGAGCCGCCATTCACGCCGATGCGCACGGGCTTGGCGTGGTCGCGCGCCACTTTGCAGATGGTGGCGAACTGCTCGTCCCGCCGCTGGCCATGGCCGACGTTACCGGGATTGATGCGGTACTTATCGAGCGCGCGAGCGCAGTCGGGATATTTCGTCAGGAGCACGTGGCCGTTGTAGTGAAAATCGCCGATGATCGGGACGTCACAGCCGGCGTCGAGCAGCCGCTTCTTGATTTCCGGCACGGCTGCAGCTGCCTCGGGGACATTGACAGTGATACGGACGAGTTCCGAGCCTGCCTGCGCGAGATCGAGGCACTGCTGCGCGGTCGTGGCAGCGTCGGCTGTGTCCGTGTTGGTCATCGATTGCACTACCACGGGCGCGCCGCCGCCCACTTGCACTTTGCCGACCTTTACGCCGACTGTCTTGTGTCGTTTCTGGGGCATTTTGGGTCCATTGTAGCGAATCCGCGCAGTCGGGCGCTAGTCGTGCGGCAAGATGGTTGTCATGATGCGGGAAGCAGACGAATCCACGCTTTCAGTAGCGTGCGATCGCAATTCGGAGACTTATATTTCCGCTCGGTGGGCGGAGCCACCGGACTTGCCGCTGCGCGGGGTCGGCACAACTGTGGCCATTTTGCGGATCATGGCCAGGACCAGCCTCTTGTCGTCGTCGGAGAGCGTGGTGGAATATCGCTTGATCTCGGCGAGGAAGCGAATCTCTTCTTCCGAAAGCTCGCCAAGCATCTTGCGTGTTTCACGGTCCTGAGGCGTGTCGGTGCCCGGGAAAAAATCGGCCAGGTTGATTTCCATGGCTTCGGCGATCTTCGCGAGCGTTTCCAGCGAGGGGACCGTGTGCCCGTTTTCCACGCGGGAGAGGTAGCAGCGCAGGAGCCCGGTACGGCGTTCGATGTCGCCCTGCGATAGGCCCCGGTCGCTCCGGTAGGACCGAATCACCTCTCCGATATTCACCTTCGGCTTCTCTTTGGGCATGGTATCTCCTCGGGCAACAGCGGGTATCTTAAAAGTCACCCCTGCGAGGCGCAAGCGGAATTTGAGGGGGTGTTCTTAACAGAAACACCCCTCCGCACGGAATGAGGACGGTACTCCATTTTGCGGCCGCTGTTTGGAACAACCGGGGACCGCTGGTAACCGTCCGGCTCCTATTTCGTGGATTTGGAAATCAGCGCGGTGACGTCCTGCTGCAGCGTGAATTCGAGCAACGTTTCGCTGGGGATGCGCACTTGCTCGCCGTGGGTCAGCACCTGCGCAGCTGTGCCTGCACCGGCGCCTACCCCGGCGCCGATCGCAGCGCCTTTGCCGCCACCCGCAATAGCGCCAATGATCGCCCCGACCGCCGCTGCTCCACCGATGCGCTCTGCGCTTTGCTTCCCCCGGCCTTTGCCAGCGACATCATATTCCGTCGATTCCAGGGGCACGATGTTTCCGTTGATGCGGATTCCGGTTAGCTCGAGCGTCAGCTGCGCGCTTCCGGCGATTTTCCCCGCCCCCTTCGCTTGCGCAAGCTTGCCGTATACGTCCGCGCCTTTCGGCGCCACGACGGTGTCGCCCACCGTCAGCGGACTTTCCAGGCTCGCGTGGAACGGATCGCCAATCTGGTTGGTCGAAGAATCCACTGTATCGATCATGCGAACGAGGAGCGAAGTTCCCGCTGGAATCGTAATTGCGCGCGTACGCCCGTTGCTTGCCTGCGCTGGCTGACTAGCCGCAGCGGGTGGAGCAGGAGCCACGGCTGCGGGCGCAGCCGCCACCGCAGGCGATTCGCTTTCGGTCTCGTCGAAGCCAATGTTCAGCACTTCCTTAGTCGGAAAGATTTGTACCTTGCCGTCCACCTCAAAACGGATATTGAGCGGGGACCCTCCCAGAAATCGGCCTTGCATGATCTGTCCGTTCTTCAATTCGAGCGTGTCGCCTAGCACGATTCCCGGCAAGGAGACTGCGGCAATGCTCACGGCCGCAAAGACGAACAAGAACGAGCAGCAAAATTTCGTTGCGACGGATGTTTTCACGGGCGTTCTCCCTCAGTGGTCACAAGGTGATCCGAACCGAACAACGAACTCAATGATGTTTCAACGCGGCTGGGACGCGCGGCTTGCAGCACCATGATACCGCAAACTCGCTATATGAACAGTGGCCCAAGAGCGCTCTGGTTTCGCGATCGCGGAGTTGGGTGTGCTCCGTTCTGCGGATGGGAGGTGCTACGTGACAGGCTGTGATACCTGGGTTGGCTGCGGCGATTCATTCTCCTTGCCGGCGCGCTTGTCGGCGTAGAGTGCGTCGTCGGCGCGCTTCAGGAACTCCTCCGATGTTTCGCCGGCTCTGTAATCCGTCCACCCGCGCGAGAACCGGCAGGGGATCCTTGCTCCATCGTATTCCACTTCGAGACCTTCGACGCGGGAGAGAACGTGCTTTACCTCTTCAAAGCGGCATTCCGGCAGCAGCACCATGAATTCGTCGCCACCGAGCCGTACCGCGAGGTCCGAACCCCGAATAGCTTTCTGCAGGCGTTCGGAAAAACTTCTCAGGAGCAGGTCACCCGCCGCGTGGCCCAGTTGGTCGTTGATCTGTTTCAAGCCGTCAAGATCGATCAGCAGGACGGTCAACGGACGCGCGTGGCGCAGGGCCCGGCTGATTTCTTCCGCCAGTCGTTGCTCGCCCGAGCGACGGTTGTAGAGGCCGGTCAATTGGTCCAGCGCAGCGAGTTTGTAAACCTCGTTCGTAAGGTTCTGAACCTTGGTGAGCGACTCGATCTGCTCGGCCAACTGGTTTCGCATGCGGATGATCATCGTCTGCTGATATACGAGATAGACGCTGAAAATTAACACAAGCCCCACGAGAGCCCGCACTGCCTGATTGAGGTAGAACGAATAGCTGCCCTGCTCTGTGCTCAACATAGACGGGAATTCGAACGATGCGATCGCGACCGTCAACAGAATCAGCACGAGCACCGTCGTGGACCACAACCACCACTGCCGGCGGTCCAGTTTCCGAAAGTGCTCGCGGAGGAGCTCGGGGCC
>OBLQ010000562.1_pt1 | contig 14208 bp, 11 predicted proteins | sample 1519881 | NCBI WGS metagenome assembly OBLQ01 (sample SAMN01911456, study PRJEB22533) | soil metagenome | biome: Soil | place: Malaysia | collected 2012-04-30 | depth DG_metagenome m | reverse complement strand
CGGGACGATCAATCCCGACTTTCGGAACATCGAAGGGGACGTGCTCAATCTGGACTTCAGCAACTTCGAGCGGCTCGGCAACGAGACGCGCCCGTTCTTCCGGGAGGGAAGCGACTACTACTTCTTTGGTCACGGCCAGCGCATCTTCGCCAGCCAGCGGATCTCTTCCTTCGACGCGGGAATGAACGTGTACGGCAACTTTGGCGGGAAGAGCCGAGTCGGCGTGCTCAGCACGGTCGACGTGGGCCACCAAGGAGTCGCAGCAGGATCGTACACGTACAACCCGGATGAAAAGACAGAACTGACGGGCTCGTTCGCCCTCCTGCAGCACGCCGGCCAGGACAACTCGGCGGCGCGCATCGCGCTGAGCCGCCAGTTCGGGAACTGGAACCTCTTCAGTGAGTCGAGCGCGACCAACGACCAGATCGAGGGAACCGGTGCCTCGAACACGCTTGGAGGGTTCTATCGGGTGCCGGGGTGGAACGCGAACCTCTTCTTAGTGGACGTGACGCCGCACTTCTTTCCTCGCGTCGGCTTTTCACAGGAGACCGGGTTCCGCGGCTACAGCGGACGCGTCACGCGCGAATTCGACTACACGAGCGGAGGACTCACGAACTCGCGCTACAGTCTGAATTTCCTCGACTACGATCGGCTTAACGGCTCCCACTATCGCGAGAACGTCAGCGGAAGTACAGAAGTAACGTTCACAAACCTTCTGAACATCGAGGCAGGTGCAAGTTACTCTCACTTTGAGGACAGGCACGACTACACCTACGGGTTAGCGACCGAGTATCCGCAGGACGACCCGTACCGGCGCTTCGGGATCGACGTGACGACCGGGAGGATCCTCGATACGCCCTACCGCTCGCTCGGAGCAAGTTTCCGCTACAGGCCCGTCAAGCGGTTGCAGGTGACGCTGCGAGCCCAGTCGGTGCGCCACATCGACAACGAGGACCAGATTGTCATGGGGTTCAACTTTGAGAAGGGCAAGTACGAGTCGATCGGCGGGCGCGTCGTTTACGACCAGCACGACTGGAACTGGTACGCCTCGTACCGAATGAGCGGCAACCTCGGTGCGGAGTACTTCCTCATCTTGGGCGACCCGAACGCGCCATCGTTCCAGAACACGCTGATCTTCAAGATGACTGTGCCGATCTCGATCGGTGGCTAAACCACTTCGTTGAACATCTCGACTGCCCGCGCCTTCTTTCTGCGCAGGTCGGCGGAATCCTTGACGAAGTAGAGCGACTCGAGTTCTTTGACCACGTCTTTCGGGAGGTCGTGGTAGAGGTACCGCCCGCCGAAGTCGTATCGGTGCGGGTCGTATTTGGCGCGGAGGACGTCGACCAGCGGGAAGAGGACCATCCGTTGGTAGAAGTGCATCGCGTCGATCAGGTTGCCGCGGTCGAGTTCCTTGTCGACGAAGGAGTGGAAGAGGTTGACCATAGGCTCTGCCTTCGCCCTGCGCTTGGCGATCTCTTCCTCGGTCTGCTTTGGGTCAATGTTTGTGACCTTGATGTGGCTGCCCTTGTCGAAGAGCACGACGGGTCGGCCGTGCCGCTCGACCTCAGTGAGATCCCATCCTTGGGTCTCCTCCGAGACGCAGATATCCACCATCATGTACTTGTGTCCCTTGACGACGTAGAAGGCCTGCCACGCGCCGTGCCAAGTGGGCTGAGGAAGTTCCCATTCCCTCTCAATCTCGGCGACGCTGAGGATCGCCTCTTTGACCCTCTCAGCGACATGGGAGGTCGTTCCGTCCTTGACGAACGCACCGAGGTCTACGTCGGAGAGGTCGTCATCGCGCCCGAACGCGGCAGAACCGCCTTCGGCGAGCGCGAGGCACTCGTCCATCGGCTCGAGCACACTGGATATGGCTCTTCGTAAGTCGTCGCGGATACCCACGGGGTGATGATACGCTGGACTCGGCTGCACAAGTTACGAGCGTATTCGAGTCAAAGAGAAAACTGGCGATATACTCTTGGCATGAAGGTGGTTCTTGCACTTTCAATCGGTGCCGCTGTCTTACTCCCGGTCGTTTCCTGCCAAAGTCAGGGGCGAGTCGACTCGACAGCCCCAGCGCCGAGCTCACAAGTGATTGAACAACAGCCCTTCAAGCCCAGTACGGAGACCGACAGCAAAGTCATCAATACGGCCATGGAGAGCTTTTTCACGAAGGCTGACTGGCAGTCAGACGAATGGCAGAGCGGGGATCTGGTCGTACTGCAGCCAAAGTGGAATTCGGAAATCCGAGAGAGATTCTACTACCGCTATCTGGAGATTCTCCAATACTGCGAGAACAACTGTCCCGATGATGCATTGCATGCACGACTGGAACAGCTCAAGGCTGAGTTTCGGCCAGTGGACAAGCCAAAGATCGAGGTGGCCGAGTCGCTTTCAAACTTGGCGCTCGACAGACAGACTGTGCTGGGCAACTACAGTCCGGGAAGATTTACAAAGGAGAACGCCCTTTTCGAGCGCGAGGCGCCCGGCAAGGTGAGGGTCGCAGGATCAGTGTCGGTGCCGTGCTACTCACAGGACGGCAAGTTCGCGATTCTCGACATGGGTGCCGCGTGGTCTATGCACGGCGCAAGGATCATCTTTCTATTGGAGAGAGAACAGCAGGGCTGGAAGGTTCTCCACGTACACTCCCGGTTCTTGCTTTAAAAAGGGCAGGCGCCGGCTGTGCCGGACCTACTATCCAAAGACGCGACGACAGTCAGATGACCCTGTTGCGAACGTAGACCTCGCCCTTGTCCGGGCCGACCGGTTTGACCGAGACGACGCTCTCCGGCTCGAAGTCGAGCAGTTTGAGCCAGTCTGCGACGGCGTCTGACTTCGGGAAGATCTCGTTCTCGGCGTACTCGGCCTCGACGGCTTCGCGCATGTCTTGTTCGCTGATGCCGTGTTCGACGCTCGGCTCGGCGACGGCACGGCGGATCGCGGTGTCCTTGGCGCGGTCGACGACGGACTTGATGAGCGCGCCGCTGACGAGATCGTTCCAGTAGAGCGTCTCCGAGTTGCCGTTTCGAAAAGCGACCTTGAGGAACTCGGTCTGAGGCGCCTTGCGCCAGAGGTGTGCGAGGGTCGATTCGACGAGCGCGATGCGTGCGCACTCGGGCTCCTCGTGCTCCTTGACCAGTTGTGGATCGAACGGAAGACGTTCGTGCAGGTAGAGCGAGAGGATGTCCCGGGTCGCGTCCTTGTTCGGCCTGTCGATCTTGACCTTGCGGTCGATTCGCTCTGGGCGAAGGATCGCGGGATCGATGTAGTCTGGCCGGTTGCTGGTGAGGATGAGGACGACGTTCTCGAGCGAGACGAGACCGTCTAGTTCGGCGCAGAACTGCGGCACGACGGTGTTGCTTATGTTGAGCCAGCGGCCCGTCGAGCGCGTGCGGAGAACCGATTCGGCCTCGTCCATGAAGATGACGACGAGGCGGCCCTCCTTTGACTTCTCGCGCGCGGTCGCGAAGATCTCGCGCACCATGCGCTCGGTCTCGCCAAGCCACATGTTGAGGATCTTGGGGCCGGAGATGTGCATGAAGTACTCCTTGACCTCGTGCCCGGCCTGTTCGGAGTAGTCCTTGGCGAGGTTGTAGGCGATCGCCTTTCCTATCAGGGTCTTGCCGCAGCCCGGCGGGCCGTAGAGGAGGATGCCTTTCACCGGCTTCTTTTCGAACTTGGCGTAGATCTCCGGATGGAGCATCGGCATCTCGATGGTCTCGCGGATGAGCGAGATCGCGCGCTCCTGCCCGCCGACCGCGGTCCACGGCGTATCGGGCACTTCTTCGACGAAATAGTCCTTGGTCTCCTGGCGCGGGAAGTGCTCGATGGCGACTCGGCCTGTCTGATCCAGTCGCACCTCGTCGCCAGGCTGGATCTTCGTCTGCTTGAGTTCCTCGGACCGCTCGATCACGCGTCCCTGTGCACCCTGAATGTCTGCGCCAACGCGCAGGCGTCCGTCCTCCATAGCGTCGTTGACCTTGATGACTGCACCAACGGGGCCGGTGGGGAGGGTGCCTATGACGGCATAGGCGTCGTTGAGCATGACCCGTGCTCCCGCGACGAGGACCGACCTGTCCATCTGTGGGTCGACGAGGGCGACATACTCGGTGTCTCCCAGGGCAACGAGAACTTTGTCGCCGTCGAGTTCGCGCAGATAGACGCCGACCTTGTTCGCGGGCGCCGTGAGTTTCTGGTAGGCCTCTTCATAGGCAGCAAGGGTCTTGTCGCGCTCCTCTTGGTCTGCCCGCTCGTTCTTGAGTTCGGAGCGCAGGGCCGCGACGAGGCTCGCTATGCGCTGGTCGTTGGGCGAGGCCCCCTCCATCTTCTCAAGCAGGCGCGTGATCCTTCCCTCGGTCTCAGGGGTCATGTCTCAATAATACGACGCGGGAGGGCCATTCTGTCGCCAGTGCCTATCTACCGGCGCGAAGTGCGACCACTGCGGCCGCCACAGCCTCGGCCGCGGCGCGATGGACGTCGCGATTGACCGGCACCGTTCCTGACATCGCCAGCCGCTTGCCTTCGGCCTCGCACCAGCCGACTACGGTGACTGCCTTCTCGCCGTCAGAGGCTGTGTCGATGGCGGTCATGGTGATGGCGACCGTCAGCCCATGGAAGATCCGCTCGACCGCCTTGGCTGCGGCGTCTGCGACGGCGTCGACGAGGCCCCTGCCCTCGGGCATGACCGCGCCGGTACCGTCCACGCCGCCGATGCTGAGAGTGACTGCGACCGGGAGGGTGGGATCGTCCTCATCGACGGAGACGAGACGCACTTGGAAGGTCTCGAGGGGCTCGGCTGCCGTACCCGGCTCTTCGACGGGCTGGCCCGCATTTGCGGACTTTTCTGCCTTGCGCCTCATGCAGTCCTGGCTGGCCAAGTTGATGAGGTTATCGAGCGTGGCGGCGATGTGGGCGTGCTCGCGTCCTTGGGCGCGCAGGCCGCCAGAGAATCCGACGGTGAGCGTCACGGGCTCTGGAACGTCGTCCACCGAGATTCTTAGGTCGGCGATGGAGCCGTACTTCGCGATCGTCTCCTCGCGGGTGAGGTGGGTGCCGATGACGAACTCGTCGCCGCCGTATCTCACCAAGACGTCGTTCCGTCTGTCAATCATTTCTCGCAGGCGCTCGGTCGTGGCCTTGAGGACATTGTCGCCGACGATGTGACCGTGCCGCTTGTTGTACGCGCCGAAGTCGTCGACATCGATAAATGCGAGAGCGATCTCGCCTCCTTCTTCAAGCGCCTCAGTGCCCCAGTCGCGCAGGCGGTTGCTCCATGGCAGGCTGGTCAGGGGATCCCACGACCGGCCGACCTCTTGCAGGAGCATGTTGGAACTGAGGAGACCGCGGAACTCTCCGTCTCGCAGGACGGCCGCGTGGAGCACGTCGTTGTCGATGAACTCCTGCGCCGCGTCGCGTACGCTCGTCGAGTCCTGGAGGACAAGTTTGATGGGTTGAGTGATCGTATTGACCTTGGCGAAGGGGGGCATGGCCAAGGCGCGGTCGAGCAGGACCAGTCCGTCGATCTCCGTGCCTTGCATCACGGCGACGGCGCTGATCTTGTGTCCCTGCATCACGTGGATCGCAGTCGCTACCAGGTGGTCGGGGTTGACCCAGGTCGGGACGAGCTCCAACTCGTCAAGATTGCGCATTCGGCCCCTCGTAGATTGTGACGACAGGCGGCTTGTCTGTGGGATTGACAAAACTACTTGGATTGCCCGCCAGCGACTGCACTATTGCCAGCACTTGGCGCAAACCTAGTAACTTTCGACCGCGAGCCTGCGAACGACCGCGCCGCGACAGTCGGTCACGAGCGAAGAGATCGTCGGCTCCGACTGTTGCAGTCTGAGTCCCGTCGCGAGACCGTAGACCCTGTTCGGCGTGAGACCGAGGAAGGTCGCGACGTCGTATTCGTTGAGGCCCATGTCGCACAGCAGGATGTAGGCGCAGACCTGCTCCGCTCCGACGCCGTCGAGGCGTCCGTTTGCGATCAGGTCGGCGACGACGTCGGAGACGACGTCGCGCGGATCCCACCCCTCTTCGCCGTGGAAGTACGGCATGAGGAGCCCGCACGCCTCGCACAGCGCGCCGATCTGCGACCAGTCGCTGCGAACGTGCCTGAGGGTCTGGACCGCGCCGTGGATCGAACGGCCGTTCCCGCACAGATGGCGAGAGATCAGCCGTGCCAGCGCCTGCGAGAGAGCGACCTCTTCGCGGTCGGCGATCTGCCGCACGACCATCTCTCGCTCGTCTCTGTTGGGCACCCGTATGGACTGGAACGCCCACTTGCACGGCCGCGGCAGGAACTCACGCACGTCCTGTGTGCATACGCGATCGCTGAACGCGACGACCGTCGGCTTGCCGTCGTCCACCCGCTTTCGAAGGCTATCGCGAAGGGCGTTCCGGTCACGCTTGCTTCCCCAGACGTCTTGCACGTCGTCGAGCAGGAGGGGGAGGTCTTCATCGATCCGGCCGTTTGTGGACGAGTAGGTGATGCCTGCGATCGGTGCGTTGCAGGGGAGGTTCTGCAAAACCATGTAGTTGTAGACGGAACTCAGGAGGTGGCTCTTTCCCCAGCCGCTCGCACCGAGGACTGCGACGAACGGCGTCGTCATCTGTGCGAATCGCATGCCCGCCTCGATCGCACCTAGGTTGGACGGAAGAGCGGCGAAGTCTGCAAAACGGTGTCGCCGTGACGTCGCGTCTTCATCCCGGCGATAGTTCTGTTCGACTGTCTGCATTCCCTGCACCAACTGACCCTCTGCGACTGCTCCACAAAGTCGCAAACGCATTGTCCGCTCAAAAGCCTTTGCGAGTCAAGTCCCAGAAATGTTCACAAACGCTCAACAAAAGAGACTTGTGCAGACTCAAAAACGATCCGGGGAGCGACGTAATTCGAGCAAAACAAATTTGAGAATTTTTTCCCGCGCTTGTCCACAGGTCAGTGTGCGATCTTTGGCCAGAAGGTCTTGAAATCGAAGCCCGGACTGTGCTCTGTGTTGTGACACTTCGTGCACACGTCGCTCTCGACCTTGGCCATCTTGTTCTTGTTCGGTCTCATCGCGTGCGCGCGCGCCGGACCGTGGCAAGACTCGCATCCGACATCGGCGAGCATTGGTGTCGTTTCGCGACTGACGAAGCCGTGCACTGAAGAGAGACCGACGACGTGACATGAGACGCAGTCGGGGTCTTTTTCGTGTCCTTCGCGTTCCAGTGTCGAGAGCGCGTTGGCGTGCGCGCTTTGCTCCCAAACCTTCGCCGCCTCTTTGTGGCAGCGCGTACACGCGGCACTGCCTGCAAACTCCTTGGTCGGCTCGCGCGGAAGCATCGCGAGCAGCCCCTCGCGCGCGACGCGCCCTAAATAGGCGGAGTAGACCTTTTGCGCTTCGGCGTCGTCTTTGAACTCCGGGCCGAGGTCGGTTGACGAGTAGCCGGCAAACGCGGTGCCGTCCCACTCGATCTTGACGACGAACTTGCCGCGCTCCCCGGGGGTGACGATAAGCGTTCGACCCACCTTGATCGGGGCGGCGGGCGGGGTGGTCTTGACGTCGCACACGATCAGTCGCAGGCCCGGGTGCCTGTCTGCCATGCTCCGTGCTTGGTCGAAGTCCCCTCGCATCAACAGGACCGGCACTTTGCCGGAGTCCCTTGCCTCGTCGAGCAGGGACCGCACGGACGAGTCGACGTCCTCGACATGCGTTTCGAGCAGTCGGCCGAGCTGTTGGGAGCGACCGTCGACGGCCCCGATCACAAACGGGCCCGACTCTCGGAACCTCTTGGTGGGCAGGCGTGCGTCGGAGAGCCCGGTGGACAGCAGCGCGCCGCCGCTCAGACGGTCGAGCGAGTCGGCCATTCCTGCGCCGAGGCGCGCCTCTTCGACCCCGTAGTTGAGCGCGTCGACGTGCACGAGGCCCATGCACTCGGCGAGCGCCTCGGCCTTCATCTCGTCCTGTCTACCGTTTCCGCCGACGAGGTCTCCGTTGTCGACGATCGTCGTACGATCTTTGACGGACAACAGACGCAGTGCGGTTATCCGACGTCGTATTCCGCCCGTCATTGGCTCGACACACCCGCAAGGCGAGACGTACCCGTCGGTTCCACCGACGATCAGGAGAACCTGGCGGCCAGTCTTTGCGACTCCGCCGAAGGCGCCAAAGCCGAAGATGGCGCACGCTGCGAGCCACAGGAGGGCCTTCATGAGACGGTGCCTTCGAACGGCACCTCGACGGTCGGCTGCTTCGGGTCGTCGGTATGGACGATGATCTTTCCGAAGAACCTCCCGATCGGCGCCTTGCCATTGTAGGTGACGACGAGTTTGTACTCAGTCTCGCCCCTGTACGGCTCGATCCTTGCGCTGACAAAGTCGGTGTCCGACTCGATCTTGGTGATCTTGTACGGCTGGCCGGGCCTCGTGAGCACGACGCTGGCCTCGGCTTTCTCCTTTCCGATCTGGCCAAAGTAGCAACTGAGTGGAACGGCGACGATGCCCCTCTGCGCGAGGACAGAGTGATAGATTGTCGGGAACTTGTCATCGCTCGTGTGGATCGTAATGTCGAGGTTCGCCCTGCCCGTAACGATGTTTGGAGCAATGAGCGCTCGGATCTTGTAGCCGCGGCGGTGCGTGCTGGGCTCACCTATGTCCGGGTTCGGAAGGTCGCCCGTCCAGGGCTCGAACTCGACCGCCGCGGGGATGCCAGAGGCGGTGACGCTCTTGACGGTCCACTTCTGGTCGTCATCGACGACCATGACGGTCTGAAATATGCCGCCGTGCTCATCGAGGACGAGAGCCGGATCGCCGTTGAGATCCTTGAACCAGTAGGCGGGACGTACGATGGTGTCGAGAGGGACCTGTACGATCGGCGTGACGGGGTCGTTCGAATAGACAAAGAGCGTCTTGAGGAGGTGCCCGGTGAACTCGATCGTGTTGATTCCAATCGGCACGACGGTGGTCTCGCGAGGGGCGAGCGTGTCTTTGTACTCACCGATGAGGAAACAGCCGCAGTCGGGCACGAGCCTGAAGTCGAGCGGCCCCTTGCCCTGGTTCGTGATCTGGAGCAGGATCGGCATGGGCATGCCCTGCGAGACTTGATCGGGCGTCATCTTGTTTGGGGACACAAAGATCTGTGGTGCCGCTGCGCCGGGCGACCTCTTCGCCTTGACGTCCTTCCTGACCTCGTCGGAGGCGTCGAGTATGTGCCGCACGAGTCGAATGTCCGCCGGCGTCGGAACGTTCTGCGCCACATATGGATCTTCGGCCCTGTACATTAGTGACAAGGCCCTTGGTTGGCGAGCAAGGCCGAGGAACGACCCGATCGCAAACAGGGTCTCGTTGGTCACGTCCAGGGGTGCCGTCGGCCGGTGGTTTTCGCTGCGCAGAAGGGCGAGCACGCCTTCGACTACGGGGTCGCCAGGGTCGGGCGAGAAGAGGTACACGGCCCCGGCAGGGCCGGGAGAATCGGCGTTGGGGGGCAGATCTTTGACGAAGTCGATCTTGAGGTCGCCTTGCTTGGCCAGCGCGATCTGAAGTTCGGGCATAGCGGCCTTCCACATGCTGATCGCCTTATCCCTGGCTTTGGCGAAGAACGGCCTGTCGCGCTCTGGTACTGTCGAATCGTCCCAGTCAAGGGTGAACTTGAGACGTGGGAGCCTGGCTGCTAGTCGGGCTGCCTCCTGCCAATCGCCTTTGTCGACCTTGCCCTGGACGGCGAACACGCTCGACTGGAAGGCTTCTGACGAGCCTGGGGGGAGCGAGACGGGCGCATCGTCCTTGGTCTGCGCCAGAACGAAGAGGGCAAGAGCTGCAATCATAGTTCAACAGGGGCATGAATTGGACGGGCGCGGAGCCCGCCAATTACTCGATAAATGTGGCCGATCCTCCTTTCGGCATGTTCAGGAAGGCCTCGATGAATCCGTCGATGTCTCCGTCCATGACGGCGGAGACGTTGCCAGTCTCGTAGCCTGTGCGGTGGTCTTTGACCATCGTATAAGGCTGCATCACGTAACTTCTGATCTGCCTGCCCCAGGCGGCGGGGTTGTTGTCTCCCTTGAGCAGGTCGAGCCGGTCTTTGTCTTCCGCTCTTTGCAACTCGGCGAGGCGCGCCGCGAGCACGGTCATGGCCGAGGCCCGGTTCTTGTGCTGGCTGCGCTCGTTCTGGCACGTGACGACGAGGCCCGTAGGCAGGTGGGTGATTCGGACGGCGCTCTCGGTCTTGTTGACGTGCTGGCCGCCTGCTCCGCCGGCCCTGAGGGTCTCGATCTTGAGGTCGTCCGGGGATATATCGACCTCTGTGGCCTCGATTTCGGGCAGGACTTCGACCTTTGCAAAACTGGTGTGGCGGCGAGCCGCTGCGTCGAAGGGGGAAATCCTGACCAAACGGTGGACTCCTTGTTCAGACTTGAGGTAGCCATAGGCGTTCACCCCGGTCACCTGGAACGCGATTCCGCGGTACCCGGTGACGTCTCCCGGAGTCTCGCTGAGGACTTCGAGTTTGAAGTCGTGCGTCTGGGCCCACCTCGAGTAGAGCCTGAAGAGGATCGCTGTCCAGTCACAGGCTTCTGAGCCGCCCGCTCCGGCGTTGATCTCAACCAGAGCGTTCCTGCCGTCGTGTTCGCCACTGAGCAGGGTCTTGAGTTCGTAGGCATCGAGGTCCTTCAGGAACTGGACGGCGTCGGCCTCGGCCTCCTTGCGGAGCTCCTCATCGGGGTCGGCCTGGACCAAGTCGAGCATCTCTGTGACGCTCGAAGCCCGTTTTTTAAGTGTCTCGAGGGGCTCGGCGATGCCCTTGAGGCGCGAGAGTTCCCTGAGTTGCATGTGGGCGGCGTTGGGGTCATCCCAGAAGCCAGGTTGGTTGGACTCGGCCTCTAGGGCCGAGATCCTCTTTCGCAGCGTTTCCAGGTCAAAGATGGCCTCCGATAGCGTCCAGCCTCCCGAGGGCGCCGGACAGCGCTTCATGCTGCTCTTGGCTTAGCATAGGGTGAATGTACCTGGGAGATTTTGCAAGAAATCCCCTTTGACCCCTGCTGAATCGTTCGTTTGAACCCGTCTGACCAGTATAATGGCCAAGGTTCATGGACGGGCCAATCTATGTTGCGGAAGATACAATGAGACTTCAGACTAACACGATCCGAGCGGTCACCAAGGGCGCGCTCGTCCTATCCGCCCTAGTCGGGGCTGCCAGTTCGTTCTCCCAGATCGCATTTCATTCGCTTCCTCCAGATTTGATCCAGTTCAACAAGCACTACGCTCCGAGCGGCCAGATGAGGATCGAGCCGGCGGGCTCGATCAACACGTACCAGTTCTTCCCACAAGTCGATCGTTCGATTTCGGCCAGAAGGATCGCCCCGGAGCCGGGCACGACCAATTTGAGCCGGAAGTTCGGGACGAGCAACAACCTCCTTAAAGCCGGCTCGATCGGTGGACACGCCTTTGCCTCTGCCTCAGCCAATTTTCCCGGCATCGAGTTCAACGGCCTCATTCCGCCTGACGTCGGAATCGGGGCCGGGCCACTATACATCGTGGAGACCGTCAACGCACGGATCGCGTTTTTCAGAAAGTCCGACGGCGTGACCGTCTTCTCGCAGCCGAGCTCTCAGTTCTTTACGGGGCTGGGTGCGCCGTCGTTCCAGTTCGACCCTCGCGTGCTTTACGATCAATTTAACGACAGGTGGATCATCCTGTTTCTGGCCAAAGACGATGCGAGCAATACCTCTGAATTCCTCTTGGCGGTCTCCGACGACAGCGACCCCAACGGCGTGTGGAACAGGTTTGTCGTCGACAGTTCGGCGACCGTGAACAGCCAGGACAGCTGGTTCGACTATCCAATGGTCGGCCTTTCTCCAGATGCGCTCGTGATTTCGGGCAACATGTTCTCGTTCTCCGGCAGCACATTTCAGGCGGTGCGGGCATTCGTCATTCCTACGCTGGGCATGTACAACAACACAGGCGTGACTTCCACGATCTTCCTCGTTCCGAACGAGTTTTCGATCCAGCCTGGCGATGGATACAGTGCGGGCACCACGATCTACGCGACAGAGTTGGAGAATTTCACGACGATCAGGCTGTGGGCCTTCACCGACGTCGACACAGCGACGCCCGGACTTGTCTCGTCCGATGTCGCTGTGGCGCCGTACGCATTCGTCAGCGGCGGCGCGCCCAGCGGCGGCGGGGGCACGATGGCTACCCTGACCTTCCGTATGCTTGACACCGCCTACAGAGGTACATCCCTCGTCGCGGCCCACAGTATTTTTGTGCCGGGCGACGACCGGGCCAGCGTACGCTGGTACGAGTTCAACGTCGGCACCTGGCCCGCATCTGGCGCGCCGACACTCGCTCAGGAGGGCAACATCACGCTTTCAGACCCTACGCAATGGGCCTTCATGCCTGCGATCACGATCAACGCCCTCAACGACATCAGTGTCATCTACACGCGTTCGAGCACGTCGATCTTCTCCGACCTCGTCATCTCGACCCGTACAGTCAGCGATCCGGCGGGAACGATCAGCGCGCCTACGTTCCTCAGGGGCGGCCTCGGCTCTAACGTTGGCGGAAGGTGGGGCGACTACTTTGCGGTCGTCAACGATCCTCTTGACGATACGACTTTCTGGGGCAGCGGTGAAGTCACGCGCGCCGATGGCCTTTGGAGCACAGAGATCCAGAGCTGGGTGGTCTCGACGGGCGGGGGAGGAGGAGGATCTGGAGTCGATTACGACCCGGTCTCTGTCGCAGCCATCACGGGCACTTATGTTGGTGGCACCGTCGGTGACATCGTAACCGATGACACGGTGTTCTATGATATGGACACCGCGTTTGTGCCTGGCCTCGGTCATTACGCGGCAATCCAAACAGACTTCTCCATCGCGGAGGTTCCCACCGACGTCACGGAGCTCTCTTTCACCATCGACTCGAACATTGACCCGGGCGTCGACGCTACCGGAACCGTGTTCCTGTGGAACTGGAACACGAGCAAGTACGAGTACGTCAAAGCGTTCCCGATGAAAGTGGCCGCAGCAAACATGCAAGCCTTCAAACTCAAGACGGACTTGGCCAAATACATCAGCAACGCCGGCGACGTTCGCGTGCTGTTCCGTGCTCATGACCCGCTACGGCGGCGCGGCTCGGACGCCTCGCCGTTCCGTATGAGAACGGACGTCGTCCACTTGAAGGTCAAGTCGTAGCCGAAACCGGTTCGACAGACAACGAGAAGTCCCCCGTCCAAAGGACGGGGGACTTCTTAATTCGTGCTGGCGTGCTAACTCGCTCGCAAGAGGCCCTGGCTCCGCTTCTGCCGGGTGTAAGCGCGTATCTGCCTTGCGCCGGAGAAGAGTTGCACCAACTCCTGCGTCGCCGACTCACGGGAGCGGACCATCAGTGCGGTGAGGTCGGCCTCGGCCTTCTTGACCTGCTGCAAAACGGCCTGGGCAGGCGCATCGATCGTCAACGTGGTCATTTGGTCGATCGCGTTCTGACGACTCTCAAGAAGCGAACGTATGTCCTCATAGCGCTCGTTCAGGACCGCGTCGCTGAGCGCCTCGGTGAGGATCAGCAACCGCTCTGCCGCGATGCGCGCCTTCGACTCAAGCGGCATCTTCGGCCCCCTTCCTGCTCTCTCGCTCGAGTTCGACCCAACTCTCGCGCAACTCGCTCATGACGGCCATGGCCTCGTCTACTAGTTCGGGCTTGTCCTCGATGTTGGCCTGCACCAGACGGTTGTAGACGTAGGTGTAGAGCGAGGCAAGGTTCTGCGCGATCTCGCCTCCCTTGTCGAGGTCGAGGGTCGAAAGGAGTTCGCAGACGATCCTCTGGGCCTTGGTGAGGCTCTCGTTCTGGCGATAGACGTCTCGCTGGATCATGGCGTGCTTGCCGGCCTCCATGAACCTGAGGGCGCCGTCGTAGAGCAAGACGACGAGTTGGAGCGGAGACGCGCTGCTTACGGACGACTTTCTGTACTGATCGATGCTACTGTAGGCCAATTTGATCTGTCCCGTAGAGAGGTCTACAGGGATTATCGGTCGGTCGGGTTCGAGCCCTCATCCCGCAACTCCCTCTTGGGCAGGCTGAAAAGCACGATCGCGACCACGGTCAGGCACCACCCCAGGGGGACGATCCAGGCCCACGAGTCGGGGTAGTCGGGCGCAGGCAGTTGGCCGTTCGTGTCGTACTTGCCCAGCATCATGCTGTCCATCCGGAGGTAGGCGAAGACCGCTGCCGCC
>OBLQ010000561.1_pt1 | contig 14217 bp, 11 predicted proteins | sample 1519881 | NCBI WGS metagenome assembly OBLQ01 (sample SAMN01911456, study PRJEB22533) | soil metagenome | biome: Soil | place: Malaysia | collected 2012-04-30 | depth DG_metagenome m | reverse complement strand
GGGCGTCTTGCGACACTTGGAGATCGGCGACGTGCCGATCGATTCCGCAGACTTCTACCACCTGCAGATCGAGGCGATGAAGGTCGGGTTTGCGGAGATCTTCTCGCACCTCAGCGACCCCGAAACGATGCGCGTGCCTGTCTCGGACTTGTTGGACGATGGATATTTATCAAAGCACGCAGAGCGGGTCAAGAAGGACAGGGCTTCGGTGCCTTCGACGTTGCTCGCGTCGGCGCCTAGTACGGTCTACCTGTGTGCGGCGGACGACGAGGGGATGATGGTCTCGTTCATCCAGTCGAACTTCAATGGCTTTGGCAGCGGGATCGTGATTCCTGGAACGGGGATTGCGATGCAGAACCGGGGCTCCGGGTTCACTCTCGAACCCGGGCACCCGAACGAGGCTGCGCCTGGCAAGCGGCCGTTCCACACGATCATTCCCGGGTTTGCGACCCAAGGCGACGATCCACTGATGGCGTTCGGCGTGATGGGCGGGCACATGCAGACTCAGGGGCACGTGCAGACGATGGTGCGGATGTTCGTCTACGGGCAGAACCCGCAGGCGGCGAGCGACGCCCCGCGATGGCAGGTCTCGGAAAGCGGTGACGTGCTTCTTGAGGAAGGCTTTGATCCTGACGTAGCGCGCGAGTTGGAGTCTCGCGGGCACACGGTCAAGTCTGGCCAACCGAGCGGGCTGTTCGGCGGCGGGCAGTTCGCGCTACGGCTCGAGGACGGCTACTGCGCCGCGAGCGACCATCGCAAAGACGGCTGCGCGCTAGGCTTCTGAACTACCAGCCAGCGAGGATCTTGTCGGTCTCTTCGAAGTGCTCGGTCTCGTCTTCGACCATCGTCTCCAGACGCGTGGCTAGTCCCTGCTCGCCCAGTTCGTGCGCGGCTTCGGCGAGCCGCTTGTAGGTGCGGATCGCCTCCTGCTCAGCGTCGCGGACGTTGCGCAGCATCTCGACCGGGTCGCTGGCCTGCGGGACCTCGCGCACCTCTACGGACGGCGACATTCCGAGCGCGACGACCTTGTCGGCCAGGAACTGCGCGTGTCCGAGTTCGTCGGGGATCTCCGCCTGGAAGAACGCGCGCAACTGCGGCCTATAGGGGCCCTGCACCGCTGCGGCGTAGGTCGTGTACATGACGACGGCCTGGTACTCGGCGCTCAGCGCGTCGTTTAGCCGGGCCGCGAGCTCTTGCAAGGTTAGGGTTTGTGTTGGCATCGCTACTTAAATAGAGACCCGGAAGCCCTGGTCGGTTGCCCTCGTGGGACCAAGCGACCAGGGCGCAATCGGTCGCTACTCAGTAAGGTCGAGCGTGAAACTTGCGTCGACGTTTGTCGGGCCCATCGGTACGCCTGTCAGTTGGCCCTCCGTGCGCACCGCGACGCCGCTCTTGACGTCGATCCACACGTTGCCGGAGGAACTTGCGCCACCTTCCTTTTCCACGTTCGAGAACTTGATCTTGAACGTGTCGTGGCCGTTCTTCTGCTCTCGTGCCTCGACCGAGTACTTGTAGGTCATCGCATTGACGCCCTTGTCCTTGTTGGCCTCTTGTTCTATGGTCCATGTGGATCCGACGTCGACCGGCTTGTCTGGCCACAGAAAGTTCATGATGGCCGCAGTTCGATAGGTGGAGTCGTCCATCTCGCCGCCATCGATCTTGAGGATGTTTCCTTTGGTGTCGTACGTCGTCGTCGTATCGTGGTCTTCGCCCGCTGGAAAGTCACCGTTCGCTGTGTGGGCAATAAGGTTTGCAGTCGACGATTTGATCGCATAGGTGCCGTCATTGTTGATCTCCGCGACCACTTCTGAGATGTCGGCGGTCACTGAGATGTCCTGCCCCTGCATGTTCATTTGGACGTCGAGTTTGTAGTTGTTCTTGTCGCCCAACTTGAGCGTTCGCTTGAGTGTGATTGCGCCGAGGGTCGATGCCGTGGCAAGGGCCGCGACGAGCAGAGAAGAAAACAGGAGAATTGCCTTTTTGTTCATGGGTCAGACCTCTGGCTACTATACGATCCAGAAGCGCGAAAGTTGCGCCCGAAGTGCCTAGGCGGAGGTTGGTATTCTGACCGAAATGGTCTCCAACCTCACCTGCTTCCTTTGCGGGAAGCACTACCCCTCCAACGTCCTTCAGACCCTCTGCCCCGAGTGCAAACGCCCTCTGCGGGTGGACTATGAGTGGCCCGACGGCGCACTAAGCCGCGACGACCTGGCGGACAGGTGCGACCTGTGGCGGTACTCGAGCGTGCTGCCGGCGTGTGAGCCGGTGACCCTGGGCGAGGGGATGACGCCCCTTGCCCGGGCCGAGATCCTTGGCAAGGGCGTCTGGATCAAGGACGAAGGCGTGAACCCGACCGGGAGTTTCAAGGCGCGCGGAATGGCTGTCGCGGTGAGCATGGCCAAGCACCTGGGCGCAAAGGCACTCGCCGCACCGAGCGCAGGCAACGCGGGCGGAGCGCTAGCGGCCTATTCTGCCAAAGCCGGTCTGGAGGCCCACATCTACATGCCCAAGGACACGCCCCATGCGTGTGTGGCGGAGGCGCAGATCCATGGTGCCGACGTGCAACTCATCGACGGGCTGATCAACGACTGCGGCCGCATGATCGGCGAGGTGAAAGAGAAGAACGGCTGGTTCGACATGAGCACGCTCAAGGAGCCTTACCGGGTCGAGGGTAAGAAGACCATGGGCTACGAGGTGGCCGAGCAGATGGGTTGGACACTGCCCGACGCGATCGTGTACCCCACGGGTGGCGGGACCGGACTGGTCGGCATGTGGAAGGCGTTCGATGAGATGGATTCGTTCGGCTGGATCGGGGAGAAGCGTCCGAAGATGATCTCTGTGCAGGCCGAAGGTTGTTGTCCGATCGTGACAGCGTTCGAGAAGGGTGAGCGGTTCGCAGAACTGCACCAAAACGCGCGCACGTCCGCGAGCGGGCTGCGCGTTCCTGCGGCGGTCGGGGACTTCATCATGCTCGACCTGATCCGCGCGAGCGGCGGGACGGCGATCGCGGTCTCTGACGAGGAGATGATCGCCTGCGCGAAGGAGATGGCCGCCAAGACGGGTGTCTTCGCAGCGCCCGAGGGCGGAGCGACGCTCGCGGGCTACAAGCGTCTCATTGCTTCAGGATATTTGAAGCCAGGTGATCAGGTGGTCCTGTTCAACACCGGCTCAGGCGTCAAGTACCTGGAAGCGCTGGGGTGACCAGGCTCCAAGTCAGGCCACGCTAGTTGCTGAACGCGATTTCGTGATGGCGAGTGGCACCAAAGCGACGGCGACCACAGCAAGCCCGGCCGCCACGAGGAAGGCGACGCTAAACCCGACGTAGTCCCACAACAGACCCGTCAGGCCGCTGGCGCCCAGTGCGGCGAACCCCGTCAGTAGGTTGAATACGCCCATCGCCGTGCCCTTGGCCTCCTTCGGAGCGTTGTCCGCAACAAGCGCCTTGCTCACGCCTTGGGAAATCCCGATGTAGATGCCGTACAGGAGGAACAAGGGCCAGAGCGCCGAGGCCCCTGTCAGCGCGAAACCCACATAGACCAGCGCATAGAGCACCCAAGAAGAGCCCATCAGCCACCAGCGGCCGACCTTGTCGCTCAGGCGGCCCGCCGGATAACTCACCAGCACATAGGTGATGTTGTAGGCCATGTACGCGAAGACGACTGAGAAGTCGGTCAGGTGAAGGTCCTTGGCTCGAAGGAGGAGAAACGCGTCCGATGAGTTAGCGAGCGCGAACACGAGGTTAGGCACCATCACCCACCAGAAGGAACTGGGAAGTGAACGCCAAGAGACCTTCTTCCGCTCCTCCTTGGAGACCGCCGGACTGCTCTCCTGGATGCGAGTCGTCAGGTACCACGCGACGACGCCTGGTACAAACGCAATCAGGAAGATGGTCTTGTACTGGTCGTTCAACAGGGCGATCAGCCCGAGCAGGATTACGACGCCGAGAAGTGCGCCCGCCGTGTCCATGGTGCGGTGCATACCGAAGATCTTCCCCGCTGTCTCCTTAGGCGCAACGTCGGCGATAAGGGCGTCTCGTGCGCTCGTGCGCAGCCCTTTCCCGAACCGATCGAGCACGCGCGCGAACACGACGACCGGCCAAGCAAACGCAAGCGCCAAGAGCGGCTTTCCGACCGCGCTGAGGCCGTAGCCCCACTCGACGAACGGCTTGCGCTTGCCGATCCTGTCCGAGTGCAGCCCGCTCCAGCCCTTAAAGACGTTGGCCGTCGCTTCAGCGAGCCCTTCGACCAGGCCGACGATCGCCATCGGCGCACCGAGCACGCGGGTCAGGAAGAGCGGGACGATCGGGTAGATGATCTCTGTGCTCGTGTCGGCGAAGAAACTCACCCAACCGAGCGTCCAGACGCGGCGCGGAATGCCCCAGCGCCCCGGCTCGCTATCGTGCAAGGTACGCCTCGAACGCTTTCCAATGGTCTTCGTCGACGCCGCCGAAGAGGGAGACCCCCGAAGCGCCGTGGTCCATCGCCGTGCTTAGCGCCTTTGTGAAATCTGTGACCTTCCCAAGGTCAGGCATGTAGAGGCCCGCGTAGACGGGCAGGAGCGTTGCTTGGATGTTTTCTGTCATTCGGTCTCCGATCCATTCGACCTTTTCTTCATAGAAACTGCTGTAGAGCATCGGGCAGACGCCGTCCAGCGGCCAGTTCCCCCAGTCCTGCCTGCAGATGTATCGCGCTAGCCGCGGCGTCGGGAACACCGCAGCCGTGATCTTCTTCTTGCGCTTCCACGCGACTTCTGCAAGTTGGATGACAAGCAGGGTCACGGAGTCGTAGCGGAAGTGCAGCCACTCCTGGTCGTTCGCCGGATCCTTGATCTCCATCGGGTCGCGGCCGGTCTCTGCCTTGAAGGCGTCACGCGCGTGCTTGCCGTAGTCAAAGTCGTAGTCCGGCAGTTCGGTCGTCTGGTCGAGGCCGTACTTGGCCCACAGAGCGCGCGGCAGGATGACGTCAGGATAGCGGACGTAGTCGAGGAGGACGCCGTCGACCGCCTTGTGCGACGCCAGTTCGTCGACCTTGTCCTTGAGGTAGTCCTGCACGCCGGGAATGAGGGGCGACACCCATCGGTAGTAGTCGACGTAGGGTGGATGGTCGAAGCAGGACTTCCCTGTCCGGCTCACCATGTACCAGTCGGGGTGGTTGTCCATGATCCACTTGTCGCCCCGGTTCGTGGTCCACATCCAGGAGTGGAGTTCGAGCCCCGCCTCCTTGACGGCGTCGAACTCGCGGTCGTCGATCCCTCCACCGAGGAACACCCCGGTGATCCCGTGGCTCTTCAGGCTGGTGTAGCGCGCCTTGAGTTCGTCTGCGGTGGCCTTCTTGTTCAGCCCAGTCCAGACGTAGTATTTCTTGGACCGGTCGTAGTCGAACTTCTCCTTCTTTTCTGCGAGGTCTATCTTGTTGAGGGCTGTGAGTGCTATCCCGGCCTGCAGGCCGCCGACAAGAAACTCACGCCGATCCATGGCTCCATTCTGGCGCGTCCCTGCCGTTCTGTGCCGGAGCGCACCATAATTAAGGCGTCTGATGCGCTACGAGTCGTCGTTTTTGAGCGCGCTGATGGAGCACACGCTGGTCTCCGACGGCGCGACCGGGACCGAGATCCAGAAGATGGACCTCGCGCCGACCGACTTTGCTCTGCGCACGGGGCTGGGGTTTGGAGACAGGGTCGAGGCGGCGGCCCAGCGGCTCGACGGCCAGATCTTGGAGGGGTGCAACGAGATCCTTTCGTTCACACGGCCCGAGAAGATCCGAGCGCTCCACGCGAGTTATTTCGAGGCCGGCGCCGACTTCGTCGACTGCAACACGTTCGGCGCGACGTCGATCGTGCTGGGCGAGTACGACATTCCAGAACTCGTCTACGACGTGGCACTGCAAGGCGCGCGCATCGCCAGGGGCGTGGCCGACGAGTACAGCAAAGACGGCAAGCCCCGGTTCATCGCGGGCGGGCTCGGGCCCGGTACCAAACTCGTCAGCCTAGGGCAGACAGACTTCGACACCCTCTCGAAGACCTATCAGACTGCGGCGACGGGACTGATCGAGGGCGGAGCGGACTTTATCCTGCTCGAAACGTTGCAGGACCTTCTGATGGTCAAGGCGACCATCGTCGGCGTCAAACGCGCGATGGCAGAGTGCGGCAAGCACCTTCCTATCGTCGTCTCCGTCACGATGGAGCAGACCGGCACGATGCTCGTGGGCAGCGAGATCGGTGCTGCGCTCAACATGGTCGAGTGCTTCCCCGAGGTCGTCGCGTTCGGGCTCAACTGCGCGACCGGACCGGTCGAGATGGCCGACCACGTGCGGTTCCTGTCGCAGAACTCGACGCGCCCGATCACCGTCCAGCCGAACGCGGGACTGCCGGTCATGGAGAAGGGCCATGCAGTCTACAAACTGACGCCCGAGCAACTCGTGGAGCACCAGGAGCAGTTCGTCGGCGAACTGGGCGTGGCCATGCCCGGCGGGTGCTGCGGCACGACTCCGGAGCACATCCGGCTTCTTTCCCAGGCCGTCGGCGGACGCCCGCACGGCGACAAGGCGCACTGGTCGCGCGTGCGTCGCCTCTTCCCCGGCTTCGACTTCGACGTCAAGACAGAGGAGCAGTGCCGGGCGCACAAACTGGTCGGTTGTTCTTCACTCTATCAGTTCGTGCCGTACCACCAGGACACGTCGTTCCTGATCGTCGGCGAGCGCACGAACGCGAACGGCAGCAAGAAGTTCCGCAACCTGCTGGGCGCCGAGAACTGGGACGCGATGGTTGACCTGGCGAGAGAGTTGGAGGGCGAGGGCTCGCACGTCATCGACGTCTGCACGGCGTACGTAGGCCGGGACGAAGAGCGCGACATGCGCACGCTTCTCAAACTGTACAACAAGCAGGTCACCGTGCCTGTGATGATCGACTCGACAGAGACGAACGTCGTCGAGGCGTCGTTGCAGTGTCTTGCGGGCAAGCCGATTATCAATTCCATCAACTTTGAGGACGGCGGCGACCGCCTGCACAAGGTCTTACGCCTTGCGCGAGAATACGGTGCTGCTGTAGTTGCTCTGACCATCGATGAAGACGGCATGGCCAAGAGCACCGACCGAAAAATCGAGGTCGCCGACCGCCTGATCGTTGCGACGCGCGAGTACGGGCTGCCCGATCATGACGTTTTCTTCGACTGCCTGACGTTTACCCTTGGCTCTGGAGACGAGGAGTTCCGAAAGGCGGCGATCGCCACCATCGACGCGATCAAGCGGATACGAGAGAAGTATCCGCTCTCCAATTCGATTCTCGGCGTTTCAAACATCTCCTTTGGACTTTCACCCGCTGCACGAGTCGTGCTGAACTCCGCGTTCCTGCACTACGCGCTGGAGGCCGGCCTGACGAGCGCGATCGTCCACGCCAGCAAGATCGTGCCCGAGAGCAAGATCGACCCCGAGGCCTGGAAAGTGACCAGCGACCTGGTCTTCGACCGACGCGAGTACGCCAAGGCTTAGTCTGGCTTTGAACCGGGGTAACGTAGGCCCCATGTTGGGAAAGCGCCTTGCCCTGCTCGCGTCCGCCCTTTTGGTCTGCGCCGCATCGTATGCGACGAACGACGAAGACACGATCACCAAGTCAGGCTATCTGCGTCCAGGCGGGGTCATCGAGAAGCTCGTCACCGCGCCACGCAACCTGAACGTCAGCCTGGACAACCTGAGCCCCGACGGGGAGCACTTCTTGATCCGCGTGCGGCCCACGCTCCAGAGCATCGACGACATGAGCAAGAAGTGGTACAACCTCGGCGGCTGGCAGATCGACCCAGGGGCTACCCGCAGCCGTGCGTTGACGACTTCAGCAAACAGCGGGCTTGAGATCTTCGACTGGAAGACCAAGCAGCGGTGGTCGATCCAGGTTCCGAAAGGCGCAACGACCAGCGGCGAGACCTGGTCGCCGGACGGTAAGACGCTCGCTTTCTTCGCCAACTTCGACGACGCTTCCTATCTCTACACCGCCGAGGTCTCGAGCGGAAAGGTCAAGCGGCTGAGCCGCAGACAGTTGCTCGCCACGTTCGTCACAGCCCCGCAATGGACGGACAACGGCGATGCTCTGGTCGCCGTGTTCCGACCCGACCACATGGGACCTGAGCCAAACCAGCCAGGCGTGAACGACATCCCGTTCTTGAAACGTACCGATCCGCGCAAGAACGAACTGCGAACCTATGCGTCACTACTTACGTCGCCAGAAGACGAGGCGCTCGTCGAATACTATTCGACGGGTCAACTTGCGAAAGTCAGCCTGAGCGGGCGAATGGCCGAGATTGGCGAGACGGCCATGATCGAGTCGATCGACCCGAACCCCGCAGGAGGCGCAATCCGCGTCACCACGATGCAGAAACCGTTCAGCCGCATCGTGCCGGTGAGCAACTTTGGCAACGTTGAGAACCTGTGGAACGAGAAGGGCGAATCGCTGGTCGAACTCAACAAGCGCGAACTGCAACTGGGTGGGGATGAGAACGAAGACGTCTCCCAGTGGATGATCAATGCCGGCTATGACGCCGAGCAGTTCGGCCGTGGCGGCTTCCGCGGTCGCGGCAGTGCAGGCGAGGACGGCAGGCGGCAGATCGAATGGCGGAAGGACGGGAGCGGGCTGAGTTTCCTCCAGCGCGAGCCTGCTGACAAAGACAACCCAGGAAAGAAGCGAAAGGACCGCGTGATGCTGTGGAAGGCGCCTTACGGCAAGGACGACGTCCAGACCGTCTACTCGACCGACGACTCGATATCTTTCGTGGACTACGGCCAGGACGGGCACACGATCTTCGTGACGACCACGCGCAACGGTCACAACGTTCTCTATGCGGTCACTCTGGACGGCGACCAAAAGCCGATGACCATCTACGACTACCAGTCGGGGCCTGACGTTCAGGGCCCCGGTTCGCTCGTGCGGCAGGACGGGCTCGTCACTATGAACAACGGCCACGTCTGGCTCAGCGGCACGGAGACTCCCAAGGACACGTCCAAGGACGCCCCTAGGCCGTTCCTGGACAGCGTCACCATCGAGACTGGCGAAAAGACTCGCGTATGGCAGTCTGCCAAGGACGTCTATGAGACCGTGCAGGAGTTCGTCTCCACCGATGGCTCACAAGTGGTTATCGAGAGGCAGAGCCCCACGATGGTGCCCGACAGTTACTTGCTCGACGTCGGAAGCGGCAACCTCACCAAACTGACCGAGAACAAGGACTACTCGCCAGAGATGACCGAGACGATCAAGCAGCGCTTCCGCGTCACACGGGCTGACGGCTTCTCGTTCTGGGTCAATATCACCCTGCCGAAGTCTTGGAACGAAGGCGACAAACTGCCCGCGTTCTTCTGGTTCTATCCCAGCGAGTACACCGACCAGGCCTCGTACGACCGGGCCGACGCACGCTACAACAAGAACCGCTGGATCAACTACGGCACGCAGAGCAAGCAGTACCTAACGCAACTCGGCTACGCGGTCGTCGAGCCTGACTGCCCGATCGTCGGTGACGAAGGGCGAATGAACGACAACTACGTCCACGACCTGTTGCAGGACCTCTCGGCGGTGATCGACGCCTGCGAGGCAAAAGGCATGATCGACCGCACGCGGCTCGGCATCGGGGGCCACTCCTACGGAGCCTTCGGCACGGCGAACGCGCTGGTGCACACGCCGTTCTTCAAGGCCGGCATCGCAGGCGACGGTAACTACAACCGCACGCTCACACCGATGCGCTTCCAGCGCGAGAGCCGCCTCCTCTACCAAGCGCGCGAGACGTACTTCGCCATGTCACCCCTGCTCCACGCTGAGGACATGACCGGCGCACTGTTGATGTACCACGGGATGGAGGACCAGAACGTGGGCACCAACCCGATCCACGCGCACTTCATGTTCCACATGCTGGAGAGCATCGGCAAGGACGCGGCGCTCTACATGTATCCGCAGGAGGACCACGGGCAGCGCGCAGAGGCGTCCGTGCTCGACATGTGGACGCGTTGGATCGCTTGGCTCGACAAGTACGTCAAGAACGCAGGAAAGACGGAAGAGAAGAAAGACGACGGAGGGAAATGAACCGCGCGGGCTTCGCTGCGCTCGCACTCTTGGCCGTAGGCTGCGGTGGAGCCAACAGCCTCGTCGGATTCAGTCCGTTTGAAGGCTCTTGGCCGGGCACGTGGTCCGGGACTAACGCGAGCGGCCCAGCAACGGTGAACATCGACGCGATCGGAACCATCTCGGGCACGATGCACAGCAACGTCACGAACGCCGATGGTCCGATTACCGGTCAGATCTTGAACAACGGCGCGACGACGATCACCGTGACCTGGACCGTCGGATCGCCCGAGGTCGGCGACGGCACGCTGGTAATGTCCAACGCCGGAAGCAGGCTCTCTGGAACGGTCACCTTCTCAGGCGACAACGTCTCGTTTGACCTCAACCACTAGTCGCCCAAGATTCTGAGGCTGCCTGTGCGGCGTGTGAGGCACGTGAAGGCCGAGTAGGCGAACTCCTCGAACCGCTTCCTTCCCATCACAGTCCTCTTGACCCGCCTGAGGAACGGCGTTGCCGCGATCCGTGCCTCGTGGGTCAGCGTCTTCTTCCTACGTGCGATCTGGTAGTCGATGTACCGCCTCACGTCTGTGGGAATGTGCGTGCGCAACTCTGAGACGACCTCAAACCCCTCCGACCTGAGCATGAACTTGAACACCGACGGCGTAAATACGCTGATGTGCCCGTAGGACAAGTAGTGGTCGATCTTCTCATCGATGCAAGGTGAGTAGTCGAGCGGCACCTCGAACACCTGGTACTTGCTGACGCGAGCGATCTCGCGTATGACGAACCTCGGATGTTCGACGTGCTCGAGGACGTGAGTGCAGTAGGCCATGTCAAAGTGCTGATCCGGGTACGGGATCGTGAGTCCGTCGTACTTCGTGACAGACTTGAGCGACTTGGCGCCACACTTCTCGATCTGTTGAATCGCGCTGTCCGAGATCTCCAAGGCGGTTAGTTCTTGGAATGCGCCAGAGGCGTCGAGATGGCGCAGAACGCTTCCGTCCCCAGCGCCGCACTCCATAACGCTCTTGAAGCGCATTCCGCTTGTGACGGTAAGGACGTTGTTGGCCTTGTGCTTCCCACACAGGTCTCGCCACTCGCCCGTGTTCCCCTCGTACTGTCGGTCATACGCTTCTTGCAGGCTCTGACTAATGACTTGAGACGTCCCTTCCGCTTCCATTCCGCAGCAATCCTCAAATAGCACCCTCCTTGTAGGTAAGAGAGGCTAAGAACGCGTTTGATACATGCGTTCGGGTGAAAACTCCGAGCGTGCCTGCGAAAACCCGCCCCCCAGGCGACTGAGTCAGCCTGGAGGGCGCTGCCACGGGATCAATAGATGCTGTCTGGGAAGTAGTACTTCTGCGCGTTGTCCGGAGTGATCAAGTCGACGTCCAGCATCATGTGCTTCGGCACGAACTGGAGAGCCTTGTCCTTGCCCACCTGCAGAATGGACACCGCCTGGGCCATGCCCTGTGCGATCATCGAAGGCGGATAGGTGATGTCCGCTGGGAACATCTTGTCCCCGTCCATCACGCGCTTGACGATGTCCTTCATCCCGGCGCCGCCGAGCATCCAGACCTCACCTTCCCGGCCCGCTGCCTTGAGTGCGTTTTCTGCGCCGAGGGCCATGTCGTCGTCCTGCGCCCAGATCGCGTCGATCTTCGGGTTTGCGGTGAGGATGTTTTGCATGGCCTTGTCGGCCGTCTCTCGGTTCCACTCGCCGCGCTGAACCGAAACGATGTTGATCTTCGGATTCTTCCGGAAGACAGCCATGCCCGCATTGAAGCGGTCGTCGTCGACCGTGCAACTGATCCCGCGAAGGATGACCAGGTTGCCGTGGGCACCGCTGAGCGTCGTGTGGTCTTTGTCCCACGTCCCACCCATCCTCTCAGCGACATACTCGGCCGACTTGCGACCGAACGACTTGTTGTCGCCTTCGATGAAGACGTCTGCCACTGGCTCGGTAAAGCCGCGGTCAACGTTGACGATCATGATGCCTGCGTCGTGCAACTTCTTGGCGATCGGCGTGATCGGCGCGCTCTCCGTGCAGAGGATGACCAGCGCGTCGACGCCCTGGCTCTGCATGTTCTGCAGGTCTGCGATCTGCTCGTCAGGGCTCTTCGCGTCGTCGATGACCCAGTCAACGTTCGGATACAGTTCCTTCGCCTGCTTGGCCCACCAGTTCACCCCGGCGGTCCAACCGTGGTCGGCGGCGGGGATCGAAACTCCGATCTTGAACCGCTTGCCCTGGGGGCTCCCGTTGTTCGCGGTCGCAGCACCGCCACCGTTACATCCAAACGACACAAAAATCGCAAGAGCGGCCAGCGCCGCCGTCCAAATCTTCTTTTTCATGCTACTTCTTCCTGTCATTCGTTGGCCTTGCTGCCACGTTGCAGAAGCACCGCAATAAGGATCACAGCGGCACGGACCAGCCCTTGCCAGTTCGTGTCGATGTTGAGGGTCGTCATCATGTTCGAGATCAGAGTCAACAGAACCACCCCGACGACCGTGCCCCAGATTCTACCTTTGCCCCCACGCAGGCTCGTCCCGCCGATTACGACGGCGGCGATGGCGTCCAGTTCATAGAACGACCCAACCGAGCCGGTTCCGACCGAGTTCATTCTTGCTGCATTGAAGAAGGCGGCCAGCCCGACCATCACGCCGATCAGGGTGTAGGCGGCGACTTTGACCGTCTGGGTGTTGATGGCCGAGTAGTTGGCGGCGCGTTCGTTGGAGCCGACGGCGATCATGTAGCGGCCAAACCGGGTGTAGTTCAAGATGAAACTCGCTATGAGGGCCGTTCCGATGAATGCGATCAGGCTCCAATAGATGGTAATCGGCAGACCGCTCGCGTTGTGGAAGAGACCGACCTTGATTCCTCCGAAACCTAGGTCGCCGAACGACGTCACCTGCGAGCGGATTTCGCCGCTCCCGCCCAATACGAGGGCGATCGAACGGAAGCCTGCTAGCCCTGCCAGCGTCACGATGAACGGTGCGACCTTTCCGTAGGCGATGGCGACGCCGTTGAGCGCGCCTGCTACGGCCCCGGTGCCGAGCGAGGCCAGGCACGCTATAAAGATCGCCGTCGAGTCCGAAGCGTGGTTGCCCGCCTCCTTGTTGAGCGCCAGCACGGCGACCGCGCCACAGAGCGCAACCATGCTCCCGACGCTAAGATCGATCCCCGCCGTCATGATCACGAACGTCATGCCGACAGCGACCATCCCGACGTAAGCATTCTGGTTGAACAGAAGGATGATGTTGCCGGCACTGAGAACGCCCCATCCGTTCGCAATGACGTCGATGACGACCAGCAAGAGCAGAGCGACCAGCACTCCGTAGTCTTGGAAGAACTTCTTCATGCTGCCACCCCAGCGGCGCGCAGCATAATGTTCTCTTCTGAAATCTCGTCCCCGGTCAGTTCGCCCATGACTCGGCCCTCTCGCATCACGATGACACGCTCGCACACGCCGACGATCTCCGGCAGTTCCGACGAGATCACGATGCATGCCATGCCCTCGTCCGCCAGACGCTGGATCAGATTGTAAATCTCGCGCTTTGCGCCGACGTCGACTCCCCGCGTTGGCTCATCGAGGATCAGTACGCGAGGCTTCGTGTCGAGCCACTTGGCAACGGCCACCTTCTGCTGGTTTCCGCCGCTGAGGAAGGTGACGTCTGCGCGCAGGTCTCCTGCCCTGATGTCCAGATCGCGCTTCCACTCCTCGGTCCTCTTGGCTTGCAACTTGGCGGAGACCAGCGGATGGCAGTAGGCGCGCAAGTTTGCAAGCGTGGTGTTCTCGACAACGTCCAGGTCGACGTGCAGGCCCGTGCCCTTGCGATCCTCGCTCACGTAGGCGATTCCAAGCCGGAGGGCGTCTTTCACCGAGTTGATGTTGACCTTCTTCCCTTCAAGAGTGACCGTCCCGTTCGACAACTTTCTGGCCCCCACGATCGCTTCGGCCAGTTCTGACCTTCCGGAGCCGATCAGCCCGGCGAGCCCGACGATCTCTCCAGGACGCACGACCAATCCAGCATCTTGCACGAAGCCTGCCACAGAGGCGCCCTTGACTTCGAGCAACGGCTCCCCGCTCCGTTGCGCTCGCTTAGGCGGATAGAAGTCGCCGATCTCGCGACCGACCATCATGCGCGCTAACTCCACCTGGTCGAAGTCTCCCTTCTCCTTTGTGC
>OBLQ010000560.1_pt1 | contig 14219 bp, 11 predicted proteins | sample 1519881 | NCBI WGS metagenome assembly OBLQ01 (sample SAMN01911456, study PRJEB22533) | soil metagenome | biome: Soil | place: Malaysia | collected 2012-04-30 | depth DG_metagenome m | reverse complement strand
TGGGTGCGCCGATCTTCGCGATCGATGGGATTCTGCGCGACTAGAGGCCGAGCGCGGGCAGCAGTTCCCGCAGGCTTCTGATCGTGATGTCCGGCGGCTCCTCTCCTTCTGGCAGCCCTTCCGGCTCTGTTCTTTGTGAGGTGGGCGGGATGTCGGTCGGCCTCCTGACCCACGCCTGTCTCCAGCCCGCGTGGCGCGCAGGGGCGACGTCGTGGCGATAACTGTTGCCCACGAAGAGGATCTCGGGCCCTGAGTGCCCCATGAGCGATTCGGCCAACTGCATGACGTCGGGGTGCGGCTTTCCCTTGCCCATCTCGCCTTCGATGAGGATGTGGTCGAAGTACTGGCGAATGTGGAGCGTCTCGATCTCCTGCCTCTGGATGTCGGCTGGGCCGTTGGTGATGAGGCCGAGCGTGAACCTGCCGTGAAGGGCCTCGAGGACCTCGCGGGCCTCGGGGAAGAGTTCGAGCGCTCCGTGCCGCTCGACGTAGTAGGTGTGGCTCAGGTCGGAGGCTAGTGCGTCGTCGAAGACGCCCGCCCGCTCGAGTACCCGGCGCATCAGTTCAACCCGGGTGGTCTCGCCGCTCTCCAGGTATTTGGGGTACCAGTGCGAGTCCTTGATGGTCGGTGCGAACTCGCGGAAGACCTCGCCCCAGTAGAGGATCATGTCGTCGACGGCGTGGCCGTGCTCCGGATGGTCCTCGAAGGCGAGCCGTAGCCCCTTCTTGGCCGCGTTCCAGTAGGCGCAGAGGGTGTCGTCCAGGTCGAAGTAGATGGACTTGACGCCAGCGAACAGAGGGGCGGTGCCGACCCTCTTCACCGGTTGCTTTTGGTCAAAGCCATCGTCCAGGCTCAATTACGGTGACCCTCCACCTGATTGTGTTCCATGTTCGCGCTCATGACCGGAGGAGGCGTACCGCCTCTTTAACCTCGTCCATGGTCTTTTCGGCTCTCTCTGCCGCCTTCGTCCTTCCGGCCCTAAGCACCTCACTTATAGTTACGTCGTCCAGCCCCGCCCTGCGCTCGCGGATGGGCCGTAGGAATTCGTTGATCGCCTCGATCAGTTCTCGCTTGTTCTGGACGCAGCCGCGCTCGCCCTTGGCGTCCTCGTCCCACTGTTTCTGCCAGTCTGGGGAATAGAGTTTGAGATACTGGCAGACCGCACAGCCCTCAGGGATTCCGGGGTCGGTCTTTTTGATCTTGGTCGGCGTGGTGTAGGCCGACATGATCTTCTTGGCGGTCTCGTCGGGCGACTCGTTGATGTAGATGCAGTTGTCGTAGGACTTGGACATCTTGCGGAGGTTGCCGTTCTCGTCGGCGTCGAGTCCTGGGAGTTTCGCCTTGCTTTCGTCCTCAGGGATGAGGTCCTTGATCTCGTCGAAGACCTCCTTGCCGAAGATGGAGTTGAACGAGCGCGCGATCTCGCGGGTGAGTTCGAGGTGCGGCGCCTGGTCCCTTCCGACCGGCACGCCGTACGGTTTGTAAAGAAGGATGTCGGAGGCCTGCAAGACTGGGTAGCCGAGGAGGCCGTATGAGACAGGGACGCCGGCAGCGAGGTCCTCCTTCTTCTCCTTGAACGTCGGTACGCGCTCTAGTTTTCCGAGCCCGGTGACCATGCTGAAGATCAGATGGAGTTCGGCGTGCTGGTGGACCTGCGACTGGACGAAGACCGCGCTTTTTTCCGGATCGATGCCTCCTGCGACGAAGTCCTTGGCGACCTCGCGGGTGTTGTGGGCTAGATCCTCTGGACTGTGCCCCATGGTCGTGAGGGCGTGGTAGTCAGCGACCATGCAGTACATCTCGCAGCCCTCGTCTTGGAGAGCGACCCAGTTGCGCAGGGCGCCCTCGTAGTTGCCGAGGTGGAGCCTCGGGTTGGTCGCGCGCATGCCGGAGAGGATTCGTCGTCTTTCGCCCATGTCCTCAGTTCAAAATCCGATCTTCTGGCCCAGCATGAAAGACCCTATGAGTTGTGCGCCCGGCCAGATGAGCGTTCCGAATATCGAGAAGCCCATTCTTTCCGACATCGTCTGGTCGAAGATGACCAGACCGATCAGGATCATGAAGCCGTACCTCGCGTTGAACATGAACCACTTCTTTCTCGGTCCGTCGGGCATCAGCAGTCCGACCAGCCAATGGCCGTCGAGCGGGCCAAGCGGGAGCAGGTTGAAGAGCGCGAGCATCACGTTGACGAACACACCTAGAATGAAGAGCCACAGGAAGAAGGGGCTGTCTTTGAATGCGCTCGGATCCACGAGGAGAATGACCCGAAACACGATCGCCCAGATGGACGCCTGGAGGATGTTCGACAGCGGGCCGGCGGCGACGGTCATGAACCAGTCCCACCTCGGGTTGCGCATCAGGGAGGGGTTGGCCGGCGAAGGCTTGCCCCAACCGATCCCGAACCCCGAGAAGGTCGTGACGAGGATCATGATGGAGCCGAGCGCGTCGAAGTGCTTGAAGAGGTTGAGCGTCACCCTACCCAACGAACGAGGTGTCGGGTCGCCTGAGAGGTCTGCCACCTTGCAGTGGGCGTACTCGTGAAAGCCGATGGCTGTGAAGATCACGATCAGATAGGGGACGAGAAAATTGGCGTCCCGCACTTAGAGGCTCACCGTCCTAGCCCCTCTGGGACCGACTCCCTGGCGTACATTTCGTCCCACGTCTCGGGACGCTGCACGACGACGTCCGATCCGTCAGGACGCAACAGGACAGTCGTGGGACGAGGGTACCGGTTGTAGTTGCTCGCCATGGAAGAGTTGTACGCTCCGGTGCAGAGCACTTGGAGCACGTCACCCTTCTTGACGTTTGAAGGCAGCGTTTTGTCGTCAAAGAGCGTATCGCTTTCGCAGTGCCGCCCGGCGATTCTGACCTTCATCGGCGCCCCTGGCGCGCTCTCGTCAGCGCTGATCCAGCGTACGGGATAGGGACTTCCGTACATTGCAGGGCGCGGATTGTCTGCCATCCCTCCGTCCACCGAGACGTAGGTGCGCGTACCGTCCTTGGTCGGGACGGTCTTTACGTTGTTCACACTATAGAGAGTCACGCAGGACTCTCCGATGATCCAACGTCCTGGTTCCTGGACGATGACCGGGTCGAGCCCGGATCCAGCAAGGCCCTCTTTGACGCCCTGCACAACGCTCAGACAGTACTGCCTTGGATCGATCGCCTGCGACTGGTCGTCGTAGCGAATGCCGACTCCGCCTCCGAGATTGAGCACTCGCGCCATGAATCCCTGCTTCTTGGCCATTTCTGCTGCGAAGGTCGCCAGCGCCCTGCCACCGCCGATCTGCGCCTCGGGGTCGAGCAATTGCGAACCGACGTGGCAGTGGAACCCGACGACGGGCAGGCCAAGTTCGAGGCACCTGGTCAGGGCTCGTTCCGCAGACCCGTCTGCGATGTTGAAGCCGAACTTCGTGTCGTCCTGGCCAGTGCTGATCTTCGCGTGCGTCTTCGGTGAGACGCCGGGCGCGAGTCGGAGTAGGAGGTCCGGGCAATTGCCCTTTGTTCCTGCGACGGCATCGATCTCTTCGAAGTTGTCGACGATGATCTGTCCAACGCCGAGGTCGAACGCCGCCTTGATCTCTTGCGCGGACTTTGCGTTGCCATGGAGGTGCGTGTTCTTCGCCGGTATTCCGGCGCGCAGCGCGGCACGCAGTTCTCCTTCGCTCGCCACGTCGATCGGACACCCTTCGCTCGCAACGATTGCAACCACCGCGAGTGTGCTGTTTGCCTTGCTCGCGTAGGTGAGTTCGGTCTTGTCGTGCGCCGCTCGGAACGCCTTAATGTACGCGCGGACGCGATTCCGCAGGTGGTGTTCGTCGATGACGTAGAGGGGAGTGCCGTACTTGGTGGCAAGTGCGCGGGCCTGGTCGTCGCTGAGGACCAGTCGAGTCTCCGCAGCCACGTCGGTCGACATTGGTGGGGATTATGGCAGAGGGTTCAGCGAACGTCCGGGATATCGAATTCACGCTCAGCCCAACCGGTAAAATGCGACCCTGTGAAGCGGATCGTCGTCCTTGGCTCGACAGGATCGATCGGCGTTCAGACGCTGGACATCGTCCGCCAGCACTCTGACCGCCTCCAGGTCGTCGGGCTCGCCGCTTATCGCAACGCAGACCTCATCTCCGCGCAGGCCAAGGAGTTCGGAGCAAAGCAGATCGCTCTGAGCGACGAGCGCGCGGCGAAGGCGGCGGGGATTCCGGGCGGGCTGGACGCGGTGATCGCGATCGCAGCGATGGACGAAGTCGACCTCGTCGTCATCGCAGTGGCGGGCGTGATCGGCCTGATGCCGACGATCGCGGCGATCCAGGCGGGGAAGAACGTCGCGCTGGCGAGCAAAGAGGTGTTGGTCTCCGCGGGCGAGGTCGTCATGCCCCTGGTGCGCAAGCACGGGGTGACCATGACGCCGATCGACAGCGAGCACAGCGCTCTCTTCCAGTGCATGCAGGGCTACACCACAGACCAGGTCTCCAAACTGATCATCACGGGGTCTGGCGGGCCGTTCCGCGGCAAGGGGCGCGAGGACCTGAAGAAGGTGACGACGGAGGAGGCGCTCAAGCACCCGACATGGAGGATGGGCGGCAAGATCACGGTCGACAGCGCGACGCTCATGAACAAGGGGCTGGAGATCATCGAGGCGCGCTGGCTGTTCGACGTGGCTCCCTCGCAGGTTGACGTCGTGATCCATCCCCAGAGCGTGGTCCACTCGTTCGTGAAGTTCAAGGACGGGAGCGTGCTCGGACAGTTCGGCTGGCCTGACATGCGGCTGGCGATCCAGTACGCGCTGCTCTGGCCGGAGCGCAAGCCCAACGACCTGAAGCCCTGGGATCCGACCGACACGCCGACTCTGACCTTCGAGAAGCCGGACGAGAAGACCTTCCGCAGCCTCTACCTGGCCCGGCAGGCGCTCAAGACCGGCGGAACCATGCCCTGCGCCATGAACGCGGCGAACGAGGTCGCCGCCACCGCATTTTTAGACGGGACCTGTGGCTTCCTTCAGATCGCCGAGACCGTAGAAGAAGTTATGGTTCGACATGCTCCCGGACGGCCAAACCTGGAAAACCTTATAGAGACAGATAAATGGGCGCGTAGGACAGCACAGTCACTGCTGGACAGGAAGCGTTGATCGAATGGCAGCACTCGCAACACTGGGGCACTTTTTCCTGACACTTTTCACGGGTTTGTTCGTGCTGACCGTGCTGGTGTTCGTGCACGAACTCGGGCACTATCTGGCGGCGAAGATGTTCGGGATGAGGGTGAACGCCTTCGCGGTCTTTATGGGGGGCGTTCGGCAGACGGACCTGACAAAGTGGTTGAAGAGTCCACTGGCTCCTTCGAAGTACCCGTGGATCGCCTTTGTCGCTTCGTTCGTGCTGGCGGTCGTGGGGGCGCTTGCGAAGTCTGACCTGGTGTACGTCGCTGGGCTCTTTGGTGCAGGGGTCGTCGTTCCGCTGTGGGTGATGCTGAGGCTGGAGAGGCTCTATCACACGAGCGAGGGCAAGGCGGTCTCGATCTGGTTCAAGACCGTTCTGATCGCGGTGATCGTGCTGTTCGTGGGCACGCGCTTCAGCGGCGTCGATGTGGTGATGGGAGTCGGGGTGCTCGCTGCGGCGACCCTCATTGCGCTCATGGTGATGTACTACCTGCCGATCCAGATGCGCGAGCAGGTGGACGACCAACAGGGCTTCGGGCAGATCGAGGTCGAGCGCGGCGAGGACGGCTCCAAGGACAAACTGCCTGTGCGCTTCCGGCCGATATGGCACGTGGTGAGCCGCGATGGGACGGAGTTTTCGTTGCTCCTCTTGCCGCTGGGAGGGTTCGCGCAGATCGCGGGGATGCACCCGCAGCCCGACGGGAGCGAGACGCGGATCGAGGGAGGGTTCTTCAGCAAGAGCCCGTGGAAGCGCTTTGTGGTCCTCTTCGCGGGGCCCCTGTTCAGCGTGCTGTTCGGAGTCCTGCTGCTGTTCGGCCTGTACACGACGGTCGGAAAGGCGGTGCCGGACTACTCCAACCTGGTCGGAGGAGTCAGTGAGAAGTCGGGCGCAGAGGCCGCAGGGCTACAGGAGGGCGACAGGATCACTGCGGTCAACGGCAGTCCGATCGAGAACTTCTACGGACTGATGACGCACGTACGCAACCAGTGGAAGAAGGTCGGGGACAAGAACGAACCGATCCCGACGCAGGTGACCTACGTCCGGGACGGAGAGACGCACACGGTCTCGGTCGTCCCGACGGTGGACCTTGAGCCGATGCCGCTCTTGGACAAGGACATGAACGTTCTTGACACAAAGGCGATCCAGGCCCGTCTGGGCATCGAGTTCGGCTTCAAGTACGTGCCTATGAGTGTGGGTGGGGCGCTCCAGGCAGTCGTTGCTGAGCCGGTCGACATGGCCAAGGGCGTCGTGGGCCTCTTCATCCGACCCGTCCAGGCGAGCAAACAACTCACCGGCCCGACGACGATGGCCCAGGTCACGAGCGAGGCCGTGAAGCGCGGTCCGGCCGACGTGATCTGGTTCGCAGCGATGTTGAGCCTGACCCTGGGCGTCATGAACCTGCTTCCTATAGCGCCGCTGGACGGCGGTCAGATCGTCGTCACAATCGTGGAGATGGTGCGAGGCGGCCGGAGGCTGAGCATCAACGTCCAGAACATGCTGACGAACGTGGGGATCGTGCTGATCGTGGCGCTGATGCTGACGGCCTCAGCGGTGGACTTGGGCCGCAAGGCCTCGGTCAACTCGCAAGAGGCCCAGCGAGAAGCCGGCAAGTAGGGGCTGGAGGCCTCATTTCTAGGTTCGGGGCGCCCGTCTATATGCCATAATTGGTGTTCGCGCCATCCACCCTAGCGAGGAGAAATCTTGCCTAAAGCGACCGCACTCAAACCAAGCGAGCAATCGGCCAGGCTGTACGCCGACCGCCTCATTCTGGAGCAACTGACCGAACTCTATGAGGTCATGAAGCCGAGCGAGATCTCGGACAGGCTCAAGGATCATGGGCTGGGGCTGCCCGCCGTGCGCGCCCTTCTTGCCTCGAACCCGAAGATGTTCGCCTATCAGGAGCGCCGGTGGGTGCCCGCCGCGCGCGTGGCGAGCGCCGGACGCCCGTTCCACGAGGCTCTCCGGCTGGTCGTCGAACGCTACTCGGCTCCGATGCCGCTCGACCTTTGCGTACAGGAACTCAGCCGCTCGCGCGGCCGGTCCTCCGAGTGGGTCGAAGAGGCGGTCCGTAGGATCGCCAAGTCGAGCGACTACCTTTTCATGACGCGCAGCGACGAGGTCGTGCCCGCGAAGATCGTCTTCAAGGCAGACAGCCAGACGATCGAGCGCGCCTACCTGGAGAACGACGTCAAGGAGAGCGAGGTCGTGGAAGTCGAGGACATCCTGGGTCGGTTCAACTGGTTCCAGGACGACGCGATCATGATCGCCCTCGAAAGGACGCCCTCGATCAGCCTCAAAGCGCTGGGGGCGGCGGCTTGGAAGAAACTCTCGCCGCAAGACCCGACGGCGCCGCGGCTCTACGACTGGAAAGCGTTCAACGCCGAACTCCTGAGCATCCCCGGATACGTCTACGCGCCGAACGGGAAGATCTACACAGAGGGCGAAGCGGGCAAGTGGCTCAAACTCGCCTCAGCGATTGCGACGAGGATCAAGCCGACGATCGAGATCGAGGACGTCGCGCCGCTCGAACTGAAGGCCGCCGACGTGAAGGCGCTCATCAAGGACATCAAGGCGAGCGACGAGAGCGTCACGGTCGCGGAACTGCTCGAGAACCATTACGAGATCACACCGGCGGTCAAGACCTATCCCGACGATTTGGCGAACATGATGGCCGCGCTGCAGAGCAGGGACGAGGTCTGGTGGGTCGGTGGCGACCGCTTCAGGAAGCCCGACTCCGAGCCTGACTTCATCCGCACGCTGCCGAAGCCGTTCAAGTTCGAGGCGACGGACAACCGGGACGCCGAGGGAGAACTGGTCGACGTCGAACTCAACGACGAGGGCCTGAGCAGTTCGCTGCGCAAACTGCTTTCGCACCCGCTCGCGATGGACGTCAAGGACGAGGACGTCCTTCCGGAACCGAAGAACATCCCCGAGTCGCTGCGACTGGTCCTTAAGCCGATCCATCGCGAACTCGGGACGTTCCCGCTCTGCCAGTTCCCGACGGGTTTCTTCGAAGCCAAGCCGCAGATCCAGGAACTGATCTTCCGCGACACCGAGGGCCGCGAGTTGCAAGTGTGGCTCAACCATCGGCACCGACTGCTGTTCAACCTCTTCGATTGGTGGCTCGACCAGCCTGTCGAGTCGGGCGCGGTGTTCAAACTGAGCAAGACCGAACAGCCGAACGTCTTCGAGTTCCAGTGGCTTGAACAGACCGACCCGGTCGTCTACATCAGCAACCAGCGGATGGAGGAACTGCGCGAGATCGCCAGCCGCGTCGAGGGCATGAGCACCTTCGACATCGTCCGCGAGGTGATGACCCACTGGCCGAAGGGAGCCGACTTCCTGACCGTGCTGTGGGAGGTCAACGTTGTTCGCCGCACGAGCCGCCGCCTGTTGGCGTCGCTGCTCAGTGGGTACGCGTGCTTCTATCAGCGCTCCGGTTCGCCAGTGTGGCACTACGACCACAAGAAGGTCGAGCAGGGCTTTGACAAGACGAAACAGAAGTTCGTCCTGAAGGACTGAGGCGCCCAGGCTGATCTGATATAATCGCTGAGAACGAAACATGGCAAACCTGAAGTCATCGAAGAAGGACATCCGTCGCAGCGCGAAGAAGCGCGAGGCGAACCTGTCCGTGCGGACCGGCCTGAAGACGTACGTCAAGCGCGTGCGACAGGCCATCGAGGCAGGCGACAAGACCAAGGTCGCCGAGGAACTGAAGATGGCGCAGAAGAGCCTCGACAAAGCGGCGCAGCGAGGGATCATCCACAAGAAGCAGGCCGCGCGCCGCAAGTCGCGCATCGCCTCTCAGGCAGCGAAGGCGAACAAAGCCTGAGACCCGGATTCAAAAAGGCGGCCCCTTGGAGGGGCCGCCTTTTTTGTGCCCGGTAACATGGGCGCGCATGGCCGGTACGACCCTCCTCGGACTCGATCCAGAGTCACAGGGGCTGTCCGACCCCCTGAGCGCGGACATTCGGCTCGTCGACAGCCTTCTTCATGAACTGCTCCTGCACCACGAAGGCGAGGCTTTTGTCGCGACTGTCCGGCGGCTGTTCGAAGAGTCGCAGTCGCAGTCACCGGAAGGGCTGCTCGACCGGATGCCGGAACTGCGTGACCCCGAGACGGCGAGGAAGGTGGCGCGCGCGTTTACCGTCCTGTTCCAACTGATCAACATCGCTGAGCAAAAGGAGATCGTGCGCGTGAACCGTTCAAGGAAGCGTCGCACGGAGAGCGTTGAAGACGCTCTTGAAAAACTCGCTGAGTCGACGGACGCCGACGCCGCACGGTCCGTCGTGGAGAGCCTCTACGTGTGTCCGACGCTCACAGCCCACCCGACGGAGGCGCGCCGCAGGGCCGTGCTCAATAGGCTTGACGAGATCGCCGTTGCGATGGGGCAGAGCCAACTCGCGGAGACGGAGTTCGGGCTCGACAGCCCTCTCGGCGCCGAGGGACGGGCCAAGGTCGCGATCCGGCGAAACCTGACCGCGCTGTGGCAGACGGAAGAACTGCGCACTGCACGGCTCACAGTGCCGGAAGAGGTCTCAAACGCGCTGTTCTACTTCGAGCGGTCGATCTTCGACGCGGTCTCTTGGATCGATCGAGACGTGGAGTCTGCGTGGAGGCGGAACTTCGGCGGCGACCCTCCGGTGCCACGCATCGAGTACAGGTCTTGGGTCGGAGGCGACCGCGACGGCAACCCGCAGGTGACGGCGGAGGTGACGTGGAAGACGGCGCTGCGGCACTCGCTGCTCGCGCTTAACGCGCACGCGAACAACGTCGTGCGTCTAAGGTCCGAACTGACGAACGGAACGAGCAGCCTGCCGCACGGACCAAACCTGGAGGAATACGTCGCCGCAAAGTGCGAAGAACTCGGCATCGAGATAGCGCAGCGCTACTGGACGCGTCGGTCGCCGCTCGACGTCGCGCTACGGATGATGGAGGCGCGTCTTCGCGCGCGCATCGCATATGTCACCGCGCTCGGCGACGACGAGGCGGCAGTGTGTCCGCGGCACGCATACCAGTCGTGCGAGGAGTACGTGTCGGACCTTTCCCTCTTGCGCAGGTGCCTCACCGAGGCGGACGCCGGCATCCAGGTGGAGAGCGGGTTGCTCGCACGTGTGTGGCGTCAGGCAGCCTCGTTCGGGTTCCATTTGGCGGCGCTCGACGTCCGGCAGCACTCCGCGCGGCACGAGGAGGCGGTCAACGAACTGCTTTCGGCGGCAGGGACTCTTTCGTCCGGCGAGTATCTGAATATGGGGGAGGAAGAGCGGCGCAGTGTGCTTCGTCAGGAGTTACAGAATCCGCGTCCACTTGTATCCGGCTCGTGGCGCGGCTCGGAGAACGTTGAAGAGGTGAGGGCGACCTTCCGCACGATCCTGAAGATCCACAAAGTTCTTGGTCCCCAGCATGCAAGGGCGTACATCGTGAGTATGACGGAGGGCGCAAGCGACATCCTGGAGATCGCTCTGCTCGCCAAGGACGCGGGACTGCTCGTGTCGGAGGGCGGCGAAGCACGGCTCGACCTGGATCTCGTGCCGCTCCTGGAGACCATCGACGACCTGGCCAACGGACCAAAGTTGTTGGAGACGCTGTTCACCGAGCCGTTCTATCGTGGGATCATCGACCGGCGCGGTGCCCTGCAGGAGGTCATGCTCGGCTACAGCGATTCGAGCAAGGACGGGGGCTTCCTCTCAGCGAACTGGTCGCTCTACAACGCTCAGGGCCGACTCGCGGAGACGGCGCGCGTCCACGGAATTGCTGTGAGGTTCTTCCATGGGCGCGGGGGCACGGTCGGGCGCGGAGGCGGGCGCGCGAACAAGGCGATCCGTAGCCAGCCGCCGGGAAGTTTCAACGGACAGATCAGGTTTACAGAGCAGGGCGAGGTGATCAGTTTTCGGTACAGCCTTTCGCCGATCGCTCACCGGCACATGGAACAGATCATCGGTGCCGCGCTACTGGAGTGCGCCGAGGGAAGGAGGAGCGACCAGCCTAAGGACGACCCGGCTTGGCACGAGACCACGGAGGCGATCGCAAAGACGGCACAGGACAAGTACCGCTCGCTCGTGCAAGACCCACGGTTCATCGAGTTCTACACGCAGGCGACCCCCATCAAAGAGATTAGCGCGCTCCCCATCGCGAGCAGGCCTGTCATGCGCCCCGGCAAGCCGCTGACGGGGCTCGAGAACTTGCGGGCGATCCCCTGGAACTTCGCCTGGGCTCAAAGCCGCTACATGGTTCCCGGATGGTACGGGCTGGGGAGCGCGCTCGACGCGTACGTGAAGGCGGACAATGGAAACCTCGAGAGGCTACGGAGCCTTGTCGCCGCTTGGCCGTTCTTTGAGACCGTCTTGCGCAACGCGGAACTCGAACTGGCACGCACCGAACTCAGGACGGCCGAGTGGTATGCGGCGAGGACGGAAGACCCCGGGCTCGGTCAGGACTTGCACAACCAGATCAAGCGGGAGTACGAACTGACGGTTCGCGCGCTTCTTTCTGTCCTTGGACAGAAGGACTTGCTGGAGCAGTCTGGCGCGATCAGAGGCACGATCGCCTTGCGCAACCCCGCGGTGCTGCCGCTGAACCAGTTGCAGGTGGTGCTCGCCGGTCTCGACGACGAGAGGTATCGGGGGGCCATCCTTCAGACGATCGCCGGGATCGCCGCAGGCATGCAAAGCACGGGTTAGTACCAGAAATCCGAACAAACTTAGCGGTCTCTGGCGTCTTTAGAGGGACAACTTGCTTTGTGCCAGCCTAGGGCCGGCCATGGCTGGGATACTGGGAAGGACTCGAGTTGCCGCTCAGACTTGAACGTGCCACCTTGCAGCAGAAGGATCTGATACAGAACCTTCTGAACATGTACCTGCACGAGATGTCGGCGTTCGAGGACTTTGAGGTCGCGGACAACGGCGACTTCGAGTATCCAAACTTCTCGTGCTTCTTTGTCGAACCGGACCGCCATCCATTCATCGTGCGCGTCAAGGGGAAGGTCGCGGGGCTCGTGCTGGTCAAGGACATCGATTCGCTGCGCGGCGGTTCGATCCACACGATCCCGGAGTTCTTCATCATGCACACCTACCGCCGACTGGGGATCGGCGAGGAGATTGCGCGCATGGTGTTCGACCTGTTTCCCGGCAAGTGGCAAGTGGCCGTCCACGAGCACAACAAGGTCGGACGCCAGTTCTGGAAGACTGTGATCTGGCGATATACGGGCGGCGTGATGCACGAGTTCAGGACGCCTGGCATGGACGGGCCGGTGTACGAGTTCGGCTCGCCGGGCGCCAACGTTCCAGACCCGCCGCCTGCCACAGAGTAGAATCTGGTGCATGTCTAGCACCCTCGTCGGCAGCCCGGCCACGTCGCTCACTCTGAGCGACCTCAAGGGGTTCGAGGCCGAGTTCAGGTCACAGCCGGCCAACCTCCAGGCGATGAACGCGGTGAGCGCCGCGCCGATCACGACCGTAGGGGTCGATCGCGACGTGGCGGCACGCATCGATCACAGTTTCAGCCACCACCTGCCCGAGAACGCGGCGACGGCCCAAAAGAGCAGTGGGCGCTGTTGGCTGTTCGCAGCCCTCAATACGTTCCGCACGCGGGCGATCGCATCGATGAACCTGACGGAGACCTTCGAACTCAGCCAGGCCCACATCTGCTTCTATGACAAGTTGGAGAAGGCGAACTACTTCCTGACTAACATCATTGAGACGGTCGACGAACCGGTCGGCAGCAGGGTTCTCGACCACCTGCTCGCCAACCCGATCGAGGACGGCGGCCAGTGGCACATGTTCATCAACGTCGTGCAGAAGTACGGCGTGGTGCCGAAGACTGTGATGCCGGAGACCGACAGCAGTTCGAACACGCGGCACATGAACGCACAGATCACCGGGCGGCTCAGAGAGTTCGCTTGGAAACTTCGCTCCGCGCACGAGGGTGGCTCGTCGGTCGAAGAACTGCACAAGATGCGAACAGAGCAGATGGCACAGGTGTACAGGATGCTTTGCATCCACTTGGGGGTCCCGCCACAGGAGTTCGACTGGCAGTGGCGCGACAAGGATAAGAAGTTCACGAGGGCCGGGCGCATGACGCCGCAGACGTTCTATCAGAAGTATGTGGGCCTTGACGTCGACGACATGGTGTGCCTGATCCACGATCCGCGGCCAGGGCACGACTTCGACCGGCTGTACACCGTGAAGTACCTTGGCAACGTTGTCGGTGGTGCGCCGGTGGCGTACGTCAACGTCGATCTGGAGACGATGAAGAAGGCGGCCATCGAACAGATCAAGGACGGCTCGCCTGTGTGGTTCGGGTGCGACGTCGGGAAGTACCTGCACCGCGACCTCGGCATGATGGACACCGACCTCTTCGCGCTCGACCTGCTCTACGGTTCAGACATCGACCTTCCGAAGGCCGAGCGACTCATGTATCGGCAGTCGATGATGACGCACGCGATGGTCTTTACAGGAGTCGACATCGACGACGGCGGCAGTCCGCGCAAGTGGCGTGTCGAGAACAGTTGGAGCGAGGAGGCCGGCGACAAGGGCTTCTTCCAGATGACCGACAAGTGGTTCGACGAGTACAACCTAGAGGTCGTCGTGGAAAAGCGGCACGTGCCGGAATCGGTCGCGGCGGTCCTACAGCAGGAGGCCGTCGTACTGGAGCCTTGGGACCCGATGGGAAGCCTGGCGTAAGCCGAGGAGGGGTTGTCTTTCACCCCCCCCTAGCCCTCCCCCAGGGGGGAGGGAATGCTTGAAGGGAGGGCCCTAAGGCTTCGGCTCGAGAGTCAGCGCATCGCGGATGCGTGCGGCCTGCGACAGGATCTCGTCGGCCTTGTCGAGAGGCCACTGTGTGGCCGCGTCGCTCTTAGCGTTTGCTGGGTCAGGGTGCACTTCCAGGAACAGCGCGTCGATACCGACGGCCACTGCGGCTCGCACCATCGCTGGGATCGACTTCCTCACTCCTCCCGTGACCGCGCCTTGTGCTCCCGGCCGCTGTGCGCTGTGCGTCGCGTCGAAGCAGACTGGCACTCCGAGTTCGCGCATGACCTCTAGCCCTGGCATGTCCACGATCAGCGTG
>OBLQ010000559.1_pt1 | contig 14252 bp, 12 predicted proteins | sample 1519881 | NCBI WGS metagenome assembly OBLQ01 (sample SAMN01911456, study PRJEB22533) | soil metagenome | biome: Soil | place: Malaysia | collected 2012-04-30 | depth DG_metagenome m | reverse complement strand
CCCCACCCGCTCTCTCCCTCGTCATCCCTGCCTACAACAAAGAGAAGAGACTCCCGCGCTCCCTCGAGGAGGTCGCCGCCTTCTCGGCATCCTGGCCGGGCGGCGTGGAGACGATCATCGTGGACGACGGGAGCCGCGATGGCACCTCCGCGATCGCCTGCGACTTCGCGGCCCGTCACAGCGGGATGAGCGTCCTGCTCAACAAGCAGAACCGGGGCAAGGGATACAGCATCCGACGGGGCTTTCTGGAAGCCTCTGGAGAGATCGTCCTGCTCTCGGACGCCGACCTGTCCACCCCCCTGAGCGAGACTCCCAAGCTCCTCCAGCAGCTCAAGCTTCTCGGAGGCGGGATCGTCATCGGCTCGCGCGCGCTGCTGGACTCCCAGGTCGAGAAGAGGCAGAACCCGCTGCGGGAGGGAATGGGGCGAGTTTTTAATATTCTGGTAAAGACAATAACTAATCTTCCATTCCACGACACGCAGTGTGGCTTCAAGTTAATAACTAGGTCACTAGCCAGACCTATTTTTGAGAAGGCACGGGTGGATGGATTCGCCTACGACGTCGAGCTGCTCTACGTAGCTCGCAAGCGCGGGGTCCCCATCCAGGAGGTGCCCGTGATCTGGCGCAACGCGGAAGGCTCGAAGGTGGGGATGATCTCCGCGCCGATCCTGATGCTCCGCGACGTGATCCGGGTGGTCCGCTGGCAACGGCAGGGGCTCTATGACACGGACAGCTAGATCGGCCCGTCCGGGCGGCTCCAAGATCGTCATTGCCTCCGCTCTCGGGCCGCTGGGGAAGCGGCTCCGCCGCTCAGGGCGCCGCGTCGTCTTCACCAACGGGTGCTTCGATCTCGTCCACCCGGGACACCTCGCGCTTCTCGAGGCGGCGAGGGCTCTCGGAGACGCGCTCGTCGTGGGCGTCAACAGCGACAGCTCCGTCCGGCGGCTCAAGGGGCCGGGACGGCCCCTCGTCCCGCAGAAGGACCGGGCCCGGATGCTCGCGGCCCTCGAGTGCGTGGATCACGTGACGATCTTCTCCGGGTCGACTCCCTTGCGAACCATCCTGAGGCTCCGGCCCGACGTCCTCGTGAAGGGCGCTGACTGGAGGCGGGACGATATCGTCGGACGCGCCGAGGTCGAAGGATGGGGAGGGCACGTCGCCCGCGTGGCGCTGAAGGGCGGCTACTCCACGACCCGGCTCCTCGACCGGCTCGCGGGGAAGGCCGTCCGGTAGCAACGGAAGCAACAGCGGGCAGGCCGGCCCTCGGGAGTGATAGGGTGCCGGCAAGCGCGACATGAGCACCGACCTCGCGGTCTCCTGTCTCAGGCCGCTCGCCTCCCCGGAGGTGCAGCGGCTCGTCGATTCCCTGCGGGAGGACCGCGGGGCGGACAGGTGCGTCCCGGTCACCGGGCTGCCCGGCCCCGCGAAGGCCCTCTGCCTCCTCGGCCTCCACCAGGCCCTGCGCCGCTCCCTGACCGTCCTTGTCCGCTCGGACGACGAGGCCGAGCTCCTCGTTCGCGATCTCCAGGGACTCGCATCCGCCTTCGGGCTCGCCGAGCCTGCCGAGCTCGTCCTCTTCCCCTCGCTCGATGCGGATCCCTACCAGGGGATCGCTCCCCACCTCTCGCGAGTCACGGGGCGCGTCCGGGCCCTCGCCGCGCTGGCGGCGGGGGAGTGCGCCATTCTCGTCGTGCCCGTGGAAGCCCTCTTCACGCCGCTCCAGCCCCCCGGTCTTTTCGCCGCCTGGTGCCGGAGCGTCCGCACGGGATCGGAATGGGCCGAAGCCGACGACCCCGGCTGGCTCGACGCCGCGGGCTACGAGCGGGTGGATGTCGTGGGCGCGCCGGGGGAGTTCGCCCGCCGCGGAGGCGTGCTGGATCTCTTTCCTCCCGGCGAGGAGCTGCCGGTGCGGATCGAGCTCGACGGGGACAGGGTCGCCTCGATGCGCCGGTTCGATCCGGCGGAGCAGCGATCGACGGGAGAGATCGCCGAGGTCCGGATCACGCCCGGCCGGGAGATCCCCCTCGGCGGCGGCGAGAAGGCCGCGCTCTCTCGCGCGCTCACCAACAAGGGCGAGGCTGCGCACAGGCTGATCGGGATGCTCGAGCACCAGGGGCGCTTCCCCGGCGTCGAATCCTGCGCGCGCCTCGCGCTCCGGGAAACGGTGACCGTCCTCGATCACGCCGCGGGCCACCTGGTCTGCCTCGACGAGCCGGAGATGACCCGCGAGGAGGCGCTCAACCTGCGAGCCGATTTCCTACGCTCCCACGAGGCCTCGCCCGGCAGCCCGCTACCCAAGCCCGAGGACCTCTTCGTTCCCGAGGAGGAGATCGAGGAGATCCTCACGGCGAAGCCGCGGCTCACGCTGCGACACCTGAAGGTGCACGACGAGGAGGCGCCGGAAGGGACGGAGGTCCTGGAGCTGCCCGCGGCGGGCGCCGGAAGCTACCGGGGACGTATGAGCGCCCTCCTCGAGCGTCTCGGGCAGGGCATCCGGCAGGGGGAGGTCACGTGCCTGCTCATGAGCACGCCGGGCACGACCCGGAGGATGGGGGAGATCCTCCAGGAGGCCGGCGTGGGATTCCTGAGGCTCCCGCAGGACGCGGCAGTCGCCCCTGGAGGAGGAGGCGGCGCCGTCTTCCTGGCCACGGGCTCCGTCTCCGCGGGATTCTCCTTCCCGTCGTCCGGCTGGCACCTCGTCACGGAGCACGAGATCTTCGGCACGGCCCCCGTCGCGCGCAAGCGCACGGCCGCCGCCTCCTTTGCCTCCGACTTCAGGGATCTCCGCCTGGGGGATCTCGTCGTGCACGTCGACCACGGGATCGGCCGCTACGACGGCCTGACGAAGGTGACGAGCGGAAAGAGCGAGGTCGAGGTGATGCTGCTCACCTACCTGAACGACGATCGCCTCTACGTCCCGATGGAGCGCCTCGACCTCATTCACAAGTACAGCGGCACGGGCGACAAGCCCCCGGCCCTCGACCGGCTCGGCGGGCAGTCATGGGCCCGGACGCGCCGGAAGGTGGCCAAGGCGATGGAGGCGATGGCCGCCGAGCTGCTCGAGCTGTACGCGGCGCGGAAGACCGTCGAAGGCTACGCGCACCCGGCCGACACCGAGTGGCAGCAGGAATTCGAGTCGGCCTTCCCCTACACACCCACGCCGGACCAGGTCCGGGCAATCGGCGAGGTGAAGAAGGACATGGAGAAGCCGGCTCCCATGGACCGGCTGCTCTGCGGGGACGTGGGGTTCGGCAAGACGGAGGTGGCGCTGCGGGCCACCTTCAAGGCGGTGATGGGCGGCCGGCAGGTGGCGGTCCTGGCGCCCACCACGGTCCTCGCTTTCCAGCACCTCCGGACATTCTCCGAGCGCTTCGCGCCCTTCCCGGTGCAGGTCGCCATGATGAGCCGGCTGCGCTCCGCGAGGGAGCAGGCGGAGACGGCCGCCCGGGTCGCGGGCGGCGACGTCGACATCCTGGTGGGAACCCACCGGATCCTCTCGAAGGATATCGAGTTCCAGAACCTGGGCCTCCTGATCGTCGACGAGGAGCAGCGCTTCGGGGTGAAGGCCAAGGAGCGGATCAAGCAGCTCAAGAAGGCCGTCGACGTGCTCACCCTGACGGCCACGCCGATCCCCCGGACCCTCCAGATGGCGATGGGCGGCGTGGTCGATCTCAGCCTCGTCGAGACGCCGCCGGAGAGCCGCCTCGCCATCCAGACCCACCTCGTCCCCTTCAAGGAGTCCATCATCGCGCCCGCCGTCCGCCACGAGCTTCAGCGCGGGGGACAGGTCTACTTCGTGCACAACCGTGTCGACACGATCGACACCGCGGCGGGGCTCATCCGCCGCCTGGTCCCGGAGGCGAAGATCGCGGTGGCCCACGGCCAGATGGGGAAAGGGGATCTCGAGAAGACGATGATGCGCTTCGTGCGCGGCGAAGCCGACGTTCTCGTGAGCACGACGATCATCGAGAACGGACTCGACATCCCCCGCGTGAACACGCTCATCGTGAACCGCGCCGACAGATTCGGGCTCGCGCAGCTCTACCAGCTTCGAGGGCGCATCGGCCGGTCCGATCGCCAGGCCTACGCCTACCTTCTCGTGCCGCCGCACCAGACGCTGACTCCGACCGCCCGGCGCCGCCTCCAGGCGCTCCAGGACTTCACCGATCTGGGCTCCGGCTTCAGGATCGCGGCGATGGATCTCGAGATACGCGGGGCGGGCGAGCTTCTCGGACCGCGCCAGCACGGTCACATCGCCGCCGTCGGCTTCGAGATGTACTGCCAGATGCTCGAGCGGGCCGTCGAGGAGATGAAAGGCGGCGCGCCGCTGCCCGAGTTCCGCACGCAGATCAACGTCGGGGCCGACCTGCGGCTGCCGGGAAACTACGTTCGCGAGGAGGGGCTCCGGCTCGTCCTCTACCGCAAGGTGGCCTCGGCGCGAAGCGCCGGGGAGATCGACGCCGTGCGGGACGAGATGGAGGACCGCTTCGGGAGAATGCCGCCCTCCGCCGAGCGCCTGCTCGACGCGGCCCGACTCCGCCTCCTTGCGGCGCGGATGCACGTCCTTCAGGTGGACTACGCGAACGATGCACTCATGGTCAAGTTCGCGCCGACGTCGCCGCTCGACCCCGCCCGCCTCATGGTCTGGATCCGGGAGCACACCGGCGCCTCCCTCACGCCCTCGGGACTGCTCAAGCTCCCGGCGGGCTGGCCCCGCGAGGAGCGGATCGCGAGGGCCCTCGAGATCCTCCGCACCCTCGCCTGACGCTGCGCGACGGATCGCGCCTTTCGAGCATCCCCAGAAGCTGCGGGTCCGCCCGGCAGGCGGGCGGCCGGAAGGGGAGGATCTTCCCGGAGTGCCGACGGGATCGGAACGCGTGATGACAATGCCTGCCCGGCGCGCCGCACTCCCGCTCGCGTCGGGACTTCTGCTTCTGGGCCTCCTCGGCGCCGCGACCCCGCTGCCCCGGCCTTCGGACGCGGCCGGCGAGGAGAAGACCTCCCTCATCGAGGGCCACGCCAGGGCTCTCGTCGACGCGATCAACGCGGAGGAGCCTGGCCGGCGCATGGCACGGCTCCGGGATGCCTTCGCTGAAACGGAGGTGGCCGCGGCCGGCGGCGGGAAGCTCGCCGCGATGCTGGGTCGCATCCACGAGGCTCTGGGTCCCATCGTCTTTCACCACGTGGAGATCCTCCCGCGGGCCGTTCACCTCTTCGTCCAGGCCGCGCGCACCAAGGCCTGGCGGGACCTTCAGCTCCGGTACGAGCCGGCGACACCCTGGCGTTTCACGGAGCTCGTCTTCATCGCGGAGGTGACCGAGCCGGTCCTCCTGCCCAACGGTCCCGTGGAGTCGCCGGAGGTGCTGGCGTGGGTCGGCCGCTACATCGACAGGCTTGCCGGCGAGAACGGCCTGTCGGGCTCCCTGCTGCTCGTGAGGGATGGGAAGAAGCTCGTCGGGCGGGAATTCGGATTCGCGGACGCTGCGGGCCGGAAGAAGGTCACGCCGGCCACGCGGTTCAACCTCGGCTCGGGAACGAAGATGTTCACGGCCGTCGCCATCGCGCAGCTCGCCCAGGCAGGGAAGCTCTCCTTCGACGATCCCGTCATCAAGTACTTCCCGGACTTCCCCGATCCGCAGTGGGCACGGAAGGCCACGATCCGTCACCTGCTGACCCACACGTCGGGGCTCGGAGACTACTGGACGGACGCCTACGAGAAGGCCTGGGGGAGTCTCCGGAGGCTCTCGGACTCGCTCCCCTTCGTGTACGCCGGCAAGCCCTCCTTCCAGCCGGGCGAGAGGTTCCAGTACAGCAACAGCGGCTTCCTGCTTCTGGGCATCATCGTGGAGAAAGTCTCGGGCGGCGACTACTTCGACTACCTGAAGGATCACGTCTACGAGCCGGCCGGCATGAGCGCGAGCGGGTCCTTCCTCACGGACGGCTCCGTGGGGGATCTCGCTGCGCCCCTCGCCCGGGGCGAGGGAGGATGGGTCGTCGCCCGGCACCCGCTCAGGGGAACCTCCGCCGGGGGGAGCTTCTCGACGACCGGGGACATCCTGAAGTTCTCGGATGCCTTGCGGTCGGGGGCCCTTCTCCCGCGCGGCGCGGTGGAGGACCTGCTGCGGGCGCGCTCCGGGCCCGGAGAGGGGAGCTTCCGGTACGGCAGCGGCTTCATGCTGTGGACGGACCAGGACTCCCCCTCGTACGGCCACGGCGGTCTCGCTCCCGGCGTGAACTTCGAGTACCGCTACTTCCCGCGGCAGAAGATCACCTTCGTGATTCTCTCCAACCAGGACAACGGCGCCTACGACGACCTGAGGAAGAACATCGTCAAGCTCGTGACGGGCGCCCGCTGAGACGATTGACGGCCCCCGCCGTGGGAGGCGGCGCTGCGGCGCTGTTGCCAGCGTCCGGGCCGCGAGATAGATTGGCCGCCGGCGGCCATGCTCTCACCCTTCGTTCCCTTGTCGTCCCGTCCGGTCCCGGTCATGCGGCGGCCGGTCTCCCTCCGCCCCCGGCGTTTCGGGGAGATCCTGATCGCGGCGGCTGCGCTCCTCCTCCCTCTGTCGGGATGCGGCTGGTTCGGCGGCCAGGGCCGGTCTCCCGTCATCGCCGAGATCTCCGGAAAGCCCGTGAAAATCGCAAGCTTCGACGAGTACGTCAGCCAGACGCTCGCGGGACAGCCACGGGAGGACGACGAGAAGCCGGGTCCGGAGCTTCTGAGCCGGCTGCTCGATCGGTTCCTCGAGGAGGAGCTGATCGTGCGCGAGGCCGAGCGGCGCGGCGTCACGGTTTCGGACGACGAGATCGCCGAAGAGCTGAAATACCTCAGCGAAGAGGAAGGGGGCTCCGACGAGAAGATGAACGATCCCGCCGCGCGGGAGGCGGCCCGGCGGGCGGTGCTGCTCGAGAAGTTCCGGGAGGAGCAGATCCTGGCGAACATCAAGGTCTCCCAGGACGAGATCGAGGCCTACTACAAGGAGAACCGGGATCAGTTCCACCAGTCCTCTCACGTCGTCCTGCGCCAGATACTCCTCGACGACGAGGCCGAGGCGCACCGGATCCGCGACGAGCTCTGGCTGCATCCGTCGAACTTCCAGGAGGTCGCCGAGCAGAAATCCCTCGCCCCAGACGGCGGCCAGCCCGCGGCCTACGACGAGGCCAACCTTCCCCCCGAGGTCGTCGATTCGATCAGCGGCGTCGAGGAAGGGCAGGTGAGCCGTGTCTGCAAGAGCCCCGAAGGCGTCCGGATCTTCCTCGTCGAGAAGCGCCAGGCCGCCCGGGAGGTGGGCGTCGAGGAGGCTGCCGACCAGATCCGCCTCCTGCTCATGCAGGAGAAGAGCCGCCGGGCCTACGACGAGCTGCTGGCGAAGCTGAGGGCGCAGTCGGGCCTCGTCATCCACGAAGAGAACATCCCCTTCAAGTACGTGAAGTAGGCCCGGGGCAAGCCGCGCGGCCGGGACGCCGCCGAAGTCGATCCGCGGTCATGCCCGCCCCGCCGTGAACCGGCATTTCATCCGTGTTTTCAGGATGTTGGCTGCGGGTCACGGGCTCCAGCGTCCAGCGTCTATAATGCCGTTTCCAGCAGACACACCCCGCGGGAACGGCAGTCCAGCCCCCGCCCCCGAGGAATCCTTCCGGCCGGAGCTCCGTCGAATGAATTGCAACCGACCCACCTCGCCACGGCGGGTACCGGCAGGGCGCGCCGCGGCCCTGCTCGCAGCCTTCCTCCTCACGGCGCAGATTGCCTCAATCGCACCGGCCCGGGCCGAGATCGTCGAGGAGGCTGCGGCATTCGTGAACGGGCAGATCGTGACGAAGAGCGAGCTCGAGGAGAGGATCAGCCAGGTGAGGACGCAGCTCTCGCAGCAGTTCAGCGGGGCGGATCTCGAGACCCGCATCGACGAGGTCAAGAAGACCGTCCTCGGCGACATGATCCGCGAGCTCATCCTTCTCCAGCGCGCGGAGATCATGGGGCTCGATCTCGAGAAGATCTACAAGCAGGCCGTGGACAACCTCAAGCAGCAGCAGCAGATCAAGACGAACGACGAGTTCAAGGCGCTGCTCCAGCAGGAGGGGATCTCGGAGGCCGATCTGCGCAAGATCCTCCTTCGCTACAACGTCCCGGACATCATGATCAACCTGGAGGTCCGCCAGAAGATCGTCGTCACGCCCGAGGAGATCGAGGCCTACTACAACTCCCACCCTGACGAGTTCACGATCGAGGAGACCTACAAGTTCCGCGAGGTGGTCATCCTGGCGGAGAACCACGAGCCGGGCGAAATGGAGAAGATCGCCGGCAAGATGGAGGCGGACCTGGCGGGCGGGCTTCCCTTCAACGAGGCCGTGCTCAAGTACTCCGACGCCCCCTCGAGGTTCCAGGAGGGCATCGTCGGTCCGCTGAAGTCAGCGGATCTCGCCCCGGAGATCCTCCACGCGCTCGAGAACCTGAAGGAGGGCGAGCACTCGGGAGCCGTCCGGATGCGCCACGGTATCCACTACGTCGAGCTGGAGACCCACACGACTCCGGGAAAGAAGACCCTCGACGACGTCCGGGCCGGGATCGAGACGAAGATCATGCGCGATCGGTTCCCCGAGGAGCTCCAGGCGTACTACAAGCGCCTCTACGAGGAGAACCGGATCGAGGTGAAGCCCATCTACCGGATGTACGCCGAGGACATCCCGCGGAGCTGACCTCACCCCCCCGCGGCGCGCTCCAGAATCCCGGCGAGGCCGGACTCCACGGAGACCTCGGACTCCTCCACGATCCGGCCGGCCTCGGCCTTGCCGACGTAGACGACGAAGGCCGGGACCTTCCAGGCGGGAGAGACCCCGAGCACCTGCATCGGCTCGAGACGTCCCGTCGTGACGGGCGGTCGGGAGGAGGCCCTGCCGGTCGAGGCCGCGCGGACCGGGGCGATCGGGAGAAGAGCCGCGGCCAGAAGGACCGCCGCGAGCGCGGATCCTCTCACGGGAGACCGGGGAGTCTCGCCTGAGTTTCGCCCTCCGGCCCCTGAAGGTGCAAGGATCATCGGGGTCTCCCGGATTTCTCCCGCCCCGGGAGCGGAAGAGGCGGGACGGAGCATTGAAAGACCCGGAAAAGGTCTGCTAGGATGTGGCTTCCGCGCGTCCGAGCCGGACTTCCGCACGCGCCCAGCGGAGCCGCCAGGAACCTGTGACCATTCCCGAGGATAAAAGACCCTTGAGAAGTGCATGCACACGCGTCGCGGCCGTGGTCGCGCTCCTCGTCCTTTCGTCGCTGATCCTGCCATCGAGAGCCGCGGCCGGCGAGGAGCGGGATCCGGCTCTCCAGGCGGTCATCGAGAAGTTCGACGCCGCCCAGGCCCGGATCCAGAGAATCTCCGCGACATTCCGCGAAGTCAAGCACATCGCCCTCCTCAAGGAGCCCGTGGTCCAGAGCGGCGAGTTCTTCCACACGAAGCCCGACAAGTTCCTGTGGGAGTACACGAAGCCCGAGCCCAAGAAGCTCCTCCTCAACGGCAAGAACATCGTGGCCTACTACCCCCTGGAGAAGCGCGCGGAGGAGATCAAGACCCGCTTCACCAAGAGGATCATCGAGTACCTGGGCCTCGGCTCCGTCCTGAGCGAGCTCGAGGACGAGTACAGCATGAGCTTCGGGGAACCCAACGACCTGCCCGGCACCGATCTGATCGAGCTGACGCCGAAGCAGCGCCGGATCGCCAAGCGCCTCTCGAAGATCCGGATCTGGCTCGACCACAAGCTGAGCCAGCCCAGGCAGATCGAGTACATCGAGGCCGACGGAGACAGCTCGAAGATCACCTTCTCCCAGATCAACATCAACCCGGAGATCGAGCTGACGAAGTACGAGATCAAGATCCCCGACGACTTCAAGGTGACGAACTCGATCTCCGGTCTGTTCGCCGCAAGCAGCCAGTAGCCTCCCGTCCGCCCCGGGGCGCGGAGCGGAGCCCCTCCCGCCATGGCGTGATATCCTCCGCCCGTCCGCCGTCGACGTGAACGGCCGGAGAGGGGCCCCATGCGCCGCGTCGGTTACGTCTACGATTCCCGGTACCTCGCGCACCTGACGGGGACCAACCACCCCGAGCGGCCCGCCCGGGTGGAGGCCATCGACAGGCGCATCCGCGAGTCGGGGCTAGCCGAGGATCTCGTCCTGCTCGAGGCCCGATCCGCGGAGCCCGTCTGGATCGAGGAGGTCCACGACGCGGCCTACGTCAGGCGGGTCCAGGAAGCCTGCAGCCGTGGCGACGCCATCATCGACTCGATGGACACGGGCATCTCCAGCCGCTCCTTCGAGATTGCCCTGCTCGCCACCGGGGGAGCGCTCGCAGCTGCCGACGCGGTGATGGATGGAGAGATCGAGGCCTCCTTCGCGGCGATTCGCCCGCCGGGCCATCACGCGCTGCCGGACACCGCAATGGGCTTCTGCCTCTTCAACAGCGCGGCCATCGTGGCGCGCTACCTCCAGAAGAAGCACGGCCTGAAGAAGATCTTCATCCTGGACTGGGACGTGCACCACGGGAACGGGACGCAGGCCATCTTCTGGGAGGATCCCGGCGTCTTCTACTACAGCATCCACCAGTTCCCCTTCTACCCCGGAACCGGCGCGGAGACGGAGACGGGCGCCGGCGCCGGAGCGGGCTTCACGTTGAACTCGCCGATGCCGGCCGGCTGCACGGACGACGACTACAGGAGGGTCTTCGACCAGAAGCTCGTCCCCGCACTGAGATCGTTCGCTCCGGAAGCCCTGATCCTCTCCGCCGGGTTCGACGCCCACGCGGCGGATCCTCTCGGCGGGATGCAGCTCACGGAGAGGGGCTACGCCCAGCTGACGCGCACGGTCCTCGACGCCGCGGGGGATCTCTGCCGCGGCCGCATGATCTCCATCCTGGAGGGTGGCTACGATCTCGAGGCCCTCTCGGCCTCGGTCGAGGCTCACATCGGGACGCTGGGAGGCGCGTAGGGGAGCTCTCAAGCCCCCGCGCGTGCGACGGCGGCGCCGACCGCCCGGATCGCCCTTGCCACGTCGTCCTCTCCGGTGCGCCAGCTCGAGACGGACACCCGCATGCAGCGCCGGCCGCGCCACGTGGTCCCGGTGAAGAAGGCCTCCCCCGACCGGAGCACCTCATCCATCACGGCGTCGGTCCGGCGGTCCTGCGCCGCGGCATCCGCCCCGGGAGCGGGATCCAGGAACCGGACCAGCCCCTGGTTGATGACGGGAGCACGCACGACCTCGGCGCCCGCAAGGGCCCCGATCCCTGCGACCAGCGTCCTCGCGTGACGGCAGGTGCGATCGATCAGCTCCGCCAGTCCCGAGCGCCCCAGCTCGCACAGGGCCGCGTAGACGGCGAACCCGCGCGCCCTGCGGGAGAACTCCGGGTTCCAGTCCATCTGGTCGCGGGCCTTCGAGGCATAGTCGAGGTAGCTCTCCCCGCGGAGCGACATCGAGGCCCGGTGGGCCTCCGGCCGCGCGACGACCGCGATCCCGCAGTCGTAGGGGACGTTGAGCCACTTGTGGCCGTCCGTGGTCCACGAGTCGGCGCCCTCGACGCCGTCGAGGAGATGGCGGAAGGCCGGGCTCGTCCTCGCCCACAGGCCGAAGGCGCCGTCGACGTGAACCCACGCGCCGCGGCGGCGCGCGAGGGGCACGAGATCCGTGAAGGGATCGAAGACCCCCGTGTTCACGTCACCCGCCTGCAGGAGGACGATCGTCGGATCGTCCGGACGGTCCCGGAGAGCGCGCTCGAGAGCGTCCGGGGTCAGCCGCCCCTCGCCGTCGGGCGGGAGGGGGAGGATCGAGCCGGCGCCGAGCCCGAGGAGCTTCACGGCCCTGGTGATGGATCCGTGGTACTCCGAGCTCGTGATGATCCGGACGGCTGGCGCTCCGGCCAGGCCCCGTTCCCCGACGTCCCATCCCGCCTTCTCGAGCACGGCGTGCCGGGCCGCAGCGAGGCAGGTGACGTGGGCCATCTGGCAGCCCGTCACGAAGGCGAAGCTCGCGCCGGACGGCAGCTCCAGGAGCTCCTTGATCCAGCGCCCGGCGACCTCCTCGACGACCGCGGAGGCCGGCGAGCAGGCGTAGAGTGCCGCGTTCTGATCCCAGGCGCCAGCCAGCCAGTCCGCGGCGAGCGCCGAGGGGAGCGAGCCGCCGATCACCCAGCCGAAGAACCGGCCCCCCGCGGTCCCGGTCAGCCCCCCTGCGGCGGCCTCGGCGATCTTCGAGACGATCGTCCCGGGATCCTCTCCATCGATGGGCATCGGGCGATCGAAGCGCGCCCGAAGCTCCTCGCACGAACGGTCAGCGGAGGCTCTCCCCTCCTTGACGTCCTTCAGGTACGCGAGGGAGAGGTCGAAGGCGCGCTGGAGCGCCGGGCGGTAGCGGGTCTCGTCGGTCATGGGAACGATTTCCTCCGTGCGCGGCTTGGGACCGAGCGTCTCCGCCGGTCCAGAAGCGCCGGCCGGGGTCGGGCGACAGGATCACGCGCCGGCCCGGGGAATGTCCATCCGGATCTTGCGCCCCGCGTGCCGGAGGCCGGGGCCTGCGGGGGACGACGATCCGCGGTCTCCGCGGCTCGCCTCCGGCTGAAGGCCGGATCACAATCCGCCGCCGTGCCCGGCTCGGATATCATGCCCGGCGCACGCGGCCATGGGTGAAGCGGACCGGCGGCGGCAGGCGGCGCCGGGATCGGGGCACGGAGGCAGACATGGCGGGAAGGTGCAGCGCGCTCTTCGTGATAGCCGCGGCCCTCGCGGCCGCGGCTCTCGCGGCACCGCAGGTGCCGGCGGAGACGGGGACCGCCGCCCCTCACTCAGGGGCGGCGACCGTCGTCTACCTGGTTCGCCACGCGGAGAAGGCGTCGTCGGGCACGGGGACGGAGGGCCCTGGTCCCCCGCTGAGCGAGGAGGGGAAGCTCCGCGCGGAGCAGCTCGCGAACACCCTGCGTGCCGAGGGGATCACCCACATCTACAGCACCGGCTTCGCGCGCACCATGGAGACCGCCGGCCCGCTGGCAGGGCGGCTGGGAGTGAAGATCGAGACCTACGATCCGAAAGACCTCAAGGGCTTCGCCAGGAAGCTGGCCGCGTTGCCCGGCAGGCACCTCGTCGTGGGACACAGCAACACGACGCCGGAGCTCGTCGAGCTCCTCGGAGGCGACGCCGGGCCCCCCATCGACGAGCAGCGGGAGTACGATCGCCTCTACGTCCTCGTTCTGAGTCCCGGCGGGAAGGTCACGACCCTCCATCTCCGATATGGCCCGCCCTTCAGCCCGTCCCGGGACGGTCCGGGCGGCCCCTCCGGCGGGGGACTATGATCGCAGAGCCGTCTGACCCTCCAGACCAGGGAGAGAACCCATGGCGTACCTGCTCGTCCGTCACAAGGTGAAGGACTTCGAATCCTGGAAGAAGGTGTTCGAAGAGCACGGCCGCGCGCGCGAGTCCCTCGGCTGCAAGGGGGGGCGTCTCATGAGAAACGCCGAGGTTCCGAACGAGGTCGTGGTCCTTCTCGAGTGGGACTTCCACGAGAACGCGCGCAAGTTCGTGGACTCGGAGGATCTGAAGTCCACGATGCAGAGGGCCGGTGTGTTGGACCGGCCCGATATCTACTACCTCGACGTGGAAGAGGAGGTCATCCGCTGAGCCCGGGCGGGCCGGTGCGGTGAGAGGGGAGGGCGCCGGCCCGGGCCGCTCCCCCGGGGCGCTTCGTCGAGGGCGTCTGCCGGCCACGGGCCGATGAGCAGGAGCTGATGCCGGAGAGCGCACGACTGGCGCTGGTCGCGGCGGCCGTCCTGATCGTCAACGTTCCGTTCGGATTCTGGCGCGGGGGCGTGAGGAAGTTCAGCCTTCCCTGGTTCGTGGCGGTGCACGCTCCCGTCCCTCTCGTCTACCTCGTCAGGCTGGCCGCGGGCGTGAGCTGGAGCCTGACCATCCTGCCCGTCCTGGTGGGGGCCTTCTTCACGGGCCAGTTCCTGGGCTCCAGACTGCGGGGCGCCGGGAGCCGCTGAGGCGGGGCCCGAAAAGAGATCTCCCCATCGAGTCCCCGAGCGGCTAGGAGCGCAGGGTCCACTCCCAATCCCCGCAGCCGCCTCCGGAGGACCCCGGATGCCCGTCGATCGCCGGACGACGAGAGAGCGCCCGCGCCGTCCCTCGGCAGCCTCCCGCGCCCTGCGACTCGCGGCGCTCTTCTGCGCCATCCTGGTCACCGGCGGTGCGGTTCCCCCGGACCGCCTGAAGAACATCGGCCAGCCGCCACC
>OBLQ010000558.1_pt1 | contig 14265 bp, 12 predicted proteins | sample 1519881 | NCBI WGS metagenome assembly OBLQ01 (sample SAMN01911456, study PRJEB22533) | soil metagenome | biome: Soil | place: Malaysia | collected 2012-04-30 | depth DG_metagenome m | reverse complement strand
AGCACATGTTCTGGCGGCTAACCGACCCCGCCAGTCCCCGTTACGACCCGGCGCTGGCCCAGAAATACGGGGACGCCATCCTGCAGTCCTACGAGGCGGCCGACAAAGTCGTGGGGGAAGTTGAAAAGAATTTGAAGCCCGGCGCGACCTTGATAGTCGTTTCCGATCACGGTTTCCACGCCTTCAACTACGGCTTTAACACCAACACCTGGCTGGTGAAGAACGGATACATGGTCCTCAAAAATCCTGAGGCGCAGGAAAAACAGTACAGCCTGGAAAACCTCTACAGCAACGCCAACTTCTTCCCCAATGTTGACTGGAGCCGGACCAAGGCGTACGCCCTGGGCCTGGGACAGATTTATCTGAACATTTACGGGCGCGAACGCTACGGCATCATCGAGCCCGGCCAGCAGGCCCACCAGATGGCAGAGGAAATCAGGACCAGGCTGCTGGCTTTCCACGACCCGCGCACCAACAAGCCGGTGCTTGAAGACGTCGCGCTTGGGAATGAAATCGACCACGGCCCATACGTGAATGAAGCTCCCGATCTTCAGCTCAATTTTCTGCCCGGCTACCGGACTTCCTGGGAAACCTCTCTCGGCGCCGTTCCGCCGGGCATTGTGGTTCCCAACACACGCAAGTGGAGCGGCGACCATTGCGCTTCCGACCCCAACGACACGCAGGCCATCCTCTTCCTCAACCGCAAGCTTGACTCCTCCGATCCCAGCATCATGGACGTCGCGCCCACCGTCCTCAAGCTGCTCGGCGCAACCCCGCACAGCCAGTTCGACGGCAAACCCTGGACGCTCGCCCCCAGGGCCACAGCGCAGGTCAAACAGTAAAGCCCCGCAACGCTGAAACGCGACTTAAGGTATCGGTCACTTCCTGCGAATTTCATTTTATTCCCGGCGCGGAGAAGGATTCCCGTCTTTCCGGTGGAAGCTGGCGTTGGGGAGAAGGAAGGTGGCCAACACGTTGCAAAATTTAATCCGTTCCAGGAAGTCTGTCTGTTATGCCCTCCGGCATATTGTTGCTGCCAGCCGCTGCCAGCATTCAGACCGCGATCCGCTGGATGACCATCATGGTGAGATCGTCAGATGAGGGAGTGCCTGAAGCGAATCCCTCCATCTCGCGGAGGCAGGCCTTGACCAGCGCGTCTGGCGCTTTGGCGCTGTTTTCCGCAAGGAAGCTTCCCAGGCGCTCTTCGCCGAACTGCACCCCCGCCGGATTGCACGTCTCCGAGAGGCCGTCGGTGTAGAGAAACAGCATTTCGCCCTTGTCGAAGTTCACGGTCTGGATGGTGGCGGTGCCATCGCAGAACATTCCGAGCGGCACTCCCGTGGAAGACAGCCTGGTGACACCGTCTGATTTCACCACCAGGACCGGACAATGCCCGGCGTTGACAATCTCCACCCGTCCGTCCGAGGAAGCGCGCCCGGCAACCATGGTGGCAAACTGCCCGGCCATGATGCTTTCACAGAAGACGCGATTAGCCAGCGTCACCAACTGGTCGAGCGCAAGGCCGCCATTTCCTGTCGGCGAACCTGCCGGATGTCCGTAACTGAGCTGTCCTTCCGCGTGCGTGGTGCCCCGGCTCGTCAGGCTGCGGAAAATGGCGTGCAGGTGGGTCATCAGCATTGAAGCCGCAACGCCTTTGCCCGACACGTCACCCATGAGGAACCAGATTTCCTCCGCCCCATCCTTCGAATAGATCAGGTCGCAATAATCCCCGCTGACCAGCCTGAAAGGCTGCCAGCGATAATGGAAATGCCAGCCCGCCGCCCGGATGTCATTGGGAGGAAGCAGTGTCCGCTGAACTTGTGCCGCCAGTTCCAGATCGCTTTCCAGCGCGCGCTGCTGTTGCGGCGTCAGGTGGTCGAGGCAGAGGCACACAAGAGGATCGGCGAGGAGTCTGTCTCCTTCAATGGATTCGTGGCACTCTTCACAAATCCCGTAGGTTCCGGAATCCATGCGTTCGAGCGCCGAATCAACCTCGCGAAGCAGGTCAGCAAGGGCAGGGTTTGGATGCGCCTCCGCCACGGCCGCCTGGAGCCTCTTTCGGCGCTGCTCGAGCTGGGCGCGCAGGAAAGTATTTTCAACCGTAGCCATGGGCTCCTCCTGGCGAAAAGAATACGCCCCCGGGAAAGGACCTTCCAACCCGGATCTTGCTCCGGGAGGATTTCTACCTTCCATTTTACTACGCAGGCGAGAGTGGCAGTGCTGCCCACTTACTGGGGCAGCAGATGATAGCTGACAAAAGCCACGTGCAGGCTGTCGGGCGACCATGACGCAACGTTGATGGTTCCCTGCCCGCCAAACAGACGCGCGAGGGGCCTTATCTTCCCGTCGCTCATCGACATGATGCGCAGCATCACGTTCTTGTTTTCAGGATGGCCGGTAACGTCCGTCGGGTAAGAGAGGAACACCATCCACTTGGCGTCCGGGGAAAAATGCGGGAACCAGTCATTGGTGTCGTCATTCGTCACCCGCTCCAGCCCTGTTCCATCCGGATGCATGCGCCAGATCTGCTCGAGGCCGGTGCGGTTGGAGTTGAAGTAGATGTACTTTCCGTCGGGAGAGTATTCCGGTCCGTCATTGTGGCCGGCGTTCTTCGTGAGTTGCACTTCTTCCCCGCCCGCTGCCGGAATGGTGTAGACATCAAACCTTCCGCCGCGCTCGCCGCAGAAAGTGAGGGTTTTGCCGTCGGGCGACCATCCATGAAAGTATGACGGAGACTTCTGAGTGACGCGTCGCGGCGTGCCGCCGGAGAGGGGAAGGACATAGATGAGTGACTCGTGGCCGTCCTGCGAGCTGTCACTGATGGCAAGCGATTTGCCGTCCGGCGATATGCCATGGTCGTTGTTGCAACGCGTGGCAAAACCGGTATCGAGCGGCTCGGGCTCGCCGCCCTCCACCGGAATTCTTTCCAGGCGGCCTTCGCGGTTAAAAAGCAGCAACTTGCCATCGGGAGTCCAGTTGGGCGCTTCAATGCGGCCTTCGGTTGTGTACACTTCGCGGCGGTCGCCCGATTCAATGGCCACTGTTTCAAGAGTGCTGTAAAGAGTTGTTTGCGCAGACGGCGCAGGTGGCGAGACCTTGAGGTTAACGTTTGAAAATACCGCCGTCTCCACGCGGTCCTTGTCGTGAGAGCAGACCCCCAGGCCCACATAGAACGGCGGCTTGAGCTCGATCAGGGGCGATCCGGCCGCAAGCTTAAGATTGTCACCCTCGCCCAGAAACATGTAAAAGTAATCGCCGCGCTTTTCAATCCGAAGCCGCGCGGGCGCGTTAATATTGGCCTGCACCTCATGCGTCGTGTCGCCTTTTTCCTCCCGCCACTGGAGCGAGGTGAGGCCCACACCGTGCCGCGCAATGTCCGCATACACAGAATCAGGATCGAGGCTCTGGCGGATCATCAGCACGGCCTTGCGGTGCTCGTTGCCGCCGGCGCCCTCGAACGCGATGTCCGCCGACAGGGTGACGTCGCCTGAAACTTTCTTCCAGACAAAGTGGAAATCATCGTTTGTAAACCACATATTGTCGCCGCTTCCGGAGATCGTATAGGTTCCCTTCGAAACGTCGTATTCCACGGAGCCCCGGTGAAGCACCGTGCCAACGTCCCGGTGATTTTCAAACAGGCCGATTTGCGACGCTGTGTCCTCAGCTTTCGGCGAATTCTTGACTGCAAATGCTAAGAACAGGCAGCAAACCCAGGCCAGCAATCCAGCGATGGCTTTCCTATTCATGGTTCCAGACCTCGATGCGGGATAGGAGCAAGTATCGCAGAGTTTTGAGGCTTTGGAAACAGGGGCCTTTGGCGTATCGGGAGAAAAAGAATCCGGGCGCTGGAGAGGCTTGCAGCAAGGCGCTCTGTGACGGAGCGACTCAGTCGCCCAGGCTGTTCTATTCTGCCAACCGGACGACCTCACCGCCCCTCAACCGGTAAAGCGCCTTAATAACGGCGAGCTTTCCAGACTCAACCTTCTGATGGAGCAGCGGGCTGTTGCCTAAAATGTCGGAGGCGCTCTGGTGGACGTTGGCCCGTTCTGCCAACCTGAGCAACTCGTCGCCTTCAGCCTGGCCTTCGACACTATCAAGAGCGGGGCGAATTCTGGCGACGATGGATTTCAATTTAGAGCTTGGCAACTTCTCGCCTGATGCTGCCGCCGCCACCGCTCCGCAGTTTTCGTGGCCCAGAACCACAAGGACCTTGGAGTCCAAATACTCCGCGGCGAACTCAATGCTGCCCAGAGCCACTCGATCGGCCACGTTGCCCGCTGTCCGAATAACAAAAAGGTCACCGAGATTTTTGTCAAAGATCAGGCTGGGGCAAACCCGGCTGTCCGAACACGCCAGGATGATGACCTGCGGTTTCTGCTCCTTGGCGAGTTCCGCCCGCCGGCGAACGAAATCCCGGGGCGTCTCCCTTCCCTCCTGGAAACGCTGGTTGCCCGCCATAAGGTCAGTCCAGATTTCTTCGGCAAATGCCGGGAGCTGGGCGGGTTCGGAAGCAAAATATCGGCGTATTGAAGTCATCTTTGATCGTCTCCGATAGACGGCCCCGCAAATAGCGACTGAACAAGCAGCCGGAGACGAAGCCATATGCCAGTGTCATGCTGAGCGAAGCGAAGCATCCCTGTATTTGAGTGAGGAAAATGCCGAAACCCTTCTCCCGCTTTGCGGGATCAGGGTGACAGTCCATGAACCTTGCCAATCTTCTTTCGTTGCCAACAGCTAATCGTACTTCTCGTAGCTGAGCGCTTTGGGGTCATAGCCCAGAGCGCGGAATTCCTGCGCGACGTCTTCAACCATTTTACGCAGGCCGCAAAGGTAAGCGTGGAGTCCCTTCCTACCCGCCAGGTACCGGACTACGTGCTGCTGGACGTAACCGGTGTGGCCGGTCCAGCCGGGTTCAGGACGGCTGAGCGTGGGAACAAAATGGAAACCGGGACGCTCCCGGGCCATCAGCTCAAATTCTTCGCGGTAAAGGATGTCACGCTCCTTCCGCACACCGAAGATGAGCCAAACCTCGGAATGATGCGGGCGGCTGTAAAGCTGCTGGAGCATGGCCCGGATGGGCGCAATGCCAGTTCCGGTGGCGATAAAAGCCAGCACAGGATCGATCGGCTCGTGCAGAGAGAAAAATCCGAACGGGCCGGAAAAACCGATCTTGTCACCGGGTTTCAGGTTGAACAGCCAGGAGGAAACACGCCCTTCGGGAAGCATGTTCAGGCAAAGGTCGAATCCGTTGTCGGCGCGCGGCGCCGAGGCAATGGAATAGGGTCGGCGAACTTTCTGGCCGTCCAGTTCGATATCCAGCGAAATGAACTGGCCCGGGCGAAAGTCAAAGCGGTGGCCGTTCGAGATCTGAAACTGGAAATGCTTCGTCCTCTCGTTGGTATACCGGACGTTGCTAAGAAACGCTTCGTAGCGGGAATGACTCACGGGCTTACCCTGGTACCCTCCGTAATTTCTCGAATCCTGCTGAGAACCAGTGAAATCATTTCCGGATGATCTTCAAGCGACCGACCAACCCGGATGTCAATGCCCGGGTGCTTCTGCTTTTCCGCTGCCACAAGCCTGGGCAGGTCGCGCCGAAGGTGGGTTCCCAGTGTCAGAAAGTAGGGAATCACTACAATGCGATTAAAGCCCTCTGCTATGGCCTGGGCTATGGCTGGTCCGAGTTCCGGCTGGCCGGGGCCCAGAAACGAAGCCCGGACGTACACATAAGCACCGTGACCCTGAATCCTGCGGGCCAGTTCGCGAACCCCTTCGTTGGCCTCTTCCACGGCACTGCCATGCGCAAAAAGGATGATGGCCGGCTCGCTCTCCGTCAATTGCTTCACTGAATCCATACTTAAAAGTCCATTTTAACCCAAAAGTCTCAAATTGCGTAGCCGCATCGGGGACTATATGCGCGACCAAAGGTCAAATCTTAGAAAAGAGAATGGTTATTTGTCCGCTGTGGAATAGGCTAAGTCAGGGGGCACTAAAGCCGCCTAAACGGTTAATCATGAATAGACTTTGAGCCTTCATCGTGCCTTGAGCGGCGACCGATAAATGTCTTCCAGAAGGATCCTCTGGGCTGGCGGTGTGTGGCGCTGCTTTGGAAGTGAAGCCGATTAATTGAAGCCAGGCGATGTTCAATATACTCTTTGTAGAACCTGATCCGGGCCCCAAAAAAGAACGCAGAAAGCACAAAACCAACCGCGAGGCCACCCACGAAAGCAACCACTAGATTTGACCAGTCGATCATCCCGGCGCTACCCCATCATGGCGAACGATCAGATTCGTGACACAGCATCATCCCGCCATGAAACCCTTCGCAAACATTGGAACGGCTTATCGAACGAAACCCTCATTAACAGACAGTCAATAATATAATAGTAAAACCCTTTGAATTCAACCTGTGTCTTTTATCGGCTTTCAAGTGTGTGGCCGCTCCAATTTCCGTCCACGATCTGGCCGCCTGCGGCAGACGCCACACCTGCTAAGAACTGGTTGCAATGGAGATTGTTTTTGGAATTAGAACTTCAATTAGACTCTAAGCAGGGAAAGTCAGGTACGGGTGCCCAACCTCGCATCGCAGACAGGAACGACGCCGAACGCAGAAAGAAACAAGCGCTGCACGCCTTCCACTTCATCTTAAGAGCAATTCAGACAAGTTGGATGCCAGGGAAGAAATAGGAAATTTCAAAGGCCGCAGTCTCAGGCGCGTCAGAACCATGAACGGCGTTGTGCTCAATGTCCCGGGCATAAAGCTTGCGGATGGTGCCTTCTTCGGCGTTGGCAGGGTTTGTAGCGCCCATTAGTTTGCGCAGGCGCGCTATGGCGTCCTCGCCCTCAAGCACCATAGCAAGCGCCGGGCCGGAGCTCATAAAATTGGTCAGGCTTTCAAAAAAGCCTTTGCCGCGATGTACGGCATAAAAGCCTTCCGCTTCCATCCTGCTCAGGTTTACCAGGCGGGCCGCCTTGATGGTGAGCTTGTTGGATTCGAAAATCCGGATGATGTCGCCAATGTGTCCTGCCGCAACGGCGTCAGGTTTGATGATGGTGAGTGTTCGTTCCAATTCTTGATTTCTCCCGGTTTAGTTTTTCTAGGCGGTTGCTTTGCCTTGCAGGGCGCGCGCCATGGTTTCGCCGATCAGCGCAGGACTTTCCGCCACGTGGATGCCCGCAGCCTTGAAGGCCGCAATCTTATCAGCCGCCGTGCCCTTGCCGCCCGAGATGATGGCCCCGGCGTGGCCCATGCGGCGGCCTGGCGGCGCGGTGCGGCCGGCAATGAATCCCACAACTGGCTTTTTGACATTTGCCTTGATGAAGTCCGCGGCCAGTTCTTCACCGGTGCCTCCGATTTCTCCGATGATGACGATGCCGTGTGTCTCCTTGTCTTCGTTCATCAGCTTCAGCGCATCAATGAATGAGGTCCCAATGACCGGGTCCCCGCCAATCCCGAGGCAAGTGGATTGCCCGATGCCAAGCGCCGTAAGCTGCCCCACGGCTTCGTAGGTCAAAGTTCCGCTGCGCGAAATCACGCCCACGTGTCCCGGCCGGTGAATCGAGCCGGGCATGATGCCCACCTTGCATTTGCCGGGCGAAATAATTCCGGGGCAGTTGGGACCAATCAATCGCGTGCCGGTCCCTGCCAGGAACCGCGTAACGTTGACCATGTCCAGCGTCGGAATACCTTCAGTAATAGCGACCACCAAGGGGATGCCTGCGTCCGCGGCTTCCATGATGGCGTCCGCGGCGAATGGGGGCGGAACAAATATCACGGAGGCGTTGGCGCCAGTGGCTTCCTTCGCCTGGCGTACAGTGTTGAAAACCGGAATGCCTTCCGCGCTCGATCCCCCCTTGCCGGGAGTCATTCCAGCAACGACCTTCGTACCGTAAGCAATGGCCTGCTGCGTGTGGAATGCACCCTCGCGCCCGGTAATGCCTTGGACGAGAAGTCTGGTATTTTCATCAACAAGAATCGCCATAATTGCCTATCCGCTATTGAATGATTGAGTGATCGGGTGATTGAGCGATTGAACAGCCACTCCCGTAATTTTCGATCTTGAACTTTTCGGGGGACGCGTTTGGGCCGTCTGCCTTGAGGCGGAGAAAATACGCACAAGCTCACTCGTCTCAGCCAACAGAGCTTCCAACCTGGACTTCGGAATCACTTTTGCCTCAATCAGAAGCTCAAGCCAGAAGGCCGTTTCGTCTGCTTCTTCGAGGACCACTCCCATCTTAGCAATGAACTCGGCTTTTGAACGCGCCCTGCAAACAGCCCGATAGTTTGCCGCAACAGACGTCCCGGACCTCAAAAGCTGTCTGCCCAGGGTCCTCGCGACATCCGACTTGGGCAGGGCTTGAAAGAGTGTCACGATTCTAATTGCAAATCGCTTGGTCCGCTTCCGAAGCTGCTCCGGTTGACTGGTAGAAACCCCATCCCCCATTAGGCCGGCCCTTCAATTACCAATCACTCAATCACCCAATCGCTCAATCACCAATAACAAATCCTTTAGGCTTTCGCTTGCGCAACTACTTTTTCCGCTGCGTCTTTCATGCCGTTGGCCACGGTGAAGCGAAGACCGGATTCCTGCAGGATCTTCTGCCCGAGCTCCACGTTGGTACCTTCCAGTCGAACGACAACCGGGACATTGATCCCCAGGCTTTTTGCTGCGGCTACCACGCCGCTTGCCACGATGTCGCACCGCATGATGCCGCCGAAAATATTGATGAGCACAGCGCGCACGTTGGGGTCGCCCAGAATGATTTCAAAGCCACGGCGGACCTGCTCCTCGTTGGCGCCGCCGCCCACATCCAGGAAGTTGGCCGGCTGGCCGCCCGCATACTGGATGATGTCCATAGTGGCCATGGCGAGTCCCGCACCGTTCACCATGCATCCGACGTTGCCGTCGAGCCGGATGTAATTCAGGTTGTAATTCGAAGCCTTTACTTCCAGCGGATCTTCCTCGTCCAGGTCACGCAACTCGCGAACGTCCTTGTGGCGGAACAACGCGTTGTCGTCAAAGTTCATCTTGGCGTCGAGCGCCAGCAGGCGCCCGTCGCGCGTCAGCACGAACGGATTAATCTCCGCCAGCGATGCATCGCTCGACTGGAAGGCCTGATAGAGCGCCGCCAAGAACTGTGTTGCCTCCTTCAGTAGAGCCGGATCGATACCCAGCCCGAATGCGATCTTGCGTGCCTGGAACGGCTGAAGACCAACAGCGGGATTAATGGCTTCCTTCAGGATTTTTTCCGGATGCTCGGCGGCGACAACCTCAATCTCAACACCGCCTTCGCTGGAGGCCATAAGGACCGGTGCGGCGGCCATGCGGTCAATCACCAGGCCCAGGTAAAACTCGCGTTCAATATCGAGGCCTTCCTCGATCAGAAGGCGCCGCACAATTCGGCCCTCGGGTCCGGTCTGCACCGTCACCAGTTTCTTGCCCAGAATCTCGCCTGCAATGCTTTCGGCTTCCGCCGCCGAACGGGCCAGCTTGACGCCTCCAGCCTTGCCTCTGCCACCGGCATGGATCTGCGCTTTCACCACCACCGTTCCACCCAGGCGCGTGGCAATTTCGCGGGCCTCTTCCGGCGTGTATGCGACCTCACCCTTGGGAACGGCAACTCCAAAACGGGCCAGAATCTGTTTGGCTTGATATTCGTGAATCTTCATAGCTGGTCAACGTGGTAATCAGATTTTCCAAAGCGATGCAAAGGCGGCAAATGTCGAGATCCGCAGACTTCGGTGCGCCGAACTCCTGCCAGAGAATGCCGTTCCATCGTACAATAGAGCGGCGCGATGTCTGCAGAATCTGCCAGTATAGGATAAGGTGAATCCAAAAAGCAAACGCCTGGCGTCCCGCAGCTTTCGAGCAGCGGTCTGCGTCCATGCAGCTATTTGGCGCTCCTGCGGCCTGGCCGGGGCATACTGGGCACCGCTGGAAGAATTGAATGTCGCTCAATTTGGTAACACCCGTAAGGCCCGTTCCTGATGGTCATGCAAATTCCTGAAGCCATCGAAAAACTGAAGCTGGGGAAAAGCCTTGAACGCCAGGAAGCTCACGCCGTGATGGAAGAGCTGCTTTCCGGGCGCGTTCCGGACGAGCAGATCGTGGCCCTGCTGCTGGCGCTGCGTGACAAGGGCGAAAGCACGGCGGAGGTGGTGGGCTTTGCAGAGGTGATGCGCGCCCAGGCCAGGCAGGTTCTGGCGGACGCAGGAGTGCACGTTGAAGAATTCATTGACTCGCAGGCGTTGCTCGACACCTGCGGCACGGGCGGCGACCGGCGAGGCACCGCGAACGTCTCAACGGCGACGGCGCTGGTGGTAGCCGGTTGTGGCGTACCCGTCGCCAAGCACGGCAACCGTTCCATTTCAAGCCGCTGCGGCAGCGCCGACGTGCTGGAGGCGCTGGGGGTGGCCATCGACTTGCCGCTCAGCCACATTCCGGCCTGTCTCGACAAAGTGGGCATGGTCTTCCTGTTTGCACCGCACCTTCACCTGGCCATGAAGCATGTGATGGGCGCTCGGCGCAGCATCAAAAGCAAGACCATCTTCAATCTGCTGGGACCTGTAACTAATCCGCTCGAAGCCCGGCATCAGCTGACCGGCATTTATGACGAGGCGCGGACGGAAATGATGGCGGAAGCTCTGGGCACGGTAGGAACACGGCGCGCGATCGTGGTGGCCGGATCAGACGGCCTGGACGAAATCACCATTACCGGACCAACCAAGCTTTCAGACTACGATTCCGGACGTATTGACACTCGCCACGTTCTACCGGAAGATTTTGGGCTCCCGCGCGCTGCAGGTGAAACGCTGGCCGGCGGCGGTCCCGAACAGAACGCGCGCCTGCTGGTCCAGATTCTTGACGGGGAGAAAAACCCTCTACGCGATTGCATCCTGGCCAATGCCGCCGCGGCACTGGTAGCCGCGGGCAAGGCAGGAGACTTCCGGGAAGGTGTTACGGTGGCTGCTGAAGCAATTGACTCCGGTGAAGCCAAGAGAACCCTGCGAACGCTGGTGGAGTTCACAGACAAACACCGCCGCTAAAGTAGCCGGCGGCACTCACCTCACTCGCCTGCCGGGTGAAGGTTCTCATCAAAAAACTTCAACAACCTTTTAAGAAGGTAGAGCCGCGCAGAGTAGGCGCTGAAGCCGTGCTTTTCTCCCGGCTGCAGATAAAGCTGGTAAGGTTTGCCATCGCGCACCAGGGCTTCAATGAAATTGATGGTGTTTTGTAAATGGACGTTGTCATCGTCCACGCCGTGCATCAGCAAAAGGTTGGCAGTCAAATTCCCAGCCGCTTCAAGCGGCGATGACTGCTGGTAGCCGTCAGGGTTCACATCCGGCGTCCGCATATACCGCTCGGTATAAATGCTGTCATAAAATTTCCAGTCGGTGACAGGACCACCCGCCGCTCCGCATTTGAAAACATCGGGCGCGTGCGTCAGTGTGTAGAGCGTCATGTAGCCGCCGTATGACCAGCCCCAGATTCCCATACGGCTGGAATCGACGTAAGGAAGCGACTTCAGGTAATCGATGCCCGCCAACTGGTCTTTGAGTTCCTGTTGTCCCATATGCTCGAAAATGGCGCTTTCCCAGGCGTGGCCGCGGCCCCACGAACCACGATTGTCGAGAATCCAGAGCAAGTAGCCATGCTCGGCAAAAAGCTGATCTTCAAGCGAAGTCACTCCCCACGAGTTGGTCACCATCTGCACTTCGGGGCCGCCGTAAACCTTTACGATCACCGGATACTTTTTGTGTGGATCAAAATCCGGAGGCATCACCAGGCGCGCGTACAGATGGTTCCTGTCAGAGGTCTCGAGCGTGACGAAATCAGTGCCACCAAGCTCGTAATCTCTCAGATGATTAACGGGATTATCAAGCATGGCAACCTCTTTGCCATCTGATCCATAGAGGCGCGTCATGGGCGGCGTTTGAAAATCTGAAAACTTGTCGACGTAATAACGGCCATCGGGCGAAAGATGGAAAACATGAGTGCCGGATAGCTTCGAAATCCGTTCGAGACCCGTGCCATCCAGACGAACTCGGTAGATCTGGCGCTGGCGCGCATCAGCCGCAGTCGAAAGAAAATAGACCCAGCCGGAACCTCCTGCCAGTTGGAACATGGGGAGGTCGGAAAAAAGCGGCCGATCAATCATCCAATCGCCGCTGGTAATTTTGTTCAACAATTTCCCGTTCAAGTCGTAAAGATAGAGATGCATCCAGCCGTCGCGCTCGGAAAGCCACAAAAATCGCCCGCCGCTGAGAAAGTGAGGAGGATTCAGTGAATTAATCCAGCACTTGTCATGCTCCTCCAGCACGGTGCGGTCGGTTCCGGGCTCCACATTCCAAAGATGCACCACCTCTTCCGTCTGGTCGCGGTTCAGTGTAAGGAAGGAAATGGATTTTGAGTCGGGCGTCCAGCTGAACCGCGGACCAAAATACTCGACGGGAGAGGATGAATTCTTGGACTCCCAGGTTCTGATGAGGCCGCCCTCAGCTGGAACCACGTGGAAAGAGGCTTTAGGGTTGGGATCTCCAGCCTGGGGAAAGCGCTGGGTGGTGACCTCAACGTGCCGAGAAAGAAAGTTAATCAGGGGATACCGCGGAACATGAAGGTCGTCGAGCTTCAGATAGGCAATCTGTTTCCCGTCAGGCGACCATTCGTAGGAGCGTCCTGTGGCGCGGTCCGCCAGTTCCTCCTTGTAAACCCAGTCAAGGATCCCGTTATAGACCCATTCCGACCCGTCTCTGGTAAGCTGCGTCGTCTTCCCGGTCTTCAGAGAAATTGTGTAGATGTTGTTCTGCCTGACAAAAGCGACGGCATCACCGCCAGGAGAAAAGGTGGGTTCTTCTTCCTTCTGGGAGTCATTCGTCAGGCGCTTCGTCTCGCCGGTCTGGACGTTAAACATCCAGAGATCATCTGTGCCCTGAAAAAGAACACTGTTACCGTCGGGCGACCATTGATAAGTGCCAGGGTTCGCGCTGGCCGGAATGTCAAGTCGCCGGACTTTGCCGCTGGCCGCGTCATAAAGCCACAATCCTTCGCCGGAGTCGCCTCGTACGTAACTGACCTCGTCGTGGCCGGGTCGCCACGCGACGTGGTTGATGGATGGAGCAACAACCTGGTCTTTCTGCGTCACGAGCTCGGGAGTGAGAGGCCGTTTAGCCGCCCACCCGGGAAGCACAACCACAGACATGGCCACAATAAATACGGAAATGCCCGCAAGGATTCCAGCAGTTGTTTTTAATTCCTGAGGCACACGGCCCTCCAAAGTCCCGCAATCATTTGCTGAATTGTCTCGGGGTTGAAGAGTGACAACCCGTCAAGTCTGGTGTTCCGGATGCGTGCAGCCCGGAAAATCTGTCAGGAAAGTAAGCCCCTTGTACTCCAGGAAATCTATCAGTCCTACCTTCGAGGTGAAGAATGCCTCAAGCGTCATGCCTTTCAACAAGCGGTAAAAAGGGAATCCCGGGTGCCTGGCTTTCGGATCGCGTTCGGGAACGCTCATCTCCGTTAACAACTCTTCTCGCTGCGACGGCGTAATATCTGAAAACGACTTCCCGTATTTCTTCCTGCTTAACTCGTCGAGCACACCAAGCCCGGCGTTCCATTGCTTTTGCAACGACGGCTCGAACTCCGCCGCCGAGTAAACCACGAAATCAATGTAATCGGCTACCCTGGCTTCCTTTGCACCGGGTTGGTCATCTGTAGGAATAATCATCTCCGTCAGGATTTCAACGGTGCGAAACTCATCCGGCTTAAAGAACTGTGGCACATAAGGTTTCGTGGATGCCGCCGTGGATTGCGAAGCCCCGGTTATCGGCACCAGCCCCGAGGGTGCGGAGGCGGCAAGGGCTTCTCTTCCGCCGGGGAGCCAGTTCGCCAGGAACTCGGCCCCGGCCGCGGAGATACTGAGAAGTCCAAAATACTTCAGGGCCTTTCGTCTTTCGATTAGTTTTTCCTCCATCGCTTTCACCTTTGGTTCCGACGCCTTACAGACGCCGCGAGTTTATTGGAAGCACTCCCGAAGATTACACATCCCCTTGGCGGAATTCCTCTGCCAGATGGTCGCAGGCGCGGTAAGCGAGCGCCATCAGGGTATGAGTAATCTGCTTTTCGGGATGGGTAACAAAACAGGCCGCGTCCGCCACAACGATATTTTTGACATCGTGACAGCGGTTCCATTTATCGAGAACCGAAGTTTTGGGATCGTCTCCCATCCGCGCCCCTCCGGCCTCATGCGTTACGCTCCCCAACGGAT
>OBLQ010000557.1_pt1 | contig 14266 bp, 9 predicted proteins | sample 1519881 | NCBI WGS metagenome assembly OBLQ01 (sample SAMN01911456, study PRJEB22533) | soil metagenome | biome: Soil | place: Malaysia | collected 2012-04-30 | depth DG_metagenome m | reverse complement strand
CCCGGGAGGTCGCCCGTGCGTTCTGGTCGTTTCCCAATCTGGATCATCAGTGCCTCGCTCGTTGCCGTGACGACGCTTTCCGCCATGCACTCGCGCGCGCAGGCGCCCGATCCCGCCGCCATTGCGGCCCAGAAGGACGCCATGAAGCCTCTGTCGATGCTGGACGGAGTGTGGCGCGGGCCGGCGTGGACGCTGCTGCCTTCGGGCAGACACGAGGTTACCCAGACCGAACGCGTGGGCCCGTTTCTGGACGGTGCGGTGAGAGTGATGGAGGGACGTGGCTACGATGCTGACGGAACCGTGACGTTCAACGCCTTCGCCACGCTCTCGTTCGACCCCGCGACAAAGAAATACACACTGCATTCGTACGCGATGGGCCGCACCGGGGATTTCACGGTCACACCCACCGCCGATGGATACATGTGGGAGATTCCCGCGGGCCCGATGACGATTCGCTACACGGCCACCATCAAGGACGGCACCTGGCACGAGGTGGGGGAGCGCGTGATGCAGGGAAAGGATCCCGTGCAGTTTTTTGAAATGAATCTCAAGCGCGTGGGCGACACCGACTGGCCGGCCGCCGGCGCGATTCCGCCTAAGTAGGGAGCCTGGTGCTGAAGGTTGCCATCATCATCGGGAGCACGCGGCCCAATCGTCGCGGCGAAGCGGTCGGCAAGTGGGTGTTCGAGCAGGCGAAGCGGCGCGGCGATGCGGAGTATGCGCTGATCGATTTGAAGGAGGTCAACCTGCCCCTGTTCGATGAACCGTCTTCGCCTGCGCGCGGTGAATACACGCAGGCGCACACAAAGGCATGGTCGGCGACGATTGCCCCGTTCGACGCGTTTGTGTTCGTGACACCCGAGTACAATCACGGTCCGTGCGCGGCCATCAAGAATGCGCTCGACTTCCTGTATAAGGAATGGAACGACAAGGCCGCAGGCTTTGTCGGGTACGGCAACAACGAAGGTGTCCGTGCGGTGGAACACCTGCGTGTGTACGCGTCGAGTTTGCAGATGGCAGTAGCGCGTGCGCAGGTGGCACTGTCGAACTACACGGACTGGGAGGGGACGGAGTTCAAGCCCGCCGAGCGGCACATCCGGACGCTCAACGTGCTCCTCGACCAGGTGAATTCGTGGGGCGGTGCGCTGCGGGCACTGCGCAACCGGACGACATAGGCGGAGGGCGGCGCGACCCGTCGAGTATTCGCGGCCGCCGGACAACCCATACGTCCGTCGGGCCGGATGGGAGTGGCAGCGCGGGGCAACTTCGCGCTAGGATTGCGCGTATTACCGCCACAACCCAAGGAGATTCCACATGAAAACGGGTGCTCTGGTTATGACGTTGTTCCTTTCTCTTGCGGTCCTGGCCGGCCGCGCGGCCGCCGATGACAATCCGTTCCTCGAGCCCTACCACACGCCCTGGGACGTGCCGCCGTTCGACCGGATCCACACCGAGCATTACATGCCGGCGTTCGAGAAGGGCATCGCCGACCAGCGGGTGGAGGTGGCGCAGATCCGCGACAATACCGCCGCACCCACGTTTGACAACACCGTCGAAGCGCTGGAAGAAAGCGGGGAACTGCTGACGCGCGTGAGCGACGTGTTCTTCAATCTGAATGACGCCGAAACCAACGACGCGATGCAGGGCGTGGCCAAGGAAATCGCCCCCAAACTCTCCGCCCTCAACGACGACATCTATCTCGACCCGAAGCTCTTCGCGCGCGTCAAGAAGGTGTATGACGAGCGCAAGAAGCTCAAGCTCGACCACGAACAGATGCGCCTGCTGGAGGAAACCTACAAGCAGTTCGTGCGTGGCGGCGCGAACCTCAAGGAGTCGGACAAGCAGGAATTCCGCGACATCAACGAGCGTCTGTCAGTGCTCTCGCTCAAGTTCGGTGAGAATATTCTGGCCGAGGAGAATCGCTACACGCTGGTGATCGACAATCCGGCGGATCTCAAGGGCCTTCCCCAGGGCGTGATCGACGCGGCCGCCGAGACCGCGAAGCAGAAGGGTGACGAGGGCAAGTGGGTCTTTACGCTCCACAAGCCAAGCATGATTCCGTTCCTCACCTACGCGGACAACCGCGCGCTGCGCGAGAAGATCTACCGCGCGTACTGCATGCGCGGGGACAACAATGACGATCTCGACAACAAGGAAATCCTGCGCGAGATGGCCACGCTGCGCGCCCGTCGCGCCCACCTGCTGGGCTACAAGAGCCACGCCGATTACGTGCTCGACGACAACATGGCCAAGACGCCGAAACACGTGTACGACCTGCTGGATGAACTGTGGAAGCCGGCGCTGGCGCGCTCGGAGGGCGAGCGCGACGAAATGCAAAAGATGATCGACGCCGAGGGCGGCAATTTCAAGCTGGCGTCGTGGGACTGGTGGTACTACGCGGAGCGCGTGAAGAAGGCAAAGTACGACTTCGATGATTCCGTGATGCGCCCCTACTTCCAGCTCGACAATGTGCGCAAGGGCGCCTTCGAAACCGCCCACAAACTCTTCGGTATTACCTTCGAGGAGCGCTTCGATCTGCCCAAGTACAACGACGAGGTGCGCACCTTCGAAGTCAAAGATAAGGACGGTTCGCATCTGGCCGTGTACTACGTCGACTACTACCCGCGTCCCGGCAAGCGCAACGGAGCGTGGATGAGCGAATACCGCAAACAGTCGCGGGAGCACGGCAAGGAGGTGACGCCGGTGGTCGTCAACGTGGCCAGTCTGTCGCGTCCGACCGCCGACGAGCCGGCGCTGCTCTCACTGGACGAGGTGTCGACGCTGTTCCACGAATTCGGCCACGCCCTGCACGGCATGCTTTCCAACGTGACCTACAACAGCCTCTCGGGCACGTCGGTGGCGCAGGACTTCGTGGAGTTCCCGTCGCAGGTGTTCGAGAACTGGGCCACCGAGCCGGAGGTCATGAAGACGTACGCCTTCAATTACAAAACCGGCGAGCCCATCCCGGACGAACTGATTGCCAAGATGCAGAAGGCGAAGCTCTTCAACCAGGGCTTTGCCACGGTGGAGTACCTGGCGGCGTCGTATCTCGACATGGACTGGCACACCCTCCAGGGCGAGGCCCCGAAGGACGTGGACGCGTTCGAAACGCAGCGCATGAACGCCATCGGCCTGATTCCGGAGATCGTGCCGCGCTATCGCAGCACGTACTTCCGTCACATCTTCTCAGGCGGGTATTCCTCGGGTTATTATGCCTATGTATGGGCGGAAGTCATCGACGCCGACGCCTTCCATGCATTCAAGGAGGCGGGCCTCTTCGACCAGAAGACGGCCGATCGTTTCCGTGAATACATCCTGTCGAAGGGCGGGACGGAAGACCCGATGGTCCTGTACAAGAAGTTCCGCGGCCGCGAACCGGAGATCGGTCCGCTTCTCGAGCGCCGCGGTCTCAACACCAACCCCTAGGAGGCCGCATATGCCACGTTATGTCATCGAGCGCACCGTTCCCGGTGTGCACCGTCTGAACGCAGACGCCATGAGGAATCTCGCCGCCAGCTCGAACAAGGTGCTCGCCGAGCTGGCCCCGCGCGTGCAGTGGGAGCACAGCTATGTTGCGCCCGACAAGCTGTTTTGCGTGTACCTGGCCGAGAACGAGGATCTGGTTCGTGAGCACGCGAAGCGCGGACAGTTCCCGATCGACCGGGTGACGCAGGTGAAGACCATCATCGACCCGACGACGGCCGAATAGTCCGGATCGAATATGAACTGGTTGTACGGGACGCCGCTCATTGCGGCGTCCCTTCACATTTGTGAGGAGTTCCTGTTTCCGGGCGGCTTTGCGGCCTGGGACAGGCGTTATCGACCCGCCTTCGCCGCCAGCATCACGCCGCGGCTGCACATCATCGTCAACGCGCTGCTGCTCATCCTGTGCTACGACGTATGGGCGCTGCGGGGCTCATCGTGGGGAACACTGCTGTGGTTCGTGGTGGCGGCCCTGCTCTTCACCAACGCCCTCTGGCACGTGCGCGGTGCCTGGAAGACCCGCAGCTATTCACCCGGGATGGTCACCGGGCTGGCGTTGTATGTCCCACTCACGCTCGTGGGTGCATTCATGTTTGTGCGTCACGGCGCCGTACCGCCGGTGAAAGCGGCGCTCGCCTTCGCGGTGGGCGCATCCTATCCGTTGGTATCCCACTGGATTCACCGCCGGCGCTCCCGGCGCATGGCCTGACACCGCCGGATACCGCGTCCATATCGGACAATCTGCGCTGGACTCGTCGCAGGGGCGGTTCGTGTGCTATTATCCCATTCTCATTTGCATTTCGCCACTTCGGGCAACAACTCTGTCGAGGAACTACCATGCGCCTCCACCTCGTGGTTCTCACGGCTTTTTCGTTTGCATTTTCTTCGAGCGTCGCCTTTGCGGGCGGGGCAATCACCTCCGGCACCACCACGGCGGGAACCGTCTCTGGCCCATCGTACATCGATGCGTGGACCTTCTCGGGAACCAGCGGCAACCGCATCGTGATTACGGCCATCACCACCAGCGGGTCGCTCAACACCAACATCGTGTTGAAGGCACCGGGTGGCGCCGTCGAAACCACGAGCGGCAGCGGTGACCGGCTCGACTGGCAACTGGCTTCGACCGGAACCTACACGGTGCAGATTCAGGACTATGCGCTCGCCAACGCCGGCGACTACGCCATCGGTTTTCTCAACGTGACCGCGGGTCCGTTGACCGGCGGCGGCGACACCGATGGAGGGCCGATTGTATCCGCGGACGTGAAGGCGGGTACCATGAGCGGCCCCGCCGACCTGGATGCCTTCACCTTCTCGGGCACCATGGGCAATCGCATCCTCATCGACTGCGTCGCCACGGCGGGCCCGGGATTCAACACCGAGATCGTCCTCTATCCACCCGGTGGGGGACCGTTTCTCACGTACACCATCGGTGACCGCCTCGATGTTCAGCTCACGTCGTCGGGAACCTGGACCGCCGTGATCGAAGACTACGGTGATGATGCCGCCGGCAGCTATTCGCTTTCGCTGCTCAACGTCACGGCCGGCCCGATTTCCAACGGCGCCGACCCCGACGGCGGAGCCATCGGGTCCAACGAGATCAAGACGGGACAATTTCAGGACGGCGTGGATTTCGACGCGTATACCTTCTTCGGTTTCGCGGGAACGCGCGTACTGATTTCGGCCGTGACGACCGGCGGTTCGGCGAATACCAACACCACGCTTTTCCCGCCCGGTGGCGTCGCCGCCGTCACCAGCACCAGCGCCGACGCGTTCGACTGGCAGCTCCCGGTATCGGGCACATACACCATCGTGGTCGAGGACCTCGGCAACGACAATACCGGCACGTACACCGTTTCGATGGTGAATATCACATCCGGCCCGTTGACCACCGCCGGCGATCCCGATGGCGGGCCGTTGACGTCGTCGGATGTGAAGAACGGAACCATCAGCGGCCCCGGGGACTTCGACGTGTTCACATTCCAGGGGAACTTCGGTGATCGCGTGATCATCGACGCGGTGGAGACCGCCGGCGTCGGGTTCAACACAATCATCGCGCTGTATGCACCCAACGGCGGCCCGTACGCGACCTACACCGCGGGTAACCGGCTCGAGTTTCAGGTCAATGTCACCGGTACATGGGCGGTGGTGATCGAAGACAACGGATTGGACACGCCGGGCAGCTATGCGCTGTCGTTCTTGAACGTCACGACGGGTCCGCTGACCAAGTCGGGTGATCCCGACGGCGGACCCATTGCATCCAACGAAATCAGGTCGGGGGCGTTCCAGCAGGGAGTGGATTTCGACGGGTACACCTTCAATGGCAACGCCGGGCAGCGCATCATCTTTACCGCGGTGGCCACCGGCGGTGGTTCGCAGAACACCAACATCACGCTGTATCCACCGGGCGGAGGCCCGGCCGAAACCGGCACCAGCGCCGATCAGATCGACTGGCAGCTGGCTGCCACCGGTACGTACACGGTGGTGGTGGAGGATGTCGGCAACGACGACACCGGCACGTACACCGTGTCCTATGTCAATCTCACCGCGGGCCCGTTGACCGACGGCAGCGATGCGGACGGCGGTCCGATCACGTCGGCGGCGGTGAAAAGCGGCACCATCAGCGGCGTGGCTGATCTCGACGCATTCACGTTTTCGGGAAACAGCGGCGACCGCGTGCTCATCGATGCGGTGGCAACCGCCGGCGCGAGCTTCAACACTGTGATCGTGCTGTACCCGCCCAACGGTGGGTCATATGTCACGTACACGGGCGGTGACCGTCTCGAGTATCAACTCAACGCGACGGGTACGTGGACAATTCTGATCGAAGACAACGGCGCCGACACGGCGGGGAGCTACGATCTGTCGCTGCTCAACATCACCTCGGGCCCGACCACGAGCGGCTCGGATCCGGATGGCGGCGTGCTGGTGTCGAACACCATGATGAACGGCCAGTTCAATCAGGGCGTGGACTTCGACGCCTATACCTTCACGGCCACCGCCGGCAACCGGGTGATCCTGACGGGAGTCATCACCGGCGGCACCGCCAACACCAATCTGACCCTGTATCCTCCCAACGGCGGTCCCGCCGAAACCGGGACCAGCGGCGACGCCATCGACTGGCAGGTGGCCCAGACGGGCACGTACACACTGGTGCTGGAAGACGTCGGCGACGACAACACCGGCACCTACACGGTGTCGTACCTGAACCTCACGGCCGGACCCCTCACGGATGGAACGGATCCGGACGGCGGTCCCATCACGTCCGCGGGTGTGAAGACCGGCACCATCAGCGGTACCGGCGATCTGGATGCCTTCACATTCACGGGAAATCTGGGAGACCGCGTGTTGATCGACGCGGTTGCAACCAGCGGCGCCAGTTTCAATACCGTGATCGTGCTGTATCCGCCCAACGGCGGCAGCTATGCCGCGTACACCGGCGCTGATCGCGTCGATTACCAGCTCACCGCGACCGGCACGTGGACGATCCTCATCGAAGACAACGGGCTCGACAACGCGGGCGACTACGAGCTTTCGCTGCTGAACATCACATCGGGTCCCATCACCAGCGGTAGCGACACCGATGGTGGCCCGATCGTCTCGAACGAGATCAAGAACGGGCAATTCAACCAGGGCGTCGATTTTGACGCGTACACATTCAACGGCTTTGCGGGTCAGCGTATCCTGTTTGTGGCGGTCGCGACCGGCGTGGGCGGACACAACACCAACATCTCGTTGTATCCACCCGGGGGGCGCCCTGCGGAGACGGGCACGTCCGGCGACGCGCTGGACGCACAGCTGCAACGGAGCGGAATCTACACGGTTGTCGTTGAGGATGTGGGGAACAACAACACCGGCACATACACGTGTTCATTCCTGAACATCAGTGCGGGTCCCCTGGCCAACGGAGGCGACACCAACGGCGGGGCGATTACCTCGAACCAGGTGGTGAGCGGCACGATCAGCGGCGTTGCGGACGTGGATGGGTACACCTTCGCGGCGTCTTTCGGCCAGCGCATCCTGGTGGACGCGGTGGCGACCGCGGGGGCCGGATTCAACACCTATATCGCCGCATATCCGCCCGGCGGAGGTCCGGCGCAGTTCGCAACCGGCGGTGACCGGCTTGACTTCGAGGCCAATGCCTCCGGCATCTGGACGGTGTTGATCGAAGACAACGGCAACGACACCCCGGGGAGTTACACGATGTCACTGCTGAACATCAGCGCCGGTCCCTACTCGGGCAACGGCGAAACCGACGGCGGAACCCTCCAGGACAATGTGTCCAGGGCCGGGTCCATCTATTCCGTGTGCGATTCCGACGGCTACACGTTCTTCGGGATCACCGGCATGAACGCCAACATCACGGCGACCGCCACTTCGGGCACGCTGAATACACAGATCGCGCTGTATCCACCCAACGGGGGAGCTGCGATCCTGTTCACGACCACGGACAACGTGCAGCAGGTTCTGCCCGCCGACGGCTACTACACGCTGGTGATCGAGGACTACGGCGAGGACGAGACCGGCAACTATTCGGTGAAGGTGGACCTGTCGGGCGGTGTCACCGGCGTGCACGACACGCCGCCGGTGGAGCTGGCACTGCACCCCGGCGTGCCCAGCCCCTTCTCGCAGACGACGCGCATCGATTACGAGCTTCCCGCAAACGATCACGTGCGGCTCGAGGTGTACGACGTGACGGGCGCGCGCATCCGCACACTGTTCGACGGTGATCGCGGCGTGGGACGGTTCGACGCCAGCTGGGACGGCCGCGCAGACAACGGAGAACGCGTCGCCAGCGGGGTGTATTACATCCGTATGCAGACGCGTGCCGATGTGAAGCGCGAAAAAGTGGTTCTGATCCGGTAGCGCGTGAACACCACGCGGCTGGAAGCATTCAGCGACGCCGTGATCGCGATTCTGATCACGATCATGGTGCTCGAGTTCAAAAGTCCGGAGGGCGCAACGCTCGGTGCGTTGCGTCCTCTGCTTCCCACATTTCTCACGTACGTGTTGAGTTTTGTGTTCCTGGGCATCTACTGGAACAACCACCATCACCTGATGCACATCACGCAGCATGTGAACGGAAAGATTCTGTGGGCGAACCTGCACCTCTTGTTCTGGCTGTCGATGGTGCCGTTGGCCACGGGATGGATGAGCGAGAATCACGCGGCGCCGCTGCCGGTGGCGGTGTACGGTGGGGTGCTGTTGTGCGCGGCGCTGGCGTGGATGATTCTGCAGGGGGAGATCGTGCGGCACGAGGGATCGTCATCGCCGTTGCGGGAAGCCCTCGGTGCCGACCTCAAGGCCCGGGGATCGCTGGCCGCCTACACCGCCGCCATCCCGCTGGCGTTCGTGTGGCCGCCGGCCTCGATCGGATTGTACGTGGCCGTGGCGCTGACGTGGCTGATTCCCGACCGGCGCATCGAGTCGCGTGTCTACCGCGACAGCGGACGGGCATAGCCCGGAATCACCGAATCACCCTGCCAGTCGAAATTGAGTCCGGACTGCACCTGGTAACGGGCGCCTCCGTACAGGGCACCCACCGCCGCCATCGCGCCGGTGATGGCCCACGAGGTGTCCTCGCTGAACCAGCCCAGTGACGTACCTACCGCGCCGATGAACATTCCCAGTGACGTGGCCGCGCCCGCGCCGCCCAGGATCGCGTCGAAACGTGTGGGGGTGGGGCAGAGTTGTGGATCGCGCAGCGACACGGCGAGGTAGCCGGTGCTGGAGCCGGGACTGTTGCGCAGCATGTACTCGTCGAAGGAATAGCGCAGGCCGGGGTCACCCGCGGCGGCATGGAAATCAACCGGAGCCACCTGGACGCTGTCGGGGCTGGCCGCCCGGACAGGGCCTGCCAGAAGCAGCACGGCAAACAGAAGTGTGGTCATTGTGTGCCTCCTGCAGCGAGAATCTTACCACAATTCCGCCATCACTGCTAAAATGCCCCGAATCCCGACCGCAAGCAACCGTCATCACCCGCCGAGGAGTACACGATGCGCCATCGCTATCTGATTGCCGCCGCCGTTCTGTTTGTCGCCACGTCCCTGGCCGTCGCCGCCGACAGCCCCGGTGGCAAGGACAAGAAGAAATGGGACGTTCAGGCTGAACACGGCCCCTCGCACACGGTGGAGTTCACCACCGATGAGGGTACGTGGATGGACCTCGATGTCTCACCCGATGGAAAAGAAATCGTCTTCGACCTGCTGGGCGACATCTACATCATGCCCATCACCGGCGGCGAGGCGAAGCTGCTGCGCGGCGGAGCGGCCTACGAAGTACAGCCGCGTTTCTCGCCCGACGGCAAGCGCATCAGTTTCACCTCCGACCGCGACGGCGGGGACAACATCTGGATCATGGACCACGATGGTTCCAACCTCGTGCAGGTGACGAAGGAGGACTTCCGCCTGTGCAACAACGCCGTATGGACACCCGACGGCGAGTACCTCGTGGCCAAGAAGCACTTCACCAGCACGCGCTCGCTGGGCGCGGGCGAGATGTGGCTCTACCATGAGAGCGGTGGTGAGGGACTCCAGCTCACCAAGCGCAGGAACGACCAGCAGGACGTGGGCGAGCCCTGCGTGTCCCGCGACGGACGCTACGTGTACTTCAGCGAAGACATGAGCCCGGGTCCGTTTTTCCAGTACAACAAGGATCCCAACGGCGAGATCTACCAGATCCGGCGCGTGGACCGTGAGACGGGCGAGGTCAAGTCCATCATCGTGGGCCCGGGTGGCGCCGTGCGTCCGCAGATTTCGCCGGACAACAAGCACATCGCCTACGTGCACCGCGTGCGCACCAAATCGGTGCTGTACGTGTTCGATCTCGATACCGGCGCCGAGCATCCCATCTACGATGGGCTGAGCCGGGATCAGATGGAAACCTGGGCCACCTTCGGCGTGTACCCCGGTTTCCAGTGGATGCCGGACGGCAAGTCGATCGTGATCTGGGCCATGGGCAAGATCAAGCGCGTCGACATCGCGTCGCACACGGCCACGGACATTCCCTTCACGGTGCACGCCACGCATCGCATCACCGATGCGGTGCGCTTTCCGGTCGACGTGAGCCCGGCCACCTTCGAAGCGAAACTGATCCGCCAGGGCGTCACCTCGCCCGACGGAGGGACGTTCGTGTTCAGTGCGGTGGGGCATCTGTGGAAGAAGAAGCTCCCGGACGGCAAGCCGGTGCGCCTGACCAGCGACGCCGACTTCGAGTACTGGCCGTCGTTCAGCCGGGACGGGAAATCCATCGTGTACACCACATGGAATGACGACAACGGCGGCGCCATCTGCCGCATGAGCGCATCCGGCGGCGGCAAGAAGGTGCTCACCACGCGCGCTGGATTCTACCGCCGGCCCGTGTTCTCGCCCGACGGGACGAAGATCGTGTTCGAACGCGACAGCGGTAACGTGCGCCTGGGCGAGGTCAACGGCACCGATCCCGGCATCTACTGGATGCCGTCCAACGGCGGCGATATGAAGTTCGTGCGCGAGTCGGGCCGCGAGCCGTCCTTCAGCAAGGACGGGACACGCATCTACTTTACCGACGATATCGCGGACAACAAGAGCGCCTTCAAGAGCGTGTTACCCGACGGCGGTGACGAGCACACCATCTACACGTCGAAATACGCCAACCATTTTGTGCCCAGTCCGGACGAAGAATGGATGGCGTTCACCGAGCTGTGGCAGGCCTACATCGTTCCCTTTGCCAAGACGGGACGCGAGATCGACCTCACTGCCAAGAGTGGCGCGGTGCCGATCAAGCAGGTCACGCGCGACGCCGGCATCTATCTGCACTGGTCGGGGGACAGCAAGAAACTGCACTGGACCACCGGCCCGCAGTACTTCACGCGCGATCTGCAGCACAGCTTCAAGTTCGTGCCGGGTGCGGCCGACTCCATCGCGCCGCCCGACACGGCGGGCATCGACGTCGGGCTCACCCTGACCACGGATGTTCCGACCGGCGCGATTGCGTTGACCAATGCGCGCATCATTACCATGCACGGCGACGACGTCATCGAAAACGGCACCGTGGTGGTGGACAGGAACCGCATCACGGCGGTAGGCGCCGCCGGCTCCGTGGAGGTGCCAAAGGGCGCGAAGGTCATCGATTGCAGCGGCAAGACCATCATGCCGGGCCTCATCGACGTGCATTCGCACATGGGCGGCACCGAGATCACGCCGCACGAGGACTGGGTGTACCTGGCCAACCTCGCGTTCGGTGTCACCACCACCCACGACCCTTCCAATAACACCGAGATCGTGTTCACCAATTCGGAGATGGCGAAGGCGGGCGAGATCGTCGCGCCGCGCATCTTCTCCACGGGCACGATCCTCTACGGCGCTGACGGTGACTTCAAGGCCGTCATCAATTCCATTGATGACGCGCGGTCACATCTGCGGCGAATGAAAGCGGTGGGCGCGTTCTCGGTGAAGAGCTACAACCAGCCGCGCCGTAATCAGCGCCAGCAGGTGATCGAAGCGGCGCGCGAACTGCACATGATGGTGGTGCCGGAGGGTGGCTCGTTCTTCTTCCACAATATGACCATGATCCTGGACGGCCACACGGGCGTGGAGCACACCATCCCCATTGCGCCCATCTACAAGGATGTGGTGTCGCTGTGGGCGGGCAGCAAGACCGGCTCCACGCCGACGCTGATCGTGGGCTACGGCGGACTGTGGGGCGAGAACTACTGGTACCAGAAGTCAGACGTCTGGAAGAACCAGCGCCTGCTCACGTTCACGCCCCGGCCTATCGTGGACGAACGCTCGCGCCGCCGCACCATGGCGCCGGACGACGAGTTCTATCACATTGAACTGTCGAAGAACTGCAAGAAGCTCAACGATGCGGGTGTGTCGGTCCAGCTCGGCGCGCACGGCCAGTTGCAGGGCCTGGGGGCGCACTGGGAACTGTGGATGCTGCAGCAGGGAGGCATGAGCAACATGCAGGCGCTGCGCTGCGCCACCATGAACGGCGCCTGGTATCTGGGTCTCGATCACGATATCGGTTCGCTGGAGGTGGGAAAGCTGGCCGACCTGATCGTGCTCGACGCCAATCCGCTGGATGACATCCACAACAGCGAACAGGTCAAATATACGATGATCAACGGCCGCATTTTCGATGCGCATACCATGAATGAGATCGGAAACCATCCGCGTGACCGCAAGCCGTTCTACTGGGAAAAGCCCGGTGCAAGCGATGCGTTCGTATGGCACGGTCCCGGAATGGGCTATCAGATCGACGCGTGCGGGTGCATTGCCCGCTAGAGGGAGCCGGGTTGCGGGTGATCTTGCCCGCACGTATGTTTCCGACTCACTGCGTCGTATGAACACCCATGGACGCCGCGTTCACGCGGTAACGGAAGGGGACAGACATGGCCAACAGGAAGATCATCGCTGTCGTGGGCAGCACGGGAGCGCAGGGAGGCGGTCTGGCGCGCGCGATCCTGGCCGACACGTCGGGCGAGTTCGCGGTGCGCGGGCTCACGCGTCACGTCGACTCGGACAAAGCGAAGGCGCTCCAGGCAGCGGGCGCAGAGATGGTGGCGGCGGACCTCGACGATGTGGACAGTCTGCGCCGCGCGTTCGAAGGCGCATACGGCGCCTACTGTGTCACCAACTACTGGGAGCACTTCTCGGGTGAGAAAGAGCTGGTGCAGGCCGGAAACATGGCGGCCGCAGCCAGGCATGCCGGACTCAAGCACGTGATCTGGTCCACGCTGGAGGACGTGCGCACGTTCTATCCGCTGACGGATACGCGTATGCCGACCATCGACGGCAAGTACAAAGTGCCGCACTTCGACGCCAAGGGCGAGGCCGACGCGTTGTTTACGGAGGCCGGGGTGCCGACCACATTCCTGCTGGCCGCGTTCTTCTGGGAGAACTTCATCTACTTTGGATCGGGCCCGAAGCCCGGTCCGGATGGAACCCTGGCGCTGACGTTCCCGATGCGCGATTCCCGGATGGACGGGATCGCGGCCGAGGATGTCGGCCGCTGCGCGTATGGAATGTTCCGTGAGGGCACGAAGCTGGTGGGCCAGCACATTGGTATATCCGGTGACAAGCTCACTATTGCCGAGTATGCGGAGGCGATGACAAAGGCACTGGGGCGCAAGGTCGTCTACAATTCGGTGACGGCGGATGCGTACCGGGCGTTCGGATTTCCCGGCGCGGTCGAACTGGGGAACATGTTCCAGTTCTACGACGAATGTGTCAAAGAGGTGGGAGACATGCGCGACGTGGCGCGCTCGCGAAAACTCAATCCACAGCTCCAGAGCTTCGAAACGTGGATTAAGGCCAACGCGAAACGAATTCCACTCGAATAGAGGGGCGATGAACGAAATCCGTGAATACGTGCTCGGCACGCACGACGCCGAACTGCAACGCCTGGGCCTGCAGCACCGCCTGTGGAGCGAACAGACCTTCGCGTGCTGGGCGCGCTGCGGCATTCGCCCGGGATCAGTGGTGCTCGATGTCGGAAGCGGCCCCGGCTATACCGCCTTCGACCTGTCGCCGCTGGTGGGTCCGACGGGACGGGTGGTGGCGGTCGACGAATCCGAGCGGTTTCTGGAACACGTCCGCTCGCGGGCGGCGGCGCACGGCGTGAACAACATCGAGACGCGCGTCGAAGACGTCCAGGCCATGAAGGTGCCCGCCGACAGTGTTGATGTGGCCTACGCGCGCTGGGTGCTGTGTTTCGTGCCGAAGCCCGAAGCGGTCATTGCCGGGGTGGCGCGGGCTCTCAAGCCGGGCGGGCGCTTTGCGGTGCAGGACTACATCCACTGGGC
>OBLQ010000556.1_pt1 | contig 14268 bp, 11 predicted proteins | sample 1519881 | NCBI WGS metagenome assembly OBLQ01 (sample SAMN01911456, study PRJEB22533) | soil metagenome | biome: Soil | place: Malaysia | collected 2012-04-30 | depth DG_metagenome m | reverse complement strand
GGAAGAACTACTGGATTCATCATCAGATCGAGGGAATAGAAAAGTGGATCCAGCCCGAGGCTGTGAAGGAGTGGTCGTTTAAGATATAGCGCAACGCTGAAGAAGCAGTCAGTGTCATGCTGAGCCCGCGAAGCGGGAGAAGCATCTGCTTTGTAGCCTCAAGAGCAAAACAAGCAGATCCTTCGCTCTGCTCAGGATGACTGTGGTAAGTCGCTTCTTCGCAACAACCAGAAATGCCAACCACGCCTCGACAAATCGACGCGGCGCAGCTCGAAGAGCAGATGCTCCAGATTGTCCGCGAGCTTCTCACTGAGCTGGGATCATTGCGCGCCGCAGAAGCCGTCACGCTGCATTCTTCGCTCGAGCGCGACCTGGGCCTGGGAAGCCTGGAGATGGTGGAGTTGCTGGTGCGCACTGAAGCCCACTTCAACCTCCGGCTGCCCGACCGCGTTGCCGAAGAAGCCGACACGCCGGCCGACTGGCTGCGCGCCGTCGCAGGCGGCGAAGAAGAGGCTCCCGCTGCTTCACAGCGATACACCATCACTCAGCCTGCGCGTGTGGCGCCGCCTCCGCCGGATGCAGCCCGCACTCTCATTGAAGTCCTGCGCAAGCATGCCGAGATGGACCCGGACCGTGTCCAGGCACACGTACTGGAGGGCAACACCGGCGAAGACATCAGCTACGGCAAGCTGCTGGCCACCGCCTCAAACGTGGCGGCGGGGCTGGTTTCTGGAGGCTTGCGTCGGAATGAAACCGTTGCCATCATGCTGCCCACCTCTCCGCAATTTTTCTACGCCTTTTTCGGTGTCATGCTGGCGGGTGGAATCGCCGTCCCCATTTATCCTCCCGCGCGGCCTGACAAGATTGAGGAATACGTGCGCCGGCAGGTGGGAATTCTTCGCAACGCCGAAGTCAGATTTCTGATCAGCTTTGAAGCCGCCCGGAGGGTTTCCGAACTTCTCCGCCTGAGCCTGCCCAGCATACTGGGAGTGACCACGGTCGAAGATCTGGCGGGCAGCGGTGCGCGGCTGCAGCCGGGAGCCATTGAAGCCGCTGAAGCCGCCTTCATCCAATACACCTCTGGCAGCACCGGTGAACCCAAGGGCGTGGTGCTCACGCAATCGAACCTGCTGGCCAACATTCGCGGCATCGGCTGGGCGGTGAACGTGCAGCCCTCGGACATCGTGGTGAGCTGGCTGCCCCTCTATCATGACATGGGCTTGATCGGCTCCTGGCTCTACAGCGTTTATTACGCCCTGCCCATCACCATTCTTTCCCCGCCGGCTTTTTTGAGCCGGCCGGAGAAATGGCTGTGGGCGTTGCACGATTCCGGCGGCACGCTCTGCCCCGCTCCGAATTTCTCCTACGAACTCTGCGCCCGCAAGATTCCCGACAGTGCGATTGAAGGGCTTGATCTCAGTGCCTGGCGCGTCGCCATCAACGCGGGCGAGGCCGTGCTGCCCGACACGCTGGAACGTTTTGAAACGCGCTTCAAGCCCTACGGCTTTAAGGCGGAAAGTTATGTGCCGTGTTACGGCCTGGCTGAATCTTCCGTGGCCCTGGCTTTCCCGCCCATCAGTCGGCGGCCGGTGATCGACCGCATCCGCCGCGACGTCTTCGAGGCTGAAGGCAAAGCCGTTCCCGCCGAGCCGGACGATTCAAGCGCCCTGCGCTTCGTGGCCAACGGCAGGGCGCTGCCGGAGCACGAAATCAAGGTGATCGACGCGGACGGCAATCCGCTCGGCGAGCGCATCCAGGGGAAGGTGCTTTTCCGCGGCCCATCGAAGACAGCGGGATATTTCCGCAATCCCAAGGCAACAGCAGCCGTCACCACGGAAGACGGCTGGATGGATTCAGGCGATCTCGGTTACTGGGCCAACGGCGAGATCCACATTACGGGCCGCGCCAAGGACCTGATCATCAAGTCGGGGCGGAACATCGTTCCGCAGGAAGTTGAGCTTGCCGCGGCTGAAGTTCCCGAAGTGCGCCGGGGTTGCGTGGCGGCCTTTGGCAGGCGCGATCCTGAACTTGGCACCGAGCAGCTGGTGGTGGTGGCGGAGACCCGGGTGGCCAACAAGGAAGACCTGGACCGCATTGAGGCGGAAGTGATTGAGCGCGTGGGACTGGCGGTAGGCATTCCGCCCGACAAGGTGGAACTGGTGGCGCCGCAGAGCATTCCCAAAACCTCGAGCGGCAAAATCCGGCGCAATGAGACCCGACTGCTTTATGAGCGCGGCGAGCTCGAACTCAACCGCCGTCCACCTTGGGTGCAGATCTTGCGCCTGTGGTGGGAAAACCTGGGCGCCTGGGCCCGACTGGTACTGAAGCAAGCGGGCAGATGGCTGGGGCGAAAATTGACTCAGGCGCTGCTCAATATCGTGGCAGCATGCGGCGGACTGCTGGCGCACGCCGTGCCCGGCCAGGGAGCCAGGGGAGCAATCGTTGCCGCTACTTCAGGAATTCTTTTGAAACTGCTCGGCCACAAAATCACCCTGGCGGAGAGTGAACGGATTGAACCGGGGCGGCCGTCCGTGCTGATGGCCAACCGCGCCGGCGCCGTTGACGCCCTGGCGTTGGCCGCGCTTCTCCCGATGCCCGCACGCTTCTCAGATTCCGGGGCGCTCGATTCCCTTCCCGGGGCGGTGGCATTTCTGCTGCGGCCCATAGTTCTCCCGCCGCTGCGAGTGCCCAGCCTCCCACCGGGAGGCACGCTGCGCCAGCGCATTCGCCAGGGACTGGAAGACGGCCTTTCGGTGATGGTGCTTTCTGAGGGGCCGCCGACGGTGCCGGCGCATCTCAGCCGGTTCCGGCTTGACGCTCTCGATGCCGCGGTGCAGACCGGCAATCCGATTTATCCTCTCGGAGTCCGCGGAACTTCCTCTATACTTTCTGTAGGCGCGCGGATGCCCGGGCGCAGGAAAGCAGAGATTACGGTGGGCGAGCCCATCTACATCCAGATTAACGATGTGCGCGAGCTGGCGGTGCTAAGGGAGCAGGTCCGCGAAGCGATTTCAAAGCTCTGCTCCTGACCGAAAACAAGGGAAGGCCAAAATACACTGAATCATGCCTGCAACTCCGCTGGGAATCATCGTCCGATTCTTTATTTGCTTTCTGCTGGGGTCCATACCCTTTGCCGTCCTGGCCATGATGGGTAGCGGCACCGACATCCGCACCGTGGGGTCGGGGAATCCGGGCTTCAACAACGTCCTGCGCGTGAGCAAGTGGCGTGCGGTGTTGACGCTGATCGGTGACCTCGGCAAAGGCTATTTCGCAGTATGGCTGGCCAGCCACGGGGCGCACGGAGTGGCGCTGGGATGGCTTTTCGGGTTCGCGGCGATTGCGGGGCACTGTTTCTCGCCTTTTTTGAAATTCAATGGAGGCAAAGGAATCGCGACTTCCGCAGGCGTGATGCTGCAGCTTTATCCCCTGTTTGCCGCTGTGGCTCTGGCGTTTTTTGTGGTGATGCGGCTAGCCGGCAGCCGCCTGAAGTGGCCTGAAGCAGGCGCGACAGCTTCCATGAGCACCTGGGTTCTGTTCGTTGCCCTGATGCTCGCCTTCGTCAACCCGCAGGATGCAGTGTACGCCGCTTTGCTGACGCTGTTTCTTGGCTGGAGGCACAAGAAGAATTTCCAGAACCTCCTGGCGCGCCGCAGCGCCTGAAGGCAGCCCCTGAGCAGCCAGGCACGGTCACAGATTGAAATTGTAAAGATCCCGAACCATGAGCCCAAACCAACGGCTGGCTTTTTACGATTTCGACGGGACTTTGACATCGGGCAACATCGTCCGCAGGTACGCATACTTCACTCTGCACCAGCCTTCGAAGGCTCGGGCGGCATTGAAATTCTCAAAGCTGCTGCTGAGCATTCCGTCCTGGCTCGCACTGGAATCCCGCTCGAGGCGGCGCTTCAATGAAGTGTTCTTTCGCGAATATCGCGGAATGCGCGAGCAGGTGCTGCGGGCCCAGTCGCAACAGCTTTTTGATGAAGAAATCCTGCCGTCCATTTATCCGGACACGCAGGCGCTGCTTGAAGACGACCGCAGGCAGGGATTCCTGCCGGTACTCGTGTCAGGCGAACTGGATGTTGCTCTCGACGAAGTAATCCGGTACCTTGGTTTTCAATCTGTGATCTCGAACCAGCTGGTTTTCAAGGACGGGATCGCAACAGGAGAGGTGGAAGCTCCGCTGATTGCCGAGGAAGAAAAGGTCAGTGCCATGGAAAGGCTTTGCCTGAAGTACGGCACGGAAATGAAACAGTGCAAGGCTTACTCGGACAGTTTTTCGGACCTTCCCATGCTGGAAGCTGTGGGCATTCCAGCCGCCGTTAATCCTGACCGCAAACTCAAGCGTGCGGCCCGGGAGCGCGGATGGCCAATTCTGGACCTGAAAAGAGGCTTCGATGTCAAACAACGCCGGGAACCATCACCCGGCGGGGCCGCCGGCGTTTGAGTTCGGCGATCCCACACCCAACGCGGTAGGACGCAACGCGCTTGTTTCACACGAGGGCTGCGTGGTGGAACTTGAAGGCCGCTCCGCCGACCGGCTGATGTGGTACGGCGAGGACCTTCTCTCTGTCAGGATGCCGGCGGGCACGCGCGTCGTTTATCCTAATCCCACCATTGCCGGACTCAAGGACCGGGATGCTGCCATCCGCTACGCCATCGACCATCCCGAACAGATGGAGCCTCTCTCCGCGCTGCTGCGGCCGGGGATGAAAGTAACCATCGCGATTGACGACATTTCCCTTCCCCTGCCGAAGATGAAGCGGCCGGACATCCGCGAATCCATCCTGACCATCGTGCTGAAGCTGCTGGCCGAGAAGGGCGTCGAAGACTTTCACATCATCGTGGCAACTTCCTACCACCGGCGCATGACAGCGGCGGAAATCCGCCACGCGGTGGGCAACCAGATCTTTTCAAAGTTCTATCCCGACCGCCTCTACAACCACGATGGCGATGATCCGGACGGCATGGTGGACCTTGGAACCACCGAAATTGGCGAAAGGGTCCGCATCAGCCGGCGGGCGGCGGAATCGGACCTGCTGATTTACGCCAACATCAACCTGGTACCCATGGATGGAGGAAGCAAGTCCGTCAGCGTGGGATTGTGCGACTACGCCACGCTGCAGGCCCACCACACGCCGCAGACCATCCTGGCCAGCGACTCCTACTTTGACCACACGCGGTCGGCCATGAACCACTCCTGCGACCGCATCATGGAAGTGATCAACCGCAACCTGAAGGTCTTCCACATTGAGACGGTGCTGAACAACCGCATGTTCGAGCCCGCCATGGCGTTTTTCACCAAGAACGAAGACCACTGGACGGGCGTTGACCGCACCATGTTTGAGGCCACACGCAGGGGGCTGGGGATGCTCCCCCGCGCCGCCAAGCGGAAGGTGCTGTTTGCAATTCCAGCGCCCTATCAAATGATTGCCGTCCATGCCGGCGCAACGCTGCCGACCCATGCTAAGACTCTGGCCTATTGCTACGCGCAGTATTGCACGCCGCTGGAGGGCCAGTCGGACGTGGTGGTTTACGGCATTCCGTTCATCTCGCCCTACAACGTGAATTCGGTTCTGAACCCCATCCTGGTGCAGGTGATGGCGCTGGGATACTTTCACAACATGTACCGCGGGATGCCCGTGGTGAAAAAGAACGGCGTGCTGATTATCACCCATCCGCTCTACAATGAATTTGATCCGCTGCACCATCCTTCATATATCGAGTTCTTTAACCGGATTTTGCCGGAGACGCGCGATTCCATGGAATTACAGCGGAAATACGAAGAGCAGTTTGCGCAGGATTCCGACTACATCCGCATGTACCGCACCGGCCACGCCTACCACGGCGTGCACCCGTTCTATATGTGGTATTGGGGCGAAAACGGGCGTGCGCACACTGGCAAGGTGATCGTGGTGGGAGCGGAATCAAGCCGGGCGGCTCGAATCATGGGATGGGAAACTGCCCAGAACATGAAGGATGCCCTCGACATGGCCCAAAGCCACGTGGGCCGCAAGCCCAGTATCACCATGATGCACTTTGCGCCCATCCTCATGGCGGACGTGCAGGGATCGCCGGAGAGTATCTGATGGCAGCTAGAGTCATACTTGTTACCGGAGCAACAGGATTCCTGGGAAAGCACCTGGTAGAGCTCCTGAAGCCCCAAAAGAGGTCGCCGCGTTTGCGGGTGTTTTGCCGGGGCCTGTCCCCCTGGGAGCAGGACAAGAAGGTGCAGGTGCTCCACGGCGACATCGCAAACCGCCAGCAGGTGGAAGATGCCGTAAAAGGCGTCTCGCAAATTTATCACCTGGCGGGAGTCGTCTCGCGCGATGCAAAGGACCAGGACCTTCTCTATGAAACGCATATTGAAGGGACCCGCAACATCTGCGAAGCCGCCCTGAAACATAAAGTAAAGAAGGTGGTGGTGGTCTCCAGTTCCGGCACCATAGCCGTCGGCACAAATCCAACGGTCTATGATGAAACGTCAGGCTATAAGAATGAAGTGGTCGCAGAATGGCCTTACTATCTGAGCAAGATTTTTGCGGAAAAGCTGGCGCTTGACTACCAGGCCCGCACCGGGTTGAACGTGGTTGTCGCCAATCCCAGCCTGCTTCTCGGCATCGGCGATGACCGCAATTCCTCCACCCGCGATGTGGCCCTCTTCCTTCAGGGCGAGATCAAGGCAATCCCCAAAGGCGGGTTGAATTTTGTGGACGTCCGCGACGTTGCCCAGGGATTGACGCTGGCCATGGACAAAGGAAAGCCCGGCGAACGCTACCTGATGGGCAACGTCAACTGGACCTTCCGGCAGTTGATTGAAAAAGTGGCGGAAATCTCCGGTAAAACCCCGCCCACCATGGAGCCGTCTATTGAAGTTTCACTGTGGGGGGCGCGCGCAATGCGCGTGATCTATCCGCTGCTGGGAAAGAAAGTCGAACTGGACGACGCCTCCGTCAAGATGTCAGCCTGTTACTGGTATTGCGATTCCACCAAAGCCCGCAACGAGCTTGGGTTCCAGACGCGCGACCCGGAAGAAACGCTCACCGAAACTGTTGAGGACGTTCACCTGCGTCTGTACCGAAGCGGCCAGCTCCCGCCTGCCATATGAGCAAGCCGGCAAAAATTGCTGCCGTCGTCAATCCGCATTCCGCCGGAGGCAGGACGGCCCGGCAATGGCCGCAGCTCGCCGCCATGCTCGAAAGCCGCCTGGGCCGCGTGGCCACCCGCTTCACCGGCGAGCCCGGCGCCGGAATCGCCATCACCCGGGGTCTGCTGCGTGAAGGCTATGACCTGATTATCGCTGTGGGCGGCGACGGGACCATCAATGAAGTCGCCAACGGGTTCTTTGACAATGACCAGATGGTCCGGCCGGAAGCCGTGATTGGAATTCTGCCGCTCGGCACCGGCGGTGACTTTCGCCGTACGCTGGAGATTCCCACTGATGCCGACGGGGCAATCGGAATTCTCGCCGCCGGCGTTCCCTTGCAGATCGATGTGGGCAAGGCCACGTTTCGCGCCAACGGCGGCCAGGCCAGCCGCTATTTTGTCAACCTGCTCAGCTTTGGAATGGGCGGGCACGTGGCCGCTCAGTCAAAGAATTTCATGGGGCGGTTCGGAGGGAAAGCGGCGTTCTTCTGGGCAACTGTGAAGACTTTCCTCAGCTACCGCGGCCGGCAGGTGAATCTTTCACTGGATGGAAACTCAACCCGGCTGCCGTTCTTCATCACCAACGTGGCCGTCGGGAATGGCCAGTTCCACGGCGGGGGCATGCGGCCGTGCCCGGCGGCGGTCCCAAACGACGGCCTTTTCGACGTGACCATCATCAACTACGCGGGAGCCCTGCAACTGCTCCGCAGCATCTCCATGCTCTATTCAGGCGAGGTTTATTCTCACGCGAAGGTCCGCCACTTTGAAGCCTCGCGGATCCTTGCAGAAGCCAGCAGCGCAACCGAAATTGAGATCGATGGCGAGCCTCTGGGGACTCTGCCGCTGGAAATCACCCTTCTGCCGCGGCAGCTTCGCGTGCTGGTGGCGCCGTCCAATCGGTTGCTGGGAAGCTCTGAGGCGTCGGAGGGATGAGCCCCAATTCCATAAAAAAATAGCCTGGGTTGCTTTTGCAACCCAGGCTGAGCCCCGAGTGCCGTGGGGAGGGGGACGCTGGCCTCGGGTCATCCGTCGTTTCCCAAAACCATTGAGGCGGTGCCAGATCCAATCGCTGAACGCTTCTTTATTCTCGCGTTCGCGGCACGTCACCTCAAGCAGGGAAACAATGCCAATTCCTGTCTTTCTTTCGCCGCCAACCGATTTCAGCGGCTCAGTGCCGGCCGGCATATCTTCCGCGACCAGCCCACTTCGCCTAATTACTATGCAAATCGTGTTCCAACCTGCGCTGCAATGCGCTTTAGTTTTCCAAATCCTGCCCACACTCCAGCGAAGAGCCCGCGATTTTCTCCCTTAGATGGACCTTCTCCCGAGGGCGAAAATGCCTTCGCCTTTCGAAACGCTCTGGCTGCCAAAACTGCTGCAATTGTAAGCATAAATGGCCTTTTCACCCTCGCCAACCGGCGAAACATCCAGGAGGGTCTGGAGCGCTTTCGTGCACAGTACTCTCACATCCTCCCGGGCTTCAAGTAAGCATGGGAATTGCCAAATGAAACTGCCTTAGTTTCCTCGGTTACTCATGAATTAATTACGCAATTTATACACAGCCCGGGAATAATTTGCACACTTCTGGCAGACCATTACGCAAAAATTACATTTGGGTTGCACGGGGTTTGGGCTGGATAGGCATTGCCTTGGGGAGCAGACAAGAAAAAAAGGGGACCACCAGCTTGAAAATAAGATAACTTAATGTAAATACATGAGTTAGCTTCTAACACGTCTTGAATGCCATTTCGAGATACCGAAGGGCAAAGGGTCGTTGGCGGGAATCGCCAATCCAGGCAATTCAGGCATAAATAAAACAATTTCACAGGTCATTTCCCGTCAGGAGAAAACCGGTTTACCGGTTACCAAACTAAACCTGCTGCTTCGGAAGCGCGTCGGCGAAGACAAACCCGTCCCGCTCCACCACGGCGCCCCGGTCAACGTTGATGGGCGCCCGAAACATCGGGCCGCAGTAGGCGAAGGTATGAAACTCCCCGTTTTCGCCACAGGGATCGACGTTCTTCGGCAGGTCAGCCAACAGGTCAGTGTCAAACTGGCGGCCTGCAAAGGATGCATCGAGCCTTCTGGGATCAACACAGGTGAGCAAAGCCCGGAGCCCAGCCCCCACCATCTGGCTGGCAAGCTGGCGTGTATCGAGCCCCCAAAGCGGAAACACAGGCGTGATTCCGGTGCCGGCCAGCTTTTCCTCGCGGTAGCGGCGGATGTCTTCCAGGAAGAGGTCGCCAAAAATCATGTGCGTGATGCCTTTGGTGCGGGCCTGCTCCATCGCTCCGGCCATGGCCTCTTCATACACAGCGTTCGGGCAGGGATAAGGGATGGGAACGGTAACGAGCGGCAGGCCGGTGCTCTCAGCCTGCGCCCGCAGCAACGATTCGCGCACCGAGTGCATAGCCACTCGCTGGAACTCGGCGTTGACAGTAGTCAGCAGCGCTTCGACTTCGTACTCGCCCTGTTTGCGAACGACCTCAAGACACCAGGCGCTGTCCTTCCCGCTGCTCCATGAGAGCCAAGCCCTCTTGCGTTCCATTGCCGTCTCCTTAGAAGATGAATTATCGAACATAGCCTGAGAGGCCCGGAAAGAGCAAGGGCCATTTCTCATTTGCTTCCTGCCGAGGGTTCCTCTCCGGGTCATCCCGGTGAACCGAAAACCCGGGTCGGGGCATCTGATCAGCCAAGGGGCAATTAAGCAGGGCAACCGCGGAACAGGGACGGCGTCGCGGAGCGCGTTAAATCGACAGCAGTGTGTCTCGGGCTTTGTTAAAGGGCCTGGGGGTTCTGCTCGACAAGGGAGAGGAAGTTTAGTAAACTGACTGACTAGTCATTTTAATGATCAAAGAGGTCATCGATGCCCGTTCTTGGCAAAACCCGTAAAGACGTCATCAAGGAGTTCCGCACCGCTGAACTGCTGGAAGCTGCCCGCCGCGTGTTTGCCGAAAAAGGTTTCCATGCCGCCACCGTCGACGACATCGCAGCCGCCGCTGGGGTTGCGAAAGGCACCGTCTATCTCTATTACAAATCCAAGCAGGAAGTGTACTGGGCGGCGCTTGAGCACGGCATTAAAGAACTTCATAAGGAGATTCAGACTCGTCTGGAGTCGGAAGAGACGCCCGAGGACAAAGTCCGTGCCTTTATCGAGATCAAGATCCGCTACTTTGAACTGAACCGCGATTTTTTCAGAATTTATTTTTCCGAGCTTGGAAGCGGCCTCGCGCACCCGGCCCAGATGCCCCCGCAGTTTGAAAAGATGTACCTCCAGCAGGCGCGTCTGCTGGAAGCCGCTCTTCAGCAGGGCATCCAGGGCAAGAGCATCCGGGAGATCCGCACGGACACGGCAGCCGTGGCCATCAGTGATCTGATCCGGGGCATCATCGTCCAACGGCTACTGGGCTGGTCCACCAAGGACGTCGAATCCGACATCAATTTTGTTATCGATCTTGTATGGAGAGGAATCGCAGCGTGACAACCAACGCACGGACACACAGCTTTTTGCTTGCCGCACTCTTCTTTGCCTGGACCTGTGCGGCCGCACAAACCGGTCCGGCCATGAGCACTTACTCAGCCGGCGCGGCCGAATCGGACACAACGGCTTCATTCGGATCCATACAGCAGGCCCCGGGAGAAAGTCCATTCCTGGGCGGCGCACCGCCGGGGCCCGTCCAGCCGGGCGTTATGCCGCTTTCCCTCAATGACGCCATCAACCGCGGCCTGAAGTACAACCTCGGCATCCTGATGAGCGATCACGCAACGCAGCAGGCGCGCGGGGCGAGGATTCACGCCCTCAGCCGGCTGTTGCCCCAGATTTCGGCAGGCGCGTCTGAAAACATCTTGCAGATCAATCTGAAGGCGTACGGCTTCCCGGGGCTTCCGGGCCAGTCGCCGATCGTGGGGCCGTTCAGCGTGTTTGACGTCCGCGGATACCTGGACCAGCCCATACTGAATCTTGAGGATCTTCACAAGGAAAAAGCCGAATCCGACAATGTCAAAGCCGCTCGGTACACCTACCAGAACGCGCGCGACCTGGTAGTGCTGGTGTCAGCCAACCTTTACCTGCAAGCCATCGCGGGCGCCAGCCGCGTGGACTCCGCCCGGGCTGAAGTTGAAACCGCCCAGGCTGTTTATGATCGCGCCGTCGACCTGAAAAAAGCCGGCATGGTTCCCGGCATTGACGTGCTCCGCAGCCAGGTGGAACTCCAGGCGCAGCAGCAGCGGCTGATCTTTCTGCAGAACCAGTTCGAGACAGAAAAGCTCTCCCTGGCCCGGGCAATCGGGCTGCCGGTGGCGCAGGAGTTCAAGCTGACGGACACGGTTCCCTATTCCCCGCCGCCGCCGATAACACTCGAACAGGCGCTAACCCGCGCGCTCGCGGCCCGCTCCGATTACAAGAGCCTGCTGGCCCAGGTACACGCGGCTGAGTCGTTAAAGAAAGCGGCGCGCAGCGAAGCTTTGCCCAGCCTGAACTTTCACGCCGACTATGGCGACATCGGGCCCGCTCCCGGGAATTCCCACGGCACCTACACCGTGGCAGCCAACGTGAAGATACCACTCTTCCAGGGCGGGAAGGTCCGCGGAGACGTGATGCAGGCGGACGCCGTGCTCAAGCAACGCCAGTCAGAACTCTCGGACCTGCAGAACAAAATTGAATACCAGGTGCGAACCGCTTTTCTGGATTTGAAGTCCTCCGAAGACCAGGTCCAGGTGGCGAAGAGCACCCAGGATTTGGCTCTTGAACAACTGACGCAAGCACGCGACCGGTTTGCCGCCGGGGTCGTGAACAGCCTTGAAGTGGTGCAGGCGCAGGAAGCCGTTGCGACGGCCGATGAGAATTACATCTCCAGCCTCTACCGGTACAACGTTGCCAAGGCGTCGCTGGCCCGATCCCTGGGTCTCGCAGAGGAGACCTTCAAGCAAATGACGGGAGGAAGCAAGTAATGGCACAATTCACAGAAACTGTGGAAACCAACCGCAATCATACGGCAAACACATCCGAGCCCGAGCCTCGCCGGTCATTCTTTCAACTTCATCCCGCGGCCAAGTGGATGTTGCTGGTGATGGGCCTGGCGCTGGTTGTGGGCGGCATCTTCGTCTGGCGGTATTACTCCACGCACGAAACCACGGACGACGCGCAGATCGATGGCGACATGTTCCCTATCAGCTCGCGCGTCAACGGCCATGTGGTCGCGGTTGAAGTCAGGAACAACGACTTCGTCAAGAAGGGGACGGTGCTGGTGCGGATCGATCCCACCGACTACCAGGTGGCGCTTGAGCGCGCCCAGGCCGACTACGCCATGGCAGTGGCGCGCGCCCAGGCTTCCCGCGTTGGCGTACCCATCAGTTCCGTCAATTCTTCCAGCGGAATTTCTTCAGCCCAGGCCCGCGTGGAACAGGCCCAGGCGGCCATCGCCGCTGCGGAAAAGCAATATCTCGCGGCACAGGCAAGGGTGAAGCAATCGGAGGCTGATTACGCCAAGGCAAAGTCAGACCTGGCGCGATACGCGCAGCTCATCAGGAAAGACGAAGTCTCCCAGCAACAGTACGACCATGCTGTGCAGACAGCCGAGGCGGATTCTGCCGCCGTCGCCGCCGCGCAATCGGCCGCTGCCGCCGCCGGGCAGAATGTGTCGCTCGCAAAAGCGCAGCTGGCGCAGGCCGAGGCTGACTTTCGAGCTTCGCAGTCCGGGCCGCAGCGGGTCCGCATGAGCCGCGCAGAGGCTGACGCTGCCGACGCGGCGGTGAAAACCGCCAGGGCCGTTCTCAACCAGGCCCAGCTGAACGTGGACTACACGGTGGTTCGCGCGCCGGCGGACGGCATCGTGGGCAGCAAGGCCGTGGAAGTGGGGCAGAACATCGGGGCGAGCCAGGCCTTGATGGCCATTGTGCCGGTGGAAGGGCTCTACGTGACGGCCAATTACAAGGAAACGGAATTGAAGGAGATGCGGCCGGGCGATCCTGCCACAATTCACGTGGATGCCTATGACCGGGATTACAAAGGCCACGTGCTGAACATCGCCGGGGCCACGGGAGAGAAATTCAGCCTGCTGCCGCCGGAAAACGCCACGGGCAACTACGTCAAGGTGGTGCAGCGGATTCCCGTCAGGATTGTTTTCGAGCCCGGGCAGGACAGCGAGCACCTCCTGCGCGTGGGCATGTCCGTGGAACCCACGGTAACCACAAACAAATAGAGAGACCTCAATGTTTAACGTCATCACCATCAGCCGCGAATACGGCAGCGGCGGTGGAACTCTTGCAGAGATGCTGGCCGACGGCCTGGGGTGGAAACTGGTGAATCAATCCCTGGTTGAGGAAGTCGCGAAGCGCGCCAAGATCGACCCTGAGATTGCCGCCCGCTACGACGAATGCGTTGATCCCTGGTTCCATCGGCTGGTCAAGAGCCTGTGGCAGGGAGGCTACGAAGGGCTGGCCACAACGGTTGACACTCGAATGGTCGATTCCGAGGCCATGGCCAGGCTTGCCGGAGAAATTATTCGCGAAGCTGCGTTGCTGGGGCAGTGCGTGATTGTCGGCCGGGGCGGCCAGTGCATCCTGCGCCAGCGCGATAACGTTTTTCACGTTTCCGTCTTTGGCCCTCACCAGCAAAAAATTGAGCGGATGCGCAACCGGCTTGCGCCGGGCACAGACGCAGAGCGCTTTATGGAAGAGACTGACCGCCGGCGCGCCGCATACATCAGTCGCTTTTACGGAGAGGACTGGAAAGATCGCCGCCTCTATCACCTGGTGATTTCTTCCGTCCTTGGACTTGAAACCGTGAGGGACACCGTCCTCTGCGCGGCGGGGCTCCCGCCGAAAGCTTCCTGATCATGGCAAAAGAATTCGAAACACCCAGGATCAATCCGTGGATCATCGCCATAGCGGTGATGTTGAGCACCTTCATGGAAGTGCTCGACACCACTGTGGTGAACGTCTCTCTGCCGCACATCGCCGGCAGCATGTCAGCGTCGGTGGATGAAGCCACCTGGACGCTCACCTCTTACCTGGTGGCCAACGCCATCATTCTTCCCATGACGGGTTGGCTATCCAACCACTTCGGCCGCAAGCGCATGCTGATGACCTCCGTCACGGGATTTACCATAGCGTCATTCCTGT
>OBLQ010000555.1_pt1 | contig 14269 bp, 11 predicted proteins | sample 1519881 | NCBI WGS metagenome assembly OBLQ01 (sample SAMN01911456, study PRJEB22533) | soil metagenome | biome: Soil | place: Malaysia | collected 2012-04-30 | depth DG_metagenome m | reverse complement strand
ATACCGCCGGCACGGCCGCCTACAGCTACCAGCCGAACACCAACCGGTTGAGCTCGGTAGGTTCCGTGAGCTATGGCCGAGATACAGTGGGCAACCGCCTGTCCGACGGCCGCTTCACCTACGCCTATGGCGCCGACAACCGCCTGGCCTCGGTGTCCAAGATGGACGATGACCGTGGCAGGCCGGATGTGCTGGCCCGCTACGTATACAACGGCCGTGGCGAGCGGGTGATGAAGATGCTGGGCCGCGAGGACGAGCAAGCGACGTGGTACGTCTACGATCTGTCGGGCAACCTGATCGCGGAGCTGAACCACCGCGGGCGGGTGACGGCCGAGTATGTCTACGGCCCCACCGGGAGGCTGGCGACCATCGCCGTGCGCGGCGACGATAGCCAGCGGCATGAGGAACGTCGACGCCACGAGGGCGACGACTCATCCGAGTCCGTCTACTGGCACATCAACGATCACCTGGGCACACCACAGGCGCTGGCGGACCAGCGTGGGCGTATCGTCTGGGCGGCGGATTACACGCCGTTCGGGGATATCGTGAAGCCGAGGCACGGCGACGACCAGGGAGACCATGAAGGCCGGAACTGGCCAGTGACGAACAACTTCCGCTTCCCCGGCCAGTATTACGATGCCGAGTCTGGGCTGAACTACAACTTGAATCGGGATTATCATCCTGCTCTAGGTAGATATATTGAAAGTGATCCGATCGGACTCAACGGCGGGATAAATTCGTATGGGTATGTGTTCAATGATCCAATTAACGGGTTTGATCAGCTAGGGCTAAAAGATTTTAATCTCAGCTTAGGTGCTGGTGGTAGTGGACAGTTTATGATGATGAACGGAAGCGCAGATTCTGGTATTGCATTTGGTACGAACGGAGCTGTCTGTACTTATTCTACGATCTGTGTTGGCGTTGGCCCTCAAACACCGCTTGGAGGTGAATTAGGGATTGTCGGCAGTGTTGGAGTTGGGGGGCTTTGCAGTGGGCAAGAAACATCGTATGGAGGAAGCTGGACCGGCGGTGAAGGCTTGGTTGGCCAAGGGCAAGTATTAAGCAATGGAAGCCTGAATCGAGGAATAATTGGAGTGGGCGGGTCTCCTGATGGGGCCATGGTTGGTGGTGGTGGGATACAGTGCACAACAACATATGTATGTCCGATAGAACCAAGCTCGTGCCAATGTACAGAGAAGCAGAAATGATATCGGCAAGAAAAGTACTTATTATTGGATTGCTATCGCTATTTTTTGCCGTATTAGGGTTTGTATTAATTTTGTTTGGCGTTATGGCAGGGAAGTATGTTGTCTATATCTCTGTGTCAGTTGGAGCAATAACTGCTATTTTTGGTGTGATTGCTATGGCGTTGGGTCGGGTTGAAAATGACCTCCGCCAATAAGTACGATGCAGAAAAGGGGCGCTATCCTTTCCTTAGGTACTACTGTTAAGCCAGGCCGCAGAGGGACATGGCCTGCTTACGGGAAAAGGGGACGCTACCCTTTTTGATGCACTAAGATGGAGATATGCCCAGGGTAGCGAGAGCCGTATTTGCTGGTATTCCGCATCACGTCACCCAGCGAGGCAATCGCCGTGAGGATGTGTTTTTCACAGATGAAGATCGTCATGCATATCTGGAATGGCTGAAAGAATACTGCACCAAGCATGACGTTGATGTCCTGGCGTATTGCTTGATGACCAATCACATTCACCTTGTTGCTGCCCCGAATTCGGACGATGGATTACAGCGCGCTTTGAAACCTTTGCATATGCGTTATGCGCAACGTGTGAATAGGAAGCATGGGTGGAAAGGACATCTGTGGCAGGGCCGTTTCTTTTCTTCGCCGCTTGATGAGCCGTATATGTGGGCTGCCATTCGTTATGTTGAGCGGAATCCTGTCCGGGCGAAGATGACCAAGAAGGCCGAGGATTATCGCTGGTCGAGTGCGGCAGCGCATTGTGGGTTGCGTAGTGATTCTGTATTGACTGAAAAGAAGATGTGGAGAGATCAGTTTAAGGCTGTTGGCGATTGGTCATCCTGGTTGTCGGAGGAGGATGAGCCAGAGCAACTGGATGTATTACGTCAGCATGCTGAAAAGGGGTTGCCCTGCGGTACGGAAAGTTTTGTGAAGAAGCTGGGGCTGAGTATTGGCAGGATCCTGGAATCTCGCCCTCAAGGGAGGCCCAAACGTGATCAACATGAATAAAAGGGTAGCGTCCCCTTTTTCCTATGTTTTTCCTATGCAATATTCAGTGATATAAAATGGCTATGAGACTTATCAAAACCTTATGGATAGGCTCAACGATTTTCATATTTGTGATCACGCTATATGCATTCGACGGCAAGCCGAATACCGACATCGGTATTTTTTTCGCGTGGAGTATGATTTTTCTTTCTTTTCCTAGTAGTTTGTTGGTTTCGTTGATTCACGTGGCGTTATATAAAGGTCTTTCAGTCTCAATTGAGACTTCTTATCTCTCGTTTGCATTGGACTGGATCGGTTTCTTCATTCTTGGCTATCTTCAGTGGTTCAAGTTCGTACCATATCTTGTTGGCAAACTTCGCGGGTTGAAGACGTAAATTCTGAGGGTAGGAAAAGGGGACGCTCCCCTTTTTTAGCTGAGTTCTGGGGACACAATACTTAATTAAATAAATCGGACTTGGCGGCGTCAGGCCAAGCCGCAGAGGGACATGGCCTGCTGGCGGTTTTGTACGCCTAAGGCCTCGAGGATCAGGCCGGTGTGGAATTTGACGGTGCTGACCGACACGTCCAGGCGCTGGGCGATCTCCTTGTTGCTCAGCCCTGAGCAGATCATGCCCAGTATCTCGGACTGGCGGCGGGTCAGGCGCACGGAGGTGGAACGGTAGGGTTCCGGCACGTAGGTGCCGCCGTGCAGCACCCTGTCGATGGCTTCCATCAGCATCTCAGCCGGCATGCTCTTCGAGATGTAGCCCTTGATGCCGAAGGCCAGCAGCGTGGCCACCAGTATCGCGTTGTCCACGGCCGAGCAGATCAGCACGTCCGTCTCCGGAAACTGCTGTATGATCTCGTGCACGCCCATCAGCACGCCCATGCCGGGCATGAACAGGTCCAGGCTCAACAGCTTCGGCTTGTACTTTGCGCAGGCGGACTTCACCTGTGCGTAGTCCTCCGCCTCGTGGATCGTCGCCTCGGGATAGGCGCTCTCCAGCTTGGCGCGCATCAGGTCCCGGTGCAGGGCATGGTCATCGGCAATCAGCATGTGCATGACGCCTTTATATGTAGATCAACTGCGGGTGCTTAGCTAGGTGCATCAGCCGGATTTGTCTTGTTCAGTACCTCACTGTCGTCAGGAAGATGCTGATGGCGATGCCGATGAAGGCGACGAACAGCGTGAAGAACACGCCGAGTTCCAGGCCGTGGCCGGGAGCGCCGCAGCCCTCGCGCTTGAAGCGCCGTTCCAGCCCCGTGTAGCGGATGGCCGCGACGATGGCCATCAACGAGCCGGCGAGCACCAGCACGGTGCCGGTCCAGAACGAGTAGGTGGTCGGGGAGTGGATCGCATGGCCCGCCTGGGCCGCCTGCGGCATCATGCGCAGCACCAGCCCGAAGCGGTCGATGACGAAGCCCAGCGCCATCATCCCCAGGGCCACGCGGATCCAGGCCATCAGCGTGCGCTCCGCGGCATAGTAGACCATGGCGCAGGCGGCCTCCTCGACGTAGGTCTTGGTTCGCGGCGCGTCGTCTTCCTTGGTGCTCATACCATCCCTTCCCGGTTCGCTATCCACAGGATAGACCGGAAACGGCCGGGCGGCGACGGGTACACTCGGCGGCTATCGCGTAGCCAGCCCGCGAGCGGATGGCCGTGCTATTTCCTGCCCTCGTACTGGTTCTTCATGTCGACGGCGAGCTGGTAGCAGCGTTCATTACCTATGCTCAGGAAGCAGGAGCCATGGGTTGTATACAGCCAGTCACCAGGGCGCATCGTCAGCGGCGTTGTCCCCGATCTCGTCTGATGCGGGTCCAGGACCGTGATCGAGCAGGTGGCATGGCCGATCAAATCCTGCTGTGTCGTACCCTTGGGCGCGGACGTAAGGCACATGACCACGCGCACGCTTTCCGCGCAGAGGTTTTTCATTTCCCAGCTTGCAGCCCCGCTGCCTGCGGTCGAGCTGGCTCGGACATCGACGCACTGATTCGCGGATATCTTCTGTGGCGCGGCATCGGCGGCATCGGCGGTTCGTGCCAGACCGAACAGGACAAATCCGGCCAAGACGATCATGGCCATCTGCTTGTGGACAAGGTTCATATGTTCTCCCTTCTTCGTGTCGATGGACCGAATCCCCTCCCCAGGGTCGGATCAAATAGTAGGCATGACGGAATCGGGCTGTACAGGGAAATCGTACGGACCCAAAGGGCCCGGAGGGAGCGGGCTAGCGGTTGCCGCGCAGCCAGCCCTCGACCAGCTCGCGCATCTCGGCCAGGCGCGCCGCACTCGGTGCCTCGAAGCGCAGCACCAGGCTGGGCTGGGTGTTGGAGGCGCGCAGCAGGCCCCAGCCGTCGGCAAACTTCAGGCGCATGCCGTCGACGTCGATGATCTCGTAGCCGAGCCCGGCGAAGTGCGCCTTGGCCTCCTCGACCAGCGCGAACTTGCGCGCATCGGCGCAGTCCACGCGGATCTCGGGCGTGGTGACCGCCTGAGGCACGTCGGCCAGCAGCGCCGACATCGGCTTATCCTCGGCGGCCAGCATCTCCATGATGCGCGCCCCGGCGTACACGGCATCGTCGAAGCCATAGTAGCGGTCGGCGAAGAAGATGTGGCCGCTCATCTCGCCGGCCAGCATCGCACCGGTCTGCTTCATCTTGGCCTTGATCGGCGAGTGGCCGGTGCGCCACATGATGCCGTTGCCGCCATGCGCCGAGATGTCGTCGTACATGTGCTGCGAGCATTTGACCTCGGAGATGATGGTCGCCCCCGGATGCGCCTTCAGCAGATGCCGGGACAGCAGCAAAAGCAGCATGTCGCCCCAGATGATCTTGCCGTGCTCGTCGACGACGCCGAGGCGGTCGCCGTCGCCGTCGAAGCCCATGCCGAGATCGGCACCGTGTTCGACGACGGCCGCGGCGAGCTCCTGCATGTTCTCCTCCACCGTCGGGTCCGGGTGGTGGTTGGGGAAGCGGCCGTCCGGCTCGCAGTACAGCTCGATGACCTCGCAGCCCAGTTCGCGGAACAGCGGGGCGGCGACGACGCCTGACGGGCCGTTGCCGGCGTCGATGGCGACCTTCAGCGGCCGGGCGAGCCGGATGTCGTGGGTCAGCTGCTCGTGGTAGGCGGGCAGCAGGTTCATGTGCACCGTGGTGCCGGCCGTGACCGCCGGCTCGAGGTCCGTGTGCATGCGCTCATACAGGGTGCGGATCTGCTCGCCGTGCATGCTTTCGCGTCCCAGCATCATCTTGAAGCCGTTGTACTCGCCCGGGTTGTGGCTGGCCGTGACCATGACGCAGCCCGCGGCATCGAGATGGAACACGCCGAAGTAGCACAGGGGGGTGGGCACCATGCCGATGTCGATGACGTCGATGCCGGCGTCGTTCAGACCCGCGATCACCGCATGCTGCAGCTCGGGGCCCGTCAGGCGCACGTCGCGGCCGACGACGACGGGCTTCCCGCCGGCATCCGGCAGCATCGTGGCGTAGGCCATGCCGAGGCTGTGGGCGAGATCGGCCGTGATGTCCTCGCCTGCGATGCCGCGGATATCGTACTCTCGGAATGCGTGGGCGGGATAGGCGGTCATGGATGATCTCTCCGGGTGCGGCTGGCAAGTGAATGTAGCAATTCGATGCCTCCGGCTCAATGCGCGCTGGCCCGACATTGCCTGTTGCCTGCGGCGGGACTGAAGCTAGCCTGAGTCACCCCGATGAGCACCTCCTCCCTGAACGAAGCCCAGTACGCCGCCGTGTTCCACCGCAAGGGACCGCTGCTGGTGCTGGCCGGCGCCGGCAGCGGCAAGACGCGCGTGATCACCGAGCGCATCGCCGCCCTCATCGAGCGCGACGTGCCGGCGGACGCCGTGACGGCGGTGACCTTCACCAACAAGGCGGCGCGCGAGATGCGCGAGCGCCTGGCCAAGAGGCTCGGGGAGCGCGCCGAAGGGCTGCGCATCTGCACCTTCCATGCCCTGGGCCTGGAGATGATCCGCCGCCATGCCGAGCGCGTCGGGCGCCGGCCGAACCTGTCCGTGTTCGCCGAGACGGAGCAGGCGGCGGCGCTGCGCAGCGTGCTGCAGGACATGGCGTTACCCAACGATGCCGAACAGGTCAAGCTGGTGCTGCGCCGCATCTCGGCGTCCAAGAACGGCATGGATGCCGGCGATGCATCGCTGGCGGCCATCCGCGAGCGCTACGACGCGCTGCTCGCGCGCATGAACGCCGTGGATTTCGATGATCTGATGGTGCTGCCGATCCGCCTGCTCGCCGAGCACGACGACGTGCGCGGTTTCTGGCAGGAAAGGGCCCGGCATTTCCTCGTCGACGAGTACCAGGACAGCAGCCGCGTGCAGTACGAGCTGGTGCGCCTGCTGGTGCCGCCCGACGGCAACCTGACCGTGGTCGGCGACGACGACCAGTCGATCTACGGCTGGCGCGGGGCGGAGGTGCGCAACCTGTTCATGCTCGATCGCGACTATCCGGGTCTGACGGTGATCCGCCTGGAGGAGAACTACCGCTCCACCGCCCATGTGCTGGGGGCGGCCAACAGCCTGATCGCCCACAACAGCGGCCGGCTGGGCAAACAGCTGCGTGCCAATATCGGCCAGGGAAAGCCGGTGCGCATCTGGGAATCCGCCACCCCCGAGGACGAGGCCGAGCGCGTGGCCGCCGATATCCGCGCCCGCCACGCGTCGGGCGACGGGCACTGGGGGGATTTCTCGGTGCTGTACCGCGCCTCCTACCAGGCCCGCCCGCTGGAGATCGCGCTGCGCGAGGCCGGCGTCCCGTACCATGTCAGCGGCGGCCTGTCGTTCTTCGACCGCTCCGAGATCCAGGACGTGCTGGCCTACCTGCGCCTCGTCGCCAATTTCGGCGACGACATGGCCTTCCTGCGCGCCGTCTCCCGGCCGCGGCGCGGCATCGGCGACAAGGCACTGGGCGAGCTCGGCGACTTCGTGCATTCCCGGCGCTGCTCGCTTCTGGAGGCCTGCCTCGACGACGAGTTGCCGGGCGCACGCGTGGAGGCGCTGCGCGCCTTCGGGCGCCTGATCGTCGAGCTGGAGCACCGCTTCCTGCACGGCAACGCCGACGAGGCCTTCGGCGAGCTGTTGGCGATGACGGGTCTGAAGGCGGCGATCGAGGCCGGGGCGGCCGATGAGAAGGAACTGGAGCGGCGGCTCGGCAACGTGGCGGAGCTCGAGCGCTGGTGGCTCCGGCACGCCGAGGCCGGCGGCAGGCTGGACGGTTTCCTGCAGGGCCTGCAGCTGTGGTCGGACAGGGACGAGGATCCGGGCAACCAGGTCAGGCTGATGACCGTACATGCGGCCAAGGGCCTGGAGTTCGCGCATGTCTACATCGTGGGCATGGAGGACGGCAGCTTCCCGCACCGCAATGCGCTGGAGGAGAACCGCATGGAGGAGGAGCGGCGGCTGATGTACGTGGCGATGACGCGGGCGCGCTTTAGGCTGACGCTGAGCGCCTGCCGCGCACGCCGCCGCTATGGTGCGGACGAATCGTGCAGCCCGTCGCCGTTTCTGGGCGAGATCGACGATGCGCACCTGAGCTGGGTGGATCGGGATACCGAGTCCGACGATGCCAGGGAGGAGGCCGCATCGCATATGGATGCGATGCGCCAGATGCTGACGCGACTGTCGTCCTAGGGTTGGGTTCTAGGTCGCCTTGCCCGAGCCGGAGGAGAAGTCGATCTGCTTGGTGGCCTCCACGCTGGCCGGCACCACCTTGCACAGGCTGTAGTTGGGGCCGGTCTTGACCACCTCGATCACCTTGAAATAGCTGCTCTTCCCGTCCTGGGCCAGCATGAAGGTCATGGTGCGGAATATCTTGTTGTCCGGGAAGAACACCGTATGGAACTTCTTGCCCGGCTTGATCAGCACCGGCCATGAGCGGCTCTCGGTCATCTCCCTGTCCTCGGTGTTGCTGCCGAGCATATTGCCCTTGAACAGCTTGAAGTCCCTGCCGAAGAACTCGATGCCCATGCGCTGTTCGCCGGGCTTGGGCTCCTTGATCCAGCGGATGAAGCCGAGCATCGGCTCGTTGCGGTGCGGGATCCAGTTCATGCCGATGATCGAGTTGACGCCCAGTTCCAGCCGCTTGCCGTTGGGGCGTTCGAGGCCGACGCCGCTGCCGCTGATGTTGGTCACCATCCAGGCGTCATCGCCGATGCCCGCCGACGGCGCGTATTCGTAGTCGCTGGCGATCAGGTTCGTGAAGGCCTCGACGAAGGATTTGCGCGGATTCCATTCGAGCACGACGCGCGTGCCCGTGTAGTCCTTCCTCTCCGGTCCACGCGGCCTGGTGCGCACGGCATTCAGGATGGCATTGCCGCCGACCAGCGTGGTGTACAGGGCCTCTTCGGTGAACAGGTCCGATTTCTGGGAATCGGTACTGTGCATGACGTTCTCGACGCGATTGACGGCCGTCACCAGCCGGTCGATGAACATGTCCATCGGGATGGCGATGCAGTCGGCGGCCAGCGGCGACGGCACCTTCGACACCACCTTGCCCGGATCGTTGGGCCGGGACAGCGACGTGACCATCACCGTGTGGTCCGGGATGTCCGGGGCCGGATCGTCCTTGCGGCACAGCATCGGCTTGAGCACGACGATGTGATGCTGCAGCTCCTGCCAGGTCATCTTCTGGTCCGCATGGGATTTGCCGAAGAAATCGAGCATGCGCAGCATTTCATGCAGGCAGACGCTGCGGTACAGGTGATCGCGCTCGGCCAGCGCATCCTCGGTCAGCAGCGGCACGATGCTGAGCCCCATGCGGGCCAGATCGAAGACCTGCCGGGTGGCGATGACCGCCGGCGCCTGGTAACGCTCCAGCGAAAGCCGCAGCAGCTTGACCGCCAGATCGATGGCGCTGGAGACCATGTCGACGAGGATGCGATAGTAGGATGGCTGGCTGCGGGCCGCCTTCTGCACCATGTCCACGCCGATCTTGTGCGCATTGAGCACGGCCGCGGTCATCTCCGCATCGAACAGCTCCAGTTCCTTCTCGAACCGGTTCAGCACCTTCAGCCGGAAGTGCAGCGGGATCAGCGGATTGGAGTTCAGGCGCGCCAGATAGGATTTCATGCTGCGGCGCAGGTTGTCGGTCTCCACCGGGTCGGCGCCGGCGATGTATTTCGACAGCCGGTTCTCGATATCGACGAAGGGCAGGGTCAGCGCATCGGTCAAGAGCTCGGCCTTGCCAAGCTCCAGCTTCTGGGGATGCAGGCGCAGATCGGTGTCCAGCTCGAGCGAGGCCGCCGACTCGAACAGCTTCTGCATATCCGGGGATGTGGGTTTGTCCGCCATCGCCACCTAGTTTATCCCGAAGACATCCATGGTTATCCCTCCCGTACGTAGGCCCACGTAGTCATAGCCCATGGGCCGGCTATCTGTCAAAACAATTATTCGCCCGTGCGGATGCGGTCGATGAGCTGGCGCACAGTTGGGATGAAGCCCTTGGCATAGAACGGGTCCTCGGCGAAGCGGTAGGCCGCATGCCCGGCGAACATCAGGTGCTCGTCCGGATCGGCCCCGTGCGCGATCTCCTGCAGGGTCTTCTGGATGCAGAAGCTGCGCGGATCGGCCTTGTGGCCGGTGGTGCCCCGTTCGTTGGTGGCCCAGTTGCTGAACAGGCACTGCGACAGGCAGCCCATGCAGTCCAGCTGGTCCTTGCGGATCTCCTGGGCCTTGGCGGGGGTGACGAAGATCAGCGTCGAGTCCGGCGTGGACAGCGCCTTGGTGAAGCCGTCGGCCATCCAGCCGTCGGCACGCCGCCTGTCATGCCTGGTGACATAGACGGTGCGCTGACGCACGCCGTAGACGAACGGCATCACATGATCGCCGGCCGGATGGTCGACGAAGGCGACCTCGCGGTCCGAGCGCTCGTACAGCTCGTGCAGGAAGTGGTTGTACACGGCCGAGGAGTAGAAACCGGTCGGCGAGAAGCGGTGCAGCTTGACGTCGCCGCGCTTGAGCTTCAGCAGCCGTTTCTTCCACGCGTCCGAGATCGGGCTCTCCTTCGTCAGCAGCGGCCGGGTGCCGAACTGGAAGGCGATCGGGCCGATCTCCGGGTTGTCGATCCAGCCGGACCATTCCTTCAGGGCCCAGACGCCGCCGGCCATGATCACCGGCACCCCGGTGAGCCCGAACTCGTTCATCGTCCGGCGCAGCTCGGCCACGCGCGGATAGGGATCCTCGGGCCGGTTCGGGTCCTCGGCATTGGACAGGCCGTTGTGGCCGCCGGCCAGCCACGGATCCTCGTAGACCACGCCGCCCAACAGCTCCGGATACTTGCGGTAGGAACGCAGCCACAGGGCGCGGAAGGCGCGGGCCGAGGAGACGATCGGGTAGTAATGCACGCCGTATTCGGCAGCCAGCGGCGCCAGGCGGAAGGGCATGCCGGCGCCGCAGGTGACGCCGTGGATCAGACCCCTGGCCCCCGACAGCACGCCGTGCAGCACCCGTTCCGAGGAGGCCATCTCCCACAGCACGTTCATGTGCAGGCGGCCCTCGCCGCCGGACAGGTCGTGGGCGATCTTCGCCTGGCTGATGCCGCCCTCGATGGAATAGGCGATCAGCTCCTCGTGGCGGGTCTTGCGGCTCTTGCCGTGGTAGACGAGCGGCACGATCTCGCCGTGCTCGTTCACCTTGTCGGCGTTGACGGCCGAGAATGTGCCGACGCCGCCGGCGGCGGCCCAGGCACCGGAGCATTGGCCCGTGGACACGGACACCCCCTTGCCGCCCTCGATCAGCGGCAGGACCTCCTTGCCCGAGATGTTCAGCGATGGCAGGTGAAACGACATGATACTCCCTTATCCGGTCCCGTATGGCCAAGGCGGGAATCGTACATCACATGTCCGGCCTGCGACAGTGGCCCGATGCCTTCCGGGGCGGCTCAGAATGCGAGCTCGAAGCGCAGCAGGCCGACGCGGACCGGCGAGGCGCCCGGCACACCGCCGGGATGGGCGATCCACTGGAATGAGGGCTGGACGGACACGGAGGGCGTGACGGATGCCCGGTAGGTCAGCTCGATCGTGTTCTCCGTGCCGGTGTGCATGACCGCCTGGGCCAGGGCCAGGCCCAGCACGTCCTCGGCGCGTGCGGGCAGCGGGCCTGTCACGTGCAGGCCGAGGCCCAGGTAGCGGGTCACCTCGTTGCGTGCGGGCGGCACCCAGCCGTACTGCACGAAGGCGCCGATCCTCGTGGCGCCGAAGGCGGCGAGCTGCTGGTCGGCCAGCACATAGCCCCCGTAATCGTTGGCAAAGGTCCGACCATTGTACGCCTTGGTCGCCGTGTGCAGCCAGGCGCCGAGCTTGTAGCGCGCGGTCGGGAGCACGAGGCCGGTTTCGGCGATCCACATCTGGCCCTCGCGCGCCGACAACGTCCGGGTCTGCGGGTCGCCGTCGAAATCCGCCGCCTGCACATACCATTGCGATGTCGGGCGGATGCGGATGCGGGCGGTCCAGCCGGGCTTCGGATAGACGGAGGCCGGCACGTTGGCGGAGATCTCCGGGCCGTTGCCGAACGACGAATTGAGAAACAGGCCCGCATATTCGGAGACGTAGAAATCCCTGTTCAGATCGCGCAGGCCGGCGAGCAGGGACAGCCGGCCATCCAGGAAGCGCTGCTCGTACCAGGCCTCCTCGATCAGGGTCTGCGTGGGCGCCTCGATGTTGCTGGCGACCTGCAGATCGCCGATCACGAAGCGCGAAGGCTGGTCACCATGGATGCGCATGCCCTCGATGTACAGGGTGCCGCCCGGCCACAGCCCGGCTTCTCCGCTGTCCACGGTGAGCGACAGGTCCAGCACATCGTGGTAAATCGTCTTCAGCCGGGGGGATACCTGCCCGGGATCGTAATTGCGCCCGAGCTCGCCGATGTACGAGCCGGCCAGCGTGACGCCGGGGACGGCATCGGCCGGGGCGGGCGACGGGCAGGCGCACAACGCCCCGGCCATGCCGAGGCCGGTCAGCCATGCGCGCCAGGGTAGCGGTTTCGCCGGGATCGCCATCATCGAACCTTAGCCCGTCCGGCTTCCCGGCGCCTCCGGGGATCAGAGGAACAGGTGGTAGGCCGGGTTCCCCGATTCGTCGATATAGGGGTAGTCCAGGTCGTCAAGGAAGCTCTGGAAGGCCTTGAGATCATCCCCGGGTACCTCCATGCCGACCAGCACCCGCCCGTAGGCGGCACCGTGGTTGCGGTAGTGGAACAGCGAGATGTTCCAGCGCCCGGCCGCCTTGGTCAGGAAATCGAGCAGGGCCCCCGGGCGCTCCGGGAACTCGAAGCGGTACAGCCGCTCGTTCTGCACCAGGTTGCTGCGTCCGCCGACCATGTGGCACAGGTGCAGCTTGGCCAGCTCGTTGCTCCTCAGGTTCAGCACCGCATAGCCGTGGCCTTCCAGCATGGCCTGGATCTCGTCCCCCTCGCTGGGGCCGGAGGTGCGGATGCCGACGAAGATGTGAGCCTCGTCGCGCCCGGACAGGCGGTAGTTGAACTCGGTGATGCCGCGCCGGCCGATCAGCTTGCAGAAATCGAAGAAGGCGCCGGGGCGCTCCGGGATGGTCACCGCGAACACCGCCTCGCGCTGTTCGCCGATCTCGGTGCGCTCGGCCACATGCCTGAGGCGGTCGAAATTCATGTTGGCGCCGCTGTTGACGCAGGCCAGTGTCTGGCCGCGGATGCCGTTTCGGGCGATGTAGCTCTTCATGCCCGCCAGGCCCAGGGCCCCGGCCGGCTCGACGATCGAGCGCGTCTCCTCGTAGATATCCTTGATGGCGGCGCAGATCTCGTCGGTGTCGACGAGGATGATCTCGTCCACATAGCGCCGGACCAGGTCGAAGGTGATCTCGCCGACCTGCTTGACCGCCACGCCGTCGGCGAAGATGCCGACCTGGTCGAGCACGATCCGTTCGCCCGCCCTGAGCGAGTCGTACATGGCCGTCGAATCGGCGGGCTCGACGCCGATGACCCTGGTGCGCGGCGACATCTGCTTCAGATAGACGGCCATGCCGGCGATCAGGCCGCCGCCGCCGATCGGTACGAACACGGCATCGAGATCGCGCGGGGTCTGGCGCAGCATCTCCTCGGCGATTGTGCCCTGGCCGGCGATGACCAGCGGATCGTCGTACGGGTGCACGTAGCTGAGCCCCTGCTCCCGCTGCAGCAGGGTGGCATGGGCGCTGGCATCCGAGTAGCTGTCGCCGTGCAGCACCACCTCGCCGCCCAGGCTTTTCACCGACTGCACCTTGATGTCCGGCGTCGTGCTCGGCATGACGATGACGGCGCGGCATCCGCGCTTCCTGGCGCTCAGGGCCACGCCCTGCGCATGGTTGCCGGCCGAGGCGCAGATGACGCCGCGGGCGCACTCCGCCTCGCTCATGTGCGCGATCTTGTTGTAGGCGCCGCGCAGCTTGAAGGAGAACACCGGCTGCAGGTCCTCGCGCTTGAACAGGATCTCGTTGTGCAGCCGCCCGGACAGCCCGGGCGCCAGTTCCAGCGGCGTCTCGCGGGCCACGTCGTAGACGCGTGCGTGTTCGATGGCTTCGAGGTATAACTTGGGCATGCGCGTTCATCACCTGGATCGATCATCGATGCAAACCGGACGAGCCTATCAAATCCATCCGCTCGGAGACAGGGCCGACCGCGGGTTGATGTATGCCGAGGCCTGTTTCGAGACCTTCCGGGTGATCCATGGCGACATCTTCCGCTGGCCGGCGCATGCCGAGCGGTTGCAGTGCGGTGCCGCCGCCTTCGGCCTGGACTTTGCGGCCGACGATGCGCTCCTTAAGGCCTGCCTCGGGGCGGCATCCGGGATCGGGGACGATGCCCTGGTGCGCCTCACCCTGACCGGCGGCGAGGCCCCGTGGGGGCTCGGCGTGCGGGCAGAGCATCCGCGCGTCTATATCCAGGTCATGCCGTATGCGCCCAGGGCGGGGGATGCCGTGCTGCGGAGGGTGGCGTGGCCGTTTCCGCTCAGATCCAGGCCGGCCAAGTTCAGCGGCGATTACGGGGAGGGGCTGCGCGCCATGACCCATTGGCTCCGTTCGGGTGCACTGGCGGACGACGAGGAAC
>OBLQ010000554.1_pt1 | contig 14277 bp, 24 predicted proteins | sample 1519881 | NCBI WGS metagenome assembly OBLQ01 (sample SAMN01911456, study PRJEB22533) | soil metagenome | biome: Soil | place: Malaysia | collected 2012-04-30 | depth DG_metagenome m | reverse complement strand
CAGCCAACATCTGCATCTTTCTCCGTTCACGTTGGTCGATGCGGTGGTGGTTGGAACCGTTGCGGCGCAACGGTTGTAGCAAACACCTATACCCAGGGGGGTATGTTGAGACGTAGATGGTGGTGGATATTGCCTGGTTAAGCACGTGGTGCGTGGTGGTCTATCTCGCGTCGGAGTGAGGGTGTGCGCGTCGCCCGATCCCTGCCGTCGCCTGGGGGTAGCATCGGGTCATGACTGGTCGAGTGACGTACCCGTGCTGGGTCTGTGGTGAGCAGACGACGAACCGCAAGCGCAAGGGGAGACACCAATGTACTGATTGTGGCGTTACTGCTGCTATTGACAGTGCGCGTCAGTTAGCCGCAAAGTCTGGCCCGTATTGGGACAGATACGTAGAATCTGTGCGCAAGTTCATCGATATGCCGCGAGGAAGCCGCCAGATTCGTTGACCGCACTGGGGGTACCCCCGGGGGTACGTGCTGAATGTGTATGCTGGACGTACAGTTGCCCTCGGTAGGGCAGACACGAGAGGAGCGTGGTACTCATGAGGGGGACTCCCGACGAAATTGCCAAGCGGTGGGCTACCCGCACCACGGCGGCTGTTCCGGACGCTGTGGCCGGTGCTCGCCGGGTGCGCGAAGCGCCCGGCGCGGCAGCCGCACGCCAGAAGACTGCCTATCTGGCCAATGTGCAGGCGAAAGCGGATAAGTGGGAACGCAACGTCGCAAAGGTCACCAAGGAATCGTGGTTGGCTAGCTTCGAGGCCGGAGCGAACCGCATCGCCCAGGGAGTGCAGGGCAAACAGGGCAAGATGATGACCCACATGCAAAACGCCGCCTCGCACTATGAGGCGATCCAGTCGGAACTGGCACAGCGTCCCCGTGGCAATTTGGAACAAAACCTCACCAGGATGCTGTGGAACGCCCGCCGGATGGCGGAATACAAGTCTCCGTCCTGATCGCCTGTCCGGTTCCCGTTTCACGTGAAACGAAAGTGAGGTACATCGATGGGCTCGATCATTGAGGTCATCACGGGTCGGGCCACGAACCCTGCCGCTTTCACGGCCCTGACCATGAACACCGGCGACACTAATGCCGTGCGAAGCTTCGGCGATATGGTGGCATGCAAGCTGTGCAACCTGTGGAGTCAGCAAGCCACGGCCGGCTATGTCCGCGCGCGATCCTCGCGCATGCACGATCCGACCCGCGGTATCACGATGGCTACGTTCGCGGCGGCTAACGGTGACCTACTCCCGGATGAGGTCACGCAATTGGTCTATCCCACGGACACGATCACCCTGGAGATCCAGGGTGGTGCTGCCGAGGTAGACGCCATGGCTGTGGCTATGGCCTACGATGGTCTGTCCAGCAAGGCGGCAGAGTTGACCATGTGGGAGCAGGTCAAGCCTCTGATCAAGGACTATGTGGGTCATCAGGTGGCCGTGACCGGACCTGTGACGTCGGGTGACTGGTCTGCCGGCAACGCTCTGAACAGTCTTAGCGGGCTACTGCACGCGAATACCTGGTATGCGGTGCTGGGGTACACGCTGGACGCGCCGGTCCTCTCGGTGGCTGTCCAGGGGCCGGATACGGCCAACTACAAGGCAGGTGGTCCGGGACCACAGGACGTGAATGTGACCCGCGATTGGTTCATTCGGTGGGCGCGCGCGGACGGTCAGCCGCGTATCCCGGTGATCAACTCCCAGAATCAGGCGGCTACCAATGTACACATCGCCCGGATCACGGCGGCTGGAACCGTGAACGTCACGCTGCTTCTGGCGGAGCTTACCGCGAAGCCTGCCTGATTGCTCAGGGGGCGGTGTATCGTGCCTACATCGCCCCCTGACCATCCATAGTGGAGAGTCACCATGTTCGATGATCCAACAAGTGCGTATCCACGTATCGATCCGTGGCCTACTCCAGCCGCTGGCGCTGGATTTACGATCACCCCAGATAGGGGTGACATTCTCCAAATCGTCACCCTTCAATTTACGCTGGCAACAGCCGTTGCTGTGGCGAATCGGACGGTTATCGTTGTCATGGATGATGGGCAGACGGAAGTGTGGCGAGTCTGGTCGACTGTCACTCAGGCTGCCGCGCTCACCGTGCCATACACCTGCGCCGATGGGTTGGGAAGTGGCGGTGCTGTGACCAACTCGATTAGGCTACCGGCATACGACTGGGGATTCCTGCTGCTGCCCGGATGGAACTTATCCATCGAGGTGGACTCCATTCAACCCGCCGATCAGATATCAAACATCGGAACGCTCAGTGTGAGGTATCCACTCACGCCGGGTGGCGACTGGGCTGTGGATGCCGCGCTACGAGCAATCAAGCTGGAAGGATAAGTCAATGCTTCGTCGCGAGAGTACCTATACTGGCACGACACAAACTCTGGTCACCACGGCCGAAACGGTAATCGCCACCCTGACCGGAATCAGTACGGAGCGGGCCGGACAAAAACTGACTTTCCGCGGACATGCCGTTATCACTCCCGGAACGGCGGCAACGGCTATTCAAATCAGGGTACGACTCGGGACGGTAGCAGGGGCCGAGGTCGGCACTAGCGTTGCTGAAGAGTTGTCGACAGCGGTGGGATCGGATGAGCATCGAGATGTTTTTGTGGAGGATTCCACTGGTGTTGAATTCGGTTCCCGTACTTACGTGATGACCGCTCAGCAGGTGGCTGCTACTGGTAACGCGTCGGTGTTGGTTGCTGGTTTCGAATGCGAGATCTCCCCCTGATATGGTCGACAGGATAGAGGCGCCGAGTGTGATCGTCGTGGCTGGCTCGACTCCAGCTACGGCAGTTACTACCGCATTGCCGTTTAATCCTGGGTACGTGGTGGGAATACAGATTGTTGTGCCGCCCGGACCGTCCGGACTCATGGGATTCCAGATTCTACATAGCGGCGTAACGGTGATCCCATACAACAATTCGGAATGGATCATAACGGATAACGAGATTATCGATTGGCCGGTCAGCAACATGCCGACTGGCGATAAGTGGCAGATACGCGCGTACAATTCCGATGTATATGATCATCTGGTTATGCTTCGATTTCTAATCGACGAGATCGCTCCTGTGTCCACATCGGTGCAGGCCATGCCAGCACCTGTGCAGGCTAATCAACCAGCTACGGCTATTGAGTAGAGAAGGTTGCCGTGACGACTCCTCATGGCTATCAGGACTACGGCCGGTTTGCCGCACAGGCCGACATCATGTATTACGACCGACAGGTATACAATCTGCTTGCTAATACATCGGTTATGCTGCCAGCCCTGTCCGTATTTGGTACCCGATCAATTATGGTAAACGCGTGGAGCGGCAGTAACAGATTTCTCATGCAATTGCACTGGTGCTATGACCAGGCTGGATCAAATCTCGTAAATACCGACAATTACGTGTGTCCAGCTAGTGGCGAAATTCCACTTATGGTTCCTACTCGCTCCCCTTATCTGATCATAGAGTTATGGGCTCCATTTGCGTTGCCTGTGCTTATCACGCTCACGGTTGCCGGGTCAGCTTCTCCTGGGAAGCTCCAGGGTGGCGAATGCGCTAACGTGCTTATGTCTAGATCTTCATTCGCGGTCAATGCAGGTGCATCCGATGTGGTCAGACCAACTGTCCTCATGCCCGGGTGGGCGACGCTTCAGGTGGGGTCAGGAATTGCTACATGGTTGTTTTATTTGGATTGCGAGGATGTCAATGGGGGTATAACGACTTTCGCACGCGTTGACTCGTCCGCTCCTTTCGCTATTCATCGAATAATTTTACCGACGGGTTGCGTTAAGTGCACATTTTTCAATACCTCAGCAGCTAATGGCACCTATTCCGCATTCCTTAACTCGGTGCCGATAAGTGGTGATTTCTAAATGGCCTACTTAGTGCGCTCTTTGGTCGACCTTCGAAACGAGATTGACGCTAGATGGCCAGGCCGTAAGCGGTACCGAGATGGATGGTACCGGAAGCGTGGCGTGGGAATGAAATCGGAACACTGGCCGGATTGGAAAGGAGCCGTTCACGCTCTTGACATAACCCGGGAGGGTGTTGATCCATACGCGATAATAGACGCCGGCCGGCGTACCCCGGAGGCGTGCTGGTACATGATCTACTCCCGCACCCTGTATAGCCATACCTACGGATGGAAACCGCGCTACATAGTGTCTGACGGCCCCCATCTTGACCACATACACGTATCCGTGCGTTTAGACTCGGCTCATGAAAACTACTCGCACGGATGGGGCCTATACGTACCTCGAAGCGGCCATCCTGGACCACCTACCTGGCCATCAGATCAGGACACGGCCGGATGGGACTACAGCACCACGATAGGATCGTCCGCGAGAATCCTGCTGGACCTCGCAGAGCACGCGGAAAGCACAGCGATAAACACATCGAAACTAGCATGGTAAGGAGACGTTAAAATGGGTGCGGCATGGACCGTTACAGGAACAGCACAGCGCGAAACAATGACTGTCGGCGGGCGATTCGTCAAGGGCTTCGATGTACATTTTGTAGTACATGCGACCAATGAGGAAGCCGACGTATTTGTTCCCGAGTCGGATTTCCTAGCCGAACGATCAGCAAACTACATCCAGCCACTGGCAGACGCCATGGCATCTACCGTGGGTATGACTAACGCCGGATGATGCGATATGCCTTCGTGGATCAATAGACTCATAGAGTTTGCCCTGGGGCCAGTCCGAGCACTGGCCACTGCCGTCCGAGATAAACTGTCCGGACTATGGTCGACACTGGCTGCACTACTGACCACGATGGGGCGACAATGGGGCCGGCTACAATCCGCATTCAATAGAGCACGATGGACCATACGTCACATTATTGACGAGAATTACCGGCTATTCTGGCGACTCGTCAAAGAGTGGATTCCACGATTTGTTTCCGCCAGAATTGCCAGCCTGAGTAAATACCTGGCACAAATCATCAATCAGGTAGAATCATCGCTCAAGAAAGCCATATCATCCCTGACCGCATATTTTCACGGTCGAATAAACGAAATAGCAAAATGGCTGGAGGACCTGAAACGATGGGCTGGAGATGAAATCTCTTCCCTACGGAGTAGGTGGCAATGGCTAACAAAGGAGGTGATTCCCCGTGTCACCTCCCCGTCCAGGCTGGCGGAGTGGCTTGCTGGTGCACTATTAACTCCCCTGTGGAGAGCTATAAACCCGCACCTAGAAGCATACACTGAGTGGCTTATACGAAATTCCGTAAGGATCATTCTGAAGAATATCGGCCGAATCGAAAGATTCATTGCGAGGGTATTTTGACAATGGAATCGTCAGACAACGCCGGCGGGGTCGGGGGACGCATCGGCTCACGAGTCGCTGATCAAACATCACGCGCAATTGCGGTTACGGCGCAGAGACTTGCCCCTCATAAAAAGAAACTCGCCATGTCAATCATGGACGAGCTATTCCGCATCATGGACTCAGAGGCGCAAGCGGCACTCGGCCCATGGCTGGCGAAAATTGCCAAAGACCCGGACCTACCGCCAGCACTAAAACCACTCATGTCCGCTGTGAGCGACCCTCACGGGCAGTGGCAGATGTTCATCGCCGGATCCACTACCGGCGCTGTAATGGGAGGTGGATTGGGGGCACTGCTCACCAACGAAATGAACCCCGTGATCCTTAGGCTGATAGGGGAGAATCCGAACAACATACTGTCTCCAGAGACGGCTGCGTCAATGGAAGCGCGAGGCATAAAGTCGATTTTCTCCAAGTTGGACGAAGCACACTCTGGCGGTATTAACACTGACCGTTTCGGTGCACTAGTCGAGTCAGCCCGATCGTATCCTACCGCGGGTGAAACCATCGATTTACTCAATCGAGGGGTTGTCGATCACGCTACCGCCGTGTTTTGGCTGGGTCGAAATGCTATTCGCGAAGACGTTGCTGAGGACATCATCCGCGCACGGCATCAGCTACTCAGCCCGGACCGGCTGGCGCAGCTGGTGACATTTGGCGTACTCGATGAAAATGAGGCGGCACGGATAGCCGAACAGTCCGGCATGATGCGCGATGACTTTCACAGGTTGGTACTGGGAAACGGCGAACCGCCGGGCGTGCAGGATCTACTGCTGGCGTGGCGCCGTGGAGTCATCAATGAGTCCGACGTGGAACGCGGCATAACCCAGGGGCCACTACGCAACGAATGGATACCGGTAGTCAAGTCGCTACAATGGCAGCCGCTATCAGTAGGTGAAGCTGCTGATGCGGTAAATCAGGGCCATTTGACGCTCGATGAGGGGCGGAAAATCGCGCTGGAGAACGGTTTCAAGCCGGATCTGTTCGACATTGTGATCAAAAATGCGGGGATTCCGCCCGGTCCGCAGACTGCGCTGGACTGGCTCAACCGCGGACTGATCACCGAACAACAGGCTCTGTCCATGCTGTATGAGTCTCGGATCAAGAATGAATGGGTTCCCACGTATCTACAATCCAGACAGCACCTGATGCCGGCCAGTGAGGTGCGAATGCTACTCGCTAGAGGTGCCATAACCAGCGACGTAGCCATGACCAAGCTAGCTAAACTGGGCATCAGCGAGGAGGATGCTGCGTACTATGTGGACGGTGCAACTCGTGAGAGAACAGCCGCCCACCGGGAACTAACTGTTACCGAGGTACTGGAGCTAAACCAGTCCGGGGCACTGTCGGATGTTGATTCAGCTACCATGCTTACGGCATTCGGTTTTTCCGAGAGCGATACACAGTGGATACTGCTGATCCCTCAGCTACGGCGCATGAAAGCGTTGCAGGCTGCGGCAATCAACCGCATCGGCCGGTCATACCTGATTGGCATAATAGACGTCAACGACGCATCTGCGGCCATGGACCGACTCGCCATCCCGGCGGAACAGAGAGATTTGACCATATCCCTATGGGATGAGCAGCGTCTGACGCCTACCAGATCACTCACTCCGGCCGAGATAGGTACCGCCGTATCCCGAGGACTTCTGACCGAGGACGAGGGTGTCACCCGGCTGGTAGGCTATGGGTTTAGCGAGATCGACGCGCGCATCAGGCTCGAACTGTCCCAACCTAGATCAAAGAAGCCATGAGGAGAGTGGCGATCATGACCAAGCCGACCACGCCAGCCGAAGCGCTGGGCCTGATCGCGAAGCGAATCCTCAAACAGCGGGAGGCACTTCATGAGCAGGCACGGAACTCCACCAATTCAGGTACTACACCGCAGACGTCGGGCGAGATACCTACGGGGTCCAGTTAGGACGGGGCTATCTCGTAGCGCAGCAATCGAACGCTATGCATGGCAGAGTGAAGAGGACGATAGGAGAATTGAGTATGGCAACCGTCGTCAAGACAGAGACGGCAGGGGACGGCAGTGACCTGGTCATGGTCACTGCTGACACCGGAAACCTTAACTTGGTGGAGTTTGTCGTACGAAAACACATCATGGAATCTCCAGAATGGCCCCAGATTCTGGATTCAACCGTCAAGTACATCACAGGACAGGCCGAAAGGGGTACCACGCAATGACTTGGATCGAAGGTGTCGACTACTCTGTCTCGCGACCATCCCCGAGTGGTCTGTACACCGCCGGTAAGCGATTCGCGATGCGCTACGTCGGACTGGGCACATCGGACAAACACCTGACCTGGTCCGAGCGGGCTGCGCTGCACTCGGCCGGCCTAGGAATCGGCGTTGTGTGCGAGGGTACAGAGGCGTGGATGCTGCGAGGTCGCGACGCTGGAATCGAAGCGGCAGTGATCAGCAACAGGCATGTAGTCAAGTGCGGACTACCGCCGTGGACTCCCATATTTTTCGCCGCAGACTTCCAGGGCAACATCTATCAGTGGAACGCCGTGCTGAACTGTCTGCGTGGCGCGGAATCGGTGATCGGGTACGACCGGACCGGGTTGTACGGCGGATACGAATGCGTGAGATACGTAGTGCAGGAGATGGGCGCCCGGTACTACTGGCAGACGCACGCATGGTCTCATGGCATGTGGCACCCCAGCGCGCACATTCAGCAGTATCACAACGGCGTCACGGTCGCCGGAGGTGACTGCGACCTAGTCCGCACCTCATTCGTGACAAGTGGAATCGTTTTCCCCACAGGCTTCCCAGTCAATTATCCATCATGGACAGAAAGGCTGATCGTGAATCTTCCCACGCTCTCCCGCGGTTCGACCGGAACACCGGTCAAGCGAGCCCAGGCACTGGCGAACGTGTTCGGCGCGGACCTGGCAGAGGACGGCCATTTCGGTCCGATTACTGAGTCCAAGGTTCGGCACTTCCAGTCCACGCACAATTGTGGCGTAGACGGCATCGTGGGTCCGCAGACATGGACCGCATTACTGACAGCCTGAGAGGGGATTCGCATGAGCATGATCCAACGTCCTACCGCGGTGCAGCGGGCACTGAGTTGGCGGGCGACAGCCCGCGCGCTGCTAGTCGGCTTTGTGATCGACTTCCTTGCGATCGGTGGCACGGCCATCGGCACCTACCTGGCTGATGTGCACTGGACGAGCGCCTACTGGGCCGGAGCCGGTCTCCTGGTCGCGAGCACGGCCGTCAAGGCGCTGGCGGCTCTGCTGAGCCGGTATGCGGCGGCCCCGGTGGTGCCGGGGGATGTTTCCCGCACGAACGCCTGCACGGGGGGCTGTCAGGGGGTAGGGTGACATGACTGCGGATCAGCCGGCCAGAGGAGGAGGCGTGTCCAAGGAGCGCATGAATCGTATCGACAGCGATAAGCTTCACGCCTGTGAGGTGGTAGATGACGCTATATCGATGGTATGCGGCGCCATCGCGGCACACAAGGCGCTCAATCCCAGACTCATACGGCTACCACAGAAAGAATCAAGTACATGCATGTGCCTAATCGACACCCTTATCATGCTGTGCGCGGGGGTATCAGTCGGGACTGGACTGACGACTGCCGACATTATGAGTCTGAGTAGGACTATGAAGGATAACATTCTGCGTGATACGTCCTCAGCGGACCGAGACTAGCCATGGCTGCGAGGCGCGCTCCTGAACCTCCAGCCCTGCATCCACTGAGGGTTCTATCTGCGACCCGGGAGAATCGTGCGCCGTATGATGTTCGGATAGCCTGGCGCCGCGATCCAAATCCGGACGTAGTACAGAGCGTAGGTATGTTCCGGGATCCTAAGCGCGCCATACGGACCGCGGTAGGGTTCATGTCCGTGATCGTGGGACTGTTCCCGTACCAATCGACGTGGGTAATCATCACCGTTGTCGATACACGAGACCAGGCGATCGTCTGGGACTCAAAGAAAAACCCTTTGGAGGGGTAACATGGCACGAAACAAGGCCGAGGACGCCACAACTGCCAGCATGGGCGGCACGCAACAGATGGCCGCACCGGAAGAGACGTTCGCCGATGCGCAAACCGTGACCGGTGTCGTGGTGCCGGCCGAGGTCGGCACGATAGCTACCGCGGGGCCGGCCATCCGGACCCTAGTGGAGTGGCTGGAGTCACAGGTGTCCGGCGGGGACGCTGATCCTTTCGCGGGCCTGGAGTCGATGATCCGTCAGGTGTTCGAGGCTGACACGCCAGCCGACGTGCTCAAGGAGCGCATTCCGGTGTCCGGTAAGTCGTTCCTGCGCAAGCCGTTCGTCCTCAACGGATTCAGCGTCACCCGGAGCGAATTCTCCGAAGGCGATGGGTGTCCGTACTACCTGAACTTGCAAGCCACGGATGAGCGGACCGGCGAAACAGTCGTAATCAACATCGGATCATGGATCGTCTGCGCGCAAGTTGCCGCACTCGTCAACGCCGATTCGCTGCCGGTACGGTGCGAGATCCGAGAGAAGGACAAGCCGACTTCCAAGGGGTTCTACCCCCTCCGGCTACACATGCCCGAGTGAATTTCGAGATCTGAAGGGAATCCGCAGTGCGGGGCACTGGTAGTCCATATCGGACACCGGTGCCCCGCACCGTGTCCAGGAAGGCAATCACATGCCTAAATACAGGATCACACTGTACAACGACAGGTGGCCAGAGTACCCAGTCAGCACAGATCACACCGTGGCCAGCGATCAGAAAGCGGTAGCGCTGGCCATCCGTAGGTTACGTGAGCGACAGGCGAGACTGACCAGTCGCAGCGTGTGCAACCGGTGGATTCTGCTGCGCGTCAACCAGATAGGTCACGTTGACGGGCGTATCGCCACGGGAGACAGGGACAGTGCGACATGAGCGACTACGCGATGTGGGCGGCCATCCGCACGGTTAAATCCAGGATCGGGACGTGGGTAGGATACCAGCGAATGGTGGACGCCGGATTTACGATATCCCGGGAAAGCTGGGCATCGTGGGTCGGATCGGCTCAGCGGGCAATCGCCGAGCGATCGTCTGAGATGGTGCGTCCACTGAATCGGCGGCCCGTACCCGGAGAGATCATTGCCTATCCGTCTCGACGGGCCAGCGGGTATATGCAGACTGTGCAGGTGCTGGTACGCGACCGAACCACAGGTATCGAGGAAACCCGATTCTACTCTCTGCGGGGGGATTCGCTGCGCAGTAGGGGCGCCGTGGTAACCGATGCGCTTAACAGGTTCCGGGACGCAGCCGCGTCGAGCCCGGAGGACTATCCAGAGGACATTGTTGGCGCGTGGTACAGCGGAACCTATCAGCTGACTCCATCCGGATGACGTTGCGAAGGGGGCTGTTGTGATACAGCGGAACCAACATGACAGGATAGCGCATTATGTTGTGCGTAACGAAGTTACGCGCCAGCCTGGTCGACATGTTTTCGTGGCGGTTGCGGTCAAGACGGACCGAATCGTAGGCGGGTATGTGCAACGCTGGCGCATGGCTGGAGCGCAATACCGCCATACAACAAGCAAGGGCAGCACGATTCGATCAGAAGCGCTGTACAGTACGGAAGTTGCACTATGGGATGATGTGCAGTCCTTCTGTCGCAGGGGATCTAGAACTGTCGTATGGGCTCACAACGCCGGATACATGGTTCGTATCTCGCGCTGTCTGGATATCCTAACTCAAGCCGGATGGGAGCTCGAATCACACAACATCAGCAACCGGGGAACGTGGATGCAGTGGCGTCGCAATGGAGTATCGCTAGTGATCGTTGATACCATCAGTATCTGGCCTATGGACCTTGATTCTGTTGCGAGCCAGTTTGGACTGTCTAAACTCGATGGTGGAGGGGATGTCGAGGATACGCAGAGATGGGAAGCTAAGGTACGGCGCGACTTGCTCATCCTAACTACCGCGACGTGGTCATATTTGTGCTGGCTCAAAGAGTGCGACATGGGGAACTGGCAAATGACAGCACCGGCTCAGGCATGGGCGGTGTTCAGGCATAAGTTCCTACGTCATAAGCTTCTAGTCCATGATTATGAAGACGCACTACAGGCCGAGCGTAGAGCAATGTGGACTGGAAGATGCGAGGCGTGGATGCATGGAAATATGTATGGACAGATAATTCACGAGTGGGACATAAGTCAATGCTACCCTCGCGTCGCTGAGCGTACCTCGGTACCTACCAGGATTATCTGCCCCATGCCCGATGGTTTTGACTGGAAGTCATTACGCGGCAACAAATCTACCGCACTACTGGCGCAATGTACGGTGCGCACAGAATTACCTGTGGTGCCAACCAGCTACGAGGGTCGCATATTGTGGCCCATCGGGGAGTTCGATACGACACTGTGGGATACGGAGATATTCGCCGCACTAGACGCTGGTGCGGAGGTGACCGTCCATAGTGGATGGGTCTACCGTAAAGCTCCAGCATTACGAGACTGGGCACGATGGATCATCGAAACATCAACAAGTAAAGATGATGACACCCCCGCGTGGCTTAAAGGCATAATAAAGCGATGGGGACCACAGATGATCGGCCGACTCGCCATGAGATATCGACGCTGGGAGGAATACGCAACCGCACCTGAATCCACAGTGATGCGTGGAGTCATGCACGACACGGACAAGGGCACCACGCACGAAATGATGCAGGCTGGCCGGACACTGTGGGTAGACGACGGTCTGACCGAGTGGTCACAATCGATGCCATCGATAGCCGGCTACATCCAGGCAACCGCCCGGGTCTGGCTGTGGGACATCATCTCTCGAATGCCACCACAGGCACTCCTCTACTGCGACACGGACTCAGTCCTGACCACAGACGAGGACCATTCCGCGATGCAGCAGATAGCACAGGCACTACCACACATGGGCTTGAGGCTCAAAACCGCATGGAGGGGCATACAAATCAGGGGTCCCAGACACCTAATAACCGGACCCAAGATCCGCATATCCGGAATTCCATCAGGTGCCGTAAAGCGACTGGACGACACCTATGTAGGCGAGGTTTGGGAGGGGACAGCGACAGCGATGACCCGAGGTCACACAGACACAGTCCACATTAGAGACAGAACGTGGAAAACAAACCCAGTCGATCGACGACGCAGTGGTCCGGAGGTTGGCTGGACAACAGCGATCCGCATCGGCTAACAAACATAAACCCTCGCCCAGCACTGCCGAGCGAGGGTTTATGCTGAGCGGGCTACTGTGTTTCGTCAACGGCACGCTCGTGTAGGTGAGATATCAGCTTGACCCTGATGTCGTTGATGCTCGTTCGGGTGGCATCGTACGACGGGGCACCATCGATGATCGTCTCGCCACACTCTCCACACTCGACCCAGTATGGCTCATGCCCCTCCGACTTGACGTATATCGAAAGTGTATCGATCAATTTATACACGTTACCATGAAACACGGCCTACCACTCACCCTTCTCCATCTTGCGCCACGCGGCGCGGATCTCATGCTGATGCGTAAACTTCAGGTGCGACTCAAGATTCTCCCATGTGGACAGAGACTTTTCCCGTAGTGTACGAATCAGATTCGATCCCTCGTGAGTTAACCGAGCGGACACGGCGACGTACTCGTCCGCATCTGGATTGCATCTGCGGCACCAGAAGGCAAGTACGCCGGACGCGCACGGCTTTTCGTGCAACATGTTTACTGCACAAACCCCCCATGACCATGCGATGACCAGGCGGCTTGGAGGGTCCTGTAGCGGACGGGTGACATCATCCGACCACAGCTTGCGCGCGAGATCGGATAGGCTCATGCGCACACCCCTCGGGACGTCACGATGCACGCGCCACAGCGGCACCACGACCGGCACGCTCCACACCATCCATGCCCATGACCGGGCGAGCCAGCGCACGCCCGACGACGCACGTACTCGCGTGCGACCATGGGTGCCCAGTCCGGGCCGTGCGCCACGCGCAGTAGACCACGGTCGGTCAGATGCGCGGCAGCCCAGCGTATCACCGCTGGGGCCGCAGGGTCGTAGGTGATCTGCACGTACCCGGCGTGCACCATACGCATGATCATGTGACGCCGGACCGCGGGATCGATATCCACACCTAGATCACGGCTGAGCTCGGGGACACTCAGTACGTAGCCGTCGGTGTTGGCCAGAACGTCCAGCACAGAGACTAGGGACATTCCACCGAGGTGGAGTCTGTCGCTGCACGGCGTGTCGTCATTCGGCTCTGCTACGTAGGCCGACTGTTCATTATGGGTCATGACTTCCTCTCCCGCGGGCGCGTACCTCGCACCCCCGCGACGCCCCCCAGATGGCCGTAGGGCCGGCTGGAGAGCATCGTGGAGGTGCGGGCTACCGGGTGCGATGCAGGGCCAACATGAGCCACCCCTGAGCGGTCAGGTATAGGCGTGCCCGGTTCGCGTCACCCCGGTCTTCGACCAGGCCGCGAGCGATCAGACGCTGCACGCTGCGCCATCCGTACGCCCGGCTGCCGTGCGGACCGATTAGGCGTGCGACGCTTACCTTGCTGGCGCCATGAGTGAGAGCGATGGTCCACAGCGCGGACAGCATCCGAGGGCCGATGTGGCGCTTAGTGGCCAGCGCGGTCACGAGATCAGCCCCATCGCGCATTGCAGACAGAGCGAGGGCACCACTCGCGGTACGACTATAGATAACTCGCCCATCCTGGCGAGAGAACACGATCCACCCCAGCCGAACGGCGGCTTCCGTATTGTCAATTCCGAAAATCACTACGGGGTCGATCGCATCGCGATACTCGATTGGAGTACTGCCAGCAGGATTTGCGATAATACCTGCATCCAGCACATCAATCATGACCTTGGTGTTTATGGTTCGCATTGTGTCCTCCGGTGTCTCTGGCCTGTGTTGCGCGGTCAAGTCAAGTGTCCATGGTGGGGGTGTCCACGTGGTATCCCCCGAAAGTATGAGTGACGCTACGTAGTAAATGG
>OBLQ010000553.1_pt1 | contig 14297 bp, 12 predicted proteins | sample 1519881 | NCBI WGS metagenome assembly OBLQ01 (sample SAMN01911456, study PRJEB22533) | soil metagenome | biome: Soil | place: Malaysia | collected 2012-04-30 | depth DG_metagenome m | reverse complement strand
TGATCTTCTCCGGCCGGGCGCCAGGATGCGGGCCGGCGCCTTTGTCAGGGCGCTGACGATCTCGGCTTCTTCCGCGCTTCTCAAGCGACGAAAAAGCTTATCGGCGCGAACGCTGCGCGTTCTCGGCGTCGAACCGAGACGCAAGAAAAGCTCATGAGTCGAAATGTCGATCCGGCTCACTTGGGCCCCCCGCCTTAATATCTCGTTAGGGAAATGGTGAGTCGGAATAGTTAATGAAGAGTTAAGGGTGCGCCGGCGCCGGCGGAAAGAGCGCAGCATGGCGCTCGACGATCGCCGGCCATAACGCGCCCGCTTCCGGCGCGTCGAGCTTGAAATCATTACGAAGGACGCCGACGAGTTCTTCCCCGGACTCGAGCAGGCGCTTGTCAAAACTGCTCGGGCGCAGCGTCGACAAAACGCGGCCCCGCAGGATCAAATGCGCGTCGGGCGTCTGACGCTGCACGACGAGATTTTGCACGAAAGGCGAGGCTGGATTGGATTGGAGAAACGCGCACTTCTTTTCAAACAGCGCCTCGTCCGCTTCGCGAACCTGAAAGTCGAATGAGAAAGGCTCGCCGCGCGCCCGCTCGGCGAATCGCCAATGGCCGTCCGGCAATTCGCGAAGGCTGACACGGTAAGGGCCGTCGTCGCGCTCGATCGGCGTAAGAGGCAGCGGACCGCGAAGACTTCCGCCAAATCCGACGTCGACGAGATAGGCTTGATCGAGCTGCACGACGAGGCACAGGTGATTGCCTATCTGCCCGTCGCCGGCCATTTCGCGCATCACGCCGCCGGCGACGCGGGCGACATCGAATCCAATCTCGCCGAGCGCCCACCCGAACAATCCATTCATTTCATAGCACCACCCGCCGCGACGCCGGCGGACGATCTTATCGAAAGCCGCCGACACATCCGTGGTGAGCGGACGTTGGAGCTGGACATCGAGATTTTCGAAGGGGATCGCATTCAAATGCGCGCGACAGAGCGCGGATAATGTCACAATGTCGGCGCGGACCTCGCCGACATAGCCGATCCGCTCGAAATAATCCGTTACGCGCACGCTATCCGCCGCCTGGCGCTGCTTGCGCACCGGCTAGCACGGGCGCGTCAAATGCGCCATGTGCGTGGCGCGCCGCGCAGGTCTATACTTGACCCGGACCGAGGGCGGCGGCGCGGGTAGGGAAAGCAGGCGGCGGCATCGATGAAACAGGACCGCGTGCGCGCGCCGAGGACGATCCTCCTCGACATTCTCGACTATGCCGCGCCGACATTCTTCTCGGCGGTCGCCTTCTTGACTGGCGCCGTCCTGCTCGGCGCGGCGGCGGCGCCGGAATTTTTTCAGAGCAGGGCGCTATCGCGTCTCATCGCGCCGCTGCCGGTCGTTGAGCTGTCGCATTTCCTCGCCTCGATCATCGGCACGCTGCTGCTGCTTGTCGCTGCGGGCCTCAGACAAAGGCTCGATTCGGCGTGGCTCGTTTCCGTCATCCTGCTCGGCGCCGGGGCCGTGTTTTCGCTTCTTTCAGGCGCGCATTACGAGCGCTCGGTCGGCATGGCGGCGGTGATGGTTCTCTTATCGCTGTCCCGGCACGCGTTCTACCGGCAGTCGGCGCTCAGAGACATGGTGCTTGCGCCGGTTTGGATCGGCGCCATCGCTGTTGTCTTGATTGGCGTCGCCTGGCTCGGATTCTTTTATTTTGAGAAGGTCCAGTACCGCGACGATCTTTGGTGGCGGTTTGCGGTCGACGCCGATGCGTCGCGATTTCTTCGCGGCCTCGTCACGACCGGCATTGTCATCCTGATCTTCATGGTCTGGCGGCTGATGCGGGTTCGCAAACGTCCTCCCGAAATCGTGCGCACGCCTGAACTCGATGACAGAGTCGGGTCGATCATCGCCGAAGGCGACAGCGTTACTCCGGACGCGAACCTCGCCTATCTCCGCGACAAGCGGTTCCTCTTCAGCGAAAGCGGCCGAAGCTTCATCATGTACGGCATTCAGGGGCGGAACTGGATCGCCATGGGCGCGCCGGTCGGCATGACGGAGGATGCGGCGGAACTCGCCTGGGCGTTTAAGGCGCTCGCCGACAGTTACGGAGGCAACGTCGTCTTCTATTCGATCTCAGAGAAATTCTTGCCGGTCGCGCTCGACCTCGGCCTCGGCGTGCAGAAGGTCGGCGAGACCGCGATTATTCCGCTTGATCAATTTTCGCTCGAAGGCGGAAGGCGGTCGCGGCTCCGCCAGGCGCGACGAGGGCTTGAAAAAGAGGGATGCTCGTTCGAGGTGATCTCGCCGGAAGCGGTTGGCGCCTGCCTTGGCGAAATGAGAGCGGTCTCCGACGAATGGCTGGGCAGCCATCACGGCGAGGAAAAGCAGTTCACCCTCGGGCGTTTTGACGAGGACTATATTCGGCGTTTCCCCGCCGCCATTGTTCGACGCGGCGGCAAGATTATCGCTTTCGCGAATTTGTGGGCGAGTCCCCACTCGCGTTCTCTATCCGTCGATCTCATGCGGTATGGCGAAGATGCGCCCGACTCGGTGATGGTCGGTCTTTTCGTCGAACTCATTCTCTGGGGTCAGGCGAACGGCTACGCGGAACTCAATCTCGGCATGGCGCCGCTCGCCGGGCTCGATCGACGTCGCATCGCGCCGATGATGAGCCGGCTCGGCGCCTTCCTCTTCGAGCATGGCGAACGCATTTACGGATTTGAGGGCCTCAGACAATTCAAGGAGAAGTTCCAGCCCGCCTGGAAGCCGCTTTATCTCGCCGCGCCGAGCAAGCTCGACGTCGCCTTCGCGCTCGGCGGCGTAGCGCTCCTGACGAGCGGCGGCATCCGCGGAATTTTGCGCGGCCGCGCGCCGCGCAGCCCGGGTTGGTCCCCGCGCCCGCAGCCGGTATAATGGTCCAAACAAGGGGAGGGCGGCATGCGCGTATTCTCTTGTGTCCTTATCGTGGCGCTCGCGATCGCAGAGCCGGCGGGTGCGGAAACGCTGCGCGCCGGTCCATCGGTGAAAATCGAGGGCGGCTCCGACAATGTGTTCGCCGCCGGCGCCGACGTCGAGATCTCCGGCGACGTTGCGTCGACGTCCGGCAAAAGGGCGATGGTCGCAGCTGCCGGCGGCTCCGTCACGGTTTCGGCGGATGTTGACGGCGACGTTGCGATCGCCGGCGGCGATGTGTCGTTCAGCGGACGAACGGATCACCTGTTTGCGGCTGGCGGCAATGTCGCGGTCTCGGGCCGCGCCGACGACCGCGCAGCCATTGCAGGCGGACGCATTACAGTGGAACCGACGGCCATATTCGCGAATGACGTAAAAATTGCGGGGGCGTCGGTCGATTTCGGCGGCCAAGCGCAAAAAGGCGCAAAGCTTGCCGGCGGTTTTGTTCGACTCGCCGGCGCTGTCGAGGGCGACGCCGAACTCGCCGGAGAAAGCATCGAAGTAGGTCCGCAAGCACATGTCTCCGGCGACCTTGTAATCGAAGCGCCGGACAAGCCGGACATTCCATCGAGCGCCGTCATTGGCGGCGAAGTCATCTACAAGAAAACGAGCGTCCATGACATCGAATGGAAGCGGTGGGATCATCATCCGTTCGGTTCTCCGCATAGCGTGAGGGAGGGAATTTTCGGCGCGCTATTCGGTTTTGTCGTTCTGAGCGCGAGCGGCATCGTCATGATGCTGCTATTTCCGAACTGGCTAGGCGCGGCGGCGGCCGCGGGCCGGGACAAGCCTTTGACGAGTCTCCTGATCGGCTTTGCGGCGCTGATCGTACTGCCGATCACGGCGATCATCTTTATGCTGATTGCGCTCGGAATTCCTTTCGGCGCCTTCCTGCTTTCCGTTTATGTCGGATTGCTCTGCATCAGCATGATCGGCGCTGGCCTTGCGGTCGGTCATCTTCTTCTCGATCGGAGCAAGAGCAACGAAGCGAAGATCGTATTCTTTCTTCTTGGGCTCGCATTGCTTCTTTTGGTCGGCGCGGCGCCGGTCGTCGGCCCGGTCGTCGGCTTTCTTGCCGTGATGCTGGGGCTTGGCGTTTTGATCCGCGCGCTCTGGTCGATGATCGCCGGCCGACCCGCCGCCGCCTGACATTTTGGAAAGCTACAAGTCTTCGCGAGCGTTTAACGGGCGGCAAAGGAGCGTACGTCATATTGGCGGCGGCGATGAGCAGAAGGAGCGAGGACTATGCTCAGCACCGCACGCGTTGCGCTGCCTGCAAATGTGGAAGTGCGCCTTAAGACATCGTCGGCATTTGTCGACAATGTGATGGAATTTGCGCGAGACGATCTGATCGGATTCAAGCGGCCGTTGGCGGCGACTTTTGCGCTGTCGGCGCCGCCCGTCCTCGCGCTTATGCTGCACGCTCTGGGCTGGGCCGCTATGGCGAAGATCGCGGCGGCTTATTTCATTGTCGCGAGCCTCGGTCTTGTTCTGGTCGGCCGACAACTCTGGCCGAGCCTCGTTGAAGAATATCGTGAGCGTTCGACTGCAAAGCGCAAGGCCGCTGCGGACCTCAAATGCGGCTTCGGCGAAGCGGCTTTTCTCAATCTTGACCGATCGCCGCGCTTCATCGAACACGAGCACGGCGTGCTCGCTTTCGCCGACGCGGGCGATTTCCGGACATTGTTCTTTTCGATCGTCAACGAGGAATCGGATCCGCGTTGGTCTCTCTATCGCGACGGAGATATGGATCGCCGTTTGTGGCGCTGGCTGAGGCTGCCCGTTTCTCGCGAAGTCGTGAGGTTTTCGACCGAAGGGTCGAAGCTTCCCAAGATCAGCGCGGCGCCGAAAATCAGCTCGATTGACGCCTGGGAGGCGATCAACACCGCGCTGGGCGAGCCGGCCGACGGGGCGATTATCCACCGGCCTTTCGCCGAAGTCATCGATATGGTCGAGCGGATGGTCTGACCGCCGCCGAACCCTTTGAAAAACGCCGGGGTGCGCGCTACATGAGCGCCCATGGCGACCTTGATCGACACTACCGCCGCGACCCCCGTTCGGCATCCTGAGAAAGCCGGCAGAGCCGACTCTCCGGTTCTGCGCAAGCCCGACTGGATTCGCGTGAGGGCTCCGCTCTCAGCGGGTTTTGCGGAAACGCGCGCGATCGTCCGCGCCAAGAATCTTCATACGGTCTGCGAAGAGGCGGCCTGTCCCAACATTGGCGAGTGTTGGGCCAAGAAGCATGCGACCATGATGATTATGGGCGACACCTGCACGCGGGCCTGCGCCTTCTGCAATGTGAAGACGGGGCTCCCCGGCGCGCTTGACCCTGAAGAGCCCGCGCATGTCGCCGAGGCGGTCGCCGAGATGGGCCTTTCCCATGTGGTCGTCACTTCGGTTGATCGCGACGATCTCGACGACGGCGGCGCGCGGCATTTCGCGGCAGTCGTCGCCGCGATCCGGGGGCGCTCGCCCAAAACCACGATCGAAATCCTGACGCCGGATTTTTTGAGGAAGGACGGCGCGGCGGAGATCGTGATCGATTCAAAGCCAGATGTCTTCAATCACAATCTTGAAACGACGCCGCGACTTTACCTCTCGATCCGACCCGGCGCGCGCTATTTTCATTCGCTGCGTCTTCTGGAGAAAGTCAAAGAGCGCGACCCCACGATTTTCACGAAATCCGGAATCATGGTCGGCCTCGGCGAAACGCGCGAGGAAGTGATGCAGGTGATGGATGACATGCGCTCGGCGGGCGTCGAATTCATCACCATCGGCCAATATCTCCAGCCGACCCGCAAGCATGCGCCCGTCGATCGCTTCGTGACGCCGGACGAATTCAAGTCTTATGAAGCGATCGCCCGCGCCAAGGGCTTCTTGATGGTCTCGGCTTCGCCGCTGACGCGCTCCTCGCATCATGCGGGGGAGGACTTTGCGCGCCTCAAGGCTGTGCGCGAGTCGCGCTAGATGGATGTCGACATATTGATATTCGAGAGCGGGGCAAGGTGACATTGACGCTCTACGATCTGCGAACCGCCGATCCCGACATTCGGCCAAGCCCGTTTTGCTGGATCGCGAAATTCGCGCTGCTGCATAAGGGGCTCGATTTCGAGACGATTCCGCTCGGCTTTGCGGAAAAGAAGAACTATCCCGACCCGAGCTACGGAAAGTGTCCGGTGCTCGATGACGACGGCGAGCTCGTGCGCGACAGCGCGGCTATCGTCGAGCATCTTGAGAAGAAATATCCGGCGCGCCCGCTCACCGCGACGGAGGGCGAAAAGGCGATGGCGGAATTCGTCGCTGCATGGTGGCCGGCTGCGTTGCTCCCGGGTCTTGGGCCACTGACGATGTTGAAGATTTGCAACCTGCTCGACGGCGAGGATCGCGACTATTTTCGCCGCACGCGCGAGGCGCATTACGGCAAATCGCTCGAAGCCTATAGCGACGATCCGGCGGCGCCGGGCAAGGTCGAGGCGGGGCTTCGTCAGCTTGCAGCGCCGCTCGCAAGGCGAAAATTTTTAGGCGGCGCGACGCCTAATCTCGCAGACTATAACGTGTTCAGCCTGCTGATGTGGCGACGGGCCGCCGCGCCTGTCGATCCCTATGAGACGCCGGCCGAAGTCGCCGCCTGGAGCGAGCGCATGCTCGACCTTTTTGGCGGTTACGCGCGCAAGGCGAAGCGCGCCGCCGCGTGACGTCGCAACGCACCCGGAAGATCGTTCCCTTTTCGGCCGATGAGATGTTCGATCTTGTCGCCGATGTGGCGCGGTATCCTGAGTTCGTGCCGCACTGCGTCGCGCTTCGAGTATTGAAGGCCGAGGTCGCGGCGGGCGACGGGAAAATGGTCGCCGAAATGGTCGTCGCCTATTCGGCGCTGCGCGAGCGTTTCAAGACGCTGGTGACGCTCGACAGAGCGAACCATCGCATCGAGGCTGACTATCTCGAAGGCCCGTTCAAGCGACTTCACACGCTGTGGCGCTTCACGGACGCGGATGACGGCTCCGAGGTCGATTTTCTGATCGACTTCGAATTCAAGAACCGTATCCTGCAGAAAGCGGCGGCCATTTTCCTTGAGAAAGCGTTCGGCCGCATGGCGGACGCCTTCGTCGCGCGCGCGCATGAGGTCTATGGCGGGGCCTGATTACCGCTTCTCGGCGATATAGAGAACGTCCTCGCGGCGAAGTCCGTAGCGGACTTCCTCCTCAGGGTTCAACCGAAACGCTTCGACGGCGAACCCCGCTTCGCCGATGCGCGCGACGAAATCGCGGCCGTAAAGCCGGACATGAAGATGATCGCCATAATGGGCGAAACGTTCGGCCGGGGTCGACGCGGCGGCATTCTCGTAAGTTTCCGCGCGCGCCCAGTTCTGCGGCGCGGTGAGGAGTGCGAAGCCGCGCGGCTTCAGGACGCGCCATATCTCTTTCAATGCGGCGCGGTCGTCGGGTGCATGTTCGAGCACGTGATTGGCGATAACGACGTCATAGCTCTCGTCCGGTCGCGCGATCTTCTGAATGTCGAGCGTCAATTTCGCCTTGCCAGGCGTGATATCCGCCGTGTCGTAACTTTGAAGCGCGCCATATCGTTCGACGAAGTGTTTTTCCGGCGCGAAATGCAAGATGGCGCGGCCGTCGGCGAGGTCGAGCCCGCGCCTTTCGAGAAAAAGATGGATCAGCCGGTGCCGCTCGCGGCTGCGGCATTTCGGGCAACGCGCATCGGGCCGCGGGGGCTGGCCGGCGCTCGCAAAGACCCCGTGATAGCCGCAGATCGGACATTCGCGTGGAAGCGCCGGCGCGCCGCCGCGGCCTTGCGGGCGAAAGCGATCGGCGAGCCGGTCGAAGACATCGCGAAGGCTCATAAGGCGCGAAGAAGGAGCGTCAGCGCCATCTCGGTCGCCCTCGATCGCACCGCATCACGTTCGCCGGCAAAGTTATGGCGTTCAGCGCGCGGCGCGGCGCCTTTTAAGGCGAGGGCGAACCAGACGAGACCAACGGGCTTTTCCGGCGTTCCGCCATCGGGGCCGGCGACGCCGGTGACCGAGACGGCGATATCGGCGCGTGAATGGGCGAGGGCGCCTTCGGCCATGGCAAGGGCGGTTTCCTTGCTGACGGCGCCATGCTTTTCGATCGTCGCCGGCGCGACGCCGAGCATGTCGATCTTCGCATCATTGGAATAAGTGATGAAGCCGCGATCGAAGACGACCGACGATCCGGGAATGTCGGTGAGCGCCGCGCCGATCATGCCGCCGGTGCAGGATTCGGCGGTCGCGACCATCTTTCCCGCTCGCGCGCCTTTTTCAATGATCGATTGCGCAAGTTCACGAATGCCGCTCGTCCGCGCCAATCAATCCTCCGCAGGCAATCGAACGGTCGCCGTCGCCATCGCCGCGATCCCCTCGCGCCGTCCCGTAAACCCGAGTTCTTCCGTGGTTGTCGCTTTCACTGAGATGCAGTTTGGCGAAAGCTTCATGATCGCACCGAGCGCTTCGCGCATCGCCTGCCGGTGCGGGCCGATCCGCGGCGCCTCGCAGATGAGCGTGACGTCGCAATGCGTGACGGCGCCGCCGCGCTTGCGAACAAGATCGCATGCTTTCTCAAGAAAGACGCGCGACGGCGCGCCTTTCCATTTCGGGTCCGAAGGCGGGAAGTGATCGCCGATATCGCCGGCGCTAATGGCGCCGAGGATGGCGTCGGTCAGGGCGTGCATGCCGGCGTCAGCGTCGGAGTGGCCCTTCAGCTTCGCAGTATGTGCGATCTTGACGCCGCAGAGAATGACAGCCTCGCCCGGTTCGAAGGCGTGCACGTCATAGCCGTGGCCGGTTCTGAATTCCTGCATGTGTGCTTTCCGTCCAAGGAGGATCTCCGCCATGCCGAAATCTTCGGCCTGCGTGATCTTCATATTGTCGGGCGATCCGGCGACAAGCGCGACCTTCATGCCAGCCGCTTCGGCGACAGCGGCGTCGTCGGTCAGGACTTTCCCCGTCGCGGCGCGATGCGCGGCGAGGATCGCGCGATACCGAAAACCTTGCGGGGTCTGCGCCCGCCAAAGATCATCGCGCGGCACGGTCGCCTCGATCGACGGGTGCGATGAACCCGCAGCGCGCTTGATGGTGTCGAAAACCGGGAGCGCGGCGATCGCGCCTTCCGATGTCTCGAGCGCAGCGATGACGCGCGAGATCGTTCCGGCGTCGACGAAAGGCCGCGCCGCGTCGTGGATGAGGACGGTGGCCGGCGCGGCGTCTTCAAGACTTTCAAGTCCGAGACGCACCGAATCCTGGCGTTCGGCGCCGCCATGGACAGGCGCGAGGAGCTTCGGATGGGCGAGCAGGCCGTCCATCGCGGCTCGATAGAGATCATCGTCGTCGGGATGGATGATGACGCGGACCCGATCGACCCCTCCATGTTCAAGAAAGGCGGCGGCCGACCGCGCAAGCACGCTTCGACCGGCGAGGTCGCGATATTGCTTCGGCCCGCCTGCGCCGGCCCGCGCGCCCCTGCCGGCCGCGACGATGATGGCGATGGTCTCGCGCCCCATGGCGACCCGACTATCCGATTTGCTCTTTCCTGTCAGCGATTTAGCCCTTATCGACCGGGTCTGCACCCGGTTTCGGACAGACTTTCATGGCGGCGCTTAGAATTGGCGACATCGAGCTCCCGAACGCGGTCGCCTTGGCGCCGATGTCCGGCGTCAGCGATCTGCCGTTCCGGCGCCTTGCTGCGAAGCTCGGCGCCGGTCTCGTCGTTTCTGAGATGACGGCGAGCGAGGATCTGGCGCGCGCCATCCCTCATGTCCTGAGGCGCGCAGAAGGCGGCGGCGAAATCTTTCCCTTCGTCGTTCAGCTCGCCGGACGCGATCCGAAATGGATGGGCGAGGGGGCGCGTTGCGCCGAAGCCGCCGGCGCCGACATCATCGACATTAATATGGGGTGCCCCTCGCGTCAGGTGACCGGCCAATGGTCGGGATCGGCCTTGATGCGCGATCTCAACCACGCCATGCGCCTCATCGAGGCGGCAATCGCCGCAACGACAAAGCCCGTCACCTTGAAGATGCGTCTCGGCTGGGACCGCGATTGTCTCAACGCCGCCGAACTCGGCCGCCGCGCCGAAGCCGCCGGCGTCAGACTGCTGACGGTTCACGGCCGCACGCGGAACGAGTTTTTTACAGGCCATGCAGACTGGGGGGCGGTACGCGCAGTCAAAGAAGCGGTCTCTATTCCGGTCATCGTTAATGGCGACATAGCCAACGCCGCTGCGGCGCGCTGCGCGCTTGGCGCCTCCGGCGCAGACGGCGTGATGATCGGACGTGCAGCGCTCGGCCGACCCTGGTTGCCGGGCGCTGTCGCGCGTGCGCTTCAGTCCGGCGCTGAAGCGGCGATCGAGCCTGGCGCCGCCGAACAGGGATCATTCGCGATCGCGCATTACGAGGCGATACTCGACTATTACGGCGAGGCTCTCGGCGTGCGCGTCGCGCGCAAGCACCCCGCCGCCTATGTGGACGTCGCTCCCGCCGATATCGATCACGCGCAAAGACGCGCTTTCCGGGCAAGTCTTTGCCGCTTGACGGCGCCCGCCCAGGTCATTGAGGCGCTCGCTGCATTCTATGCGGGAGAACAAGAAGAGGCGTTCGCCTTGGCCGCGTGATTCGATCACCTGCGGCAATCCGGCAACATTCATGTTGATTTTGAGCAACAACCGAGTCACGATCGTGCTTGGTTCGTCGTTTGCATCGGGCGCGCGCCATGCCTGGTCGGATGCGCGGGCTGGTCCGACGGGGGCGGATGTCGGGGTTCGGGCGAGGCCAGGCGATACCGGTGGCGAAGGACGGCGAACAGCGGCGAAGAACGGAAACGGCGTCGATAAGGGCGCGCCGTAGGGGCGGGGCTCTCCCGGGTTGGGCGACATCGAACACGCTGACGGTCGTCGCGCTCGCAGCCGCCGCCGCAATCGCATTCTTCACGACCTGGGTTCTTCTTTCTCCCTCCGTCGAGCATATCGGCCGCAATTATGTGGCGGCGATGATCATAGCCGACGGGCTGATCGCAGCCGCCTTTATGGCGTTGGTCGGCTTTCGGCTGTGGCATGTCTGGTCTGACCGGCGTCATGAGCTCGCCGGCTCGCAGACCCATGTCTATCTCGCGCGCATGTTCGCGTTCGTTGCGGTCCTTCCGCTGATCATCGCCTTCGTCTTCGCTTTTTCGATTTTGAGGACGACGCTGAGCGACATCGTCACCAATCGCATCCAGCATTATGTGGATACGACCCGCGGCTTTGCGAATGCATACACGCAAGACGAGGCGAACAGCGCTGGCCTTAACCTGAAGCAGATCGCCTACGACATCGTTCAGGACCAAATCCTTGGCCTTACGCCCGAAACGTCGCCCATCCGCTACCGGCAGCGTCTTGAGGAACAGGCCTTCGCGCGCACCCTCGCCGCCATCGTCGTGCTCGACGGCAAGCGAAGAATTATCGCCCGCGCGCAGTTAACCGATGCGGCTTATGACCTGCCGCCGAAGTCGACATTCGACAGTCTCGACGCCGCCGTGAAGAGCGGCGCGCCGTCTTCGGAATGGGCGAGATTTGAGCTTAACGACGACGAGAAGATCGACCTCTTTCGCGCGATCATCAAAACCTCCTCTTATGACGGCGGCTATATCGTCACCTACAAGGTGATTCCGCCGGCGATGAGCGAGCGCCTGATCGCTGTTCGGCAAATGGCGAATGAATGGACCGCCGCCAAAGCCAATCGCGGCCGGGTCGAACGCGCCTTTCTCGCCGGCTATATCGTGCTGGCGATCATCATTCTTTCGGGCGCCGTGTGGCTTGCGCTCTGGGCGGCGACGCGCATCGTTGATCCGATCGGCCGCCTCGTCAGAATGGCGGACCGCGTGTCGGCGGGCGAACTCGGCGCGCGCGTCGAAGTCTATAAGGGCGACGGCGAACTTGGCGCGCTCGCGCGCTCGATGAATCACATGACGGCGCAGCTTCAGACGCAGCGCGACGACCTCGTCGAAACGAATAAGCAGTTCGATCGCCGCCGGCGGTTTACCGAGGCTGTGCTGTCCGGCGTTTCGGCTGGGGTGATCGGCGTCAATGCGGAAGGCCGGATAACAATCGCGAACCGCTTTGCGGCCGAGCTCCTCGGACTTGATGGGGCGCGGCTTGTCGGCGCGCCGATCGCCGATGTCGTTCCGGAGCTTCAAGGCGCGGTCAGAGAAGCAATGCGCGCCGGTTATGCCGATTTCGCCGATCAAATCGAAATTGAACGGGCGGGCCGCGCGCGGACGGTCAATGTGCGGATTGTTGGCGATGAAGTCGATGGCGAGAAAAGCTTTGTCATCACCTTTGACGACATCACTCAGCTCATCTCCGCACAGCGCAACGCCGCATGGGGCGACGTCGCCCGGCGCATTGCCCATGAGATCAAGAACCCGTTGACGCCGATCCAGCTTTCAGCGGAGCGCCTTCGCAAGAAGTATCTCCACGAGATACAAACCGCGCCGGAGATTTTCGACAAATGCACCGAGACGATTATCCGCCATGTTGGCGATATTGGACGCATGGTCGACGAATTCTCCTCCTTCGCGCGCATGCCGAAGCCTGTGATGGCGCGCGAAGACATCCGGGAACTCGCGAAAGCAGCGCTGTTCCCGCAGCGCGTCGCGCTTTCCGATATTGAATTTGAGTTCGAGGCGCCGGGCGAGCCGGTTTGGGCCGAATGCGACGGGCGGCTGATTATTCAGGCGCTGGCGAACCTCATCAAAAACGCCGGCGAGTCGATTGGCGCGCGCATTGCCGGCGGCAATGCGGCGAAAGGCGAGATCAAACTGGCCGTTGTGGTTGATGGCGGCGACGTCCGGCTTGACGTCATCGACAACGGCGTCGGCCTTCCGAGGACCGAGCGTCACCGCCTCACCGAACCCTATATGACGACGCGCGCGAAGGGCACGGGGCTCGGCCTGGCGATTGTCCGCAAGGTGATCGAGGAGCATGGCGGCTCGCTTCAATTCAGCGACGACAATACGCTCGGGCCGCAGGGCGCGCGCGTCAGCTTGATCTTGCCGAGGGCGGCGGCGCGAGCGGAGGCGCCGGCGGCAAGGGCGGCGGCCGAGTGATGACGGGAAGAAGGACGGAGGGCGTATGAGCGTGGATATTCTGGTCGTCGACGACGAGGCCGACATTCGCGAATTGGTGACGGGGCTCCTCGAAGACGAAGGGTTCAGTCCGCGCGCAGCCGCAAATTCGGACGATGCGTTCCAAGCCGTGCGCGAGCGCGTGCCGGCGCTCGTCATTCTCGATGTCTGGCTGCAGGGCTCCGAACTCGACGGCATTGAAGTCCTTGAGGAGCTGAAACGCGTTCATCCCGATCTTCCTGTCGTGATCATCTCCGGGCATGGAACAATCGAAACCGCGGTCGCGGCGATCAAGAAAGGCGCTTATGATTTTGTCGAAAAGCCCTTCAACGCCGACCGGCTGATCCTGGTTGTGACGCGCGCCCTCGAAGCGGTGCGTCTGCGGCGCGAGAATTCGGACCTCAAAGAGCGGTCTCATGACTGGGGCCTCGTCGGAAGCTCGGCGACGATTAATTCGCTGCGCGGCGTCATCGACCGCGTTGCGGGCTCGCGTTCCCGCGTTCTCATCTCCGGCCCGGCCGGGTCCGGCAAAGAAGTCGTCGCCCGGCTCCTCCATGAGAAATCTCCCCGCGCCGATCAACCCTTTCTCATCGTCAGCGCCGCAACCATCGCGCCCGAGCGAATGGAGGAGGAGCTGTTCGGGGTCGAAGGCGAAGGCGGCGCGCCCAAAAAGGTCGGCCTCATGGAGCGCGCGCATGGCGGCACCTTGATGTTCGACGAGATCGGCGACCTGCCGCTGGAGACGCAGGGCAAGATTCTGCGCGTTCTCGTCGATCAGCGCTTCAAGCGGGTCAATGGGGACAGCCCGGTATCAGTCGATGTCCGCATCGTCACCACGACATCGCGCGATCTTCTGGCCGACGCCGCGGAAGGCCGCTTCCGCGAAGACCTTTTCCATCGCCTCAATGTTGTGCCGGTCCAGGCGCCGTCGCTCGCTGAGCGGCGAGACGACATCCCCGCGCTCTGCGTTTATTTTGTCGATCGCATTTCGCGCGCGGCGGGTTTTCCAAAACGCTCCTTTAGCGCCGAAGCGATGGCGGCGCTTCAAGCGTATCACTGGCCAGGCAATGTCAGACAATTGCGCAATGTCATTGAACGCACGCTGATCCTTATGGGGCGCGATGCGGCGCGGGAAATTGCGAGCGAGCATCTGCCGTCGGAAATCATCGACGCCGGTCTCGCCATTCCGGCGGGTGAGGGCCTTGAGCAGATCATCGCGCTTCCCTTGCGTGAGGC